>Ga0307514_10000213_pt1 | contig 159634 bp, 172 predicted proteins | sample 16_EM_MG_FD_203088 | JGI IMG/M metagenome (GOLD analysis project Ga0307514, IMG submission 203088) | Populus trichocarpa ectomycorrhiza microbial communities from riparian zone in the Pacific Northwest, United States - 16_EM | ecosystem: Host-associated > Plants > Roots > Unclassified...
AGGAGGTGGGGGAGGGTGAAGTAAAGGGTGAAGTAAAGGAGGAGGAGGAGGGGGAGGAAGGAAAGGGAAAAGAGGTGGCGGGGGAGAAGGGGGAGGAGAAAGTGGAGGAGAAGGAGGAGATAAAAGTGGGGGATTGAGAAAGGGAGACGGAGACGGAGAAACAGTAGAAAATAGTTGAAGATTGAGGGAGACGGCAATGGAGTTTGGCGTTATACTTTTTGGGATACCTTTATGGATATCTAAGCACTTTATTAAGTGCTCATACCCGCCATGGTCGTAGTATTAAATCATGCCGAGTGCTATCTACAAACCCCAAAATGTGCAACAGCACTTTATAAACCAGCACCTTCGCCAGTTGCTATCGGGATCACTTCCAAACCTTCCACGCCGTTTGCTGGCTCTGCCTTGAGGATTTCCGCCCCTTGCTCACCCCGACTTCCAAATTCGCCTTTCCCGGCCTTCTTTCCATCTACCTCCGGCTCAACCATATCTTCTCCCTCACTACCTCCCGATCTCACCCCTAAACTTTCATGCGCCACATCCGCCAATCCATACGATCTCTCACTCCTCCCCTCTAAAACTTCTAATACCCCATAAAACGACTCAAACCTCCACCCCAGCGCTTCCTCCTCCTCCACCCCTTCCTCGCCAGTCTCTACCAGCGCCATCCCCAACGCCTTCAATTCCACCATCCTCAGCTCCTCCAGCACCCTAACCACTCGTCTCAACGAGAAAAACGCATTCCTATGCATTGTCCCCTCTTTCAGCCCACTGACCGCCTCGGCCACCCGCTTCTCCGCCGCAAAAAGCTCGTACTCCATTGCAGCATACAGCACCCGCAGCGTCCCAACATGTCCATCGAAGTTCTTCCGGATTGTTGATTCCCGCGCTACATTAGTGTGGGGAACCCCGCGTTCCCACGATGTTGGCTGACGCGGAATCGACGGGTTTTGGTAAAGGAGGTAGTCAGAGAAGCGGCGAAGGGCGCCGATGGAGAGGGAGATGGTTGTGTTGAGGGAGGTCTGGGTTTGTTGTAGGGACCGTTGCGTGGAGAGTATCTCTTGTGCGATCGTGAAGAGGGAGTCGGCGGCGGTGATCTCATCGCGAGTTCGTGCTAAACGCTGTTGGAATGTTGCTTCTGTGCGGATGTTGGCGACGAGAGTGGAGAGGGTGTGCGGAATTGGAAGGAAGTGAGTAGTGGTCGCATTCTGGAGTGTGAGGAGCGCGGTGGAGTGTCGGGTTGTGTGCGAGAGGAGGGAATGTGTGGTTTGTATGCGAGAAGCGTGCCAGGGGGTACATAGGGGATTGAGAAGACATTGAATTGGCGGTATTGCGTACGGCACAGTGGTGCGGGAGAATAGCACAAATGATATGGCGAAGAGTACCATGACCATGGCCTTGAGAGGCGTCGGGTTGAAGAAGTTATAGGTTTTGTTGATACAATTCTGTTTCTCCAGCAATGGCGAGTAGACACTCTGTAGCCGTTCACTTCTTCGGACCCCATCGCGGCTAGGAGGACGCCAGAGCATCTGAGAGGTGGGGATAGAACCCCAATCATTGTTGAAATCGCGAGTTTTACGCGGATTCGGGGTCCGAAGGTATACTTCGTCATATGAGGAGTAGCCATCTGTGCAGGGTGTTTCCTCGCGACGGTATTGGACCGAGTGTGGGGTATCTTCAGAGAATGGCGTTGACTGGCGTGTATAGTCCTCTGGATCGGAGTAAGGCATACCTTGACGGTGTGGAGTTCTCTGACGGCAGTAGCTCGGAGAGGATGGCATTCCCTCCTGTCTACCCAAAGCAAAGTGACTCTCCTCCACCTCTTCTGCTTCCGGGTTGTTCGGCGACCCACAAGGCGCAACTGTAACTTTCCTCGGTGTACAAAAGTTTCCAGGGGGTGGGCCTAGAGAACAGGAAGATAACCTCGGCCAGGGAGGTAGAGGATCGTCCGAATATCGAACGTTGGAGAAGCCATAATGAGCTTCAGTCTCCAGTTGCCGATCAACAAGGAGTTGCATGTCTTCATATTCCCCCAGTACTGGTTCTGGCTTTGCGTCTTCCTCTTGGTTGGCGGATGGCAGGGAATCTGAATACGACATAGTACTATTGCTTAAGGTCGCACTGGTGAGACATGGTATTGAGAAGAGGAATGATGGGAGGCTTAGACGGGGTGGCAAATGCCGGGGGCGATTTGCGAGTGGATCAGTAGCAGCTTTTGGTTGTAGCTGTTGTCTCAAGGGTGTTTTAAAATGTTCATGAGATGCGGTGCTTTTGGTGATTGCACCTGAGGACGCTAATAGTGAGAGCATAGTCGGTGTTGGGTGGCATCAGACTCGTAGAATAAGTAGACAGGGAGCGGTGATACTTAAGGGAAGTGGGTTTAAGTGTTTCCTCTTTGTTTGGAAAAAGACTGGGATTGTTTTGAGTATTTGGGTACCTTCTTTGTCCTGGTCGTACCTGCAAATGTGAGAGCAAGAAAAATGAGGAATGGGGTTGCAATTGTGCTTATAAATTATATCGGCCTTGGAAGAGCCTAAGTCAGCCCGTCGAGGGATGTCGAGGTAGAACAATTGGTATAGGTCGGGTATTGACCACGGAATAGTACTTTAAAAACCATAACATTGAAATCGGTACATAATCAAGCTCATCATCCGACCGCCAAAAACTGCCATACAACCTTGCAGGTGGGACATACAGCCCTAATTCGAAATACACACTATTCCCTAGATGCATTCCGAGTTGAATAGTGCCATGACACCAACACGAACATCCATGCCAACCCTGCAATAACAAAGAGTCCAAGGTATTACGGTACGCGCTGCACCCTCCAGGTGAATCTTCCGACTTGCTAAGTCCAAAGTCATGGGTCAGTATGAAACTTTGATTCACCCAGCGTCCAGCACCACCCCAACTCGGCCCCGTTTGGTATATCATATAGTAGGTGAATTAATTGGTTCGTACTGTTTGAAGGTATACCCATTCATATTGGCGCACTTATTCTGGTAACTATCACCGTTATCGTAGAGGAAGTAACCAATAAGATATAGCTGATGTTGGGCGTCAATGTATTATTTCTAGCCCCTAAATCAACGACGATCAAGCCTAGGATCCCTAGGAGGATCCAAACGGGGGTCCCTGGCGACTGATGGAAAACTCTTAGGCGGTCCCTTGTGTGCAGTTCCACCAGTTCCCTGGGCAGCAGCAGGAGGCTTCATGCTGAAAGAAACGGGTTTGTGCGCCGGTTGCTGCGCTGGTGCTCCTGGTCCTCCTATCCCAAAGTTGCCTAACGGTCGTTTCCCTGGCTCTTGCTTCTGGGTCGCTCTCGGATACCTCACCGGATCGGTCCTCATCATTGCGGAATAGAACAGCTCCATAGATTCGAAATGGAACATCCGCATCTCCTCTTCCTCGTTTAACATCCGCCTCCTTTCGTCCACACCCATCTTCGCCATTATAGCAGCAAATTCGGTGGCCGTGACTTCGCGGCGACGGAGCTCTTGTAGCTCTGACGGCCCGGACGGGGTGCCTGGAAGTGCAGCCTTCAGTTGCTCGGCTGAAATGAGGACGTTTCGTCTGTGGGGAGGTAGACGTGCCAGCGCTTCCTTGGCCGCAGAAGCATTGATGGAGTCGAAGGACTCTGGACACATTCCGGCCGTAGGATTCAGGGGACTGTAGTCAAGCTGGAACGATTCGCTGTCGATACACAAGTCGTTTTCTTTGACCCACTTATGATAGTCGGCCGTGTGCCGTAGTAAGAGGCGGTGTCTGGAACATCGATTAGAGGGCCGATACTGTTGTCCGGTCGATCTGGTGTTCACCTCTGCTCATTGTGTCGCTGCTGTAGGTACTTTACTGTGTTCTCCTGTTTCGCAGTCGGTTCAAAGCTTGTCGTTCGAGGCACGGATTTTGGACTTGTATAGGCGTCAGCCGGAAGATTGGACGCGCGAAGGGAAGCTGGCTTACTCTGGGAATTCCAACAGCATCTCATCGAGAAACATGGGCTAGTAGAAAGTTTAGCAGCTTCCAATGAGAAAGGGAGCGCTCACCTACTTTTTCTAGCATTTCGTAGAACTGCTGTTCCTCTGGGCGTTTGCCCCACTGGTAACGAGGCTTCGTACCGGCCATGGTTCGTTGTTGCTGCGTGGTGGTGGTGGTGGTAGTGGTGGTGGTGGAGGAGGAAAATTGGGGTGGTGCGGCTCTTTGATTCTTATCGAGGGACGATAGCACGAACCTGGAACTTAAAAGAAAGTCTCGAGAAGAAGGAGAGGGACTCTAGTGCTAAGTACCGGTACTTGCGTGTGGATCTATCGTTCCTTTCCATTTCGGAGGAATTTACTGCTGGTTGTTAGGGGAATTCATGTGTAGTTAGATGCTGCTTGCCTTCAGCTGCTAGGAACACGATCGTTTTCAATGTAAATCGACAATTTATGATTCTGCATTGCAGCAATAGAGTACTTTAACATCCGCAGAGTATCTATCTTCAGGTGGCTTCGGGATATTTAGCAGAGCAGAGCGTGCAGATACAAAAACAAACCGGGTTAATGCAGATAATTTGAGAGGCGGAAAATCCATAATCGGCTGGGAGGCTAGGTCTCTATTGGCAAGCGCTGCCACTCAGCCAATCAGGAAGCCGACTCAACGACCTAAAACATGGCGCGGAAAGCAGAGGGACTTGCTAGTCAGGCGGCTGCTACGCACAAGGTGCTAACGAAGGAAGTAGAGTACTTCAGCTTAGGACATCAACCATCTTTCTGTTCCAACAACCCTCCCTCCCAACGAACGTTATAGCACACTCATCATCATCTGTCGCTTGATCTGATACTTACCTCCACCACTCCACAGATACTGTAGGTCTCTTTGTCGCTACATACCCCTCCTCCTCTTGCTGTAACTCATCGTTCCGGTGTTGCGTTCCTTGCTCCCCCTGCTTTCCTGCTCCCCGGCTCCTGCTTCAAGACCCGATCATCATCAGCTTCGTCAGCGCAACGTTGCAACACTAACTTAACCTTCCAGTCAACCAACACATCTCCATCACCTACTACCTATACCACAGTCGCCATGGTCACCCCAGAGTGGTATGTTCCCGCCTTTATCGCCTCCCCCCCACCCCACATGGCTCGGCACTGTCGGATTGCTAACTGGCGTCTAGAGTTAACTCTTTGTACCAACTAGTCCTCGGAGACATGATTCGGCGATGAACTGACCCGTCTAGATACGATTACCTTTTCAAGCTTCTCCTTATCGGAGACTCTGGTGTCGGAAAGTCTTGTCTGTTGCTTAGATTTGCGGACGACACCTACACTGAGAGCTACATCTCCACTATCGGCGTCGACTTTGTACGTTTTCTTGACGTGCTATAGCTTAAAGCGACACTTTCACTAATTAGCACTCAGAAAATCCGTACGATCGAGCTCGATGGAAAGACAGTGAAGCTCCAAATTGTATGCATCCTCCAACGCTTCCTTCTCCTAAGGTCTAATGATGTGTATTATAGTGGGACACAGCTGGGCAAGAACGATTCAGGACCATTACTTCTTCCTACTACCGAGGTATAATATCTAGCCCTTCAAAAGGCATCATTATCCATGACATGGTGCTAACAAATCGCAGGTGCACATGGAATCTGTGTAGTCTTTGATGTGACTGACATGGGTATGGTTTCTTGGCTCGCGATGTAGCAGTAGCGCGTGTTGACTTGGTCAGATTCCTTCAACAACGTTAAACAATGGTTGCAAGAGATCGATCGCTACGCGACGGAGGGTGTCAACAAGCTCCTCGTGGGAAACAAGAGCGATATGGCCGACAAGAAGGTCGTCGAGTACACCGTGGCAAAGGTAAATCGCTCCAACGAACTGGAGGTTGTAAGAACCGGTTTCACTAATCAGCTGGACGATAGGAATTTGCCGACAGTCTCGGGATTCCGTTCTTGGAGACCTCGGCCAAGAATGCTACCAACGTTGAGCAGGCGTTCTTGACTATGGCAAGACAAATTAAGGTGCGGCTGACCCGGCTGTCGATCCTGAGGAGCTGAAGCTGACTGTTTTGCAGGAGCGTATGGGATCCACTGCAGTCAACAACAAACCTACTGTCCAGGTTAGCAGTGGACAGCATGTCCAGCAAGGTTCAGCTGGCGGGTGCTGTTAAACAACCATTTTGCGCGGCCTATGTTTACTACTTCCGTTTTGCCAATACGTCCTTTCAATTGATTTCAATTTGAACTTTACTGCTCTAGACAATTTTTTAGACCAGGAGCACCCTCAGTCTGCAGTATCTTCTTCACTTGGCAATTGTTTCATCACTCCCTATTCGCTGTTATCGCTAGGTTCATCTCTATGGTACCGTCGTTGTTTACAGGATGTGGATCCTTTCGGGGCTGGGATCTGGAAGGGTAATGGCGGGGAGTGATAAATTGAAGGGAACTCCAGGGTAATGGATTGAGGTCGTTGGGAGTAGTTTGGGTTGTGTATTAGGCGGTGCTCACTTGTCTCTTGGATTATGGTCTTGGATGAAGGATCAGGAGTCCTTTGTGTATGCTTTAAGTGTTCCCATGTGTTTCCTTAGTTGTGTGGTTTTTGTCATGCTTTGCTGCTTCTTTCTGGCTGGTAAGTTATAACGTTTATGTCCCACCTACCTCCCAATACGAATGTGTAGTTTCTGTGCTTGGTCGAAATCGCGAATCAAATGGAATGTGAATTATTACAACCATTCCTGTCCATACAAAGTACCCCACGACGCCTTAAAACTCCGGATAATATAACCAGCCCACACCGCAGACAAGCCCACACGCAATCCTCGCGTGCATTTATTTACCCCTTGAACTTGTTCAGAGTAGCCTTCATATTTGTTAGCAAAAAAAGCTCTTTGGTGGTGTATGCGCAAACCTACTTCAGCAACCTTCTTGATATCGGTGGGAGATATGGTCGCGCTACCTCGTTGTCGCGCCTTAATACTCGATTCGCGCATTAACCTAGCTCCATGTTAGTTCTCGCATTTCCTTGGGCTTAATTTCTTTAGTCGTGTCACTCACTCTTGCATAAACAGAACATAGTCAAGGTATAGAAGGATGTCGACATTCTTGCTAACGTTGAGTCCTGTATGGGCCTTGATAGTCCGCTTGAGAACGGAGCGCGGATAGGGGGAGGAGGCCGGCATGTTGCAGTGTCGGATGTTGTTGGAGCTCAAAGTTGCTTCAGTTCTATTGTTTTGTTTGGGTATAAGGAAGATTAAGTTTAGAAAGGGCCGGGTAAGAGGCTATTCTATGCAGTAGGAGGCGCACGTCGGTTCCCCCCAAGAACAAGTAACGACTCTTCCTCCACTCTACCACAACCACCACAACCTTAACCTTCGCCACCCCCAAAATCCGACCCCTTCTCCTCCTATTCTCCAAAGCACAGCCCGAAATTTCCCCCTCATCGCACCTGTTCGTCGTCTACCGTTGTCCTCCTCGACTCATAAATAACCCCTTCATTTCCGTCGCATACAACGCAATCCGCACTGTTCCACGGGGTCTAAGGCCCTCGCTTGCGTCATGACCGAATTCATTGGGTGAGTTGTTAACACCACCTCCCATCATTTTCCTTTGATTTGTGCAGGGATGGGTTGGTTATTCATGTGCTGACTGCTTTCCAGAGCTCGGATCTCCTTGATCTCGAAAAGTAACATTCGGTACGCCATTACGGGGCCCTCGGCCGCCAGGAACAAGGCTAACATCGTGACTCGGTGAGATAGATATGTTGGCACTCTGCACGAGATCAATTCAGAAAATAGCACCGTCGCGCTAGAACAAGTCACTTCCCATGGAACTGAGGGAAGACGTAACGGAGAAAACGAGATAGCGGGCTCGGAAAATGTATACGAATACATCGTCTTTCGTGGTAGTGACGTGAAGGACCTTCAAATTGAAGAACCTGCGCAAAAGAAGCCTCAGATGCCGCCGCCACAACTGGATGACCCAGCTATTTTAGGGGTAAGATGCTCTTTTAGATATGTGGTTGAATCGAGAGATGGGCACTTGGGTGCTATGAAGATATCGCGCTTGTTATCTGTCGTGGATGCTTCTGTGTCTCCAGATCCATCTTGAAATACCACAGAGTGGTATAAGTTAAGCTAATCGGCATCTAGCAAAGCGGACGTCCATATGCGCAGCCTCCGGCGCCATTCCAACAGCAGCAGCAGCCCCCACCAATGGGTGTCCCGCCATACTATTACCCCCATCCGCAGCAGCAAAGAAGCTTTGGACCGAGTCCTTACCAAACTGCCGGAATGTTTGGAGCGTACCCACCGCCTCCTGGTGGCCAGCCTCCAATGGGAATGCCAGTCCCGGGAATGCCACCGCAGCAACAACAGCAGCAGTCCCCTCAGCAACCACCTCAGCAGCCACAACAGAACCAGCAGGCTCCACAGCCACCTCAGCAGCACCAACAACCTCAAAAAGCTCCACAGCTGCCGCAACAACCGCCACCTACTGGTCCCCAAAACAGAGCCCCTCCACAGGCTCCTATTGGTCCTTCCGCCAATCGTCAGGTCCCGGGTCCTGCCAGCCGTCAGCCGCAAGGAATTGTACCACCGGCTCAGGCCCCGAAATCACAGGAACAGCCATCCGCACCTATCGCTAACGGACCAGCACCGGTGCAGCAACAGCAGAAGGTAGAGAGTGTTAGCGCCCAGTCTAAGCCGACCGAGCAAAGTAGCGTAGCGGCATCCAATGCTGTTACACAGACCCCGTCGAAGGCGCCTACTGGACCCAAGGCCCGTGGAGGTATTGTTCCGGCGCTTCCACTCACCTCGCCGGCTAGGACTGTAGTTGTTCCAGCAACTCCAGCGAATAACGTTGTTCCTCCTATTCCAACCGTTAAGGATGATGCGACTGTGAGTGCCAGCGCCGCAAGTGCTGCCGTCAAGGATCTCGCCGACAAGGTCAATCGATTGGCCGTGAGCGCTGGAAGCGCTGCAACAAAGTCCAACGCAAATGCAAATGCAAATGCCAATAAACCAGCAGAAGCAGTACCACCAACCACTGCACCACCAGCAGCAACAGCGACAGCGACAACGAATCAACAGTTTCGCCCTCGCCAACCAGGTAACGGCAACTTTATTGCCAACCGTGGCAGCCGTGGAGGTTACCGTGGTGGATTCAACAACCAGAATCGCAAGGTCGAGGTTCCATCGACTGACTACGACTTCCAATATAACAATGATAAGTTTAATAAACAAGATCTTGTTAAGGAAGCAATTGCATCTGGTGAGGAGAATGTCCCGCATGTCACCGTTCCCGCATTGGTGGAGCACAGTACTAATGGCGATGGCACTGCCGACGTTGTGATCCCTCCTGCACCCAAGGAAAGCTTCTATAACCGTAAGTCCGGCTTCTTCGACAACATCTCGTGCGAGAACAAGGAAAGAGCCGAAGCGGTCCCCGGAGAAAGGAGAGGAGGCGCACAGTTCCGCAGCGAGGAGCAGAAGAAGAACTTGGAAACCTTCGGCCAGGGAAGTGTCGACGGCGGATACTCCGGATATAGGGGTGGTGGATGGAGGGGTAGGGGAAGGGGACGAGGCGGATTTAGAGGGCGTGGCAGCTTCTCGTACGGACGCGAGAACGGCTATAGGCCCCGGCAGCAGGCGCAAACGGGTACAGCGGGGAATTAGGAATTGTCACTGGGAGGGTTTGCGAGGCAGCAGCGTGGAACGGAGTTCGTATCTGGAGAACAGAGGGATGAGGCGATCATTTACAGATTCAAAGGAGGTGGGCGTTAACAAGGAGTATTATTGAAAGATGAAGATTGAAAGATGAAGATGGAAAGGGAAATAGGCGGGGTGAATCGGGCGGAGAATTAGTGGTGTGCACACAGTAGGGCGGGGAATAGCGGGAGGGGAATAGCGGGAGGGGAGGATGGTAATCATGATTTTTTCCTTTTCCTTTCCTCTCACTCTCTGCTCTTTTGCTTCTATACGTTAGTTGCGCGCTTGTTTTTGTTTTGCTTTTTTTTTCCTCCAAAAACCTTGGGAGTACGCGGTCGGTGTGTTGTGGTTTTCTTCTGGAGTATGCGAAGGTGTAACTCTGATCAACTCTTGTTTTATGTTTTTGTGTTATGATAGTTGCACAGCTCGTTCTACTGGATTTTTGCGGGCAATAAGGTGTGGCGCGTTGTACGTGAGGCGGAATGTGTGAGTAGGAGTAAGGTGATGATATGATATGATAGTACGAGGAGGATGGTAGGATAGGATTGTAGTAGGATAAATGGGAATGGATGTGTTTGTGATGAAGGGGAATGTACGCACAATATGGTCCAAGGCAGCATGGCTCCCCGAAACCGCGGACGGATGTAGGGGAATTGATATATCTGGCAAAGCTCGAGACGAAATGTCTTGGGTATGATATGAATGGATGGAACAGCCTCGAGTCCGCTCCCACCACGGCCGCATTTTAATAGACAGCCGGCAGCCCGTTATGACCCATGACATCCTTCTCTTCCCTCCTAACATGGCACCACGATCAAACAGCTCCACAGACTGCAGGTTATATACTATTCTACCCATTTCTCGCTTTACGAAGCTACTCTTTCACCATTGTGCTAAACAGGCTTTTTGCACACAGGTCGCTGCAAAGATCACTCAGAACGTTCATGGGTGCTTTATGTACTAGCTATGAACGCCGCAGTGCAAGAACTGATCTAAATGCTATTAATGCTATGTAGCAGGCCCCAAAACCCACGCGGACATCGCAGGTGGCCAGGCAGACGAGTGAAGAAAGTGAGCGAACCCGTGCTAGTTTCACATCACGCAACCCCCGACGCATTCCCAGGCTCCCACCCCACACACAGTCATACCTATCGGTCCTGATGACAGGATAAGGGAGTCAACACACAAAGAACCCATTTGGGTTATACAGCTAAAGTCTGAAGGTCATTCCTTTTGTAAAATGCAACAGAAAACTAGAGTAGGCAAAACTGCCATTCATTTCATTGTCAATGACTGGAACACAATCATCAACATATGGTCTATGCAGAAAGCACACTTCAGAAAAGTAATGTGGGACCCTAAACAATGACCTCATGACTGTGAGGAAGTTATTGTTGTCACAACAGTTGTGGGAGGAGTAGTTGTGGGAGTGTATTTACCAGTGGATAGATGGCATGCCTAAGAGGGTCTGTACCCTGTTTCACAACAATGGTGGACCTACATGATGGTAGAGCTTCTTATATATTATACTACTTGTTATTTCATTCTTAATAAAATTGACCTGTGTTGTGTTGAGGAATCGGCTTTCAAACGTTGCCCGTGAGTAGCGAAAATGCCAAGCGTTCGCTCACTTTCTTCACTCGTCTGGCAGGAGGAAGGCGAGTAAGTCTAAATGATTGTGAGCGTCGATAACACAAACGAAAGACGTTCTTCTCTACCATTGGTATGGGTGGAGGAATTCTTAACATGAGAGTTGTTTCATTTGCTGGGCGCCTTCCGGAGGGTATCCAAGGTTTCGTCACCATGTCTGTGGGTGATGTTGGTATAGTACATAGCTTTACCTAGTGCTACACACGAGACAAATTAGATCAAAACCCAGCCTTAGGATAAGGTTACGAGACTGACAAGAAGATATCTCAAGTCAGTTAGTTGGTTTCTTCCCGGAAATGCTCGATGCCTCACGACCCAAGTAACAGAGAAGCCAGCAGATGAAAATTTCACATTAATATTCTAGTTCCAACCCTCCATTATTCACCATCCCATTTGTAAGATCATATTTGTTGAACTCATCGAACCCACAAGAAGCAATCCATCAACCCAGCTGGTTGAGTATGGTGTTAGAAACATCGGTACCTTTGTCAAAGATACAGATTCGAAACCTACAGCGCTCAGTTGATGCAATAAACACCAACACCCCAGGCTAGAAATCTACGGCTATCACTTTTTGTTTGTTCTTCCTTCCCCTCCTCGTCATATAATAGTTGCAAGACCTCGAGCGAGACCCTACCAGTCTCGAGTCGATTTATGTGTCACCGTTTGCTGATCGCCGTCAATAGCATTCACAATCGGTCTCCAGAAGGAGTGCTACCCCGAGTATCCTAATGTTACAGTTCGTACGATAGAGTCAGCTCTAAACTTCCCCAGCTTGGGTTCGCGATAGAGTATCGGGCGGGCCGTTGAAAATCTTTGATTTGCGTTATCGGAGCCCAGGTTTTCTGATAAACAAGAACTGGTATCTAGCTTGGTTAGCAGCGCATGGTGTTAAAATGTTATAAACGCCAGCAAGCCGGGTGTTATAAACACAAGGTACTAAAAACATCTGGGTTCGAAACTCAGTGCATGGTGCTTTAAACGCTAGGTGCTGTAAGCACCAAGGTTGGAAACCTATACTGCAGGGGACGATGGGTAGCAGGTGGAAGCTCCGCCATCTAGCCGGCTCGCCCGGAGGCGGAGGTGTTGTTTAGACTCTGTCATACTCTAGTTAGAGTGAATACAGTATGAATAAAACAAAACAAACAAAACCTATACTGCTCATTCTTTTGCTGCCTGCCCGAGCAGTCGTCCATTCTCCCGTGTATCTATCTGTAAGGTTGGGGTGCGTACGAGTTCAAAAATTCAGAGCCGAAGAGTTTATTGGAATTTAGCACCATAGATGTTGAACAGAAGATGATAGACTCAGGCTTTCTAATAAATAAGAACTGATGTCTAGCTTAACTGGTGCAATAAACACCAAGTTCTACAAACGCCTGAGTTCGAAACCCAATGTACGGTACTTTAAATGCCAGTGCATGGTACTTTAAATGTCAGGCGCTATAAACGCCAGGTGCTACAAACACCAAGATCCGAAACCTTTTGCACTCTTTAAACCCTTGTCAGTGCCTATTATTTCGTGCCCGAATCAGTTGATATCTTCCGATTTGATCTATTCCCAGTACGACAGATAAAGAGAGTAAAAGAATAAGCGCTACTAGTTTCAAGCCTTAGTGTTTACATCACGGTATTTATTGCACGATGCACTATCAGCCAAATTAGGCATCAGCCCTTGTTTATTGGAAGGCCCGGAACTGAATAGTCAAAGATTTCGAACAATCTGTCCTTCAGTTCACTGGTAGCGAGTGGTGATAAGAGAGGAAATCTACAGCAATTCGCTCCATAATCAACTGCGTTTACAGCTACTATTGCATTGGCCGGACGGATTGGTTAAAACGTTGTTGTTTGTTAATTCATATTGTATTTACTCTAACTAGAGTATGACAAAAATCCATTTTTCCCCGATACTCTGCGGTGTGAACCCGATGTGTCCGCCAAACCCTCCTCTCGGTCAAATGTGTAACACCGGGAGATCCACCCTAAGTCCCAATCAATAAAAGCCCTTAATAACTTCTGGACTAATAAAGAGAAGAATGATTAAAGCTTCACTCAGGATGCGTAAAAGGATTACCACCCAAGGAAACAAGGTAACTGTTCCGTTCTCTGCTTCCGAAAGATAGTATCGACTCAAGAGTATCGTCTCTACGCTATCAGTATACTGGAGCACACGATTCAAGAGTATCCTACTCAGAAGATCCTCTAACTAACACACTATCGTGTCGGTCTTCAGACTTCCTTCAGACTCAAGAGTATTGGCCCAGCAACCGGCACGTACATCCAAGGATTGTCTGTCCCTAGTGCAATGACTCCAAGTATTGACTTGTCTTATAAGAAACAGCAAAGTAGTTTCACCTCAGCAGAAGGAGTAGTGCCAACTCAGGAGTATCCTTCAAACCACCACGTTAATGGGCTGGTTCTTCAGACTCAAGAGTATCGTCTTGCTCTCTTTCCGATCAATGACTTGCTTCGACGAAGGTACTAAGAATAACCAAGTATAAAGAGTGATGGGTTTATCCGTGATATAGAACTGAAGAGGAATATACAACTCTGAACTTCAAAGAAGAAGTATCCTCGTTGACTTCAATACAGAACTAATAGATAATACACGGGAATAAAGTTAAGGCTTAACCTCCAGGTCGAGAAGGTCAATAGGTATCCGTAGATAGTCTGAACGTAGATTGTATGTTCGATAGAACTGTTATCGATGTCCTTCCTCCATGTCGGTATCGCTGATATATATCAGACGATCCACACCCTTAACAATCCTAAGACTGCCAAAGCCTGTTTCGGAGTTCTCATACGTAACTGCCTTTGTCATCCTTATCTTCTACCATTGATGGTTGAGTTCCAACTCTCATGAGTATTAACTACGTCATCAAGGTAATGAGCTCGTATTGTGACACTATTGCTATTGGCGATACCTCGTATGAATACGAGCTTATCTGAAGCCAATTATCAACTAATAGGTTTGTGTCACCAAGAGCCAGTGAGAGTGCCCTCTCATATACCCACCGGGTACGTAACGGTTTAATGATTGCAGCAAACGACAGAACCCTTAATTTGACTACGCTGTATTGGAGCCAAATATACAGTATTCTGTAACTGAGCTGTTTTGCCATATATTGAACGGAGAGTATCCCGCGCCACTTAGGACATATGAATCACAAGTCTCATTCGCCCCAGACCAAGAAGGTGTGGTCGAAATAAGGGTTGATTCGTATAAGTCCATTCGGTCGACTGGGCTCCGATGTATCGATCATTGGTTATTGACGTATCTCGTAAATGACTCTGCATATCTCGAGACGTCATAATGGTTTGATGTTGACGATACCTCATCTCCTCAGGACTACCATTGGAGCATAAGAGAGTAGTCGTTTGTTTGGTGTCTAGGAATAAGGTTTCCTGCCGATAAGGAATAGCCATCGACAATAGAGATCATACGACCAATACCGGCTTAAAGATAATACACATCTTATTTGTGTTCGGCTTGATCGCTGTCATTGGTCTATTAATGGGAAGGTAGGGCAATGAAGATATTACCAATAGGTGAACAGATCCGGAAGGTTGATCCAATTAGGAAATCCGAGTGATATTTCATGAGTTCGGATTGAGTATCCATATTTGCATTATCGAGTGATGCCGAATGATCCCGGAAGTATACCTGTAACACCAAAGGCGTAACATAATGTACCATCCCTTTCTCCTTCACCCCATTTTAACTTAATTGGCCCCCCCTTTCCTAGAGTATAACCTGCACATCCCGTCATCTGACGACCACCACTTCCAAAATCGTCACTCACACTCTGTCCAGGGTCTCATTGATGTTATCGCAGTGGAATACCCCAACTGCTCTGGCAAGCAGGATGTTTGGAGGTCCGGAAATGAATACTCCCTAGGTCATACTGGGTGCACTGACCATCTTCGGGCTTGGCAGGAATGGGGGGGCAGAAGGGTGATTTTATCGTAAGGCCACTCTTGTAGTTCGTCTTAGTGGTGCCCGAGAAGCGGGTCTTGTCCATCATAGTCAGTTCGAAGAGCTTGTACGGAGCGTGTATCTCAGCACTCACATCTTGTGGGATCTTTTAGTCAACTGCTTGATGGAACTTCACTGATACTGTGCTGATAGGCCCTGGACCTCACGTACTGGTGCATCCACAGACATGTTGTAGGCTTCGATAACTGGCATAAAACTTCGAGTGGCGAGTTGCTGGGTAGACTACTGATTGATGTCGATGCTGAGTGGTAAAGACAGCTTTAAAACAACGAGATACACTTGCAAATCCAAGCAGACACAGACAAAAGGTATGGAGTGAAGCCAAAGTAAAACCCTGCTCCCCCCCAAAGAGGGGAAAGCTTGGCAAAACCAGGCGTTGAGTGTGGTTGTCGAAGGTGTGTGTGGTTAAAACGTTGTTTTGCATTGGATATCGGAGTCCAGGTTCTCCCAATAAACAAGAACTAATGTCTAGCTCAGTGTAGTGCTATAAATACCAGGTACTACAAATACCCAGGTTCGAACCCCAGCGCACAGTATTCCAAATATCAAACGCTATAAACGCCAGCTGCAGGTGCTGTAAACTCTAGAGTTTGAAACCCGTACTGCTCATTATTTTGCTGCCGTGCCTGCTTATTCGTCCACGTATCTATCAATAGGGCTAGAGTGCATGCGGCGACCAAACAGGTTCACAAATTCAGAGCTGAGGGTAGGTGCTTAGTATGAAGATACAGATTCTTGACCTCTACAGTTTTACTTAGATCTGTGAGGTTTTTGGAGCCCGCCCTGGTAACTGTTCCGACAGAAAGTAAAAGAATGGTATAACAGGTTATATTTCGAACCTTGGCGTTTACAGCACCTGTGTTAACTTTATAGCGCCTGGTATTTTGAGTACCGATGTATCTGGTAGGCGTTTATAACACCATGTGCTGCCAGATAAGCTAGGGTTTAATTCTTGTTTATTGGAAAGCTCGGATCCTGAATATGCAAAGGTTTCCATAGCTAGCAATCCGTCCGGTAGCGAGTGATGATCAGAGAAAAAATGTACCTCTGTATATCTAAAAGAAAGACAGATGAAGCACAGCAGCACAAGAGAGCTTACTTGGTAGAGAGATTACTTAGTTTGCAGTAGATAGAGAAAATTTGTCTCACAATCATCTCTCGCTCAAAAATGGTATGCACGCCCATGACCTTATTCTCACACACGTATCCAGTTACTACTGCCCTGGCGCGGGTACCATTGAACTGATTGGACGGATTGTTAGAACCCTGTCCTGCATTATTGGGGTTCAAGGCTTTCGAATCATAAACAAGAATTGGTGTCTACTAGAGCTCAGCATTACAAAAACCAGGTGTAGTAAACACCCTGGATTCGAAACCAAGTGACGGTACGTTAAATACCAGGTGCTATAAACGCCAGCCAGGTGCTGTAAACACCAAGGTTCGAAACCTTTTGCACTTTTTATTTTGTCTGCCATTCCGGAACAGTTCATTATCTCATGCATATATCTGTAGGGTTGCCGTCCAAACAGGTTCCCGAATTCAGTGTTGAAGTCGCCTGGTAGATGCTCGGTTAGGTTCTTGACTTGGATTGGATCGGTGGGATCTTTGGCACCGTAAGGCGGGCACTGAGTATTCCTTTACACATACTAGTGTCACGGTTGTGGTATTCATATAACATACTGCAATAAAATCGTAGATATATGCGGGACAGCTGAGGGATTCAGGCGAATCGCGACGAGCCCGGGCCTGTGTAGGCCAGTCGCCATTCGCCCGATATACGACAAGCCCAGTCCATTGGTATTAATATGATGAATCCGGGTCAATCAATCACTCGGTTCAAAAAATTGTATATACCTACCTGCGCATATATAAATGGTCAGCGATGAGTGATTCTGGATGATCGCTGAACTGATCGCGGCTGGGGCTCTTTTTCATATGTCGCGCACACTCTTTCTCTTATTTTGATAAACAAGAATCACTGCCTAGATTAACTAGTGCTGTAAATGCCAACCAGGTGCTGTAAATACCAAAGTTTGAAACATAAGGTTGACGTTGTAAACATCGTTTCACAGGTGCTATAAACATTAAAATAGGTTCACAAAGTGCTGTAAACACTGAGGTTCGAAATCTGTGGAGCCTATTCTTTTGCTCTCCTTTGTCCGTTGTGAAATAACTGCTCGTTCCCATAGGCAATAGGTAGCGTATAGTTGGAAGCAGCTACATGCGGAGGAGCACGAAGACAAAGCCGAAAGAAGTTAAGATACTATAGCCATGACCTAGACAAAAGCGAACAAAAGAAAGAACTACAGGTTTCAAACCTTCGCGATTATAGCACCTGGCTTTTAGAGCACCTGTATTTCAAGTACCGTGGGTTTCAAACTTGGGAAGTTTACCGCACATCCTGAACTAGACATCAGTTCTTGTTTATTGGTATGTTTGTCCCGAATCATAGGGGAGGCGATTCGTTTAGTCAGTTCAATAGCGTAGGATATCAAGAGCAGCAGTAACCCGTAGATTCTTGGTGCAAATTCTTGATTTCTTCTCGGATCTTAGGAATTTTGGAACCCCGAATCTAGAGCTTTCTTACACCCGCTCATGTGTGGCAGATCCTCTGGCGGGAACTAAGTTCAGCAACGCGAAGTCTTCACACCAACGTCACGAGAGAAATCTGCTCATGACTGACCTCAACTTCACATAATCCAGTGGACAGTACTGCCATAGCGTTTAATAACATATCCCAAACCCCGAAAGCCTGAATATTCATATCTTCGATAGTTAGTATTGCTCAGGTTTGCATCTATATCTTGCCACGGGATCTAACTTCTACACGCTGAAGGATACATTAAGTACACATTCATATATATAGGTATGAATAACTGTTCCAGGGACAACAGACAAAAGAGAAAGATACAGGTTTCGAATCTTGGTGTTTACAACACCCGCGTTTATATTGCCATTTAGAGTACCATGTACTGCTAACTAAGCAAGGTATCAGTTATTGTTCATTGTAAGGTTCGAGCCCTAGCCATGGAAACGGTGATCCATCCAGCTAGTTCAGCGGCCTAGAGTAAGACCCCGATACGTAATTGCTTAGTGCAAGTTCTTGACTTTTACTTAGATCTGTGGAATGTTTCGAGCTTAGGAAATTTGGAGCTGGCTTCGCAGCGAAAATTCTAGGTATTATAGGTCATATTCCTACATAGCGGAATGAGTAACGATTCCAGAAATAGCGGACAAAAGAGCAGAAGAATGTGCGGTACAAGTTTCGAACCTTTGGTGTTTGCAGCGTCTGGCGTTTATAGCGTCTGGCATCTAAAGTGCGCTGGGATTCGAACCCTGATGTTTATAACATCATGAACTGCCAGCTAAGCATCAGCTCTTGTTCATTGAAAAGTTCGAGCCCTCAACATGCAAGACTAGTCCGTCCCGGTATTGGGCTAGAAGGGAAAATGTTCTTTCTAAAAGAATGAGAGATAGACCACAGTAGTGAGTGTGTAGGCTGTGGGGCGAGATACAATGAAAGGAAAGAATCATAAGGAAGTCTACAACAATTTGTTCCACAACCACCACACTAGTACTTAAAAAGTGGTATAGCTAGTCAATCTCAGTGTTTTCTTTCACCTCTGTTTCCGGTAGTGTACTACTGCCCTACCTAAGTATTACTCTTCACACAATTGTACCCACAAGGACTCAAGGAGATGTGGGTAGTGTGGAGTCTCCAGGCTGGTGGCTAGGAAAATGTAGCTAAGCCACAGCTGCAAGCAGCCGGGTGTTATATGATCACAACTACGCTCGCAGAACGCCCCGCCAAATTTTCTACGGAGTATCGGCTCGGACTGCGCTACTTCGGCTCGAACTGCAGCTGGCAATTATGGACAGCACTGAGAAAGGGGCGAGGAATTGATAATCACTTCGGTGGCCTGATGTTGGTTGATGCACCCCTCTTGACCGCCAAGTTTTGTCACAACAAATCGTGACTGATATCCGGATTCCCTAATGGTAGTATTCAAAGTTTTTATTTCGGGGGGTATTGGCATTCAGGGAGGCGACCGGCTCTACGGAGCTACCGCATTATGGATGGCCAGTTGTGCCGCAGTCATGATTCGCTATACCAATTTCGGAGCGATCACCGAAAATTGGAAACGAGCTGAAAAGACAAGATGGGCGAAAGTAGGAGGGGGCGGATGGCAAGTAAACGGCGGTGAAGAGGAAGCTTACTTATATTTATACACCTTCGCTAGAATAATTTTGTTAGTAAGGAAGGCTAGCTACCTATGTTGGATTTTGGTACCTGCGAGAAATGATTTCGGACTCTATGTAAGTGTGGCGAGAGAGCTTTGTGATGGCAAAGGCAGAACTTGAGATAATTCTCCAGTGTGGATCTTCCGTTTGCTCTGCTCGCTCTCGCTCTCAACCGCACAAACCTAGTATACGTATAGCCGCAGTCTTACTTCACCCCTACATGTACAGCCTGACGCGAGTATCGATAGAACGGGAAACTCCTATATATAATCTTCCATATGCCGCTGATATAAAAGTTCTTATATGCCGTTGATAGACAAGTCCTTATATGCCGTCGATAGAAATAACATAATTCTTCTCACTAGAGTATTTTTGCCACCTACGAATTTGAACTTTCTGTCGTACGTCTTGGATCTTGGCGAGCAGTAGTTCTAACCTTTGTGAGCTCCTGGCAGTCAGCGACAATACCTACAGCAACTGTAGACTGATACAGTATCTCATAACAGAGCCTCACCAATTCACTGATGCAATTTGCACTACTGCACCCTACTGCAGGCCAAGATTCTAGCAGGATGGCAGGAATACTCTACTCCAATGATTGTATTGATCCGAGCCAACTCTCCCGCACCCGTAGGAACGGGTCGTATTCCTCATAAGTATCAAATATGTTTATCGGTACACGACTTGGAGTGTCAAATGTCATTGGTCTGTTGGTCTTTCACCGCATAATTTACTCTTGTGGGTATGTTCATGTTCAACACGTATTAAGCGGGAGGGGATGTAACCTATATCGCCTCTTATTTCTACGGGAAACTCTCCCGTTATGTATAGAAAGACCTACCAAATAGGCCCTCAGCGAACGCAACTGTGCACGGAGCTCTTCTAAAGAGCCCATCCACGGAACGGACGGCTCGGGCAGTCCGCACATCCGTCCATGATATCCACGGATAGTCGGGCTCTGTACACTTGCGCTGCCTTAAGCATCTCAATTCGTGGAAACATCCGTCCCAAGTTGGCATTTATGCGGGGTAACATCGTTGTGACAGACTAACATCCCTTTTGCCTTAACTGTAACATCATTCTTCAATAACCACCGGTTTCACCTCCCACCACCATTTTACTCCACAAGAGTTGCTAGTGGGACGGATCATTCGTGGATCTCCTGGATACCCTCGAACCATTCGGGTTCCGTTTGGGAACTGGAGTCATCCAGACTGCCCAGATGAAGTGGAACACATGTTAGAGGATGGCACTGAGCCCACGTTTAAAAACGTAGCTGGTTGGGGAATAATTTCCCATGTTGTACCAAATTGCCTTAGGCAGCGAGCGAGAACCATGGCACTGGAATTTGCCGTCGGGCAATCCTTAATCCACATGTCAATAAGTCTGCGCGTAGGCCGACAAACAGTTGTCAGATTGAAACACACAGCTAATACAAAATCGGCACAGCATATGCTTCAGCCTGGGTCACAGAGGTGGAGTAATAATGGGGGGGCTTGATTGGGTCGCTTCCATGCAACCCCAAATTCACTGGTTTCAATAAGGCATTCAGTATCCAGAATACCGGAACCGAATTCGCTTCTACTAGTCGTGTGCGGGCCGTTGTAGGAACCGTTATGTATAGCTCGTATCCGCTGCCACAGCTTCTCTCTTCGATGCGCGACTCTCTTGGGATCGATGTCTACTTATCCTCACGACCATGGCCAGGTACCGACACTGGGCCCTCTGATACGGCACGTGGAGTTGTCATTCCTTGCGGTTACAGCTCTCGTCATATGCGGAAGATTTTATGCCCGGGCGAGGATTGTGTATAGTATTGGGGCTGATGATTGGTGCATTCTCTTCGCCTGCGTATGTTTCGAGACCTGCCTGTGTTGGAATCATTCTTGCTGACCACTTCACTCAGTTCGGTCTGTTCAGCACGATTGGCGTTCACATCAACATGACATACCACGGGATGGGTAAACACTCCAGAGACCAAATACCCGAGCAAACTCCTACAAGATCCCTTAATGGAGGCGTGGCACGACTCCTCTACATGCCTACTAGCGCCCTGATCCGTATTTCAACACTGTTATTTGTACGACGATTATCCCCACACCGCTTCGTCCACTACTCAACCTTTGTCCTCATTCTCGCCTGCATCATCGCTGCCATCACTCTGTGCGGTTTACTGTTATTCCGCTGCAGACCCATGCGCGCCTTTTTTATGGCACCCCATCCACCCAACACACGATGCTACGGGAGTGAACCCGCCATCAACTATTCCATTCCTATAGTGAGCGTGGTCCTCGACTTTATGGTCTGGCTGGTGCCGGTGGTGACGGTGTATCGCATGACGTCTCTGAGATGGCAGAAAAAGCTGGTTCCAATCGGGGTGCTTGGGCTGGGGTTACTCGCCTCAATCGCGGCTGCGTTCGAGGTGGGGGTAGTGAAGTTATTTTTCAAGGACAGGCCGTGGGGAGGCGGGTTGATGAGCCTTTGGGTGTGGTAGGTCTACTCCGTACGGGAGGGGGATAACGCAGAGCTTCTGACATGAAATTCGCTAAAGCGTAGAACTGGCGATGGGGATTATTGCGGCGAGCGCGCCGTCGCTCTACCCATTGTTTAAAATGGCTGTGGAACGCTCCCGACAGGTTGCGAGTGTGAAGTTCTGGAGCTCAAGTGGTAATACTCTAGAGCTCTCGAGGGAGGAGAGAATACGAACGGAGGGATTGGAATTGCCGGTTTTACGAGGATCAGCGATGCAAAAATTCGAAGGCAGCGAGGAGGCACTCAATACAATCGACGAACAGACCGTACACCATGGCGAGTGTTGATTGGCAATGTCAGTACTCGTACTAGGGTTTGGAGAAGTAATAGCATAGACCACTACCATGTATTTCCTCATAATAGCAACTGCGGAGAGGTAATTCAAAGGTGAATATGCCGTTTATTCTCCACCCCCAGTACCAAGTACGTCAAGGTTCTACGAATTCGAACTACTCCCGACCATTCTCTTCAGCGCAAAGGCGACGATGTTGGCGATGTTGGCGACGTGGAGTATTAGCAGGCGGGCAACACGGAAGCGGGCACATGTATATGCCATTTTGAGTGGTTTTGGATGGCGGCAAGATGGCGGCAGTGCACGGTGAAGGATTGGCGAGCTATGAGTGGGAATGCAAGATCAATTTACCAGCCGAATCACCAACTCGACAAAGCACAAACGCCCATAGGCAAGAGCGGATTACTAGGAATGATTTTCCTTATTTGTCTATGTGTAGCTTGTTACAAAGTTTTGCAAGTAAACACGGCTCAAGCCGCTGATATGTCGTACTTGGTCTTCGTTCGTTTCGAAGAGACTGCTCTTTTCGCTATGTTCATACGCCTCCATCTGTACGTTAAATGAAATCTGCAGCCCTTTCACTCTCTTCGCTCAATATGCCTGAAAACGATCCCGCCCCCGTCTCTGAAAGCAAACTAACTATAGTTATAATTATCTGTATATATCATTCCCATTAAGTAAGTACCTTGTATGTTCGTCCACTCGATAATAACGCCTTTTCGCGTGATAGGAAAGTTAAGCTTGTCGAATCAGGGTCCAGTGACGAATATCAAAGGTTTATTTTCCCAGTGAAAGCAAAAGCGAAAAAAAGCACTAGCGAGCACGAGGGTCCGGTACTAATATGAAAACAGCCGCATGGAAAGACCGTGGGACCTGGCTAATGTTGGGTGAGTCCAAGCCTTTTCTCATGATCAGCTCCGCGGTGCATTCAGCGCCAACGTTATTCGCACAGATACCGTTAACTGTCTGCTGCAAACTGGACCCTGACCTCACTAATCCTTATTTTCTGCTGCACGAACGGATGTTATTATTCACCGCCGAAACCGTTGGAACTTACAAGCGGAAATTCCCAGCGCCTCTACTCCCCCGTTTCCAGCTGTATCGTCAGCAGACACGCCATAAAGTCGCAATTACGTACGGTATATAACTCGGCAATAAGGACGGGGCCGAGTTTATTGGGCAAGTGAGACCTCGGCGAAGGTGGGGTATGTATAATTGTGGGCGCGCCCCGGATTTAAATCTTATGGAAAATTAACGCCGGCTTTTTCCTATTGCCGGTATCACCGGATGTCTAAAATGCCACAATCCCTTCCATCGCAAGGATGCATAGAATCGGGAGTTCGAATATGCAAAAGCAAATCCGTGTTCAACGTAACCTTAAGGACGTGAAAATAAGGTACAGCACTAGCATGCGTAGGCCACACTTAGCTCACACACGAGGACCCGTGGCATAGTCACTTCGCCACAAGTGTGGCAGAGTGCCTTATTATCAAGAATTTACGTTCAGAATTGAATTTGACTTGAATTCGGTGCTGGTATCATATCGATCTTGTGGAGGAATTGGTAGGCACTCTAACACTCATTGTAGTTCGGTTTTGGCAGCGTGTTTACAAACCTTGATGTTCATCATAGTAGTTACTCTGATCGAGACCAGGGATTCAGAATCATAACGTGCAAGTTAGCTGAAACCGCAAGGATAATCCCCATGTTGAGCAAGTCTTAGCTATTCTTGTTTCCTAGTTCCCCAGAGCCTTATGTCTTTCGCGTGGCAAATTGCAGAGATTAGGATGAAGACAAGTTATCTCGGTAGAGTAGTCGGGACGGCCCGTCTCTCGTGAGATATAAGGCAAATTGACCCGTATCATTTCCTGGCATGGGATCTCCATGGGTAATTGTAAACTCACGTACTGGGATCGATTAGCGTTCTCCCATTCCTTTGGGACTCTGGGGTATAAAGCCGGCGAATCCCCGAACCAAACCCACATGCACCCGATGAGAGGCAAAGGCTGCCATTTTTATCTCTGCATTACCACTCTGGCTGTTTCGGCAGTGTTACTTCGGAACCCAGCTTCAATACCGATTAGACTACTCATAATGTTGTGAATGTGAAATAAATCCCTAAATGTCTGGTCGACGTTTACAAGCTCTCTATTGCCTATTGCCGACCAGCTTCAAACGTTAATAGAATCGATTCCATCTATGGACAATAATAATACAAAGACCAAGCGGGCCTCCTTTTTTCCCAACAGTTGTAGCAAAATTCTGAAAAATTGACCATGCAATGGGTTCCTCGTGCGCTCCATATGAAAAAACTCCCCAGCTTACCAAGTGTACTGTCGCAACTGAGGAAGAGCATTCACCGTATGCTCTTAGACGCTATATACCCGGTCCCATATCTTCTGCCTTTTGAGTGGCAAAGCATTGGAAAGTGGGTGATTGCAGTATTAACGCGTGGGTATATCTTGTACCTCGCGGGGCTCTACGTGAAATTTCATTCTCGAGTTCGTAAAGAGATCAAAACCCATAACCACAAGGTTTCAGCCTGTGATGTTGATGTTTACAGCACTGATTGAGTTTATAGCCCAGGACGTCGGTGTTTATAGCACCATGATCAGTCAACTATACTAAGAAAATACTGTTTGTGATTCGATGGTCTTCACGAAGACCATGCAAAGTTCATAGACACTCGCGTTGGGGCTGTCATACCCGGACAAGTAGATTTCCGACTGTTCACTCAATTAGTGATACTGAAGGGAAAAATTATACCTTCAGCATGTCTAAACGGGCAAAAGAATGGGATACAAATTTCGAACCTTGGTGTTTACAACACCTGGCGTTTATAGCACCATAGTCTACCAGCTAGGGTGGCATCAGCCCTTAATTATTAAAGGATTCAAGTCGTAATGTTGGAAAACATGGTAGCAAGACACAAGAAACCTTTAACTGGTAGAGCGGGCACGCAATCAAATGAAAGGTCAACCATCGCTTACTGGTACTAAAATGCGGTATATCCACGGTCTTATGTGCCTTCACTCCCGTTCTTGACGCGAGTATCTGGGTAGAAAATGAATAGTGCGTATTCAGATGGTCTGCATTAGAACTGGAGGAGGCTGTCCAGGATTATCTGGTGCGAATCTTTGAGGATAAAGGATTGATATGTTAACCTCGGACGTTGCGAAGACTGCATTCACTTCAAAGAGGCTATGCTTTTTTGCCATAGTATTTGCTTTGCACTGTAATGGCTAAAATCATCGAGTGAATAACAAGGTATCTCTTAGATTAGCAGGCTGAGCACGGTGCTTGAAACACCAGGATGCAGGTTCGAAACTTGCAGTGCCAAATTAGTGCTACAAACGCTCAACTTCCTTTTGTTTTGACATTATGTGCAAGATGGGTCTATGCTTCTAACAAGCCGTCTACGCATAACAAAACAGAAAAAAGCGATAACTGCAGGTTTAGAGCCTGAGACCCCAGTGTTTACTACACCAATTGAGCATTGCAGGTTTCGAACCTGCTTGGTGGTGTTTGTAGCACCGTGCTTAGCTGGGTATGCTAAGTGTTCATTCCATAGCTTCATGGAAGTAAATCTAGAGTAATCTATTTCGAAAATCGAGTGACCATATCGGGGATAGGTGTGATCCTTTTGAACAAATTCTAGCGTGGTGAAAAGGTGACCACTTGGAACTGCTTCTGCTAAGGTCGTCTCAAAAGTCACTCTCGAGTTTATACAGATTTCATCGGAACCCGCTGCGGATCGATAATTGATGCCGTAACCGTACTTCAGTCCACCGCCACTTTTCTCTTGGTCCGTCTGGGCACCTGTGGTAACGCCAGACGACCACTTAAAATGTTGCCAACTACCCTTTCTCCGGCTATCGGTACAATAAAGCGCTTAGCACTGGAAGCACTAGAGTACTCTAATTGCCTGACTGCTATTACTTATTCCGCGCTTAGGACGTCATCGCATGACGATGATATCTCTATCAATCCCTACGAAGCTATGCGAAGCTCAGAACTGCGATGAAATCTCACTTGCACCACGTCATCATGCATGCACATTATAGCCGACATCGAGACCCGGCGCTTCCGTTCGCTACGGGGTTCCGACTCAACATGTAAAGTACATCCATTGTGAACCAACTGCTTGTTATACTAGAGATAGAGCTACTATGGTTGATATCAAGCCCTCCTCTCTACATCCTGCTCCTTCTCCAATCTCTTCCGTGTGCAGTAGATTTGCAACGTGTAAGGGGCTCATGCGGGCATGCACCAGCGGCAACCCGCATTCGAAACGATTGACGGTGTCCGGGGCGGGAAGCAGGAAAGCGAAACCAATAAGCGACGTGTGTAACCCCGGATTTTCAATTGACCCGTTCATGCATTGTATTGCGGAACCCCGGCCCTCACCAACGAGTATAACACCGCGATGGAAAACGCATGCTCCAACACTACATCATGAACCTCCATCTCCTCACCTCCTCAAAGCTTCTTTACAGCGTCCCAATCCTCGCGTCAGTATTTCCTCTCCCCATAAAGAACCTCAGCGCAGTCTTAACCTCCCCACAGAGCAAGCGCATATTTCTACAACTCCAACATGATGAAGATCTCCGCCATCCGCGCCGCCAACGCCGCCTTCACCGCAAAACAAGTCACCAACCCAGTCGCAGTCTTTGTCGGCGGCTCCTCGGGCATCGGCGAGGCAGCAATGCGCGCCTTCACCACCGCAACCGTCGCACCAACAATCTACTTCATCGGGCGCAACAGCGACGCCGCAACCTCCATCACCGCCTCCCTGCAATCCCTCAACCCCGCCGCAAAAATCAAATTCATCCAGTCCGACCTCTCGCTGCTAAATAACGCCTTCACCACCGCTTCCACAATCCGCGATGCTGAAAAATCTGTCAACCTCCTCTTCATTTCCGCTGGGTACATGACGCTTGCCGGCCGCTGTCCCACCTCGGAGGGGCTCGAAAAGAAGTTGGTGATAAACTACTACTCCCGCCTCCTATTCGCGGCCATGCTCCTCCCCGCACTCAAGGAAGGCGCCAAACGCCATCCGGATCTGGGGGCAAGAGTGATTTCAGTGTACTCCGCCGGCCAGGAGGGGCCCGTAATCGAATCCGACATTGAGTTAGTGAAGGAAGAGAACTTTTCGTCTGCGCAGGCGGCGCGGCAGGCGAGTGCTCTGAACTCGTTGGCGATGGAGTACCTTTCGCAGCAGAACCCGGAGGTGGGGTGGATGCATGCGTCCCCGGGAATGGTTATGACGGGGTTGATGCGGGATATGCCCGCGTATATTAGGGTATTTAATCCGGTGATGAGTCTGTTGAGTACCAGTCTCGAGGACTCCGGGCAAGGGTTTTTGAGGTTGTCGACGGATATGCAGTATGCGAAGGGGTTGGCACTGGTGGATTGGAAGGGGAAGGTGCAGGATACGAGACATGGGAGGTCCGGAATGCTTGGTGGGGCTGCGGGGTGGTGGAAGGAGGGGCTGGGTGAGACGGTGTGGAGACATACTGGGGAGTTGTATGAGAGAGTGCTTGGACAGAAGGTGTGGTGAAGATCGGCGGAGTGAAGATCAGGAATTAAGGAGAAATGGGCGTTTGTTAGATGGGGTTTGTTTGTATTGAATAATTAATCGGGCTTGTTTCTCGTATACGGGTTGGCATTTCCACTAATACAGCGCAAACCAGACACAGCGAAGAAACCCCACCTTTACATACACCACACCGTCTGCAAAGTAGTCTCAGAGCATGTGGTACACCAAGAGCGTCACGAGACCGCTAAACCATCACAATATCACTGCCGACGAAATAAGCTTTGTCAAGTCCTTGGCACTTCAACCACTTCATCCACTTTTAAGAAATGGCAGACACATTCTCGTAAATTTTCCACGTCCTCTTTCTCAATACCTGCTAATTCACAACTCTTTCCCACACTCTTACTAGGCACAACAGACTAACACCGACGTACTCAAAGCTTTGGAGTTGGACTCGCGCCCCGGGCCGCCAGCCCATTAATGACGTGGTGGCACTGTTATACAGCGGACAGTCCGGCCAGGCCGAAACCGGCATGTGGCATGGCAGACCGGTAGAAATGAGACCTTGGTTGGCCCAGATAGACTTCGTCAGATTATACCGCACAATATCGACAGGTCTAGTCCAGTTTCTCGTAAATCGAACTGGACTGATCCATTGCAATCTGCCAGGCTAGCCTGTTGCGAACACTGCACGGGGGAAGGCAATTCAAGAGGGCTCGGATATCTGAACAAGAACTGACATTCTTTCCGCGACGCTATGTGGCGGTATCTTATGGCACAAGAGGCATTGATTGTGAGGCGCACCTTCATACGACTGCCACAACGGGCTTAACGCTCCAGTCCGCCCTACAAACTGAAGCTATCATGTAACAGAGGCAAGAATGTATGCGATATCGTTTTCTTGATGCGAACAGACAGCTTTCATTGGCGTGAAATATAGAGAACGCGAGCACACTAGAAAACCCTACATCTATAAACCTGACAGTACTATGCAATACCGAGCTACAACGTCATACAGAACAAAAGCTAAAACCCGAATGCCGATAGTTATGTATGGTACATATCAAATAAAGGCTACTTTCCCACCTGCCCGTCAGACAAAAAACAAATCCCAGCCGAGCACTTGTATCCACCAGAAACCTTGACCCAACCATATCCAGCCGAGCAGGCGCCCAACTGCTGCAATTTTTGCTGAACTGCTTTCCTCTTTTCTTTTGTTTCGCCTAGCGCTTGCAACGCTTCTTCCAGGTGGGAAACTTGGTGCCCATGGTGAGATAGCAGTTGATGCTCATGATGGGATGACTCGGATAGTTGGTGCGTCTGGTTCATGTCGCCAGCTGCTTTTGCGGTGTGCATTGGTGTACAATGAGAATGTGCAGCAGCAGATTCCGTAGCCATATTATAATGATGTGCTCCGTTAGGGCTGGCCGTGGGACCTTTGAAGCCTGTGAATGGTTGGCTAGGAGCTTGGTTGGTGCCCGAAGGATCTTGGGCGACTTCGGAAGATTGGTTTGCCGCTTGTTCGGTGGCCGTAAGCGTGCAACTTTTGGTAGCTTCGTGCGGCTGTCCTGCCGCTTGGGTGGCGGTCGTGGAGAGCTTCGGGACTTTTCCTTCTTGACTCCATCTTTTGTATTCCACATCGAACAGTCGCCTAATGCACGATATTGCTTGTTCTGTAGACAGTGGTATTTCTTTAAGGTCAGAAATACTTTGCTCAGCCTCATCAATGGAAACCGCTTTGAAAGCACAGCCTGACATATTTTTGGCTAGTATTTTGATGTGCCGGGCATTACTCCATGACGGAAAGATTGATAATGTGGCGATTAGTTTCCGGAGTTTATTGTAGTCAGTGGAGCCGTCCGTCAGGAACGGAGCGCTGATTTGTTGTTGTTTGAGCTCGCGTTCCAATAGAATTAGACAGTCCTCAGCTTTTATGTTCTTGAAAGCGATTTCTTCCGGGAAAAGACCCGAGAGACCAGGTTTGACTGTCATGAGTTTGTTCATATCGGCGGTATATCCCGCCAGAATGACAATCATCTTGCCTTCGTATTTCTGACTAGAGAGAAGAGAAATCAACTCATTCACAGCTTCGGCTGCGAACTCTCCTTCTGTAAGACGATAGGCTTCGTCTATAAACAGTACCTTTCCAAGGCCCTTATTTAGTTGCGCCCTAGTTTTAGGACTGGTATGTCCAACGTATTGGCCAATGAGATCGGCAGAAGTACACTCAACCACTTCATCGGTGGACAGAAATCCCAAGTCGTAGTAGAGTTTGCCCATATCCCTAGCTATGGTTGTCTTCCCGGTCCCTACATAAGGTCAGTTAATCGTCGGTAATTTGGCTATGACTAGTTGCGATGATACTAACCTGGTGGGCCCTTAAATACGAAATTTGTAGGGACTACCCTGCGAGGATCAACCCCACGTAACTTCGCTACGCGTGCGCGTTTCTCATACTCCTCCAGCTTTTCGATGATATTGTTGGCTACGATACCCTGAAGTCGGTCGCGCAAATTGGCGCTCGCTTTGACATTTCGTTCAAAGTCTGGGTCGAAGTCTTCGGATTCCAAAATAAAGCCATAGTCTCTTTTACCAATAAGTTTCTGTGACCCTGGTTCCCGGACAAGCTTCTGCAACTGCCTATTCTCGTAGTTCAACTTTGCGGTAGTAAGGCAGCTGTCTACTTCCCCTGCATTGCAAAAGCTCGGACGCATTCTGGCTCTATCCAGGATTGCATGTGCAACAGACAACGCAGCATCATCTTTAGCCTTCAAATCCTGTTGCTCCATTTTGAGTTGTAAGATTTGTTTAAGCTGCGGTAAGTCGAAGTCGTGAAAGCGGAAAGGGTTGTCTATCGCAAATCTTCTGGAGAGTCCTGGGTTGATGTTCTCGAACATCTCTTTGAGCTGATCCTCGTAGCCAAGGAGGAGTATGCACCGGTCGTCTCCTGGGACACTTTGGACTTCTGCAACTAGTGTATCAATTACTGCTGTCCTGTAAGTGTCTTGTTGTTTTCCAGGTCCCCCTGAGTTCAACATATACGCCTCGTCGATAATCAACACTTTACCAAGTGTTGTGGCGAGAATGGCTCTCGTTTTAGCCTCCGATTTTCCAAGGCATTCACCAATGAAGTCCGCAGGATTCTTTACGACAACTGTAAAGATGTAGGAGTAAGTTACACTATTCCATGATCGAGTTATGTAAGTGAATACTAACCTTCTCCGTTGCTGAGGAGCCCCAGATCTGCCATGATCCTGCCATACAATTTGGCCACTGTTGTTTTACCAGTTCCCGGGGATCCATAGAATACCCTGTTAAGCGAGAAATCTAGTGGCTTTTGTTCATCTAGCTCTCGTTGGTAATTCGTTTGAATGATGCTTGCCATAACTTCAGCCGACTTCTTGACTGCATTCAGACCGATCAGTTCTTCGAGTTTCTTCCAAGCGGCACTCTCGCGTATCGCCTGAGAAGGTTCTGGCCCGATCAAGTCTTCTTTAGTAAAGCAGAAGTACTCTTTATGCTCAGGCTGGCATGAGCGCTCCTTACGAATCTTCGCCAGCCGCTTTGCTTGTCGTTCGGAAATCTTCGCCAATAGGTTATCAACAGCACGAGCATTTCCAAAACCTCTGATTCCACGACTGCGGGCTAATCGGCGAATGACTATACGCATGTAACGGCCGCCGAGACCTTCTTCGACCTCCATTTGTCCGTTGTACTTCTTGACAATTTTATCATGCAGTATATTCCAGAGTTCCGCATCCTCGAAATCCGCAAATTGCATAGAGTATGGTATCCTACTGGCTAAGCCTGGATTGTGTTCGTAAAATGATTCCATTTCTTTGTTATAGCCGACGAATACCACAACCAACTGGCCAATCTTGTTTTCCATCTCTGTAAGGATAATATCGAGAGCCTGACGTCCTTCAGTCGACGAGTATGGTGCGGTGAGCTGATAAGCCTCGTCTATAAAGAGAACTCCCGAAGACGGGCTGTCTGTGGTCCCCACAAGCTTCTTGATGATTTTCTTGACCTTTTTCTTGCCTCCGAAGGACGCCAATTTCGCACCTGATGTCTCCTTCACATTGTCTGAGTTTAGAACGCCTACGGAGTGCAAAAATCTTGCATAAATACGAGCAACGGTTGTTTTTCCTACGTAAAGGATTAGTATTTTGCAGTCGGTTGACGTCAGTAGATAGGAAAATATTTCACCTGTTCCTGGGTTTCCTTGAAAGACAATGTTGAACCGCTCTTTCTTCAGATCGGTTCCTTGGAACTTACAAGTTTCAACCTTGGCTTGGATGGCCAGCACCTGCTCCTTGACATCCTCCAGGCCGACTAGTTCCATTAATTCGTCAATTGCATCATTACTGGCCCCTTCTTTGCATTTCCGGCGTTCCCATTCTTGCTCTGCAGCAGATTTCTTATGTGGAAAGGGCTGTCTGGAGCTGTAACTGGATGCAAGGGACTGTGTTGTATCTGCAGCGGAAGACGGACTCTCTGGGATCTCTGGGATCTCTGGGATCTCTGGTGGAGTCTCTGGAATCTCTGGGGTTGATTGGTTTGATGGAGTCTCTGGTGTTGGGCGTGAATTATCGACAGTAAGCGCTGGGGATGGGATTCGGGACACTGTTGGGGACGTATCCGGAGATCTGTCTCGTGAGGCAGAAGAAACCGAAGTACTGCGTGCAGCTGGATCCGGGGATGTTGATGGGTTCTGCGAGTTAGGACCTCGTGGGGGTGATGCATCCTGTGAGCGGCCGCGAGTTAAAAGAGAGTCATCAACTTCGCCTGAAGTTGATGACAATCCATCTCGTGCACCAAGATCCAAACATGAATTTGAACGTGAATATGACAGCGCTGGTGATGTGTCGCCAGTACGAGAAGGTGTGGAAGGTGGAGTTGAAGATTCCGATGAGACTGAACGGGAAGAAGAACTTGAGGCATCGGAATATTCAGACGCGGGTGGAATACCCGGAAGTGATGGAGAGTCCATCGCTATATGGGATTGGATGGCTGTTAATTGTTGTGGTTTAGGTGTGATGTTCGGTGTTGATATATGTGTAAGAAGTCCTGGGGCGGTGGAAAGTTATGTTTTATACCCATGGGATGTGATGGACGGGTGTTTGTCAATTCATAAGATGGTGAATGGTGGTTGGTTCCTACAGGAAAGCGCGCCAATATTGTGCATATCGGTGAGAAAGGATGCGAACTGCTCGCTGAGCAACTGAAAAGTTGGGGTGGCGAGGGCGCGAACATTTTCAATGGGCAGCTGCGAAGGCTCTCAGATTTGAGTTTCGAAAGGCGCAGCATGAGTTGAGGTAGAAGGTCATATTCGCGACCGCAGTACAACCAGGCGACAGCCTAGGCTTATAGCTTTCTAACTAGAAATATTCCCATACAAAATCTCAAATGAAAAAGTCAAAGTCCAAGAATAAAAAAATCGATAGATGGATAGATAGGGTAGTTAATTATAAGAATAAGGTGTTGTGAGGTCTCGCTAAAGGTGGTTGACAAAAAGAGTGAATGGCAGCGTTCGTTCACTTCGGGAATTTCCCTAGGAAGCTTCAGGCTTCCACTGGCATGCAAGCCTGAAATTAGTTGATATTTTAGTGCTGGATATATATGCACGTACTAATGGTACGCTGCTACAGTACGCAGAGATAGACTTTAAGACTAGTCGCTGGCTGGAATCTATTTAATAGAACCTTAATATCCCATAGATAGTCTGCTTAATGGAATCTTATTGTTCCTTAAATAATCTGTCCAACGGAACTTTAATGTTAAATAGATAGACTCAGAGGCAAGTCACTAGCTAGAATCATCCAAAGGAACTTTAAATAAACATTTGCAAGGCTGTGATAAGAGAGATGCTGCAATAGTAGAGACAGCTGGCAGTGGAAAGCACATGAAAAATGCAGCAAAATGCTCTAAAGGAGACACGTTGCAAGGTAGAGGACAGCTGGAAAGTTCACAGTGCATTCCAAAATTCGCGTAATCTCTGAGAATGATCAGAGTTGGGCATTAGAAAAGTGATCAAAGCTATGAATGCAGTTGGGAGAATGCAGTCGAGTGTACCTGCGAGTTTGGAGTTGAGTACACTTGAGAACATGCAATCAACTAACCATTTGGTAAGGAACCGCTCACCACCGAAAGTTGAAAAATAAAAGCGCATAATTCCAAAAATCCGTTCCTTCGACCTAACTCCGGTGTTAACTTGCCCAATCTGCCGCAATTTCCTGGGAGACTAGGCCGTTCGCATCATAAATTCATAATAATTCACCGTTTGTATCCTAGAATAAATAATTAAATAATCGAGGCTTTAAGATGTTGAAAATGTTCGCAGGCCACGTTGAAACGAATAGTCAGCACAGCAAGTGCTTAATGAGCCTCGGGCGGTGGCTATGTAACCGCACGCGCGGCACCTGCAGCCAGGTACACTCTACTATTTGTCCGCACCCGCATTCACCTACTCTATCGATATGTGATCGGCGATAATCAGTGATATGGATAAGCCACATCATGATGATTTGTGGTCGTTTGACTGCAGGTTGATGGAGCACAACATATGGGCAGTTATGACACGTACGGTCTGCGTCCGTTTATATTTCAACCATTGATCCATCTAATGGCGCCATGGCGCAGCGAACACTGCTCAGTTCAGTGCAGCAATTGGAGGTTTGCAGCGGTTCGGGCGGTCGATAAGGCAACCAAGAAAGGTCAGTGACATGCGCACACAATCTTCTGTCCGCCAGCGTGCACCAATCCGTCTCTGAGGCATTGGCGGCAGGGCAATCCGATCCGGAGCCGGTCGATTCTCCGCAGCTAGGTACGAGTAGACTCAAATCAGATCTTCCCCTGGATAAGTAATTTGTTAAGTAGGTTGATGTTGTCAGCAGGGTCTGAGTAATGACCTTCAAATAAAGTAATAGATATACTACCGGACATACAGTGGGGCAGTGGGGTGGCAGTCAAAAGCAAATATTCCTTGCCGCTGATCTCGAGCCGAGTCCGTGGGGCGCAGATCTCATAGTAGATCTCCGTCGAGCAAATAGCCTCCCCCAGATCTGGGAGGGCGGTGGATACAAGGCAGCCTGCCGGTAATGCTACGGAAACCTGTTCGGGTATGCCGTTCGCGGCTGATGATAGCCAGCTTTTAGTTCTATAAGGCTTAGCACCTTTATCGTACCCCTTTAAGGAAGTACTTATGTACCTTGATTCCGCCCTAGTCTCGGACTGCTTACTTGCTACGCCAGTAAGCAGTCCGAGACTAATTCCGCCCTCCATTTCATTCTTTGGCATTTCGCGAAGGTCTTTCCTCATGTCCAACGCTACACTATTTGAAACTAACTGTCCATAGAGCGCTGTTGATAACATACCACGTGTAACAGACACAGCTTCCTTTATTCTCCCACCCCGATCACGCCAGCGAAACTGCCCAAAATGTTGGATCATTTTTACAGCCAGGGGACTTGGCTGCAACGGCTATGCTAAATTCAGCCAAACGCTGTCCCTGTCCACTTGCGATCTAGCTCCGTCTTCGCTCTCGCCCTCTGGTATATGTTCTGTACCCGTTCTTTAAGATGCGGCGAGGATGAACTGTGAGGATGAGCCGTGAGTCGGATCAATGACAGACAACCTCATCCGCCCTTGGTGCCACATATGCACCAGTATCAACAGTTTGGTGGGAACTATGAGTCGAAAGATATCCACAGGATTGCCGAAGACACTATTTCGAACTTTCTTGGTGACATGAGGTAGGTGTTAGTCCATAGGTAATATTACGGAACAAGAGACTAATCTTTGTTCAAAGTAAGGAGAAGCGAGCGTATCCCCTCTGACCACGGAAACTTGAGCGCTGAGTACTGCCACGCAACACCAGGGGTCCCCACAGCATCCGCAGGCACCATTCAGTTGGCTATCCACATTGTTTATACACCTTTTCCAACAATACGCCCGCCTTCCGTCGCTGATCAAGAAAGACCATGTTTGGACTCGCGCTAGGGACGACCATATTCAAGGTCACAGAGTGCTATATGATTTACACTTAAGTAGATCTACTTTATACACACTCCGAAGCTCCAAGACCCCTCATGATGCAGTATACGCCCTTCAGATGTCTTCAACACAACAACCTCACCGCACTCCCTTTTCAGCTCCTTCTTCAGCTCCTTCTAATTTGGCTTCCAATGATCAGGAGGGAACTAGTGTCACTAGGGGTCACAAGACCAGACACAACCATGCTCAGATGCTCCTAGCCAGAGTTGGATGGTTCTGCATGGTAGCCTCAGGGTTGGTACCAGGTCTGTTTGCTCTGTTGGCCGCTAAAACCCACTGTGGGGAGAAATGTGTTGTGTATAGTCGTCTGAGCATGACTTTGGGGGCTTTGGGCGCCATTAATTACGCCCCCAGATTGGGTACCTGTAATAGCTTCCGCTGAGTCCCAGCTCTATTTTGCGTTCTTCGGGAACGCAGTAGTAGTAGAGGGGCGGAGTTTGCGCTAGCTAGAGTGCGAAGGGGTCGGTAAAGGAGGAAGGGGAGTCGATGCCAACTGAGGTTGAGTGGTGACGCGAGGAGTGACATGCCACTCACATGGAATATCACACAAAAATATTCATTTGTTGATATGCACGCGGCACTCTGTCTGTTCCAAGATTTTGATAAGAAACAGATCCTTCTTCTGGAATCTCTCATCCTGAGTATGTGTGACCGTTCCCAGTTAAAGAGACAGCGAGGTGAACAATTTCAGATCCCATCATCTATGGAAAGCGGTGGCAATAAAAGCGTCGTTCTTTGCCTGGCGTGGGTTTACCCCAAGCCCTTAGCCCTAGCCTGTAATTAAAAATAATAATTCTATTATTTTGAATCTAGGTCCAGTACTTACGAGCCAGTCGTAGTCTATCACCTGGAATTGGCTGTTTTCTTTTCAACGTCCCCTGGAAAAGAGTTGTTGAAAGGGGTTTTTTCTAATTACCGGCGATGCTAACTACACATAGAAGCCATTGCCCTCTCCATAACCTTTGCGCTGCAATTTTGTACACGTGTACCCTCTATAACTGTTCACCATATGCCTATAGATCTCACCAAATCCTATGGTCCCCGTATATAAAACTCTGTAACTTTTGACCAGAGGTTGAGTCGTCCGGCACGATCTCGGATTAGATTTTGATCTCCGCAACATCCCTGGTCTGCCGAAATCCCGAAAAGACTCAAGGCCATCTGAAAAACATCCCCACGATATCTTGTTCCGTATGAACTCAAGTCTTGTCTTGCCCCCCCAACACCGGCCCCATATTGCCCGGGATATTCTGTCTGGAGCCTAACATTCAATACGGAGTGTGACTCATACGTCAACTTCTACTCTGATCTCTAAGGATGCGAAATATCTGGAAGCTCTGGATGGATTATTCTGCCTCACCGGTTCTTCCCATTTGTGGCAGGGATCTCGGAGTCAGTAGCCGCTATTATGTAACGTATTTGGAGTTGCTGGTAAAGAAGGATGTGTAGCCTTACAGTGCGTGAATGTCTTCCCAATTGAGAAGGCGCGTGAAGGTCGGATTGGCAACGTTCAGCGGAGATGTTCTCCAGGAGTGACGTCAACACCACTCTCATGCATCCTGAAGCTTTTCGTTGTCCTGTCGGAGAGGGTTATTTGTCAATGATGCGTCCGTTTAGTAATTCGTGCCTCCGGTTCGGCCAGGTCCTATTTCTGTTTGTCACCGGTTCCGCGGAGTTCACTGAGCCTCACTAAGTCGAACCACTTTCTATGTTCTCTTCCGAACTCTCCCCGACAGAAGAAACCGAAAACTTATTATAAGTTCGCCGCCATGCCGCAAAATGGGAAACGCCATCATCGACAACTGTTTCTAAAATATACAGTACTCGCTGGTACAGACCTTCAAAGTTCTCAATTGCCGACACAAGCTTTACGCGGCATTAATCCGGCTCTGCAACTTTTTCCGGAAAAAGCCACTAGGTAGCACGGTAGCGTCATCTCAACGACAACCCACCTCGGTCCAATAAGCAACCCAACTCTCACGCCCAAACTTCGCTCGTTGTTTCCTCTCTCCGCATCACGCATCAGTACTCAATACACGCACACTATGAAACTTCTCTCCAAAGAAGAAGAAGAAGCCCACTACAGAGCCGTGCTGCGAGGCGGTATCTCGGGCGGTCTCATCGGTCTCGGAATCGGATTGGGAGCCAGCATGATCCTCCAGCGTCGTTGGGCGTTCTACCGCACGCTCACGCTCCCTCTCAAGGCATTCCTTGTCACCTCGACCGGAACCTTTACCGCTATCATCTACGCCGATCGCTATTCCCGAAACTTTGAGATGTCACGACATAGCGACATGGAGTTCCGCGACACCACTACTAGAAAGATTGCAGAAGCGCAAGCGAATATGACTACATGGGAGAAGGCCTTCAAGCTTGGGAGGGACTACAGATACACAATTGTTACGTCTTCATGGGCGGCTTCGATGGTCGGTTCGTTTTGGTGGGTCTCGAGGGATAAGTACCTCACGACTGCACAGAAGCTGGTTCAGGCCCGTGTATACGCACAGGGTCTGACGTTGTTGATCTTGGTTGCGACTGCAGTCTTTGAAGTCAGCGATGCAAGGGCAAAGCAGGAGGAGGCCGCGGATCCCAACCATCCCATTCAGAAGAGGATACATCACGAAAAATACCAGGGCGAGGACATGTGGAGAGGTTTGTTTTACCTACCTTGGTTATTGTCAACAGAGACTGATTGTAATACAGATATGGTCGAGGCTGAGGAAAAGCGTCTTGCGGCAAGAAGGGCTGCTGCCGCTGAAAAGTTGAAGCAATAGGAAGCTTCATCCTCAAAGCAGTAAGAGTAGATTATTGTTCTTTCGGTGTGCACGCGCGTTTACACTAGTAGATGTGCGTCATGTATATTTCTTTGGGTTGTTCATTTCTTATGTGCGGGGTTGGGGGGCTTGTTCTTTTATTTGAATGCAATAGATGTGGATGGATCTCTCTTCATTCTGCTGTTCAATCCTTTGGCCGGTGGGTATAAATTGAGTGGGAATTATGTTTAATGAGTCATGCCATCTCATTCTTTCTCATCCCGTAGAGCGCCTATATCAATCCTTTAATTCTCGACTGAAGGGTAACCTGGATATTCCTCTTGTCTTTCACAAACACGCCACACCGCCTCACGCCTCACGCCTCCACTGATCACGTGTTTGTCGTCAGAACCCCGCTGCTTGTTTTCATCCCGCGAAACACAACCAACCATCTCACCCTCACTTTTAGAATACAAACGCCACTCCTTCGATCAGTTCACCCCATCTTTCTTTTTATCGGTTGAAGCATCTTATTACACTCCCTACCCCGCCAACCCACCGAATATCACAACCATCATCGTCATGTTCAAGAAAAAGCCAAATGTACAGCATCTCGCCTTTTCCTCGTCGCGTTACGGCGCCGTGTCTCGAACCCTACTGACCGCTCTGTAGATCAAACCACAGTCGCCCCTCCGCTCCTCCGACCGCCGCAAGATCGCGCAACAAATAATCCAAGAACTTTCCTACTCTGCCCCTCCCCCTACATCACCAGAAGAGCAAGGTACGAGCGAAGCCGCTCTCCGCAACCTCCTCTTCCCCGACGGAACCTCATCCGCGAAATTCGCCACCACCCACGGCCCCGACCTCACTCTGATCAACGGCACTCTCTATTTCGGCACACATGCAGACGCCGACGAACGGCCGTTATGGGTTAGGGTTGACCGTGCTTCCCCGGAGCTATTCCCAACCGTTTACACCTTGTGGAAAAATCCTGGGTTGTTGCCGCTGCTGCATACCCACTCGCCGGTTATTGAGAGATTGTGTGATGGCGCGGATCTGATGATTCCGGGACTCATCGGCCCACCGTTTCCGGCGGAGGCGAAGGTGGGCGCTCTGGTGGCGATTGCGAGTTCGCAGAAACCGACGGTTCCGGTAGCGGTGGGGGTGTGCGAGGTTGATGTTGGGGCGTTGGAGAAGGCGGTTGGGGAGAAGGGGCGCGCGGTGAGGGTGTTGCATTGGGTCGGTGATGAGGTTTATAAGCACGGAGGCAGCCCGGCGAAGGTTCCGGAAGTGTTGGAAGTACAGGGAGCTGATGGAGAGGCGGAATTAGTGGAGGGAGTAAAAGATATGGAGATTACAGATGTGCCGGTGAAGAAAGAGGAGAGAGATGGAAGTAGTGATGGTGAGGAGGAAGTGAGGCAGTTGGAGACAAAGGAAATTGATGATGCTTTCTACAACGCTGCATTATATGGGTTCAGCGATTACTCGGAAAAGTCTTCGACTTTGGAGTTTCCGTTGTCTTCCTCCGCTTTTATATCTCAGATTGTACATCCGTACCTACCTCCGGCAAGCCACTTCCCGCCTCACAATTACTTGCAGACCCAAGGCCCTCATCCAAGTCTGCAGCTCAAGAAAACGAGCTGGAAAAACACCGCAAAGTTCTTGAAGCATCTACACGGCAAGGAACTGGTTATGACTAAAGTACGGAACGGAGGGGAGACTGTAGTGATGAACATTAACTGGGATCATAACGCGGTTCAAGCTTTCACCCCCTACAAACTCCCCAAGGCTCCAAAGGAAGAGAAGTCACTTGGTTCCTCAGAAAAGGGGGAAATGGTCAAGGTGGAAGCCCTGTACCGACCAAACGGCAAGGGCATAAAATTCTTTGAAGAATGTAAAGCCGGGTTAGTTTCACTCGCTCCAATACTTCCTGACTGAGTGGTATACTGATTCATGGAGAACAGAACGAAAGAATTCTACACCGCCTCAGACCTAAAATCCCTCCTAAACACCTACATTGACACAAACTCACTCTTTCAACCCAAAAACAAACGCCTCATTAAACTCGACCCCGTCCTGACCAACACCCTCTTCTCGTCGACTGCTGCCGACACAGCAGAGCTCGAAAATTCTAAGGGAACCTACAAGCGCGATCTCCTCGCCGAACGACTATTGAAAGCGTGCTCGCCGCACTACAAACTCACCACCCCTTCAGGTGAGGAGCAAAACCCAAAGAGCGGGCAGGTCCCGAAAGTGCAGGTGACCATGGAGAAGCGGCAGGGGAAAAAGACGGTTACTAGGATTTCTGGGTTAGAGCCGTTTGGAGTGGATCCGAAACAGCTGGCGGAGGAGCTGCAGAGAGTTTGTGCGGGCTCGGCGACGGTGGGACAGGGGGTGGGGTTGAAGTCGGGGCTGCTGGAGGTTATGGTCCAGGGGAGCCAGAGTAAGGTTGTTGAGAAGGCGCTGGAAAAGAGAGGAGTTGGGGCGAAATTTGTGGGTGTGTTGGATAAGACGGGAGGGAAGAAGTGAGGTACATCGCTGTGGTTGGGCATTGGGGGTGAGCCTTTTGAGTGCCCTTTGGTGGCTCTTTTGAACATATTCTAGTATGGCCGCAAGCTGCTAGTCAGCTATAAACCTGAATACAAAATAAATGGGAAAACCAAACCCTTCGCTGTGTGACATACACTAACGCTGCATATACCCGAGCGCGCGTAACTCTATCACCATGAGTCACCAGCATGCACCTCCATAAAACCTACATATTCCAGCCCACACCCTCCACCTCCACCTCGCCTCCCAATACCAAACCCACCATGTCGCGCATCCTCAAAACTGGGAAACCCTCTTCCTCCTCTTCCCCATCCACTCCCGCAAGCAGCAACACAATCTACTTCTTCGGACCCACCAACCCTCACGGCCACTTCTCACAACACTACCCCTGCACCTTCACGTCAGGCACATACACCTACACCAGCACAGAGCAATACATGATGCACCACAAATCCCTCCTCTTCGCTCCCACTTCCTCTTTCCCCGCGAATATCCTCGCCGCACACAATCCTAGGGCATGTAAAGCTCTCGGACGGCAGGTGCCAAACTTTGATCCCCAGGTGTGGGATAACCAGAGGGAGAGGATTGTGGAGGAAGGGAATTGGTGCAAGTTTTCGCAGGATGAGAGATTGAAGGGGCTGTTACTTGGGACGAGGGAGATGGAGCTTGTGGAGGCGGCACCGAGAGATAGAGTTTGGGGTATTGGATTTGGGAAAGAAAGGGCCGAAGAGAATAGAGCAAGGTGGGGGAGGAATTTATTGGGGAAGGCGCTGGAGAGGGTGAGGGCGAGACTGAGGGAGGAGGAAAGGAGGAAGGAAGAGAGGAGGGAGGGGTAGAGGGAAAAAGGAGTGTCTGTGGATGTGTAGTGGGTTTGCACAATTGTGCTGTTCACTTTCTGCAGAAATTAGATGTGAGAATGAAGACTGCAATTCAAATCTTATGGAGAATATTGTGCTGGTGCTTGCCAACTCAGAGATCCTTCTTATCAAGTAAGATACTAATCTACTAATCGCTTCATGACACAAACTGTCACTTGTGATTATTTAAGGTTTTTATGTATGAGCTTTGTCGTACTTTCAGTCATGCTGGATGTGGAATATTCTACATCATTCTATATTCCTGAAGGTCAAAACTTTATATCATGAGGAATGGTTAGGGCTTAGGGCTTCCGCATTCGGATAATATCTAGACAATACCAACCTTCCTGTGCTTTGATGCTTTAATGGATCATTTCCAAAAGAGGAATCGAAAAACAGACATAAGATGTAAACATTTACAGGTGAGTTAACTTGGATTTATCTCACCACCCTCTTATTCCTCAACTTCGCATCATCATCACTAGTGTGTAAGTCTTCCCTCGAGCTATCATCGGAACGTATCATGCTAATCAGACTGAAGTAGACAATTTAGATAGCGGGCGCAATCAGCAAGCAACAGGCAGAACGATCAGACGGGATTTTGGGTGCGCAATCAAACCGTCAAACACTCTACGCCCTGCAGCCGGTTATCTATACGAATCCCAGTTTTGGAGAAGTTAAAAACATCATATCGTATTGAAGATTCCATAGAGCTTTCTGTCCCTGTCGATAATACAAAGCAAAGCAAAACTAATTATCTAGTTAGAAATATATTATCTATTCACATCAAAACACAACTTCTTCCAGACTTAGCGATGCGATCCTCTAACATATCAATCTTGTCTTCAAGCACCTTCGTGTGACTCTCCCAAAACCTCTCTAGGTTCTGCGTTTCCCTCTCATAGCTAGCCTGCAACCGCTCCAGGTTCTCTCGATGCTCTTGCGCCACGTTCTGCATGGATTGTTGGAGCAGACTCTCCACGATGTCATGGAGGACTTGTATCTGGTCCTCCCATCTGCCCGAGGAAGCCTTGGCTTTGTCTATGACTACACGCCCTGCGCCCGTGTCGGCGATCGATGCGTCTGGATTGTCGAGCTCCAACTGCACTTGTATTTTTAACGGAGCGTTCTCGCGGAGAACCTTGCGGATGATATTCTCGCCCGAGCGTTTGGTGCAGTTGTAGGTCGCGGTTTTTGCTCCCAGGTTGATGAGTAGCTTCCAATAATTGTTTTTCAATTCATCTCTTTCTCGGGCTACGAACTTACTTTTCTACGTACTCATCTCGCTATGTCAGTAAAATTTCTAGGAAGACCTCAGGAGTCGATAGTATATTACCTCCTCTGCCGAGCGTGCATTTTCCCATCTGGTGCTAACTAGAATGATGTTTTTCGTCGCCTGCTCGCCACACAGCTCTTTGACCATCCTGAGGTTCGTCATCATTGAGCCTGTCATGCGGTCGTCGGTGATCCGGTGTAGGTATATTATCCCTGATAAAAGGGTATCTTTTCTTCCGGACATCTCGAGCCATGTGAGAATGGACTGTAAGGTCTCGGTGTCGCTCTTGTTTGTGTCGTCAAAACCGGGCGTGTCTAGGAGCTCGACAGCACGTCCATCCAGAGTCATAGGGTAGGCTTCGACCTCTGACGTCTCTGCAGTTACCAATGTTGATAATTATGTCAGTGAGATACACTTAGAAAGCGGTTTCGCGTACCATCATGGAAGGGTATTACGTGCCTGAGAGTAGGGTTTCTCCCACTCCGGTTTGTACACCTGTCAATTTTTGGATGAAACTACTCTTGCCCGTTCCAGTAACACCCATAACCGCAATGATGATCGGTTTCGAAGACATGTTTCTTATGTCAATATATCGGAGCCAGGTAGTGCGTGCTGATACAAAAACAGGTACCGTTCGTTTGGAGAATTAGGCGGCTGTGAAGAAGTGTCAGAGCCTAGAGGGTAGATTCGAATGTATTGAGGCATTATAACGTTTCTTGGAATTGGAGTTCTGAGCTCTAGCTTTGAAACAAGAGTCGAATGCGACCAGCTGGATGAATACGGCTCTGGGCTACCTCTCGTTCGATGACCAGTTACAAAGCAAGACCATTTAGTCCACTAATTGTTTCTATCGATATCATATGTGTACACGTATATGTGCATATATGTATATGCACCCGAAATGATATACATGTGTAAGTATGCATGCATATGCCGCTGCACACGCGCAACAATTACGCATGCAGCGCCGGTTTGGTTACGCCGGTTTGGTTAAAGCACAGGGCTCGAGTACAATGCTGAAAGTTTCTTCTGGTTTACAAAATATTAATGGCTCGTCTTCGGAAATTCCCTCAAGCTTCCCATCCAGAAACTCACCAAGTGGTACTTGATGCAAGTATTGTTTTGGCGACCACGCCTTTGTGGTCACTCTCAAACTGGAATACCATACAGATGACAGCACGATATCGACTCAGCCATGATACCAAACCACAGTTTCAAGAAGTTGGATGAACACGTCACGCAGCCTATCATGATAAACACAAGCATGCCATTGACTAGGTAAATCCGGATTGGAGGCACAGTTTGACTTACATATAATCAAGAACCGCCAACCGCCCATTACGTTGAGACAATCACCAACTCATCCAATCCCACCCCTTGAAAATCAGGATTATCGAGTTAATATGGCGCCAAAGCAAAACTTTAAAGGAACACATCTGAAGTGCCGGTATTACTTTAGGTAGGTATGTAGGCGGTCTCTTCAAATTCAATGGACAAGTCTGTGCCTAAATGCACCATAGAGTAACATGTGGCCCAGCGGTAGAGATCCCTCTGGTTGATCCTTATCTTTAACCTGTTATAGGGGCTGGTTTTAAGCTAAGTTTCTGAGGGAATAGCAAAGGTTTATAGTTTGACATGCTGCTATTAATCTCTCTATAGGGGCATTGTGTGTTGTGTGCAAAATATTCGTTGGTTACCGGTGTCTCCAATGCACTGATATAGTCGAATTTTCAGCATGTTTCCCGCCATTCTACTATGTAACAGAAACTTTCAGTTAGGTTCTGTAAATGCGGTTCATGAGAGACTCTTGATATTTCCATGCATATGGTGACCTCCCACGCGTACACAATCTTTGCACAGTACTAACAACACATCACAGAATTACAAGATAAGAATTTCAACTTGTTAAAACACGCAGGCCCTGCGCGACAGGCGGGCAACTTTTGCCGTCATTCAGGGCACTGTTGGCAGCCGCTTGGTAGGGTAGGCTAATAATGGTACGACCTGGATTATTAATGGGACATCATTAATATGTGCATCTTAAAAATATCCTATCGATGTGTCTTCTTTATTAATATCAAGTATGTAGGTGAAAAACTCGTATTATATTGTGATACGTAAGCCGTGGAACACATATGCTTGGTCCTATGTGGTGTCAGAGCCGTGGGTGAATTGAAAACAAAGCAAAGACAGAGAATATCAGAAATAACTCTAACCCCACAGCGGTAAACTTTGTAGTACCAACATTAGCTCTCCAATAGGACTACTGCTGTTAATCAACGGTGAATGTCTAGAAGTAGCAGTATGGACCCAGTACTAGTGTATAACTTGTGTAGAGCATTTCGAGCCCAGTTGACAGCTATTGAAGCAGCTCCTCTGCGCAGCACTAGCGAGCCTGCAGCACACCCCAAGAGTAACAAGCTGCAGTGGAAATACAAAAGCTCCAGACTTCGACCTGCTTAAGGATTACTGTCTTTAGCACGCAACATACATTTATCAATTGACGGCCACTCCAAACTATGGAGACTTGTCAGTCTTTTTTCGGAATCAGAAAGCTCAAAAAAGTGGTAGACTCTGTCGGTTCCTCTATTCCGAACGAAGCGCAACACTTACAGAGCCCTCGCCAATCCACTATGGTTACTCCTACTTCTATCTCTGGTGCATCTAGCTACCATGAATCTATCGTGTATAAACCCAACTACACTCTGGACTGCATCTACCAACACAGTAACTAAGGGCAGAAATACCGGGCAGGACGGAACCGGAAATCACCTCGATCATCGTCATCGGACTGACCGGCTCTGGGAAGAGCACGTTAATTAAACACTTGACTGGAGATGATAATGTGAAAATTGGCGACACTCTAGAGAGTGGTTAGTTAAGCTATTTCTCAAATCCAATATTATATAAAATAGATTCCAGCATCAATTCCTGGCAATAGCATACTAATACAAGGGGAACACAATGCAGAAACCCAAAGCGCAGAACTATATCTTTCCAAGAAACCAACCAGTCGCTTTCACTTTCAGTATTTAGACACCCCGGGATTCGACGACACGAACCGTATTGGCCTTGATGTTTTGGAAGAGATCACCACGGCTATACAAAAACTCCGCCATTCCAACCAATCCATAGCAGGAATAATCTACACCCACCGCATTGTCGATGATCGTGTCACGGGCTCCTCGCTGAGATGTATTAAGGTTCTCCAGAACATCTGTGGAACAGAAAACTATGGACGTATTGCAATGGTCGCCATGCACTGGGACAGAATCTGCAAAGTTCCTGGAGTTGAAGTCGGCAAACAACGCTTGGAGGAGCTTCGTACAGAGTTTTTCAGCGACCTGGAGCAGCCGGGTGGCTCCTTCATGCCGGGAAACCATAACGTGAAGTCCAACATCGAGAACTTCTTTAGTCAAAAGTGCGAGGGTTCCCCCAGGACCAACATCTACCTCTCCATAGAACGAGAACTCAACGAGAATAACATGTTTTTGCCCTTCACAGGAGCAGGGAAAATCGTCATCGAGGCCATGGATCTGAGAATCAAAGAAATAGAGAACGGTCTAGATTGTCTCCAACAAGCAGCTGCTGCTACCCCCGACCCAGTTAAGCGACAAGATGTGGAGACAGAAATTCAGAAAATGAAGTATCAACTGTATGGATTCAATGAAAAACAGACGCAAATCAAGAAGCTTCTACCGCCGCCGTCGCCGTCGCCGCCACCAAGAGAAGACCACAGTAAACACCAAGCCGCAAGTATGACTGGATTCAGGACAAATGACGAGATCGCCGAGTATATACGTCAGTGCCAGTGTCATCAGCAGTCGCTATTCGATAAGAGATCCGATCGCTCGACTCCTCAATATCATGCTGGTGATATTCAACAACCATGGCCCCCGAAGAATCTGAACGACCAGGAAGGAATCGAAATCGAAACTTTGCTTCAGTCGTATAATCAATTCATGGGGGATGCTCAAAGTTCTATGCGGAAATTGAGAAGTTTGGAGGAGGATATGACTCTGGAAATGTTTGCGGAAGTATTCAAGTACTGCAATAGTATTAAGGGAGGGGTGGAGCATGGAATTCGAAACAGTTCATGAAATGGAAGTTGCTATGTGTTTAGTGCAGAGTGTTTGAATTGAGGTTTCTAGATGATCAGCTGTCTTCTATTCAGCTTTACTTAGTATATGTATCTGCTCCGTCAATGGAAGTCTTCCCGTCAATATTTTCATTGGTACGACCGCTAAATTGCAAATTTTACCCACTAAAATTCATACTTGCCAAAGTCCTATCGACTTTAAAATTGGTAGAAGGCATGCTAGAATACCCATATATCTGGCATAATTTTTAAAGGTTTTTATGTCTTCTGATTGTCTAGAAAAATTTTATACAATACAATCTGTACCACCGACAGGAGGCTTCTAATGAGTTGTTGCTCTAGAAATGGACCCCGGGCATGTAACTAGTGACGTCAGCAGGGTATTGCCTAAACGATACATTTTATATACGTAGTCGTACGCGATATTATCATCTAATACATGTCTTACACGTATCGTCTCTGTGGTCGTGATTCACATCAGGTTATGAGCCCATGAACTGATCGTCTCTCTATCGTCTGCAGATATCGACACTGCAATACAGTGCTAGACGGCACAACTTCCACCTGTTTTTTTCATCTCCTTTCCACCTCTTCTCCGCTCATCGCCGACATCGAAATAGCTACCTCCGCCTCATCCGTCACTAAACTGAATGATCACAACTACCAAATATGGTCTCTGGACATCATAGATGTTCTGAAACAACTAATTTTTGGTATATAGTCACCGGCAAAGAGTGATTGCCCAGGCCACCAGCCACAGCTTTCCCTGGAGGCACCACAAAGACTTTTGTTACGGGACTGTACTATCCTCAATAAATAATATTGGGAATGGGTGTACTCAACAAGTAACTTATACCCTGACAAAAACCCCTCACGCAACCCCAAGTCAGAGCTGTGCGATCTCAAGTTGAACTTCCCTCCTCTGCAGTTTGTTCTATCCAAGAACTGGTACCTGAATGAAACCCCTCGAAACTCCAGGCCTTGGATGCATAATAGTTAAAGTTTAACTGACATAATGAAACGGCCCCCAAATCCGCGAGCGCTGACCTACTCCTTTGTTTTTTATTCGAAGCTTAGAATCGAGACGTAGCTCCCTCGACTGTCAAGGCGGAACCCACCCCGCAATAAACCTCCCCCCTCCCCCCACGCTTCCCCCATATGCCTCAAATCACAATACTAACATAAAAGCGGTGATAATACCAACAATTGGAGCAGCAAGAACAACCATCACAACCTCAATGCCCAAACCAATAACACTTTGGCGATGCTGCCGATGCAAGGCGACCAAGAAACAATACAAGTACGACATCTGCGGGAATATATGTGTGTCTAAAACGGCGGAGTGTACCTTCCACAAACGCTGCGATTCCTGCCACGTCAAACACTTGGGAGCGTGGATGACTGTAAAGATGGTGTACCGTCTTGCGGGATCCGTGGGGGGTGGGAGTGTGCCGAGTTTGCGTGATGATGAAAGTCCCGAAGGTGGGAGCATCGATGGGACGGGGGAGGTTAAGAATAGGAAGGAGAGTTCAAGCAAAGAGTGAGAGTTCCAAGAGCGGGAGAAGAAAGACCGCCAGGAGTGAGACCGCCAGGAGCGGAAGCAACAAGAGCGGAAGCGGGAATCTCAGGGGTGATACTTCCTTGAGTGAGAGAGTTAGGAGTAGAAATGAAAGTGCGAAAGGTGAGACTGCCAGGAGTGAGAGCGGAAACATTAGGGACATGATCCTCATGGGCTGCCGCGGCAGGAGTGAGCGTTCCTGGGGTAGGAGTATTAGGAATGAGACCGCCAAGAGTGAGAGCAAGAGCAACATGAACGGGTGCATCAGGAGTGGGAGCGGGAGCTTCAAGGGCAAGACTTTCTTGAGTGAGAGTGATAGGAGTAGGAGCAGAAGTATTAGGGGCGAAACGACTAGGAGTGAGAGCGGGAGCATCAGGAGCGGGAGTGGAAGCTTCAGGGGCGAGACTTCCTTGAGTAGCAGCATTAGGAGTGAGAGTGGAAGTGTTAACGGTGAGATCGCCAGGAGTGAGACAGGGAGTATCAGGAGTGGTAGGCCTAGGAGTGTGCATTCCTGGAGTGGGAGCGTTAGGAAAGAGACCTCTAGGGACGAGGGTTATTGGGGTGGGAGTGGGAGTGTTATTGTTGAGGAGGATGTTATTCCTGTTCCCGAGGAGAGCTCTATCCCTGAGGAAGGTATTAATCCTAAGGAAATTTTTATTACTGATAGTGCACCAAGCGCTACAGGCGGAAATGAATAGTAAACAGCGGGGAGCAGGCTATTAAGAGGGTAGTAGGGTGATGTTTGTGGGGGATATGAAGCTAACAAGATAGAGCTATTTCTAGAGGTACCGCTGCTATTGCGTTATTGCATTCACCTTAGTAGCTCGCCTTCCTGTGGTAATATCCAGGAAAAATGGTTGAGAAATGGGACCTGGCCTAAGATAAAATTAACAATAGAAAAAGCAGCCTCCGACCAAGTTAGCCCCGAGAAGCCTCAACTGGCGAGCAAATTCAACTTGACAACAATCAACTTGAACAACGCCCATGAATATATCAGCCTAGCATCCATTTCCACATCAAATTCCTCACGTAATTCCCATAAATCTGGAACATCAGTTATGCCAGCAGGAGAACCATTCCGGATTTCGAAAATACCCAAGCATCCGGCATGGAAACCAGAGCTTCAGTCACCAAGAACTCCAAAGCCTGCGTTAGGAACCGTAGCATCGAGACTTCCGCTCCCCGCAGTTGAAACTGAAGCGCGGGCCGAAGAATTTAACATAATAGGAGAGGCTCAGAGAGAAATATTGGCAATAGATGAAGTTGGAAATGAGTTTCTCGAGCAACCCACTAAAGAAAATACAGCAGAAGCAGAAGCGGTCAAAGCCGCCACTGAAATGGAAGAGGCTGCTAAAGTAAATGCTATGAGGGAGGTCATCGCCAACGAGATATCAGCAAAGGAAGAAGCCAAAAAGGTGCGCCTCAAACATACCAAGGACAAGGCCAAAACAGAAGCCCCCAAAGCCATCTTAGAAAGGCAAAAGGCCATCACAGAGAAGGCCAAGAAGAAATGTGCAGAAGCAGAAGCAAGAGCCACCACTGCTGCTTCTAAAACGGGAAAGCCCGTCAGGGCTGCAGCCGATAAGCAAAAAGGCACCCGCGTCCGCGCAGAAAAGGCCAAAATTGAAGCCAACGAGAAGAACGACAAAGACCGACTGTCTAACGAGAGAGCCGCCAAAAAGAAGCTTGAATACGAGAGCCTTGTAAAAGCATCCCAATCAGCTAGAGAAAAGACAGAGAAGGAAAAAGTTTCCCACGCCAGTGAACAGGTCAAGAAGGTGCACTTCAAAAAGGGAACAAAAGAACAAGATCCGGCTGTAAACCCTTGCAGAAAAACTCGACAAGCAAGTTCTAGAGACATCGAAGAGAAAGCCGCAAAGCAGAAAGCTACCAGAAGCGAGCGTCTTGGGAAACATAGCACAGCGGGAACAGAACCATCGGCAACAAAGGGTAAAGAAAAAGCAGGAATCAAAACCCAACCTAAGGATCAACCTGCAGGCCCCCCGGCTCGATCAGACTCATTTGTTTATTGCTTGCCCTGGCGGTGCTGTGGATGCAAGAACAGAACTGAGAACAACCATGATTGTAGGTTCTGTGTACATACGAGGTGTGAATTATGCCAGGTCAAAAATCTCGGGATATGGATGAAGATTAAGACGGTGGGATGGGGTTATGCAGGTTGGAGGTAGATGGGTATACAGTACAGTAGCTTCTCTTGTGGAATGAATGATCCACGTGAACCAACGAGAGACTTGAGGCAGAGGCGTGCCATTACTCTAGGTATGACTTGTAGGTGCACGTGAAGCAACACGCACCCGCAAAATAATCGGCGATGTATCTGCCGATGATACTTGAAACCGGGTGCTTTCCGCGATGAGTGAGATTCCCCGTAGTGTCATACTCGCGAGATGACATTGTGTGGTATGCTCTCGAATCCTCTGGAATCATCTCGTGTAACGTTACAAATAAACCCTAACCTTCTACTAGAACCTTCTAGTTCACTCCTGCTCACTCGAGCACCTTCAATTCGTAATTCCTCCCACGCCGCCACCAACTTCGTCGTCCATAAGACAAATATAAATATCCCTCTCATCTCCCCGACATCTCTCATCTTCATCTCAAACACAAAGCATTCGAACAACGCAAACAAACCACATACGATCACACAAACCAACTCTCAAATAACCAAACTTCGAACAATTAACCCTCAAACAATTAATCCTCAAATAACCACAAACACAACAAAAATGCCATTCCTCACAGCCTTCAACGACCCCCTCTTCCGCGCCCTCATTGAGCCACACGCACAGCCCTCCAGAGCCTTCGCACCAAACTTCGACATCCAAGAGACGTCATCCGCATACATTGTCGAGGGCGAGCTCCCGGGTCTTTCCGACAAGAAGGCGGTAAACATCGAGTTTACGGATGGACAAACGGTTGTGATCCAGGGGCGGGTCGAGCGCTCGAGTATCAACGGCGAAGCTAAGGGGAAGGAGGTGGAGAAGTCAGAAAATCAAGAGGGAGATGAAACTGAGGTGAAGAAGAACAAGGCGAAGCAGCCAAAGGTGTGGGTTAGCGAAAGGAGCGTGGGATCTTTTAAAAGAGTGTTTAGGTTCCCGACGTCAGTGGATACGGATAATGTTAAGGCGAGTTTGGAGCATGGGATCCTGAGTCTGGTTGTGCCGAAGAAGGGGGTGGAGAAGAGGAAGGTTGACATCGAGTAGATGAATGATGATGGGTGATTGATGGATATGGATTTTGTATTAGTTTACGGGTGTTTTAGTTGGCATTGCATGATTAGGTGAATAGGGATTTTGTATTTGTTATCTACATAATGAGCTTTGTAATGGAATAATCACAACAATCATTTTGAGCAGTTAAGTGTCATACGCATGAAGTTTTACAATGTGAGCTCCTTTTTGAGGTTTAATTCTTATTCACCCTTCCCCACGATCGACGCCGTCGTTCCGTATGTAGGCAGAACAAAGTAGATCGACCAGAGTAGCTGGACTGTTCACATTAAAAGAGCGACAAAAACATGGTCAGTGAAGTACCGGGTATAGGTATCAATTCATGATGATACCTATTCCCGAGATTAGTAAGGTGAAGGCAGCTAGTTAGCCTCCAAGTCCAATGTCAAGGGTCGCTGTTGGTTCTCAAAGCCGAGATACCAGGTGACCAGAGAAGTGAAACATGATGTCGCGATCCGCATAAGGGTTGGGGGCTAGTTAACCGCCTACCTGAACATCACCATCCCTCAACCACAATCATATTCGTGTAAGTCATGAACCAGGAATCCGATGCCCCAAATCCCGCGATGAGCTCTTCCCACAACACTCCTGCGACCACCTCCCCTCCCACTACGACTACTACCACCGTGGCTGTCAATAGAACACCACCCACCTCCTCCACTAGCACCGCACTGGTAGTAGACGACACGGAACCCATCATCCCCCTCAGCATAGCCGAACAAATCGACCTCTCCTTCCGCATGATCCACCGCTCCCTCGACCGGCTCGAACACACCTTCAATCGCTTCGAGCGCCGGCTTACCGGGCTGGCTCAGGCAGGCTTGTGTGAGGAGGGGAGGGGGGGGAACGCACTGGCGAGGAAGATAGGAAGCTTTGATGATCATTTTTCCCTTCTTGTTGCGCGTTTTATAAATCTTTTGTTCGTGATTCTTTTGACGGAGATTGGGATGTGGAATATCGGGAATTGGGGGAGGTGACGTCATGTTGTACAGAAGCCACCAAAAGAGATGCCGAACCTTATTGTGACGAACCCCTCCCCCATCCCATCCACATGCACTAGAGTACCGACGTCCCATGCTGATACTCTTCGCCAATGATTCCTACAACCATTGGCGTAAAAGCGGAGCTGATATCCATAGATCTCCTGCGTGCGGCGGAGGAAATGATATCATGCTTTTGCTATGTAACAGCTCTAGATTGATTGAATGTGGTGGGGTAGTTCCTGTATCACAAGCAAGAACCATTACACAAGTATAGAAGCAAATTAGAAGGACCACACGTGTCACTCGGGCATTGAGGGCGGGATGTGAAGTCCTTCAGATGTTCATCTCATATGCATGGAAACTCTCGATATCATATTCCTAATAAAAAATTTGGACCCTCGTAATGCTGAACTACATCTCATCGTAACCTTTTGACTCCCTAGCGAAATCCTCCTAATACCCTTTCCCCTTCAACCACTCCGCAACCTTCTCCCCATCCCTCTCCACATACCCCGCATTCCCTTCAATCGAATCCCTAACCGTTCCAAGGCCCTTATCATATCCGTTATTATCCTTCCCTTCAAAAAACTCCTGAATCTCCACCAGCGTCTTCCGACTCGAAAACTTATTCAGCGAATTCTTGAGGAACCGATCAAGCACGACCATATTCCCGCTCATCTGTTTATAAATCTCCTCCCAGTTCTTCTGAATAAATTCCCATAGTGCGTGCCGTGCCTCCGAATTGTTGCTTAGTGAGATGGCGGGAGTGTGTTTGTCCTGCACCTTCACTTTATCCGAGAGCATGAATTCAAGGACTTGCTGTATGACCTCGGGTTTGCGGGCACGGCCGAGAGAGGCGAGACAGATCTCGCGTCCGTCGATAGTTTTGGTGGAGGTGTATTCTTTGATGATAGCGTCGAGTGCTTCTTGACCGCCTTCAGCTACGATGATGCGGAAGATTGCAAGGCGGAGACTGGGGTGGATGGCGGAAGTGTCGCCGGAAGTGTAGGCCTTGAAACGGCGCTGCGCTTCTTCTACAACTCCCTTGTGGCTGACTGTGCCGGCGGTGCTGATTAACAGGGCACGCAGACGGCCGGTAAGGAAGTTTTCGCCGGGCTGAAATTCCCAGCCGATCTTTTCGACGATGGGGGTGACAAGGTCAAGAGTGAATTTCCGAATTCCGTCTCTAATCTCGGGAGAACTTTCGGCGAAAAGGCTTCGTAGCTTTCCGAGCTGCTCTGTAATTTCGGCCCAGACGAGGTAGCTCTGCTCATCTTTAAGAGCATCCAAAAAGCCGAGCAATCCAGCGGTAGTTCCGAGACCGGAGAATGCCATTGCTGCCGCATCGGCGATAAGTCCAACTCTGTCTGAGACTGAGAGCTTTTCACGAATCTCTCCGAGCTTAATTAGGCGATCAGCCGGGTAGTTGACTCTGTAGAAGCCGTTCTGGCCGTAATTAAGCTTGTAGTATTTTGTGTCGAGGTTTTTGACAGTGGTTTCCTTTGTTGTCAAGGCTGCCGCTTTCTCGGAAGATGACGTATACGCTTCTTCGTTGAGCATGATGGGGACCCACCAGGTTGTGGTGTCCTCTTCGGGCTTGACATCTCCAGTGCTGAGGAAGCGGTTCTGTTTAACGGTTATCTGGCCTGGTTCTTCCGTTACGGTGAGCACTGGGAAGCCGATCATCTTAATCCAGTTGCGCTGCGGAGATAGTTAACTTAGGGTTCACCAAGGGATGTGCGGTAGAAATTACCATGAATGCAGCAACATCAGTGCCAGCTTCCTTTCCAAGGGCGGCCCAGAGATCTTCCGTAGTGGCGTTTCCATACGCATGCTTCTTGAGGTAGTTGGAAACACCGTTCAAGAATGTCTCAACGCCGAGATAGCTGCTAAGCATACGGATCGTTCCCGAACCTTTCAGGTAACTGATGTGGTCAAAAATTTGGTCGATTTCTTTCGCTCCTAAACGGGCGTCAGTATGTACCCTTCGGTTATTTGCTTGAATAGTAGCAGACATACTCTTTACCGGAACTTCGATCGGATGGGACCCGCGCAATGAATCAAGCTGAAAGGCTGTTTGAAGGGACTCAGTCTGGGAGGCCTGTTGTCAGCAGGAAAATATGCATGCCTCTGGATATACGACGTACGACAAACTGCCCCCAGACATCCCACTCTGGGTGGAATTTATCAGTAGCAAGCCTGTGATGTGTCAGAAAGTGGTATCTTAAGATTAGGTTGACAATGGCATACCAACCGACCCACGTGGCAAATCCCTCATTGAGCTTCAGGAATTTGGTTAGAGGATGCAGCGGAAAGAGGGAGAGAGTAACTTGCCCAAAGTTCACTCCACCAATCCATGGTGACTAGATTACCGAACCACTGATGCGCCAACTCGTGGGCGACAACTACGATTTGTAAGCCAAAGCACCTTGCGATGACGGAATAGGACTAGCACGGACCATATGCAACTCGAGTCTTGTACCTAGCGTCAGAGGTCTTCTCGTCGAAAAGAACTGCAGTAGTTCTGTATGTAATCAACCCCCAGTTTTCCATCTTCAACCAAGCCAATTATTAGATGTGAGCCAGTCTCGAGTAAGACAACTTACGGCACCGTGTGACTATCAAACGATGTTAGCATATCTTGTTTTACAGTTATCGCAAAGAAAACATGAGACATATAATTACAAATTCATGGACTGCTAGCAGGTCGACTTTAGGCAGAGGATAGTCGATCTTGAAGATCTAGTTATTTCGTAAGTGCGATGCCGCCTATTCAAGGAGCATTCCGTATCACCTCCGAGAAATAGTCTACGATCTGCCGCGCGTTCTCAAGTGCAAAGCGTCCTTGTTCGACCAGTCCCTTGGTGGTGTAAACCCTCACAGGAAGCTTGCCGCGGCTTCCGTACTCCCGGTCTGTAAAGGCTTCGATGTATTCGAACTCTCCACATGCCCAGGCATAGAGCTGTTCAAAGCTTGGTTAATAGGCGCTGAACTAAGGTATGATGTAGAGTCGTACATAAGTGCTCATCTTAGGCGCATCTACAAACGAGACTTTCTTCAGGCCATCGCCCAAACTCTGGCAGTCCGTCTCCGGCTGATTCGAGAGCGCAGTGTACGATTCCGGGATGACGATCGAGAAACCAAATGATGCCTTCAGATTCGGCTCATCGAAGCTAAACCTCAGGTCAGCAAATGGCCAGGCAGCTGCTCGAGTGGTATGCTAACCATGGGAACGCTCGACGGGCGTCGCAAGACTCGAACTGAGTTGAGTACATCCAGTTACTCTTTCCCTCAGGGTTCTTGTACGCCGATCTGTAGAAGCCTGCCATCTCTTGGTTCATGGTGCCAGAGAACTTGATTGTAAGGCAACCAGTCCCTTCACCGGGAATCTCTTCCTCCAGCGATAGCTTCGCAACTTCTGATTCCTTATCATACAAAATGTCGGAGACCTTGACGGTCGCTTTAGTACCTTCGACATAGACGCTGCCTTTTGTTAAGGTTAGTTCCTTGGAGTTGACGGAGATCGAGCATGTCTTCTCTTGGAGCTGGAGAGAGACTTTGACGACTCCATCGTAGGTAAAGTTGTCGAAGTTGAGATTGTAGAGGTCGAGCTCGTAGTGAGTCGGTTTGACGCTGTTCCAGAGTGTTAGCAGCTGCTACTAGTGATGTTTTGATGCACGAGGGCTTACTGCGAAGGGAGGGTCTCTCTGTCTGAAGCCATGACGATGGTTTGGGTTGATTGTCGTTGCTCAGCCGAGCTTAGCGGGGTAGCTGCTCGTGTGCGGGGTTTGTGGACGTTGCCGTTTCTAGCCGTTCTGTTGCCGGCGAGTGACAGCGGGTCCAACCTCACATGTCCTGCATCACTCGCACCCTGCATCCCGGGGCTGCTGTTCTAGCAGCACGCCGCCTGCCTGCACAGGTGCTTGGATCGATGCGAGTGCTATCCACGCCTCTGCCGGATGAGTGGGGCACTTGTTTCTGAGCGCAGCCCGCATACGCCTAAGTCACGTGTCTGCAAGCTTTCTTGTCGCGTTTTTGAGCAGTCCCTGCAAATCGCGTCCCACCTCCTCAACCCCCGCAACCCACCGCATGCACCATGAATTCATCACTGCCTCTAATAACACCAAGAGATGTCTGTGCCCATATTAATTTTCTCTGGGTTCCAATGCTTATATTCCAATTTCACAGTCCCACACTCTCTGGTACACGCCATCGTCAACTTACTCCTTCGCACCAGCGCCGCAGCTGCCGTACTCCAATAACCACAATAGCAATAACGGCTCGGGATCGCCACTTAGCCCACAGAATCCCATGGCACAAGGCCAGAACCAGCACACCCGTCCTCGAAATGTGGGACTCTCCGCTCTCCAACAGTTAGAACTCGATGAGCAGTCTGTCGCACTACGAAAGCTTCATATACAGCGATTCGGAGCAACGTGGATCCGACCGCCCGGAATGGCTAAAACATACCAAGGCGAGCTTGACGAAAAGGCGGAGCGGGAAGAGGCAGAGGCTCATGAGATGATGGAGGATGTTGAGATCCCCGGCGAGGGAGTGTTCGATGTCGACGAGGATGGCCAAGCTCTACATGCCAATCAAGATTTAGATGCAAATATTCCGGAAGGTGGTGAGATTTCGGATCTAGATAACAACATTCCCGAGGCGGACTCCTTTGTCGATGGTGCTGAAGATGAGGAGGAGGATGGAGAAGTGGATTTGGATGCGGATATTCCTGAGGCTGAGGCAGAAACACTTTGGGATGATTCTGACGAGGAAGAGGAAGTCGAGGATTCTGACGATGGCGATCTTACGGGCTATGCATCAGCTACCCATGATGTTGGAAATGCATCTTCTACCACGGCCGACTCTGGGAGCTTCGGTGGTACAGATGAGAGTCCCCAGCAAGCTGCATTTTCTCATGACGAGAGGTTCCCGAATAACAGAAGGGAGCATTCAAGGCAGGACTATGACTGGAGGGGACGGGCTCGGTACAGGAGAAGTGACGACAACATGGAGGTGGATAGCGAATGATCTGAGATAAAGGGAAGTACAAGGCGTTTTATACCATGATTGTCATTGGAAGAGGAATATATCAGGCTCCTCTTCATGTAACTGTATACCCTTTGTCTTTTTTAGTTATAGGGAGAAGACCCGTGTACTTAAGGGTCTCACTTTGGAACCGTCAACCATGATTAGTGTTCACGAATGGTACCGATCGAGTTCTAATTGTAATGCGAGTTTCTGGTAGCGAGCTTGAGTTTGTTTTTGAGTTCCGTACCTGACAATCAACGAACCGCCAAAATACACTATCCCCTCGATGGTAACACCAACCGACCCGACGAAGGGTGTTTGAAGGTTAAAGTGGCTAATCACACCGGGTGGATACCTAGACGGCCTTTTAATCCACCGTCTAGAGTAGGCTTTGGAAGCTTGAGCCTATCATCTACACACTTTGCCGTTCGCTTTCGACGGTAATGAGTAAATGGAGACGTCAGTCGATATTAGGCTACCCTACCATTTCTGCCGCCATACAATTCTGGGCTTTCCATAGTCCTATATAGGGGTATGTTATCTGAAGTCTCTGCTCCTTGTGCATCTCCTGCGGAACATCCCCAATTTCTGCCGCCGTTCCACCGCCATGAAGTCTCTCGCAGCTCTGTTGCTTCTGGGAGCCATCCCAGCGTTCTCATTTGTCGTTCCCAACGATGAGACCGCTCAGCGTGTCTTCGGTTCTCAAGATCCGCTCGATGAAGTCCAGGAAGTTTTTGAGATTTTCCAGGAGGGTTTTGAGAGTAAGGTTGAAATCTTTGTTGAAGAATTCCAAGACGCCATCGATATTTATTTTCCTATCGAGGAAGATAAGAACTACGCGGAGACGGCTATCGATGACGCTTTTGAGGAGTATCTCGATTCTCAGCCGAACGAGGACTTGAAGTTCTGGGATACTGACGCTTGGATTGGTCACTTCCGGACTGAGGATTTGGAGGGAGGCCAGTTCGAGGTGATGCATAAAAAGCATAAAAAGGACAAGAAAGATCGCAAAAAGCATACGGATCACAAGGATCACAAGGATCACAAAAAAGATCCTAAGAGAAAGCACCATAAGCATGGATCAGATGGAGGACATGATGATGACGGCTCTGATCAGTGAGTAATTGTTTTGATTCGTAGCTATTAAATATTCAGTTAACTAACACTACACAGTGGGCATGGCCATGTCCATAAACCCAAAATGCCTCCCAGGGATCACACCGGTCCCCATACTAACTCGACGATTTGGGACCTGATCTCAAAGTCAAAGCACACCAAGCGTTTTTACGAGTTGCTGAAGGAGGACAAGGATATCGTGGACATGCTGCAAAACAAAGACGCCAACCACACAGTCTTTGCTCCTAGCAACCACGCATTCGAAGTGTTGGATAAATTTAAAAAATACCACGATATCCCGAAGGACTTGATCCGCCGCGTGTTGATGTACCATATCGCCCCTGGACGTCACAGATCGCAGGATTTACGCTATCATAACACTCTGATTACGAGTCTTCCAGATGACGAATTGGGTAAAGATATGCATCAGCGTGTCCGGATTGGTTTGAACCACAAGGGGCCGTCGATTAACTTTTACAGCCAATTTACTATGCTTGATATTGTACGCTCCAATTCTTCGCACCATTCTCGAATGCTAATGGATTACATAGTATGCAAACAACGGCATTATCCACGGCATAGACGCCGTCCTCCTCCCACCCCCCGAAATCCTCGACCTCGTTGAGATCCTCCCCACCGAATTCTCAACAACAGAAGCCGCTCTTTCCCGTACCGGGCTCCTCGACGAGCTCCCCAAGCTCTGCGGCAAGGGACTCACCGTATTTGCACCCTCCAACTGCGACTGGAAAAAACTGGGCTTCAAGATCAACGCCTTCCTGTTCTCGGATGGTGGTAATAAATATCTAAGGGCGTTGATGAAGTACCATATTGTGCCCGATCATAGCCTGTATTCCGATGCACTTGTGTCCCCTGGGGAAAAACAGGACGGGGTTGGGGTGAGGAATGAACTCGATGATCCAAGTGGATTGAATCATGGGTACTCGCATGTGGATCTTCCAACGCTTTTGAAAGACCGACGCATTTCGGTTGATATCACGCGCTTGGAACGGTTCCTTAGCTTCCGGGTTAATGGGTTGACGAGAATCGGTATGTTTTCTGTTGTTTAGGACTCCTGCACGTGCTAACTTGTAACAAGTTATATCCGACGGGATTGCGAAATCGGGAGTCATCCAGGTTCCGGACCATGTTCTTATACCGCCTCACAGTCTCCATGATCATTATGACCCGCCGAAGGAGGTTGATGAGGAGGACGATGAGACGGAAGCCGGGACTTACTCTTTGGATGAATTTAAGCGAATTCTTGAGCCTTTTGTCGAGCAGGAACAGCGGAAGCTCGATGAGTTGGAGCGGCTAGGAAGGCTCAGAGATTATGAGTTGTAGACTTTCCCAAGAGATTGAGGTGGATGACAGTGGATTCTGCATTTATTATTATTTATTATTATAGCCAAACAAATGGCATTGTATCATATTACTGCGTTGGGAGTACGATCTGCAGCTGTATGTAGATTTGTACGACAAAAAAATTGGAATTGGTTTTTTTGTTGTTACTTTATTAGTGTCCTCTACTCTCGATCCTAGATTTTCTCGTAGCTTGTAAGCTCACTCCTCAACGGGCTGGTTTTTCGAGCGCAGGTGTCCTCTTGGTCTGGAAATGATAAAATCCGAATGAGGTCTTTGATGAAATTTCAAGAACCGAGTGCGTTTCTGTGACGGTGATGTAGCCTTTCGACATATTAGGTTAGCGTGCTCTCAACATTTTTCTTGCAACGGAACAATCCGGCTCTTTCTCACTGCCTCTTCGCCTCAGCTCTCCACCTTCACCTTGGGAAATCTCTCCTCCTCCCTCTCACGAACCGAATCCCCAACTCCCCACCAAGATGTTGGCATGCTCATTCCGTTGCGCCCGGCTCGCTGCCCCGGTCCGCAGTCAGTTCGTTGCGAGGCCCCTCGTCTTTAGAACTGTCACCACCGACGCTGCTAGTGCCAGCGTTGATAAGAATGCCGTTCCTAGTGTACGTTTTGCTCACGAAGCTATAGATGGGGAAAAGCGAGGTGCTAATGGAATGAGTAGGAGGACGACAAGCCGTTCACTATCAAGCTCAATAAGGATTCCTTCGAGACTTACGAACTTGATCATCCTCCTATCGAGATGGAGACTACCAAAAACCAGATGAAGCAGATGTACTTCGACATGACGAGTATCAGGTACTACCCCCCGCCCCCGCAGTAGAATTGGTGGCTAATTTGTCACAGACGTATGGAAATGGCCGCCGACGGTCTCTACAAACTCAAGAAGATCCGCGGCTTCTGTCATCTCTCTACCGGCCAGGAAGCCATTGCCACCGGAATTGAGCACGCGATCACCAAGGAAGACGCCGTCATCACTGCCTACCGCTGCCACGGCTTCGCGTACCTCCGTGGTGCTCCCATCAAGAGTGTCATCGCCGAATTGCTCGGCCGCCAGGACGGTATCGCATACGGCAAAGGCGGAAGTATGCACATGTTCACTAAAGGCTTCTACGGTGGCAACGGAATTGTCGGAGCGCAGGTCCCCGTCGGTGCCGGTATTGCTTTCGCAATGAAATATGAGGGAAAGAATAACACGTGCTTCACCCTGTACGGTGATGGAGCCGCAAACCAAGGCCAAGTCTTTGAGGCATACAATATGGCGAAGCTTTGGGATGCCCCCGTCGTTTTTGCCTGCGAGAACAACAAGTACGGAATGGGAACGGCAGCAAGCCGCGCCTCCGCCATGACGGAGTACTACAAGCGCGGTCACTACATCCCCGGACTCAAGGTGAATGGAATGGACGTCCTTGCGGTTAAGCAGGCGTCTGCCTTTGCAAAGGATTATGCCACTTCCGGAAAGGGCCCGATTGTCCTGGAATTTGTCACCTACCGTTACGGTGGTCACTCCATGTCGGATCCTGGAACTACGTACCGTACCCGTGATGAGGTCGTCAACATGCGTTCCACTCAGGACCCTATCCAGGGTCTTCGAAAGCATATTTTGGAGTGGGGGGTGTGCACCGAGGATGAGTTGAAGCAGGTGGATAAGGAAGCCAGACAGATGGTTGACCAGCAGGTTCGGGAGGCGGAGGAGTCTCCCGCCCCTGAGGTTTCCCCCAAGGTTCTGTTCGAGTCTATCTATGTTCCTGGTAGCGAGCCAAGGTGGACGAGGGGAAGGACGGCGGAGGAGATTTACTACCACTAAGAAAGTAGTAAGGAGAAAAGTAGGCCCCTATCTTATCAATCTCTTGTTCGAGGCTAACCTCGATAGAATGATTGTAGTGTCGTAACATAGATGATTGGACGAGGGGCTGGGATTGGGTTGGGTTGGGGTTCAAATGAAATGGGATATCCGAATTTAACGTGCTTCTTTGCTCCAACCTTTTTTTTCTCGTCATGACGATGTGGTGGTGGTTTTGTTTTCGTTCGATTGTCACTGGTTTGGCTGGTTTTGTGAGCATTCATGTATAGGATGATAGGAATGATATATTTGATGTAATCTTAGACTGATAACGACATCCTGGATACACACACGGGACGGAGGGAGAGAATACTATGTTTTGTTGCAGCGGTGAAAATCTGGCCAATGGGAACCCGCGGAGGTGGTTTGAGCGATTTTCGGAAATGATGGGAGGTGAATGTTTGCGCGCGGATGCGTACGTAGGCGTATGGAGTTGTATGTGAATAGGTAAATGGTGTCAGTTTGGCATCCCTTCTCTGTCATCATATTTAATCACGCTTAAGACTTTATCCACAAACCATCACTCGGGCGAGTTATGTACTTTAAAAAATTTGTCACAAGGCACGTTTCGTCCCTTCTCATATTTCTTCTCACACACGACATACTCATTCCGAGCCGACTCAATCCTACCGATGCAAGAAGGTTTCACCGTCTCACCTCGTGTGCAACACTATTACCTTAATTCTATTCATCGTAACCCCTCCTATATCCGCCAAACCACTCTGGACGAAGGCAAGCTAAGCTTGAAGCTATTTCTTGTTCTTGCATAATACCCACTGACTTCTGTTGCAGCATAAGCATTGCGGGACAGGTACCGTAATAAATCAAAGCTACCGACTGAGCCACAAGATAATATTAGGCATTGTTATGGTCAAATAGCCGACTGATTATCAGAAGGCCCTCGGACTCCCTGGGGCACAGGGAATTCAAGAAGGCCATATCTACTCCGTCAAATTACTTCTTGTTTCACGCTGCTTGTCTGAAGGTGAGGTTGAAGCTAAGTTTTGAGAGATGTTCGCTGACTTCAGACACGGCGGGGCAGGTACTCGATAATAAAGCATAGCACCAACGAGGAAAATTGTGGTGTAGTCGAGCTACAGGTTTAGTAATGTGCCCTACTGCTAGGGTTGGGTGGGGTATATCTATCGTCGCCAAATTATACTTTTAAATCAAGGTGGGGTTGAAGATGCTTTCTTGAACAATGCCCGCTAATTCTGTGTCAGGTCGAGCTCTCAGTGAATATGAGATTCTCCCGGACAAGATGTAATTAGCAATGACAGTGCTAAGTTGGCACTGTTCAACGATGATTACGTTGTCAAAGTTGTATATTACCGTTCTGAGACTGGTGGCTTCTTGAGGGTGTGGTTTCTCGGGACTGCTGAGTGATCTGGTTACTTGGGAATACTAATTCCTCCTGTTTAAAGGTAAGCTTGAAGATGGGTTTTGCAGGATTATGGCTGACATCCGTGACGAGACATTACAGACACGCGGAAGGTACTTGTCAATGAAACACAGCACCAACCGCGGGAACACGTAGTATAATCACTGAGCTACAAGTTTAGTACAGTTGAGTGGATGGTGATATGTTGCTCTCTTTTGTACTTCTTGTTTCACGCTCTACGAATATGTAATTTATCCGAAGGTAGAATTGAAGCTGGGTTTTGCTGGCTTGGTGATACGACTTGGGACCGATGTTGGCATGACAAACTGACACTTGCGAGGCTGATAAAATTGGGAAAATTGTACGGTGTAGACGCTTCTAGTAGGATTTGAGTAGCTGTTTTGGAGTCGAGGTACTTGACGTTAACGAGTGTCTGTGGGATTGGAGGGACTAGGTGGTGCGCCGCTTTGAGAGGTAGATAGGCCTCATGAAGAGATACGATTCTGTATTGAATACTGCAGGTTCTGCGAGCGATGATATGTCCACCCACGTGGATTATTGCATCTTTAGCTGTGATAGGAGGGAGTTCACTTGAATTTTCCTGTGATCAGTTCTCAGATAGTATAATAACAATACAGGATTTGTGACAGAACCGAACTCTCGAATGCATTTGCAAGCCTAGGTGTGCTCTCGTGCCCAGAGTTTTCGTCGGTCGGCTAGCTCGGTCCTAAAACTGACTGAGCTTGCGAAGGAGGCAGATGCTAGTTTGCGAGCGCAACCTAGGTGTATGGTGCGGTAAGGGGTCAACATTATTTGGCATCATGTACCAACTAGCAGAATTCAACACACCTCCGACAACACCTCTCAACGCCTGGTTTTGCCAAGATTTCTCCTCTTTGGAGGAGAGCGGGGTTTTATTTTGGCTTCATCCTCACATACTGGTGTGTCTGCTTGCCCTTTGGGTGAATATACTTCATTGACAACACCATTGATACCACTCAGCATCAACACTGAACGGTAGTCCTCTGTCAGGGCAACTCACCTTCTTTTGGATGTTATACACCAGTTTATACAACAGTTACAATATGCAACAGCCTGGTACCATCAACCACCCACCAGCTTACAGTTTGATGATGGTCAGTGTGACATAAATAACCTAGGAAGATCTTCAGTCTCAGACCTACAATTCCTGCCTGCTTCAGTTTTGGCGGTTGGGGTATTCCACTGCATTAACTTTATATGAAACCCTGGAGGGTGACAGCAAGAGACTTCAATGGGGCTTCAACTAAGTAGAGTAAGAAGGTTTAAGAAATGGAGGTTAATTAATTTGTTTTGAGGAGGGGAACCAGCAGGTATGCAAGAGTGGTTAGGATGTTAGGGGAGCCAGATAGAGAGTCTACTATAGGAGGATGGGAAAGTGCCTGGAGGCTGCAAAGGGCATGGCTTTCACAACTTTGCCAAGGGGCTGAAAACCTTAAGGAAGTGATTGGGATCTGGGGGGGCAGTGGAAATATATATGTCGTGATCAGTAATGGTCAAATACAATATGATTCAAACAAACTAGCAGAATTCAATGTTTATGCACATGAATTAGGAATTTTGAAACTTGATATGCATCAGATACTGGATTTTGCAAATTATTTGATGCATGATTTAGGAAATTCAGTATTTAATGCACATCAGGTTCCAAAAGTCCTTACTTTTCCGCTAACTGCATAGGAAGCTAGTGCATTCCTACACCAAAACCAGTACAAGCAGGCGTGCAGACTATCCGCACCTTCCAGGAGACGCATGGATTGAAGTTTAGGAATATAAAGCATTCTACATCAATATATCAAACGGGGTATCTGGAAGAATTTATTTAGGGAGCAGAAAGCAGTGGACTGGCGGTTCTGTCATTACGACTGGTGGTAGAACCTGCGTAGACGCCTCCTTATCTTTAATGTAATAATTAAGTAGGCCTATTGAAAAACAAGGTTCTCGGTGATTGACTGAAGGTTAAATTGATGATTATATCAAGAGAGAGTGTGCATGAAAGTATTGTCATACTTCACCAAGTCGTGACTACAAACCTAAGAAATATCCAAACATAGTGGCTGATTATTCCGGGACTGCGTTCCGGAGCTTGAATCCGGGACAAAAGACATGTGGTATAGCCATGGGACGAGTTATCTCGGGACGAGGTTCGCATGGTCCCGGGACCTTGTGAGTGACCCAGGTCGTTGATGACTCGACGGATAACTGACGACCCGCTGGATAATCCAGGGTCTAGTGCCTTGATCTTGATTGAATAAGTGATGATCATTTACAGAAACTTCCTTGAGTAACTCACACGATGTCACGCAAGCAAGACCTCTTTCATTCTTTCTCACATATAAACCAGCACTGCAGTACATCTGGAGGGAGATGTAGCCAACTGTATCTGAATTCACATACCATCTAGTCAACAACTCTGTGCCTGAGGAGCGAAGGAACAGAGGTTGTTTTACGGGCTGCATGATATTGCGTTTGGGAGGTTTCGGGATTTAACGTTCCAATATATCATTCAATTTCCTTTCTCCATTCGTTCACATTCACTCAACCTCTGCACAACAATTTTACAACTCCCAAATCCAACTCCTGGCCTGCTCAGAATGAGAATGCAGCTATAGTTTCCGCTTTTTGCGCGCTCACTGCTGGAAAACGGGATACAGTTCCTAACCGATTGATCAATAACCATGGCTAACTTCGATTGCAGATCAGTACGCGGGCGAAAAGACTCTGAACGATCCCAGAGACCAGTCGAAGAAATTCAAGGCGTTTTTATATACAGCTGCAAATCGTGAGATTCAGCCTGGTTCAGGTGATACCGATGGCGCTCTGTTGCACAAAACGGAGCTGTCACTACCTGGAATTTGGTCAAACTGAAGAGTTGATTACATATCACAAACTTTCATCCAGTTTTGTAAACTGACAGGAGTTACGAACTGGTCGAGTTCGTCAACAGTTCAGAACATATCTATGCTCTGGCATTTGTCCACATGATGCATGATTAGAACCCATGGAACTCACTTTCGCTCCTCGCCCACTTGGATCGGTCTTTCTCTTACTGCCGCCTATACCATTCAACTGCCTCCAAAGGTTCTCTATAGCATAGGTTGAGACTAGTCGTTAGCCTGAGAGCGGTTTCTGGGAATCCTGCACCCCGAAGGCGAAGTGTAAGGTGAAGCAGCTGTCAACGATCACCCCGCCTATGGTCCGGCAGATTTTCATGCTGCGTCCATGGAGCAGAACTCCGTCCAACTTTCAGTAGAGTTATCCTCAAAGAGGGTTGGTAAAAGTAGATGTGAATAATATTACCGATGTTGCCCATCCCAAAGTGGAAGTGCGCTTTGTCATTAACCAAAGCTGCCGGTTAAGTTCCGCGATCGGGGTTGAACTGGGGGCATTCTTGAATCTCTGGAACATCAAATCCCACGTGATCTGTTGATCTGTAACTGAATAAGTCTCGGTTATATTGGGATGAGGCCCTCGTGATTTCTCTGCGGTGGAACCACCGAAACTTCGAAGAGTGATTACAAGAGGCTTAACAGTGCCAAGCGGTCTAGTTAGACACTCTGTGACATCACATGAACTTACCCGGTATACTTTCGTACTTCAACCCCACCATCACATACCACAAGTAAACACCACGCAAAAATGTCGAAATCTTCCGACTCAGGCCATTTCTTTCAAACAGAGTTCGTATCCCCAGCCTCTCGTTTCTCTCCGATACATACTAACACGCCTCCAGAGCTTCCCTCGCGACAATTGCCCGCCGCGCCGCCAAAGCATCCAACAAAAATGGCTCTCCCATCCCCGTCACTTCCAAAATCCTCGCGCTCCTCCCAGACCCCCTCAATACCGACCGCGTCTACATCGCCGAATCGTGCGGCATCATCCGTAGGGTCGGTCTAGAAGTGTGTACGATCCTCATCCTCTCCACTTACCCTCCCCTCTTTCTCACAGCACACAGAATGCAGACATCAAAACCGCGCTCTACCGCGGCTTCACCACCCCCTGTACCTGCCTCGCCCTCTCCGCAGACGGCCGCACTCTCTTCGGCGGCGCCTGGGAAAAGAAAATCCTCGCCTGGAATGTCGACACCCGGCAAGTCACCGCCACTTTCACCGGACATGCAGACTTTGTAAAAAGCCTTCTCTACATTCCGACCCCCGATGGCAGCGGGTTGCTCCTTAGCGGCTCATCGGACGCAAATATCATCATCTGGAACCCCAAGACCGGTGAGCGGCTGTGCACACTAAAGGGTCACACGAGAGCGGTGGGGACGATCGCGTTGGACCCGCTATTAAGCGATGACAACGATGCTATCGTGTTCGCGGGCGGAAGCGAGAGGGATATTAGGCGTTGGAGGATCCCGTATAAAAGCCCGGCACTGGCGGTGGAAGACGCAGAGAGCATACTTGAGCATGATACGAGTGTGCATGCGATACGGTTTTTGGGCGAGGACGCGGATTGTTGGAGTGCTAGTGCTGATGGAACCGCGAGGAGGATGGATGTGCGTGCGCCTGCGAAGGAGAGGAAGGAGGGGTGGAGAACGGATACGGTTTTGAAACACGCGGACTATGTTAATGATGTTGTGATGGCTAGGAATGGGAAGTGGGTGGTTACGGCGTGTAGAGATGAAGAAGTAAGATTGTGGGATGTTTCTGTGGGTGCTTTTATTCCGCCATACCCTCGGTTTCGGGAAGCTAATTGAGGCAGACGGGAGAATTGTATCATACCTTCACGGGACATGCGGATGAAGTTACGGCATTGGCAGTGGTGGGAGAGAGGGGCAAGTGGTTAGTTAGCGTCGGCATCGATTGCACCATCCGACGGTGGTCTTTAAAGCCGGTAGATCTGAAGGCAGCTCGAGAGGAGGCGAAGAAGCTCAAAGAAGGGGAAGAAGTCGAAAAGAAGGTAGAAGAGAAGAAGGAAGGCGTCTTGACGGCCGAAGAGGAGGCGGAATTGGCGGAGCTGATGGACGATAGTGATTAAAGATACTGGTGCGAATTAGTCCATCCAAGAGCTCCTTCTTCTTGATGCATGGCATCAACTACAGATTATTGGTGTTGGAACAAGAAACCCGAGTTCTAGCATAACTGAATTCCTTCGATATAGGGGAGCTAACTGAAAAAACTTTGATAAGAGGTATACAACCAAGATATGTCGAGCGTCCGTTTGAATGAGCTAGACCATGGGCGCTGTATTTTCCCCAGACCTTACATCTAATCTGTAGATAACCTTTGTATGACATGTAGTCAGCTTCCATGAAACTAACTCATGTCCACCTGTCCATTCAATATCATGTCGCAGGCGTTTCGTCCTTGGCCTCTGTCCTCACCAGCTCCGCCGATTTACAAGCCAACTTATACAATATCTACAACTAAGCATCAGAATACGGGGGCAAGTGATGGCACGGAGAATGCGGCGCAGAAATTGCTGGTGGAGATGCGCTATTCTCTTGGGCTGAAGCGTGGCGAGGACGAGAGGTAGTTAGGACTTAATCAAACTGAATAGAGCAGCACAACATGGTTCACACAGAATGTATTATCCCTTTTCCGGTGTCAAAGCAACAAAAGATTCACTCGAAGTCATGAACCAGTAAGAAATCCATACGAGCGCGTTGCTTGCTTGCTTTGCTAACAACAGAGAAGAGACAGTACCTCAGCGGTACAATACAGTAAAAGAGAATGAGAAACCGGGACCCATATCCCTCAGACCTCTGCAAAGCAAACCGAGAAGAAAGAAACTCCATGCACATACACGAAAAGAGTGCAACAGTGCTGCCGGCCAAATGAACGCAAGAAAAACGAATTCCCAGACACAACACGCCATACTATGATTCCCAGAAAGTCGGCTTTAGTTACGTTCATGGAACAGATGAAATCTTTGACCACGTGCTCTGCCTAGTGAAGCTGTGGAAACCGAATGTTAGCTATGGTTGAGCGAGAAGAGAGAACTCAACTTACATTGAGGTAGTGCCTGACGGCAGCCTGGGCCTGACGTTCGTGGTACCTCTTGGCCTCACAAGCAAGTCCCTCTCGCAACATGCGATCGATGCGATAGTCCTCCTCGGAAATGACGAAGGGAGGAGCAGCCGCAAGAGCCGGCGGCGCAGCTGGAACAGCCTGGATGGCAGCAGCGGCAGCAGTGGCAGCAGCCTGTTTAGCCTGGGCCAACGCCTGGGCGTTCTCCCAGCTCATCGGCGGCGGTGCAGAAACGATAGTGCAACCTGCTGGTAAGAATGCTCTTTCGGCGTGGGAAGTATCCGACACCGGGACCGGAGCTGGGTACCCAGCGGGCCAGTGGTATTTTCCTGCAACCATGAGGGGAACCGGTTGCGGCGCTGGAGCCGGAGCTGGAGCCGGAGTCGGACGGGGTCCAAGCTCGATTGGAACAACCGCAGTCTCGGTCGCCTTGTACAGGATATTGCCTCGAGTCGTCTCGGCTTGAGGGTTCTCGACCGGGACATAGACCAGCTTCCCATTTTTGACAGTAGGAGTGTAGCGCAAGTTGCTCTTGCGAGCAACCTCGACGTCCTTGTACGGAACCATGATGCGAGGAGGCATCTGGCCCGTGACAGGAATGATCAGCTCGGTGGGGTAGGCTCGCTCAGTGGGCATGATGACGTTGGATGAGCGAGGACTTGAAAGGATTTGTGTTGATAGTAGTGATGTTGTTGGAAGTTGAAGGTGTGATGGGGAGAAGGGAAGAAGGTTGCGGGGGAGTCTCGTTTTATGTGGGTTTTATGTATTGAAGGCGAAAGCGGTGTTCTTTCTTCAAACAGAATAAAACGTCATTGTTGCTGTTGTCTGACGGAAACCAGCATCATACTCACGCACTCGCTAAATTCACTCACAGGTATGTTTGCATCTGCTTTGCCATCCGGTCCACTATAGGAGATAAGATCCAGACCAAATGTCGATTTAATCTCCTCTCTGGGCTTTCGCTATTTATTTGGGGGACGTCTGGTTAAAGAGCTTGTGCACGATGGAATTGAGTGTATCATGATCATGAATCCAAAAGCAAAGCCATACCATGCTTATGTAGAGTAATGCGGCCAACCGGAAGTTCTTGATGGAAGAAACGGCAATAAGGTTACGGACTCATTCAAAGAATGTAGTGCATATTTCTGCAGCCTTAAGCAATGAGCTGGGGTACAAGTGATCAGCAATTACAAGCAATCTGGTTAGTGAGTTGAGATTCGTGGGCTGGAGACCTTTTCGCTAAGCCTGATGTTGAAAGGTTAGTCGAGAGTTGCGATCTGTATGCACAGAAACACAGACAAAGGGGAAGATCAGCTTGGAAGCTATCGTGGGCTAAAGGCATATATATCAATCAGCGGCGTTGTAGCTGTAGCTAAGTGGAGTTTCGCTTATCCCAATTATCAATATTGTCTGACCAATTCCTGGCGACTTGCTTCTGACAACCAGCCCTTGACTATGATGAATTGCTTAATGACGTTCAAAGCTGAATGTTAAAGACCTTTATCTTGGTTTTCGTGCAGCTCGGCGTATCGCTTTAAACTGCATCAGGGTGTTGAGATATCTCATCATTTTTCTCAATTATTCATCGAACAGATAAATGATAGCTGTCTCCAACTGCGCGTGTTGGAGGAAGGGGACCTAAACAGGGCACTGCCACGAAGAGTCGCCGGCGAGAGTGTGATGGTGCCGAGTTTCCGCTAAGCAGTCTCGCCATGGTCACGCCTGTCCCTTCCCTTTGTCCTCCGCACTCTCGCTGTCCACCACCCTCGCTCCCATACCTCTCAACAACTCGCCTACAACCGTCGCATCCTCATCGGTCTCTGTGACACCGCCCTCAAACCCACTCCCAAGCTGTCCAAACAACCAAGCTTCCTTCAAGCTCTTTGTAAGCGCAACTAGGTCCTCTGCAGCTCGGATCATCGACGATGCGTGCGTTTCGATCTGATAAGCTTCTGCCGCAGCGATGTTCTTGTCTTTATTCTCGACCTACTCTTGTATTAGCATAGAGAAGATAAAGAGATTCAGCGCGACGGACAGGACCAAGCTGCATGATGGTCTCGAAACGCTTGAGAAGGATTTCCGTGTTGTTATTAACACGCGCTACGGGTACTATTAGTGGGCAGCTTGATAGACAAATCAGGAGCGAAAGGCGGGCCTTGGAGGCTTCGATAGCCAGCGTTTGGATCTGTGCTCATTGTCGTCTTTAGGGGTTGTTGTTGGGATCGCAACAATCGGCGCTTTGTGCTACCTATCGCTACAAGAAATCCCGTGATGTGTAAGGAAATAGTGGGCTTTGAGTGACATCGCGATCTTTCGAACTTCGATCAACATTTTAAGACCATACACTGCCAAAGAGATTTTACAGAACTTATGTACAGTTGGCCGTCAGCAAACAATTCTATGAAGGGAACGAAAGATCTTCAGGAACAAAATCAAACTCCTTTCATCGCATTTTAATATATGTAATCAAGCTTTGTCTGCGTGGTTGCAATGATGGTAAATTGCTTTTTGGGTTCGGCGGAGAAGAAGTCAATGTGTCCGCATTCAGATTGGCTCAAAGGTTCTCCCCGCAGCAGGGGTCAGAAACAACCTGTCTGCCACATAAGAATCTAGCAACCAACTTTACTCACCGCCAACACCAACAACACCCATCACCACCTGTCCGACCTCTCAGCTCGGGCATTCTATCTTTCTCCTTCATCCATCTCACAAGTTTCATCTCGCAAATAATTTTCATTTCCCTTTGTCAGGTAAAGCCCTCATACCTCCCAGTTGCAGTTTTGAGCTACCTGCCTCGTTTTGTGGGGCTGTGATTCTGACACCCGTTTCTTACCATAACAGAACATCGAGCGCGTCATCATGTCTGCAACTTCAAATGACACCAACAAGGCTCAGGTTTCGAGCAAGCGACATAATAAGAAGCGAACCGATCCAAAGGGCTCGGTCATCATCTCCACCGTCTCGGGAGACACTGTCTCCTCGACCCCAATCCCATCATCTCCCGTTGACCGTACCCGTAATGGTACGCCAAACGGTGGCGCCTCGGAATCGGGCAAGTCTGAGAAAATCGAGAGAGAGTCGCTCAAGGAAGTTACCAGGTAAGTCATATGTAATTTCGGGAAGCTCTTGTGGAGTAGCCGTGGAGACGGATAGCTGATTGCTTTACGCGATGCAGGAGGCTCAAGAAACAGACCAAGAAGCTGGTACATACCTTATCAAGCTTATTATTACCCTATCACAAGAACACCTGAGGTTATTAGTGCTAACATCAACCAGGAAAACATCAAACGAGCCGAAGATAAGATTAAAGATCTGACCGAAGAAGAGAAGGAAACTACCATTTTGATCAACAAGGATGAACGCCGAAATATTAAAGACAAGCAGATCACCGAGGCTGTCCACCAGGAGCTTTCTGAAGTCCACGAAAAGCTTAAAGCCCTCATTGAAGCTGAAGACAAGGTTCTAGGGGACCGCTTGGACGAACAGAAGCGTACCTACGAAGCTAAGCTTACCGATGCCGTCAAAGACGCCAAAGAAGAAGGACTTAAGCAAGGCAGGGAGGAAATGGTCAACGAAGGAAACGAAAAGGTCAACACTCTGTTGAAGTTCTTGAGACTGGCTGGATATAGACGGTCTGTGAAGAGCGAGAATGTTCAAGAGGATGAGGCTATTGAACAAGTCTTGGTTCTTGTGTACTCTGGTGACTCTTCTGCTATGGAGGCGTGCATAAAATTGGCCGAAGGATCTACCGACCTTGTTGGAGAAGGATATGATGTTTCCTGTAAGTCCCTCTGGTGTCTGTGAACTTCGCAATTACGGTCTAACGTTTACTGGTGCAGTTTCCAGAGTAAAGGAACTCGCTCATGATCTTCGCCTTGATGAGGATGAGGAGGCCCCGGAAGAAGGGGTCGATGCTGATACCATTGGAGGTGTTCCGGTTGAAACCTCTGACAACGAGACCCTAGTTGCTACCGAAGATCCCGAAACAGCCGTTCCACCCCAACAGACGTCGGACAATGGGGCAGAACCCGAAGCAGCTTCTCCCAACCTAGAGATTGCTACCGAAGTTGAAGAAACTATTGATACTGTGTCTGCTCAGGAATTGACGAACGGAGGATGGGAGGGGGGATGGGGAGATGCTATAAGCCTCGAGGCTGAAACACCTGCAGTCGAAGAAGGAAAGGCACTTATTGAATCGACTGGCAATGTGCAGTCTACCTCGGAACCGGAGAAAACCGATGAGAGAGTGGAAGGTGGGTTCCGTGATGTATCCAGGCGTGGCGGAAGAGACCGAGGTGGCTACCGCAGCCGGTATGGGTCCAGAGGCCGTGGTCGAGGTGGTTACCGTGGCGATAGAGGTGGAGGAGAGCATCGTGGCGATAGAGGAGAACGTCGTGGCGATAGGGGAGATTATCGTGGCGATAGGGGAGATTATCGTGGCGATAGAGGAGAACGTCGGAGCGGTGGGCGTGGACGAGGATATCGTGGCAACGATGGATTCCGCGGTGGCGATGGATTCCGCGGCGGCGATGGATTCCGTGGCAGGGGCGACAGCCAGCAAACCCCCCCGCCTGCTACCTCGTCCTAGGTGAGGACGTTTCTTCTGTTCTGAATACCACAGTTGAGTGTTGGATGGTAAAGTTTGGAGACAGCGGAGAAGATTAGAGCTCATTTCGGCCGTTTTCTTCGAAAAGTTTCATTCGGTTCACTGCATCTGTTCCTCTCTCTGGAAGCATTCGGGTTGTTTTTTGTGATTTCCTTACGGTGCTTTCTTGGTGTACACATGCTGGGATTTGGAATTTCTGGCGATCAAGGCGGGTAGGTTCTACTGGTTGTGCTTTACAGGGGTTCGTTTGTCTCTCGTTCTACATTCTATGCTCACGATATCTTGGGTGTGTACTTTTTTGTTCCGGAGATTCTATTTTCATATACCGTCTAAAAAAATGCTCAGAGCGTATTTGCTCTTCTCCCATCTTACTTCACTTGGTAAATTGAATCAAAGACCTTTGCTTGCCCTCTTCAGGTCTACGAGAGATGAAAAGCTGCACGGTTTAGTTGGTGCCTCAAGGGTTCTTATGCGAGGGTTCGGAGATATTGATTGATTGATTGATTGATTGATTGATTGCTGATGACGTGCGTGCTGATAGCAGGGTGTACAAGCTTACTGGCAAGACTTTACCGCCTTCTGCGCAGATCTAGGATCTGGGGAAAATGTACCTGGGCGGGTTCCTGCATCTTGCATCGTTGGTAGAGTTGACCACCTGAAGCCCTACTATTCCGTTCTCCATGGTTTCTAAGCAGTTGTGGTTTTTTCTATGGCGGGGCTGTCTGGCTTGACCCAACATCTTATGGCGCAATTAGACCATGAAAAGATTTCCATCCTTCAAAGTCATGCAAGTTCCTACAATCCCATCACCGTCGGGCAACAGATTCACGAATCACGGTGCTTGAAAGAGCTAATGGGTGCTAGGGGTGAGCTTAACCGCTTTTGGCTGGCTTGGCATCCATCAGCGCATCTTTGAGGGGACACTTGGGAGCAGGAAAGAACCTCACCACCGGAAAGAAGTCGTTCGTTCACCAACTTTTCCCTACCACCGGCCCCAGAGGTTTTCATTAGTTTAGCCCGTTGAGCGATTGCACCAGCTGCTCTTACTGCGAGACAACTTGCCTTCATTGCAGGAGCATCGCTTTCGAGCTCGCGTCCGACGTGAACGGCCTCCGGTTACCGATCGTACTGCTGCTCAACACCCCACGTCTGCGACGACCAACATATCAGACGAAACTACCGTATCCTACAAATATTTTTCCGCGTGCGAACCACCTACAAATTTCGTCGCCCGTATTTTACAGTGTTTGCACGTACTAGCAAGTTCGCCTAGCACCGCTCGAACGAGACTCCGCAATGGCCGCGCTTGTAGCTACAGCCGTGGCTGCTGCTGAACCTCTGCAAACCCCAGCGGAGGAGGCACCTGCGGCAAAAAAATTTGAGGTTGTTGTGCCCCAGCGAAAAACAAGTCTAGAGGAGTTTCAAAGGTTTCCGGAAGAGGAGGCCGAAGACGACGGCGAAGTTATTGAACCAGCCTATTTCTATGAAGGAGGCGGGATTCCAGTCTTTACACCTGTATGTTTCGCCTTCAGAGTTCTCTTTCCTGCATGCGAGGTAGCAGCGCTTGTGTTTGGAGGCTAGATGCTGATCCGTCGCCACATTGCGTTCACAGACAATGGACCAGTTCAAGAGCTTCAGCAGGTTTGTCGATAAGATCAACCACTACGGGATGCAGTCGGGGATTATTAAAGTGATTCCTCCGAAGGAATGGTTAGCACCCGAGCGCGCAATTCATGTTTGTCGTACTATTACTTACACCATTTCGTTTACTAGGACGGATTCGTTACCTTCGCTCGATGAAAGGGTAAAAGATATTAGAATTAAGAATCCCATCGAACAACACATTGCTGGAAATTCAGGCGAATATCGACAGACTAATGTCCAGAAGCAACGAACGTACAACCTTCCTGAGTGGCGACAACTATGTGAGGGCAGTGACCATCAACCACCGGCGAGACGCGGCGAGCGGAGAAGAGGACAGACGCTGCCGGCAGTCAAGAAAGGCACTAGGTTGCGGAGAAGCGCAGCTAAAGAAGAATTGAAGGGGGATGAAGACGACAGTGCACCATTGGGAAAAACAAATCCACCTACCCCCGAGTCGCCCGTGGATAAAGTCGAAGATGCCACCCCAGAACCCACCTTTGGAAGGCAACCTAGGATGAAAGCCCACTCCGAGGAAACACCAGGGCCAGATACAGACATGCACGGGAGACAACCGAAGAAAATTCGTCGCAAAACTGCCAAGGAACGTGCGGAAGATCGAGAGTTAGCCGATGAAGCAGCGTATGAGGGCTTTAACTATAGGATACAGGACGCTGACCAGTTCACCCCCGAGCGGTGTGCAGAGTTGGAAAAGGCCTACTGGAGGACCTTGACGTACAACAGCCCGCTCTATGGTGCAGATATGCCAGGGAGCTTGTTTGACGACTCGACAACAACGTGGAATGTTTCAAAACTTGAAAATTTGCTGGACTGCCTTGGAAAGAAGCTTCCCGGTGTCAATACGGCGTATTTGTACTTGGGCATGTGGAAGAGTACGTTCTCGTGGCATTTGGAAGATATGGATCTTTACAGCATCAATTATATCCACTTCGGAGCCCCCAAGCAGTGGTACTCTATCTCAAAGACCGATAAAGCAAAGTTTGAGCAGGTGATGAGAAGTATGAGTCTCTTCCCCTATTTGAATATCGGCCCCTTTTTCTAAACTAGGTGGATAGGTATATGGCCAAACGAGGCAAAGAAGTGCTCGCAATTTCTCCGGCACAAAACGTTCCTCGTATCGCCAACACTACTCCAACAGCACGGTATCAAGGTCAACAGGTTGGTTCACCACCAAGGAGAGTTTGTTATCACGTTTCCCTTTGGGTATCATTCGGGCTACAACGTTGGATACAATTGTGCTGAAAGCGTCAACTTCGCTCAACGATCATGGTTAAACTTTGGGCGTGATGCCAAAAAGTGCGAATGTGTTGGTGATTCGGTGTTTGTCGATGTTGATGAGATTGAACGGAAGCTGCGTGGTGACCCAACCGATGATGAATATGAAACGGAGGACGAAGATGAGTATGGTTATTATGATGAGGGTGAGACAGGGGGTAGACACGGCAATTTCCCAACGCCCCCAGAAAGCGTCGAAGGAAAGGCGAGGGCAGGGCGACCGAGGAAGAGGAAGGGGGAGGATGGCACCAGCACCAAGACTAGGAGGGTTAGGATGAAGCAACCTAAACTTCCGACTCGAGAGCCGGTACGTCGTCCGACTAAACGCTGCAGTCATTTTGATGTGGTGATCTGGGTCAAAAAAGAACCGTTGGTTGAAGAAGAGTAATGTACTAAATTCCGATTGTATTGTAGTGTGTCCTTTGTCCGAATGATATTCCTTCCGAACCACTCCTGTATACCGAAAATGGAGATCAAGCACATAGGTACGTGCTACCACATTTTTGATACCAACGCGGCTGCTACCGAGGTACCCTGTTCATGTCGATGACTAACCTGTGTCCCGACAGGTTATGCGCTATTTACACCCCCGAAACATATTTCAAATGGGACCATCCAACCAGCAGGGAGATTGTTGCAAACATTGGTGAAATCCCCAAAGCAAGACTCGAGTTGAAATGCGTTTTTTGTCGACAAAAGAAAGGTTCTTGCTTTCAGTGTTCGGCAAAGAAGTGTACTCGGGCGTACCACGCCACGTGCGCTGCAGCAGCAGGTGTTTTGGTCAACATGGTGGACGTTCAGGTTACTGGGGAAGACGGCGCGACGTACGCCCAGACAAACATTGACTATCGATGCAAAATCCATCGACCAAAACGACCCAAGGATTTGGATGCCGAAAAGCTCGAGGATGATCCGTTGATACGGAAATTCTCTGTTGCACTTATCAAGGATGATATCATTCAGATGCAGTATCTTGGAGGCGATATATTTGCGGGAGTGGTGGAGGAAAATCGAGTAGATGAAGAGACGGTGTTGGTTCGGATTTTGCCCAAAGGGTATGTTCACCGTCTTCTCGCCTCCCTTCTATTGCAACTTACTCATACTTGGATACAGAGAACAACTAATGGAAGTCGAATGGAAATGGATACTTGCTCAAGATCCATCAGAAACCAATTTCCCGGATGCAATTACAACGGCACCTCTCTACCCTGACCCCAGCTATCCACGAACACGCAAAGCCAAAGTAGCGCAGAAAGACATCCCGGAGGCAGAGGAAATGTTTGGAGATGACGATTCAATATATAAATGGGGCGAGCTGGTGGTCGCGGAGCCGTCGAAACTCCAAGACCAAGAACCGGTTCGTAATTGGTGGTACTATCTTGGGGAACTCTCCACAGAGTACATTCCCAAGTACTCTGAGGATCCAAGACGACGGGTTCACAATAACACCGCCAATTTTGTTACACCGAAACCAGCGAGACAGAGGGCATATAAGCCGCAGCCTGCAGCTATTAAACAGGAATCAGGACTTCACCATGACGCTATGTCTCCATCAATGCAGCAACATATCAATTACCAGAATCCACTGCGGCAACCAGACTATGCGATGCACCATAACCTGCCACCAGGATACCGTCCGGAGTTCGTCAACAATCAGTTGATTGGGTACGGGCCGCTGCCGCGAAATCAGTACCAGCCCGTACCCTATTTACCCGTGTCACCTCCGAATGCTCCTGTCACAGCTGGGTCGTCTTTACCAAATTATGGTGGCCCTCATTACACCGCAGCTGGGCTGCCGCCACCTGCTCAGTCGCCTCAGGATCGTGCATCCGCATTGAGTCTACCGCTACTGCAACTGTTTGGAGAGGCACCCCCACCACCTCCCCAACAGAGACCCCAATATTCGAGTTCTCCACTAGCCTATAGCATGTCTTCACCGTCGAGGCCAATGCAACGCCAGGCACAGTCACCGACCACTCCTGTGTATCAGCACCAGCAGCCCAGTGGAATGAGTGCAAGTCCTCCCACTCATTCTTCGCCGATGATGCCACCGCCCACCCCGACGCAGCAGTACCACTCTCACCCTCCTGCCTCTAGCTATACCCTGCAGCCTATCCAGCAATCTACACAGCAGCAACAGAAGCCCTTACCTTACCCCCAACCCCATCACCCGCCACCTCAACTGCAGTATTCATCTCAACCGCAACCAACTACGTCTCCGCAACAGGACTCATTCTCGGCATTTATGGGCGAGGTTGTAGCGGTGGTAAAACCCCACTCTAATATCGGTTCTACCAACACCACCATCCCCCCCACTGCCGTCTCTGCTGTTGCCGGCAGTGGTCAGACTGGTCCTACCAACACCACCAACGCTACTCCCACCGCTCCCGCTGCCCGCAGTGGTTGGTCCAGTTCTATTAATACTACCGCTACTCCTCCTGCTCCTATTTCCAGTGGTGGTTGGACTGGTCAAACCAACATTACCACCACACCTACTGCTTCTGCTGTCAACAGTGGTTGGTCCGGTTCTACTAATACTGCTACCTCTCTTCCTGCTCCTACCAGCGGTAGTTGGATTGGTCAAACCAATACTACTATCACCCCTACTGCTCCTGCTACTAGCGGTGGTTGGAGCAGTTCGGCAGCGCCGTTAGCAGATATTACGGCAGCGATTGCGAAGCTTGCACGGGAGCGTGCAGAGAGGATGGCACAGCAACAGCAGCAACAGCAGCAGTTGCAAGCACACCAGGCTTTAGCTTAGGGGGATTTGTAGAATCGGAAGTGAAGGAATAAAAATTATGGCGTATTCGGAGTTGTACGAGAGAAGAGGTGGAGCGGGGAACAAATGCTTGCTTTGTATACTAGCTTTTCCTTCTTTTCTTTTTCTTTCTTTTGAGGATGGTTACATTCTTGTTTACTGGTTCGGTATCTGCTTGCTTTCTTGTTTGGGCGGTACTTGTAGCTTTTGATTTTGCTGTTTGATTCGTTTTCGGTTTTCTCTTTTTATGGGGGTTTACTTTACTTTACTCTTAAGCCTAAGTACTTGGTGAATTACATAGTCCGGCGGCTGCGTGGTTAGTTGTACCTATCTGTTTTTCCTTTCCTGGGGGTGGGTAGGATCTATATCGATCTTTTCCTATTCCTCCCATTTTGTATCAGCACTAGGGTCCTGTTGGGATTGTGTTTTTTTCCATTTCACGGGATGAGGGAAGGAGGGAGGGGCGTAAATACGACTTGAAGAATGGATATATAGGCCTTTTTTTATAATGAAGACTGTGGATAAGGGGCGGGAAGGGACGGATATATATATTAAGTAGCTTAGATAGGCATACATGGTGTTGAAAGATTGATTCACGAATAGCCAGTCCGTTTTCTGATGGTGGAGTGTGATGGCTAATATGTGGTATCGTGTTCAATTGTGTTGGGAAATAGACCTAGCTTGGAGCTGATGTATCTGTGGAGGAAAAGGAGAGAGCATGTCATCTTTGCTGGCCGGTTGGATGATGAGAGAGCATGATCGGTTGAGAGAGCATGATTGAGCATTTATTATAAAATCTCAAACCTTGAACACGTATATGCATGCACAGATTCTACGGTAGCCTTCCTTTGTAAGACTAGGACATATACCTTCTTAGATTTTGCAACAGTTAACTACGAGGTCTGATATATACCGAGAAATAGCTTAAAAATATACTCTGGGCGAGTAGGGTGCAGCCGCTCATATTCTGCTGTTGTGAGATCGAAAAACGACATGCGTGAATTTGTACAAACCCCACTCTACACCATGCAGAATGTAGTCCCCAAGTTTAGTGATACGAGTGGTAATTTATCTTAGTTTCGTCGGTAGATTGAGTGCCTTGATCAGCACTACCGACTTTGTGTTTGCGTTTGTCCGATATCTTGTTGGTAATTCGAAAAAAATGAACTTCTGTTATTTTTCAAACTATCGTGGGCAAGTTTATGAAGCACTAGACGTATGACATAGACTGTGAAAGGCAGAGTGATATCCCATGGAGTAGACTGCCCGGATAATGATGGCACGAGGTGGACGGCATTTCGTTCCGCTAGGGCTCAGTCTACTAGTCTCGGGGCTTTTAAGTGGTGATCACGAGATTCTCAGACCAGTTGTTGAATCAATGTACCAATGATCAGGTACCTAGTCATCCTGGTGACAGTTTACTTGGGCCTAAAGATGTGAGCGAGCCGAGCGAGGCGTGGAGGGTAAGTGCGGGGGTGAGTACTTGGGACGATTGGGCTATTTCACACTGTGCCCTTTGTGAAAGTGGAAGAGCATACAGTCAAACTCTAGGACTTCAATGCTCCGACGTCTCTACGGCCTTGGATTGGACTGATCCATGAAAAATCATACATGTTTTATGTCCTAGAACTCGAGAAACAGGATTCAGGATATCCCTTCTCATCCAGATTTAGACTCGTGCAGTTCTGGGAAAAACTGCTGCAGACTAACCCCGAGACGTCTCACACTAGTGCCCAGACAACAGTTCTTGCTTGCTCAAATATTCACATTCAAGTTCTAGTTTCTGGGCTGTGCTCAACTTCCCAGCATCTGTAATATAGATACACCTCAGTGTACAACCCTGGGATATCGATCCAACCTCTCTCAAAACCTCTGGCACAGAACTTCTACTCTAGAACCCTCGAATATGCTCACGGTGGTGAAGGGGAATACTGTTGGCCACTGGGCTGAGGGATGAGCAACCCGACCATGTAGAGAACTAGGTAACGGTAACCTTCATGCCCGAAGCGAACACGCAATGCTATCACTGCACTACCTAGTGATGTTCAGCCGAGAGGCCATACAAACCCTAAAACTGTAGGAGTAGCAGACCCCACGATACTCCAGTTCGACAAACTTTGTTGGTCCCATAGTGCTGGGGGAAGGGGATGCGCAATAAAATGAAAGTATAGTCAGTATTCTATGTACCCAGAAACTTTTGATGGCTCTTGACCTGTGCGGTAATGGTGAACAATTTGTCTCGGCTGCAGCCTAAATTTGGCCCGTTTCATACGCACGCACTCGGAATTCACGAATCTATCTCGAATGGGTTTGTGGGCATTATTATGTTGCACTGCTGCCTGCCTGTCCCTAAAAATGCGTATCCCAGTCTCTCAAGCGACAGCAAATCGAATCGAAGCTCAATTCCGGGACTGGAATTCAACCTGATGTAGATTATAACGGTTGGCGCAAATTCATGGGGACCATTTGCTATGGGTTGCGTCGCTGGGGGTGTGAAACTGCCACCACAATTTCCCCTAGACCCAGTGCTCATGATGCAAAATTCACCAGAACCGCAAGAACCGCGCCCCAAGTGTGCACACTCAGGCTCTAATATCTTGAACGGGTCTTTGCCGGAGATATTGCCATCATATTGGTGCCCAATTGATGCTTTGCTTCCTTGGCAAATGACGACTGTTCCGCATCTGATGGCTTTATCGGAGATGAGTAGGCAGGTTCTGGGCTCTCTGGGGGCGGCGAGGAGGCGACGGTGGCGGTGGCGGGGCTTTAAGGATGGATGGGGGTCGTGGGGGCAGGGCTACTTGGCAACTGTTGGCCACAATAGTCGACATCAGTATGCATTTTACTCAGTTCTTCAGGGCAGTGGTGTCACGGGGCTGATTTTATGCGTTAGTAGACGCTGGTATGGACGTCGGAAGAGCCATATATACCTTGGGGCGTGGACTATGAAGCGGATGGAGTCTAAGACCCATCATACAGCTGTTGGTTTCGTCATATCGGCTGTAGGCTGTGAGAATTGCAAAGGTTTGAATTTGCGCCTGCTATAAGGGGTCATCTCAGAGAATCCGTAAAGACAGTTTGATAGCTCCTTTCCCCTACAAATTCCTGGGTCCACCAATTCGCACTCGCCCGGCAGCGCAATTTTTGCTGCATGCTAGGAGGCATTGCCCTCAAATTGCCCTCTTGTAAACAGAGGAATATTCAATCACATGAAGCAGAAAGCAGAAAGCATGAAGGAAAATATGAAGTAGCCACATAAGCAACTAAAATCAGTGAACAGGAGGTGTGCTGCAACACATCGTTTTGACTGGACATTCCACTTCCCCTACGCGCTGTAAGAGGTTTTGCCGGACTCTTAGAGTTTCATCGAATAAATAGTCGCCCACCACACTGCCCCCAATGCAGATAGGCCTAGGTTCCTACAAATCTTCAGCTTTGGATCGGTCAGTGATCTTGGGATGACTAGATAGAACTAGTAGCAGAATCAGTCTTCGGTCTCCAATCGAGTACTTTGAGGGGGTAATACGTCACGCCACAGTTATCCCTACTTACTGAGGTCAATTCCAAGGATGACGAATCAACAAATCTGCTCCTAGCTACATCGGCGCTCTCAGTCCTCAAATGTGCTGGTCAAATGTTAGGAATTTGGAATGTCCGTGGTCTGTAATGGTCGATAAGCCGGTCATGATCGGTCTCACTCCTACTATTGTCGTAGACAACCGCTTTCATGTAATAGTTGTAATCGCTATCACACCTGCGGATAACACTGATGGAGGTGTCGCAGCCACAGCAAACATCGACATCCCCATGTCTCTTGACTGATGAGCGAGTAACTTGTAGGTTACTGCTTCGGAAGACCCGACGACTAAGCAAATTTTCTAACGTTGTATTCAGGGAAAGCAAGATTATTTGGGAGTTGACGGCTACTTTCGTCATCATGTGGTTGTTGGCGACTGCCGGTACCGATGATGAGTCCTGCACCGTGCAGCGGCGCGAACCCATAAAGCTTACTCCGTCACCCTTCCGCCCAAGTCTCTTGTAGGCATAATCCCATTCCTATCCCAAGAGTTTCGAGATATGAAGACTATGGTCTGTAAGTTTATTGAGAGGGCATTTTTGTCGTATTTTAATGCCTAATGAATTTTCTTGCTTGCGGTGTGCTGGGGAAAGACGCTAATGCGAATGTAACAATAAGGTTAGGGTTATGCGGCTCAATTTTTCAGTGCAAGATGCCTTTCGGGAAAAGCCTTGAGAATGTATAAGCACGTGAAACAGACATGAATTGGTCGCTTAGCTCAGTTGGTTAGAGCGTGGTGCTAATACATTGATATGACACGCCAAGGTCGCAGGTTCGACCCCTGCAGTGATCACTCTTTTATCTTTTGCTGGGGTACTAGTATGCAGACTTTCTATGACGGCAATTGAAGATCGAGCGGGAGTAGGCTGAGTAGAGGGCTGGGATCAAGGCTTCGGATAAATACATAATCGAACGTAAGATGCCTAGGTAGGAGCCTACACGGTAAAATATTAAATATCTACCGTGCCACTAGCGATGAGTGGAGCCTGTGCATATATGTAAATTGAAGTCTCGCTCTCCCATGTTCAAAATGGGCAGCTTTATGCCTCAGATCTTGCTTGCCCGTCTGCATATTTCAGGCCAATAGTATCTGCCTTCATTAGGAAACTTTCTGGCACACAGCTGGTGGAAAATCAGGGTGGAAATGGACCTGTTGAATAAGGCAATGCAAAATCAGGTATATTTTTGACTGAGCTACGCCTAATAGTTTTTACATGAAAACGGCCAAGGGGATCCATTTCCTCTGAAGCCGTGGATTCATTAGTGGTCTTCGTTTGGCATTGATGTTCATTCGCTCAAGGATCTGTGGTTGGTCCTGCTTCATGTGGAGAAGAGATGTTCCCGAGTGTTCCGCGGCCTCGTTATTCTGAAACACTATAATGAGTCTGGAAGTGACAGTTTCTAGAAGGTCTCAGTGAATGGTGAGGAGTAGGCTGTGATTGTACCGGCCTAGAATGTGTCGGCATGCATGTACTTCCATGGTTTTGTCGCCCATGGAATTGGAATCAATTCCTGATTGGTTTGCGATTGGTACTCTGCCAAGAATTGTTTATCAACTGTTTGAGTTGGAAGAGAATGTATCGGGCAACAGTTGACCAACCACCACCTAGTCTCGTCCACTACTGCATCTCCCAACCTCTAAAAACTGCAGCTCGCCCTTGCACAACGCTCAGGTCGTTTCTCTTGTTTCTTCGGCCGTCCTTGTTGCCGCAGCGTGCATCACGATACGACCGGTCGCTCTAGTCCTGGAGCCATCTCGCCATCATTACCCCTATTCGCCTTTCCGTAGCAATTTATCGCGATTGAGACGCGGAAGATATCATTCTGCAGTTTACGTTTTTCGAAGGGCACCGGTAAAATTCGAAGAGGAGTCGCCGCCTTTACATGGTGAGCCCGAAGACTGGCAATAAAATAAGTATACTCAACACAGTCGACGGCGATCCCTAGTAGTTGAGGCTTCTGGAAATCTGTCGAACGAGATGCAGCTAGAGTTCTGCAAGAATTCTGTGCACACGAACATAAGGATAACGGTCTTTCGGGTGTTGACAGGTCGAAAACATAACCCGGCCAGCACACGAGAAAGAACCACCAAAAACAGTGATTGAGGAAACTCAATAACACAACTCGCCAGACAAACAAATCACTGTCGTCTGGGCATTCGAATTTATACTTGGTTCAGGGGTCATTTTACCAGTTCAATCATTTTCAACTACTGCGGCTCTAGTGTAACCAGTGCTCTAACCCCTCACTCCAAGGATTCTTCGATCCCATCACGCACATTTCCCGCACACACGGCACACCAAGCCAGTTCCCGCTTCGCTTTACACAGACACCCGTTCCACCCCTTTGACATTCCGGACCGATCTAATTCCTCTCGCCTCACCCGTCGCCAGTGGTAACACTGTCTCAAACCCAGGGCTTCAGCAAGTGGAAATTCTGGCTCTACTGCTTCGCATTCCGTGGCGGTCACTACACGGGCACATACAGGCCGGGCCATCTTAGAGGTGTAGTGGAGCCACATGCCGATGTCGTCTACTCATAGCACCGTGGCGGCGGTTGGTCTTGCTGCGAATACCGACGGTACTGCTACTGCTACTGCTACTGCGGGCTCGGCGGATTCTAGGTGTGTGATGCGTGATCGTTCTCAGAAGAGCCTGTTTGCTGTTACATCGTACCTCCTGAAAGTCCTCCATTCCAGATTACGAAGTCTATCATATATATACTTTCAGCATAGCTGTCTCATCCCCTGTCTACTTAGTACTGCGGCTATCTGCTATCTGTCGACTTCGTCTGTCTATTCCTTGCTGCTGCTGTCTTCCCCGTCGTTCATTCGTTCACGCACTCATTCATCCACTCATTCATCCACTCATTCGTTGTTCGTATCATTATCGCGCTCCCACCCATTCCCCGCGCACTTGTCCAACCCTGAGCTATCCTGATCGGTCGCTGAGGTGTCTGACTGGCCTTGGGAGAGCTGGCAAATTCATCTGTCATGGTGTCGCCCGTGAACGATAGTACCCCACTGCCGCCGCGACCAGATCCTCCACGCACTCCTGCGAGTGGTAGTCCAGTGCCAGTAGCTGGCAGCGGTGCCTGGAAGCTTTCTTCTCTACCTACACTCGCAACCACAACAGCGATAGACAAATCTCGGGCGGATTTTGGGAACCGTGATGCTGCAGCGTCTCCATTGTCATCGTCTCCTACACCTTTGCAATCCCCAATGTCAACCTTTGCGAACGCCCTTGCAATGAAGAAACGTTTCTCTGATTCCCTTACTGACAGTTGGAGCAGAAGGCGACCTTCTTTACCGCAGGGTAGTATTGCTCCACCAATACCAGGAATTACATCCCGACATAAGGATTACTCGACGAACGGCAGCTCCTCGTCAAAATCGCGGAATCGAGCATCGTCGGCGGCCACGGCTACGACCGTGAACTACTCTCGGAGTCCTCCATCTTTGAGTTCTTCGGCATCCCTAGTTACAATCGCATCGACAACTAGTTCAGTAAGCAGTAGCAGTTTTCGCGGCGGATTATCAAGGCGGGATTCATACTCGGATGTGATAAGCAGAGGTTATAGCACGGTGCCACTGGCCAGCATTCCTAGTCGGGGAAACACTCCAGGCGGAGATTCACCAACGGTTCCACCAAGCTTAGACCCTGTGCGAAATGTTTCAAGTCAGCCTATTGCAAACCTAGGGGATATACGACAGGTCGAGGAAGAAAGTGTACCATTAGATTTTCAGGGTGGATACTGGGAGGAACCCATAGCGGGAACTTTTGACCCTGCGGTGCAGGCGGCAGCAGATGTTGGAATGCGAAGGATGGGTATTACAAGGAAAATATCGGATTCTAGGAGAATTATGGCAACGCCAGTGTTGGAGAGTACTGGGTCCGAGTTGGATGAGGAGGACGAGAGCACACCGCGGTGCAACAGAGAGTCTACGTTGTCGGGGTCTCAATCGGTTGGATACGACCTGTCATCAGACGAAGAGTCCACAACATCCTCAGTGGGAACGAAATCAACGTCTAATTCTTCAAGGGTAGGACTGCAGCAAACGGTATCGTTTTCACATACCAAGCGAGTGTCAAGGCCCATAAAAAATACACCACTGCCGGACTCGCAGCCTTCTGACAAGCGACCACCTTCAGCAGTTGACCGGCAGGTATCCTCATTGTCACGGCCTCAGAGTTCGACAGGGTCATTATCCAGGGCAGTAACCGCTTCACCGATGAGGCCTGGTCTCGCGAAGGCCAGACACACACCTGGACTTGAGACAGGTTCGTCTGGTGATGATTCAGTGTCGCGATTATCATCTTTAGCTGGGAAAGTTGCAAACCAACAGCAATCTGCGGCGAGTAGTAGGTCAGCTTCGGCAAACATCAATAATGTAGCTCGTTCGGACAGCAATTCGTCTACCGCAAGCACTTCTACGAATGCACCAAGCACAAGAACAACTACTCCATCAGTTGTTCAGCAGAAGCAAGTCTCACCACGTGATCGGGTTGTCGCTACAAAGATACCACTAGCAGCATCGTCTAGGACTAAGGCTAGACATCCTCCAAGTCTGGAACCGCCAATACCAGATCCTTCGAGTGCTCCCAAAGTCGAGCCGGCGCCGTCAAGCGGGATGTATTGGTACAAAGCACCAGCCCATGGCTTAGAACATAAACCACTGAGAGCACATACGTGTACACTTGTAGGGAGTAATATCTATGTGTTTGGGGGCTGTGATTTAAGCACCTGTTTCAATGTCTTGCACGTTTTCGATGCAGACTCAATGTCTTGGTCAAAGCCCCATGTTTATGGCGAAGTTCCCCCTCCTCTCCGTGCCATGACGTGTACTGCCGTTCGGAACAAGCTCGTCATATTTGGTGGTGGGGATGGCCCGACATATTACAATGATATTTATGTGTTCGATACCGCGACATCGCGATATACTCGGCCACCAATTACCGGCGGACCAGAACCATGCCGACGACGAGCCCATACTGCCTGTCTCTACAAGAATGGGATATACGTGTTCGGAGGTGGAGATGGTGTTCGTGCTCTCAACGATGTATGGCGACTAGACGTGGCAGATTTGAACAAGCCCAACTGGAAACTTGTCTCGTCAGCAGCACCGCCTGGGGCACGTTCTGCCGTTAATTCTAACTCGAATACCGCCATCGACCAGATAAAGCCCAGTGCCAGGGGATATCACACTGCCAACATGGTCGGCAGTAAGCTCATCATCTTTGGTGGGAGCGATGGAGATGAATGCTTCAAGGATGTCTGGGTGTTTGACGTCGAGACCACGCTGTGGAGATGTGTGGAGATAAAGAAGAGCTTTTCACGCTTGAGCCATTCAGCAACGGTCATTGGGAGTTACCTTTTTGTTGTCGGTGGCCACGATGGTGTAGAATACTCGAGCGAGGTGCTACTGCTCAATCTTGGTATGTCCGGTGTATGGATTGTGTGAACAATTCGTTTATACTAATGGTGTCAAATTGCAGTAACAATGCAGTGGGATCGCCGAAAGGTTTATGGCATGCCTCCGAGCGGACGAGGCTATCATTGTGCCGTGCTTTACGACTCAAGGCTGTTCATCATTGGCGGCTTCGATGGGTAAATTATATATCTCTGACTAATACTCTTTGCTAAAGTTCATTTACAGACATCGAGTATTTAACGATACATACATCCTTGAGTTAGCGGTCAGCAGTTATTATAGCCAAATCTCGCACTTTAGCGTAGTCGTCAACCCTGGCGCCTAATCCGTCCCTTCAGTTCTCACTACCGCCACTCTTAGCCTCCTCCTCTCCTCCTCCCCTTCTCTCTTAATGCACTATTCTGATGATATCTACGAAGCCTTTTGCGTCCTTTGTTTCGAATTCTGGTTACCGGTAATGCAGGGTGGTGTTGTCGGTTTTATACATAGATTACGCTATCAGGAGTCATCATTATCTCATCATTATCATCTTCATCTTCGTAAGACCTAGGAGTAAAAAGTGGGTTTTTTATTCGCCTTTATCCCTTTCTGGGTGGCTGTTCTTTGGCGTTAGGCTTTTTTCTTTTGTTGATTGCTTATTCCCCATGGGAAGCTTACATACGGATCTCCGGCTAATGGAGGTGGAGTGGGGGAGAGGACTTTGGCTTTGCGTTTCGTTTTTGGGGTCGCTGGTATATCCTATCATCTTGTTTATGTTTATTCTGTACGCTCTGGGAGAGGGATGGTTGCTACGATATGATATGATATAGCTAACCTACCTATTATATATGACCGAAAAATGACGGTCGTATGGAAGTCCATTGCATTATAGGATGTGATGTGTCAATAGACGGTAGGTAGGCTGTGAGCCCCCTGAAGAACCAGTGGGGTGGGGGAAATCCCAGCTTCCTCTTGTGCATCGATCCTACCACTGCACTACTGCATGCAGTTGCGACATACGCGAGACACCGAGACAAGACAAGATGCAAGCGAGCCCGTTGGTAGAAATTGCAATCCTTAGTTTTAAGCGAATGAAGTAGTTCGGTGCCTGCATAGATATTGTACGCAAGTCGGGACGTTTCACGCAGGGCTCGGAGGATACCCCGGGAATTGACCAACACGAACTCATTAGAGCTTAGAGTCGTTGGGGGGATTCGGCTCTCGGAAGCATCCAGCATATAGGCGGCCGCTTCAGGATAATCGGCTTAAGACTGCTTGCACTATTCTCTCTGCATGCCACGGTTTCATCGAGAGTGCATCGATATCATTGCCTGTGGTCCGGAGAGATCGGTTATGGCCCTGGTATACCTACGTAGACCCACGACTGGTGGAAGGGGATTCGCAATCCCGAGCAACTAAGTAAGGTAAGTAAGGGGATGCACCTTATCCCGGCTCTCGGTCATGGAAGCTGGAGCGGATATATATTCGTTACTTGCTGAGCTGATATATGCTGGCCAGACCAGTCGTTGTTAGCGCTGTCAACTGAAATCAGATGTATTGACTAAGTACCAGGGAGCATCACTGATGAGGAAAGATATGGGAGGGATAAAGTTAGGAATTGAGATATAAATAAGCGCCGGGTGAAATCCCATCCCCCGGACTGCTGGATGCAAGCCGGATTGACCGCTACGTGACGGATGGACGGAATATTTAAAGTAGATTAGGTGGTTACAATACTCATAACCATTACCCAAGAACCAGTTCTAAATAACCTAACTTAGCGAGTGAATCCTGAGCATGCTTGACAATAGAGCTAGTAAATCTATCTTTCTCACCTTTAGAACATAGCTAAAAAGAAAAAACAGCTGCAGCTCGCATTCTCTTAAGAACGATAGAAATCCCATCCCTAATTATCTCCAAACTATCCTAATTCCTCGTACCCATTGTCAAATAACACTCCAGATGTATCGCTCACGGAGTTAAATTAACTTCATGTTTCAAAAGCCAAAGTCCATCAGTATTTTCAGAGCTGACACTATATTAAGTATTGGGGGGATTTAACACTTCCTACCACTGTCAGGACTCGATGCAAAGAAGTAAGAAGGATAAGGGGAAGAAGGGTAGAGAGGGGGGTATCCTCTATCTAGCCGGTCATCCGGAGGGGGAGGTGAACCGGTCACTGTCATACTCTAGATAGAGTGAACACAGTATGATTAAAACCAAACAAAGTAAGAACAAGCAACTTTGAAAGCTGGAAGATCGCTAACTTCGGGCGCTTTATGCCCCGTTTTGTTTGTTATTTTCTTTGGCGTATGTCAACCCACCCTGCAGGCTTCTTGAATCCTTCCTATAAATGCTCCTCTATCTCTTTTAATTGATCCCAATTGATGATACCTATGGCGTTGCACTGATACAGGTTTTGTTGGTGTGAGGATGCTCACTTGCGTGCCTGGAGACCCCCTTCCCCGCGACTTCTGTCTTCCTTTCCATATGGTAGCACCTCTTCTTCCACACCTTTCCCTCCTATTTTTGTCACATCGTCTTGTTCATTCTTCCCTGTATTTTGATTCATCCGTCCAGAGTCAGCTTTATCATTTTCTTCCCTAATTCTTCAACAAGCAGCAGCAGCAGAGTTTTATTGTAAAGAGAGAGATCGAGTATTGCTATACCGGATATGTATTAAGCCAGATCTCACAAGAGACTTCAAATACACCCCAAACAGGGTAGGATGAATTATCAGGTCCAAATATTTAATGGAATGAGGTGCGACACATGGGACCCCTAGCCCTGGAGCCGGCGCTTGTTTGTTTGTAATCATATTGCATTCGGCCGCTTGCGGCCATGGCATATACCTAACACATTTCCTCCCCGCTTCTCCTGTAACATAAGAAACAAAAGCAAAGTCACAAGTCCTCTTTTCCAAACAAACAAAAAAACCGCCAAACAAAACAACATCAACTTTTACACCCCGCCATTACTCAATTCCTCATGATCTAAATTCTCTGCCTTCTCCACCACTCCACTAACTCTGCTGATATCTGTATGGAAAAGAAAATCCAACAGTGCCTGTATACATATTTCTTCTGCAAAAACAAGAGATATTCACAACTAAATCTTTGGCTTTTTCATTACCTTTTCCACCTCTTCAAACCCCTCTTCCCCCTCTTTACTGTCCACCCAAAGCCTTTTATGTTCTTGTTTCCATCTTTTACATCATTTAAACAAATGGTCTTGAGTCTGATATTCATGCCCACACCATCAGCATTTCATATCTTCTCTCTTTCCGATCCGCTTTAGGTAAAATTGCCATCAATCCATGTCTGGACTTCAGTTGATAAAACCTCACTGCAATCGATTTTTGAGTCTTCATTGCCGCACTATTTCCTCCTCTTTTAACCAAATCATACCTATTACTGTACTTTGACTTAACTCCCATCTTTTGTATAATTTCTTTACTCTCCTCCCACTTCACCTTGGAAACCCTTCGGCTAACATGGGCAAGAGAAACATAATCTAAACTCTTTAGCGGATTTTGCGTCTCGGTATAACTTCCTCGATGCTTATACGCCGCCTTCCGTTGCATTTGATCCACTTGGTCAAACAGCTGATATCAAAGGGGTAACTATAATCTGGACCACGGATTAATTGGCTCACTCCCAAGAGGATGAATGGAAGAGAAAGGGAAGCTGGGCACAAAACAAACTCCGAGTGTTGTGTCAAAAATGGTGTATTAGTTTCGTAATCTTGATTGGCCAATTCCGGCCTCATCTAAGAGTGAGTGTCTGTGATTGATAGTGTAGGGTGGTTTACCAGCTAGGCATTATTAAAGTTCGAGAGCCGCCACCAGAGTCATCATCACCACGCTTTCTCTTCTTATTTTTTATTCAACCTTTGTATTGTTTCGATATAGTCTACCACCCAGTTGCCTCTTGTCTCTTGCCTTAAAACGCTAACCTAAGGTGGCCACTGTCCAGTCCTTTGTGACTGGGCATCTTGTCTTAACCCTTTCCTCCTAGTCTATCTTAGTGTTTTCTTACACTCTCAGAGTTTCTTCTGCCTTGCCCAAGCATCACTCATTATACCTCGTGGTCGAAACCCCCCCGGTGTTGCAAAGACTGGATTAGGGCGTCAATATACACACGGATCACCGATGTCGAAGACCTCGAGCAGTACCGCGAGGGTGGGTATCACCCTATCCACATAAACGATAAGCTTCACAACCACCGCTACCGGGTTGTACACAAACTTGGTTACGGTTCCTACTCAACAGTCCAGCTTGTGCAAAATCAGTAGCAGAACTGATATGCGCCATTCAAGATTGTCACCGCTGATAGGTCTTATGATGAGAGAACTGAGTGTCAAATTCTGCATCATCTGAGATCAGAAAGAGGCTGGCGTTATCTCGACGATGTGTGGAAGGTCCCCGGGAGAAGTAACTATGGCGGTCGGTTAGTTTTGAAGGCCCTGGGTGAATTTGAGATCCAAGGCCCGAACGGCACTCATTGGTACGTCGTGAATGAACCTTTTGGATTAAGTCTGTATAGTATGCTAGACTATCTAGAAGGCTAGCGATTACCTTTAGGTATTTCGCGGAAAGTTGGTGCGCAACTTGCTTAAGGATTGTCCTACTTACATAGTTGCGGTATATTTCATGGAGGTATGTTTCCATAGAATGGAGACGACATAAAATTAAACTGACATTAATACTACAGACCTATACAAAGGTAACCTCCTGTTTGTGACTGGCTATGGCGATATGGATTTGTGGGCGACTAGGGAAATTAACACATATCTCGGCAAACACGATCTCGTTAAAACTACTAGACACGACGGGCAACCTGTACCTCCCGCAGCGCCAGAGTGCATTGTAAGACCTCCAGATTCAGAAATACAGATTCTACTCTACCTGAAAGATGCTGACTTCGGTGAGGCGTTCTTTTCAACCGGCCAGAGCATACCCAAGCACCTTGATATGCCTGTCTGGTTTATGCCTATCTGGTTTGCTGCACCCGAGGTTCTGTTTCTGGATCCCGTCGGTCCACCGTCCGAAATTTGGACACTCGCCTGCATATCGTACAGGATTATTAGCGGTTGTCAATTATTTAGGTCATTTGACGGGGATCAGGACGAGGTTCTCGTAGATATGGCCTGCTCACTCAGAAATCTTCCTGACTGTTGGTGGCGGAGACGGGAGAAAAGATCAGATGCAATGTTCCAACTAGAATCCTCGGGACTCACTGGCGACACGAAGACAAACTTGCAGGCGCGATTGCAAATCATATGCACTTTGTTAGAGCTAGAGGAAATAGCTTTTGAAGAGATGGTGCGAGGGATGTTAAGGTTTGAGTCCAGTGAAAGGATCGCAGCCGAGGAAGTTCAGCTTTTGCCCAGCTCTTGGAATGTTTTGGTGTAAGACATCTTACAAAGGTCACAATGCCTTCTTCAAGATCCTCAAGTGATCAGACTTCATTCGACAAATAACTGTTCAAAATAAAATGAATCTCATTTACGCATGAATCTCTTTCCCGTGAACGACGGTGTTATACTCTTTCTCTTCGGACCTGTTCAACACGAATACCGTTATCTGAGCTGTAGACACTTAACGAAGACCGTATCCATCGCTACCATCCTTGAAATAGTCATTGTGTTCATTCAAAGCTTTGCAAACATCTTCGAAGGCCCCGAAAAAGGGAAATTTTGCTGCCCGCATCGTTTCCATAATCCCTGAAAGCTCGAGGGTACCATCCAAAACAGCGGTGCGAATGAAATGTTTAACATTATGTGCGCTAGTGAGGATACTGTCACCTAAAGAAAATATCTCCTTATGGCGGGACATAGTATTGAGGTAGAAGATATCACCGGACTCTACCATACACCTTGTCCTGGTTGTTGTGTCTCGTGGCAAGGGGAGACCGCTCTATGCCGCAATAGCCAATCTTGTCTGGTACTCAGGGTTCTTCCAATCGTGCACATGCACCACCTGTTCCTATTCATAATCCAACATAGTTGGGTTTCTCGTGGTGGAAGTGGAAGCTGAGTGGTCAAGCTGCGCCCTATACTTCGAGTTAATTTACATTGCTCGTTTTCGAGCATTCTACCATACTGTTATTGTTTTTTAACGATGGAAAAGAGTAGGTAATGGATACATACAATTAGTTATTATGGGCGTCTGCAGCGTCGTAAGCATACATGGGACCTCACTGAAAGAGAGCATATGGATGCTGGAATGAGAGAAGCTTCGCCGCAGGTTTAGTACAGTGCCTTATTATCGAGCGTAGATCTTCACGGTATGTCTTGTACCTACATTAGGAAATAGAAAGAACAGAAATAAATAAAGTTTTGTATACTAGCACTCGTCGAAGGGATAGCGTGTTAGAGAACATAAATATGAACCAGACTTGGTGCACCTCCAGTTCACATTGCTTCCAGCCAAGATCAATATATCTCAGGAGGCGGTCTCTTCGTAAAGCTCGTTCAAAATATTCGGTTTTGCCATCCTATTAGCCAACTTGAGTTCATCGTAATCTTGAACGCATCGATGAAAGTTGAAATGATAGGTGTGAACTGTCAGTCATCTCTTATCATTTACTATCTCTGATTTCATCAGCTCAGCGTAGCATCCGCAAACGAACTCAATCACTCTCGATGGCCGGGAACTTATTGACACTCCCAAGTTCGTTGTCACCCATCTACTCCTGTGCTGTGCACTCACTGTTGCCGAGATTCCCTTGGTTTGGGTAACGACTCCCTCCGTTTCCTCTCAATCACATCCTTCCAAGTTGATGTCTGCGCTCGGTATCAATATACTTGTGGCATTCATAGTGAACTTTGACTCTTTCGTGGCGATAATGCGTGTATTTATGTCGGCGCGGAAGTGCAATGACATGGTGCGGAGCAGGTGTCGAAGGTTGTAAAATATCTGTCGACGTATGCGCCCAAGCGGGTTGCGGTACTTGCCACGCTCGACCTGGACGGTGGCAGGAATTGAGAGGATCGGGAAGAATTTCTGTATATTTTCGTCTCGACGGTAGAGCGGTTTAAGGGGAGGGTGTAGGGTATTTTGGTGAAGAAAGTGAAAAAGAGGGTGAAGATGTGAGGACATCAATGCGGAAGCTGATGGGGGGACGGGATCGTTTGGTAAGTACATACTGTTCGCGTCAGGGCTGTATGTAGTATTCGGACACACTAAGTAGGGTGTTCTCGTTCCTAGATTTTCTTGTTGCTAGCAAACTCTGCCCGTCAGAGGGCTAGTTTTCAAACGCAAGCATAGGGATCGAAGTAAAACCGCGCCTATACCACTTGAGAAATGGCGAGTGATAATTATGGAAGTGAATTGCTGTTGATCTCTTAATTCTTTCGCTCCGTTGCAGGCTCGTTCCCTACCAAGCAAAGCTCTCTTGTCAGTCTCAGCTTGAAGCATGCACGCTCAGTATTATGCTCTGTCCCCCTTTCTTTTAGACATGCAGAAACTGCATTTTTCCCTAATTACCGCTGCCGCCAGGGTAGTGGGAGCCCGGTACCAACCAGACGGGCAGCTGAAAACCTAGCCATGCATGATGAGAGCGTGGGCCTTGCAATAAACAAGAACTGATGATTAGTTTAGCTGGCATTGTATGGTTCTATAAATGCTGGGTGCTGTAAATGCCAGGTGTTGTAACCAAAATACGTTCGAAACCTGTAGCGGCCATTCTTTGGTAGACACTTGTGCATGAGTAGAACAATTTCTATCACGGTTGAAGCCTGTTGGCAAACAGACTTGAAAACGTCGACTGGACAATTGGTGATTGATCACATTTTCGAACCATTTGTGAGCAGTGAGGTAATACCAAAACGGGCCTCGCTTTCTCACAACAAAACCTCTCCGAGGTAAGTTTCAGTCGGGGGCTGAACCAGTGGGGTATCTTTAGCTGATCAGCCGTACCTCAAGAATGTGTTGCGTAAGCCCGGGCAGGGAAATCCCCGGTCTGTCATTCAGGAACGTTACAGCTCAGCAGTTATTGTCATATTCAATATACAAGAAGTTGTCTTAGCAATAAAAGCCACATACATGTATAGTACTTACAACGAAAAGCTATATACACCGAAACGGAGAAAGAATGGTCTCAATATATGTACTGCAGTTCGACAGACCAGAAAAGGAGAATTAACATCAAAAATACAACTAGGAACTAAGGCCCCCAATGAAGTTTAGGTAATATATATAAACGAGTAAATATTCAGGTATATACGGGTTTGCACTGCGCTTGTTGGAATATTTCTTGCAGATCTTGTTGGCCCTGTCCACCAAATTTTGAATTCTTCAGACGATGTAAGTCGTCAGCCCTCCCTTCTCGATATAGTAGCTGTAAGCATTAAGAATCGTCCGCGGCGGGTGTCTCCGCCTTGACATTTTTCCACTCCAAGCCTAAGCCACTAATAAACGCGATAAATGATGTGCCAACTGCCACATACTACCACCAGTAGCAGCCGGCCAGTAAATTATTCCTGCGGAAGGACTTGAATTCCAACTCACAAAAGTGTTTGTCAACGCATGATTGTAAGACGTCAGCACTCCATCAATCGAAGCTTTCGGAACCAACGAACGAATAGCGGCTGTTGCTCCAGCGTCGATTATCGTCTGTGCATCAACTTCTGGAGCATATACTTGTAAACTAGAGCTTAGACGATTGATGAAGGCGGTTTGTCCAAGGGCAACGAAGACCGCGCCGCCAAAGTATTGACAGAAGACAACGAGGGCAGTGCCGATAGCAATCATTTACTGGCACTTTCGTTGGCAGTGAACGTGGTCATCAGCCCCTCACCAATGGAGGTGATGGCAGCTCCGCCAACAATCCAAGGGTTAACATATCCTAATTTGGTGACTGTAGACTTTCGTTCGTCAGTGAGGGGATATCCTAAGGCACTATCAATTGAGACTAGATTTCTCACCTAATAATCCAGTTATCACAGATACAATAACCTGCGCCAAAATTGTTGGTAGACTCATGACACCGCTCATTGTTTGGCTCGCGCTTTTGACGACTTGAAACTAGATTGGAGGTAGTAAGTCAAGAGCAGAGCTCTGCCTATCTGGAATAGCATCGATAAACAGTTCGATAAGACTGTTCTCTGGCTTAGGATACTTAACGGAATCATTGCTTCGCTGCCTTTATGATGTTGCCATGCAATGAAGGTACCCAGTAATGGCGCACAACCACAGAAGAGATCTATCGCCGTTGCTGATTTCCACGAGTAACGGGTGCCTCCCCATTGGAGAGCTAGCAAAAGCATGATGCATGCCGGCGTGAACAGCGAACAGCCGATCAGATCCAGTTTTTGGATTTTTTGAAAGGCAGTTGTGGTGGCTAGCTTGCGCTCACGAGGTCGGAAAAAGAGCATTAGGAGGAGTGCAGTCACCGCACCGGCTGGTAGGTTAATATAAAAGCCTATACCTAATGTCAATGGGGGATATCCTTCCGTTTCTGTCTGAGATAGTAAACGAATAGATAGACATACACCAGTGCTACGAGACATGATCGGTCAACACTCCTCCTATCACGGGCCAGTGACTGTGGCAACCCCAAACATTGACGAGACGATACCCAAGTATGCTAGGATTTGGTTAGGTGAACTGAGTTGGCCTGTGGTTTGAGGGTGTATACCTACAAGCTCTTTTCTCTAGCTGAATAGTCGTGGCTATGATTGTGATTGTCCTAGAAAATGGCCCCGAAGATCCCATTCCTGCAATGGCCCTCCCAAGTATTAAGGCCTCGGAGGTTGTTGCTGCTGCACATACTAGCGAACCGAGCTCGAATGTTGCCAGAAATGCAAGGAAGGTGTGCTTTATAGTCACAATAAGAACTAGATACAGCGGTAGCACCAAATTGAGAAAGAACTTGCAGAATTTTTATGGACATACCTTCAGGGAGTATTGTGAATAAATATTGCCACTCAATGGCTGGAGAGCACACGTCGTGAGAAGATAGACGCTGCCATACCACCCGACATCATCGATTGAATGGAAGTAAGCTGTGATAGTGGGAATGGGCTGGTCTTGATTAGCTTCTAGCGGGGGTATCGAGCAGTTTCGACCGACCGTTGACAAGATTGTATTATCTAAAGCTACAAGTAGAACCGCAAGAGAAAGACTGGAAAGAAGTATGTAGAGTTTTAAGCTCGAGAGATACTCATAATTTGCGGTAGCAACTGTGGATCTGGAATTACTCTCGGTTATGCTTGGTGTTACCGTAGACCTCCCCTGAATGGTCCCCAGCTTCACTGCTGTGTTCTGCGAGGTGTATGCCACCGAGAAAATTTCCTTTAAATTTGGCATGTTCGATCCGCCTGCGCCAGCCGCTGTTGCAGCTACAAAAGACTAATTTCCGAATATCCTGTAGTTGTGTGTGTTGAGCCAGTAAGAGGTATTAATGACAGTAAGAATAGTACTTCAGACTGTTTCTGAGCCTGAGTCGATTGCTGCTCATGTTTTGTATTTAGGTAGCGTTGTTGTGAAGTCGGGAGTGGAGGTTCCATAACTCCCGATGCAGCTTACATAACGGTGTGATGTGAGGGGATATAACCTCCGTCTCCGTTTGAGCGGTGCAAGTATAGTACGGACACATGGACGTCAACCAGCGTCCGCTTAATACCCAAACTCACCGGCCGGGCGCCATGGGAGACGACAACCTGTTGGCCTCCAATCTGGCATCCATGGCCGTGCCGGCTCTAGCGAAATCGAATCCGGCCACTCGGCGGGCGTGTCTCGCCTGCGCCAAAGCGAAAGTAAGATGCGACCCGCACCCGGAACCGGGGACCACCAGATGCCAGAGGTGTGCCGCACTATAATCTCCCAATGCCCACGGACTGATCAGATTCCTACCTCAGATGCGAGCGATTAAATAAAAATTGCACTGTTGTAACACCGCCACCCCGCAAGCAGAGGGTAACAAAAAGGTATGGCTCTTGTAATCCACCTACTATTAACCGAACCCAGCTTGAGGTAATTTACTAATCTCTTACCTGCAAAAAAGACATCTTGCAAACTTGGAACAGAAGCTAGATGGTATTGTGACATTACTTGCGGCTTCGCAGCGAGTTCCGAAAGAGGGCGATCATGAATCCCCATCGGAATCTTCAAACACCTCCGTAACAGTTTCAAGGAGTGAGTCCGATGCTCGATCTGCCAGTAAAATCCTGTTACTCGTACCGGAAGATGTAGAAAGGGTTTTAGAAACATCACCAGCATTTGAAGGGAGTCTTTTCATCCCACCAGAACGTCATCCAACAACATCTCCATTAGCTGTTCAAACGATAGGAGATTTCTCTGCTTACCATCATGAACCATCTACCGATGATACAAACTACCGTTCCTTCCCAGGGTTTGAGATGACTTATGCCGATGCCGAATCTATTTTGAACTTATATAGAATGCAGCTGGCCGCTCACTGTCCTTTTGTAATTGTACCACCAGAAATAACAGCGCAGGAGCTTCGTCATGAGAAGCCATTTCTTTTCATGTCAGTCATCACAGCAGGTTCTTATCAGAACTTGCCGCTACAGCGCGCACTAGGAGAAGAGATCATAAAGTATCTTAGCGTGCACCTACTCCTTCGAGGTGAGAAGAGCTTAGAACTGCTTCAAGGACTATTAGTTTACCTGTTCTGGTTTGTTGCCCTGGTTTGTATCTCGTCTAGCACCGTCCCTAATCTTAGCATACAAATTATCAGGCATCACCAACACTTCAAGCCTGGAAATCAACAGCTATACAAACTTCTTCAGCTGGCGATCGCGTTGGTAGTCGATTTAAAACTCAACGAGACGCCACCCCAGCCAAACACGAAGCAGAAGATTGCGATTGATGTCTTGCATCCCTTGACAGAAGAGCCATCATACAGCCGGGGCATTTTCGGAACCTTTGAGGAGAAGAGAGCCTTGGTAGGATGCTATTACTTATCTTCCTCGTACATGCTCAATTGTTCGCTCTGTACCGATGATATTGCTGACGTCATACTCAGAGTATCAATGAGCTACAAGAAATTGAATGCTTTGCGGTTCACCTCGCGCATAGAAGAATGTTGTCAGGCACTTGTGGACGCCGAGGAGTATGCTAATGATATAAATCTCGTTCACTACGTCCGGCTGCAGAACATTGCCGAGAAAATATCTCAGTATTTTCCCTATGGCGAACCGTTTGCAGCGCAGACCCCGAATCTTCCACTTGAGATGTATGTGAAGGCATTACAAACTGAACTACAAGCCTTTATGAACGGGTTAGCGTATGACCTCCAGCGGGATCGTGCGTATCCCCATGATCCCCAAGGGCCGGCACCGGTAGCTAACCAGCGCTATTAACCCTCACCAGCTTTACTGCTATTACAGTTTTACAACGTCGAAGTCCACCTCTACGAAATCGGCCTTCATGATCCATATCACCCACAACAGACGGAAAATCTACCTCTCCGGCGTCTTGAAATTCTCTACGACTGTCTCGTCTCCGTCAAAAACTACCTTAGGATTTTCTTCTCAATTCCTTACACAAGCTACTTCGGTTTCACCTTTATCGAATGGACACAGTTGACATACGTATTCATAATAATCTCAAAGCTCTCGCTTTTGCAAGATCCAGGCTGGGATTTGGTGCATGTTCGACGAATGGTGGATGCGTCGGATGTGCTGGGGCGGGTGATTGAGCGATTGCAAGAGTTGGGAACGCTCGATGGTGGGAATAGTGGTGGGTTCACTCGGTTTAGGGGGATGATACAACGAATGAAGGCGTGGTATGAGGCTCACAAAATAAACTATGGGTTGGGACATGGTGTGCCGTCGATGGAGGAGCTGAACATGGGGCAGAATGAGGGGATGATGGCGGTCGGGGGTGGGGATATGGGATTTAACGTCCGCAATCTTCCGGATGAGGAGTTCTGGTCAGCGATTATGAATTGTTCTTTTGATGGAGCTTTGATGGATGCATAGCGTAATTGGACTTGCGTGGTTTTATGCTACTAAAAAAAACTGTATTCACTTATCCTCCAAAACCACAAATGTGTTCTAGCTTATGAAATGCGCATTATGCAAGGTGATTTTTTAATGGTGAGGATCTCTGCCGAACACCACAATAACCCCCATAATCTACACTTAACTATAATCAATCTCGTCCCCATATCTTACATTCATTCCTACCTCCAAGTCCCTATACTTTGCCAACCGGAATCTCCTCGTTCTTCACATCCATCTCATCCGTAACTTTCTCATCCACCACATAAAATTCGCCCATCCTCTTCTTCGGCAGTGACATCGGATCCCATTCTACGTCCCCCTGCTCACCTAGCCTCCGCGCTCTCTTGTACGCCTTCTTCCCCTTCCCCTTCGCATTCACGGCCTTCCATGTTATCTCCTCTCGTAATACTTCGTCTTCTATCCGTGATAGAAGTGGGACGTCAGTGGCGTCTACTTCCTGCACCGCGCACACAAAGTGCAGATGGTTGTGGAGAGAATTTAGAAGGGAGGTCTCAGCAGCTGGAGTTGATGGTGGAGAGAGAGCAGAGAGCCGTAGGAGGTGGTGCAGCTTCGCTGGGGTGATGGTCGTGTCTATTGGAGCAGAGGAGGGGGGAAGGAGCGAAGACACCGACCAGCTGGGCGCACCGAGGTATGATAGTGTGAGCGAGACGTCAGGAGTAACGGTAGAGTTGAAGCGGCGGCAAATGTGGAAGGGGAGGCGGCGAGGCAGCATATTGAATTATGGTGATTTTCAGTAACGAATAGTAAGGGAGTTCACCACTAGAAATTTGGATCACGTGTTGTTACACTAATGTAGCAAGCGGGGCAATGACATGTTCAGAGATCTTGTTCATACCTATCACCCACTAAAGCACCTCTTCTTCCTCATCACTTGATCTCTATATACTAAGCGCATCTCAGAGCACCATATCACCGCGAATACTAAGCACACAACATGGAAGACCCCTCTGCAATCCTTAAGAAGGTCTCAGCCCAATGTCAATCACCCGCTTCAACAGCTCCCACTGATGTTCCTCACAGGCCGAAAGTCTGGAGAAGTCTGCACGTGGTGGCTTTAGCTTCTTTGGCGGCCGTAAAGATAAGCTAGAAGACGCCGCCAACGAGTTTGTGCGCGCCGCCAATGGTTTCAAAGCTCGCCAAAACTGTACATCCCCTCCCCCGACCTTCCACGTAAAAGGGTTAGCAGGGCTCATCCACACCCACAGACGATCAAGCAGCCCAAATTCTCGAGCGTGCGGCTACCCTCCAAACTGAAATCGGCGAACCCGATGACGCTGCAAACTCACTCGTTCAAGCATCACAATGCTACACTGCAAAGCAAGACATGCTCCCCGAGGACGGCCAGAACGCCGCACGGCTACTAAAGGGTGCAGTAACGCACTACACTGCTAAGGGTAACTTCCGACGCGCCGCAAGCTATGAAGAGAAGCTGGCCGAGATTTTGGAGAAGGCAGGTGATACTAAAGGCGCCGTTGAGGGGTATGAGCAGGCTGGCACATGGTATAAGGTGGAAGGGTCAGTGCAGATGGCGAATAAGATGTTTTTGAAGGTGGCAGACAATGCGGCGTTGCAGGGGGATTACCCACGAGCTATCGATCGCTTTGAAGAAGTGGCAAAGGCGAGCGCGAATAATAACCTGATGAAGTGGAGCTTAAAGGAATATTTCTTTAAGGCTGCAATCTGTCATCTTTGCACGGGTGTGAGTTTCTGTGTTTGTCCTGGGGCTAAGGGTATAATGCTGATGTGCAAATAGGATGTTGGTACAACAAAGAGGGCGCTGCAAAGCTATGTGGATATTGATATGAACTTTCCTAGTCAGAGGGAGTATATGTTGTTGCAAGTGAGTTTGTTGAAAGCGCACTTTATGTGAGGACGCTGCTGATGAGATATAGAACTTGATCGCCGCCATCGAAGCAGGAGATGAGGCAGCGTACTCAGAGCACCTCTTCCAGTACAGTCAAGTCAGCGACCTGGACAAGTGGAAGGTTCAACTTTTCCTACACATCAAGAACAGCTATATCCAAGCCCATGCACCCCCTGCAGCTCAGCAGTGGTCCCCTGATGCTCCTCCTCCTGAAGGTAAAACTACAGACGACGGAGAGATTGATCTTTCGTGATTCATGCTGAAAGGAAGGTTGGTGCTAAGGTATTGATGGATGGGATTGCAGGGAGTCGCGGGGTTATGGTTAAGGACATGGCTTCGACTTCTTGTTGTCTTCTGTTTTTTTGCGTTTTGTTCCGCTTGTATTGTTTTGGAGAGGATCTACGGCTCTTTTGTAGACGTAAAGTATAGCACACAGTATTTCCAATAATTCCAATAAGCTTCAACCACAGCCAGACCGAGGTTTGTAGATTTCTTTCTCGTAATCTACAGACTCGGACTTCTGCCAATTGCTCGGTAGTGCTGACCAAATCTTCATATTTGATATGAAGTATTGACCTTCAGTCTACTCTACAAGCACCCGAGAATTCGAAGTTAAGTCATCCCTCTCTCTACCTGCCAATGGTAGGATCATGAGTTAACACTGAATACAGTCTCCAGCTAGCCTCCCGCTAGCCTAGATTGACCATCTCTAGCCAGCCACTGAGAGCTCGAGATAAGTCCTCTACATCCCCATGACTGCGAATTAACGAGTCTTAGGTCCCGGTCAGCCCAGATCGACCGTCTCCATACAGCTCCCAAGCACCATCTCCAGCCAACCTCGATTGATCGTCTGCAGCCAGCTACCCGCCAGCTCTCTGGCTTGAGTAGAGGGAGCGCAGACCAGGTATTGAATCCATAATAAATGAGGCAGACGAAGGTGCGGGGACTAGCGAGGCTTAAGGTTTGCTTTGGTAGTATGAACAAGTGCAGAAGAGAAAGCATCCTATCGCTCGAAGGTCGGTAACAGAAGCATCGTCAAGAGTGCGGAGAGGACTACCAGTCTTTGAGCACTCTAGCGCACTATACAATCGAGTCGAAACTTTTTTTAATTGCCTGTGTGGTGTGGCTTAAATTAGATGAGATTAGATAGCAGAGTCTAGTTTCTGACCGTTGTTGTTGTTTAATCATACTGTATTCACTCTAACTAGAGTATGACAGGACCTTAATAACCCCCTCCGCCTCCGGGCGAGCCGGCTAGATGGCGGAGCTCCCCCCCGCTACCCTTCGTCCCCAGTTTCTGACCGTCAGCTGCGGTTACTCTGAATTCTATTACCGATTAAAGGAACGGCCCCTCAAAAGGTCTCGAGGTAAAATTGAGAGGGTCATCCTTGTAAAAGCTTCGAGATGCAGCATCAAGAAAGAACACCTGCATGACATCTCTAACCACATGAAAATATTAGACATCCATCCATCGCTAAATTATACACAACCAAGCACTCGCCACCCCAGCCAACAAAAAACGATCTACGCCATTCCCGCCACTTGGTCCGCCCCAAAAGCACTATCAATCCTAACCGTAGTACTCCTAACATCTGGCAGCACTAGCACAACATTGGCATTAGCCTTGTACTCCGTCTCCAGACTCACTCCCTCCGCCCCATCCACCGGTTTAATCTCCACATTCGGGAGCACCAAATACCCCGATTTCGCCGGTACAAGCACAAGCGGAAATCTTTCCACCCCGCCATCCACCCCCGTGAAATGTGCACGTTTTCGACCACTAACTAACCACATATCCGGATTGTTCTGCACCTCGTAAAAGAATTCCATTGGCTCGGATGAAGCCCCCGTAGGGCAGGTGTCCCAATTGCGTGAGTGTCGGATCACAAGTTCCGCTGGAAGGGCACTACCGGCGGTTATCATAGGTGGTGCGTACGGGGTAGTAAGAGCGCGAGAGGTAGAGTCACAGTGAAGATTGAGTTCGACTGTGTGAATCACCTGGAGAGAGGGGACTTCGACGGGGATCACAATCGATCTGGTGATGGCTGTAAGGATATTTTGCTGGTTGAGCGGGACTCGTGCATGTTTCTAGAAGCATAGAGTGAGCGTAGGCTGTTGAGAGGACGGAAGCCAGACATACAGAAAAGAACCCCTTGAGCCATGTCTCTATCTTCTCTCGCTCGCCAGACTGTGGATCAATTGCTTCAAGCGCATCTTCCCATCCATAATCTTCATAAGTACCATTATCAAACTCTTCCAATAACGCAGCCGTCTCCAACTCGGTCGGAGACCGATGTCGAAACCGCGAAAAAAGACCAGGAAGCAACCAATGAATATACTGTCCAAAGCCAGCCTCTTTCAACTCTGCTTCGAATAAACTCGCCATAGTCTCCCGTAGTTCTGTTTGGCCGGCCATTAGCACCACTAGACAATTCGCACTCTAGAGCAACCAAACAAACCTTCATCCATATTAGTGTATTCAATTACCAAAGCCAAACTTTCCGGCTGCCCAATCGCATCCTTATTCCTCTTGATCTTGTAAATGAAATTCGCCGGCTGCTTCGCAAACACCGTCATACTCCCCGATGTACCTTTCCCGCCCTCTGTATGGAAGGATTTACTGCCCTGAAGCATGGACGTAAACACTCTGAGAGGGACTTCGGCTGGCGCGGTCGATACCTGGAACTTTGAATACAACGTGTCATCCTTAAAAATGTCTTGCACATTCACAGCCAGCGGTAATGCGACGAGCACACTCAGAGTATCCACGAAAACAAATTTGCCAGCGTCTGTCGTATAGTCCACCTCGAGCCGGACCATGAGCTCTGTCAATTCATTGTCTGAGTTGTATGGAAGCCGCAGACGTATATCATCACCTGCCGTAATATCTTTAAGAGCAAGCGTTCCGGGTCTATCTCTGTTGATCGATATTAAGTTAGAGCCTTTAACGACTTCTAGCGAGGCCGTAATGAGTCTGAGACCCGCAGTAGCAGAACGTATGCGGAGTTCTCCACTCGTGATATGGTTTTTTCCCACCGACATCACAATCTCAACGGTACGCATCTTTTCCAGATAGATGTCTTTCGGCATCTCAAGTCTTCCAGTTAACCCCCTTGGAGCTGGAAAGAAGCTTAGCCTTGTCTTTTTTGCCGCCGCAATAGCCTGCACAGAGTTGGTCCCTAATCCTAGAGGCGTGTCTGCCACCACAAAACCATGCACAAACTTGAGTTTACCAGCATAAACGGTCAGCTGCTCAACGATATAGCTTCCTGGTATAGTTTGATGTGTTGAAACTAATGCCTTAACAATTCCTTTCCTCATCTCAACCACCGCCGTGGACTCAAGTAATACTTCACGGCTTTGAGGCGATGACGTCGAAGTAATTTTAACAATGACCTTATCGATAGGCATGGGGTCTGAGAGAAGGTATCGCATCCTCACACCAACCTGGAAGCCATCTCTATCGGGAAGGTGACGCGGGTAAGGATCAACAGATATATCGCTCCAAAGATTTAGCATAGGAGTCGTAATCTCCTTAAAAATATCTTTGGACAGAGCCAATACTTCTGTGACATACCCTCGCACATTGACATGTGCTGTAGGCTTTCCAAAAGGTGACAATGTAGGGGATGTGACGGATACATCGTCGGCACCACCTCTTCCAGCAAGTCTTCGAATTCGGGTATTCTCTACGGCCGCAGACTTTGTAAGAAGCTTAAGAAGCACACTGACATATTCCTCTGGCTTCTGCTCCTTGAGACACTTTGCGTACATGCCCAATAAGGTTGTTTCAATGAGCCCCCAGCCTTGTTCCTCGTAGAAGTTCGTCATTCGTCGCAGATGGTTTGCGGCCGTTTCATACTCCTTAAGGTGGCTACACTACATTAGCAAAATTATAGATGAACTCAAGAGAGGTGCTGAAGCACACAATTTCAAGGCCGCCAAATCCGACTCCACCCTTTCGGCGTTTTTATATCTCCTTGCGACACCATAGTGCTTCATTGCCTTCTCACTCAGCTGTGAGAACTGTGTGTAGTAGCATAATCCCTCGTCATTTCCAACAACATATTTAAGCCCTTTGTGTCTAATACCCTCGGGAACCCAAATGACATCATTCTTCTTCTTTACCACCGCACTTTCGTCGCCATCTAGGTCCACGTCTTCCATCTCTCCACCGTCAAAACTGTACCAACCTTCCCGCCCAATCCAACCCCTCCTTTTCCCCACACTCTCCAGGGCCGTTCGCGTGAGTACAATCAAGTCCGCTCGAGCAGCTGCTAGGTCCTCCAATCCTGTAACACTGCCTTTCACAGGCTGTGCAAAACTGAGAGACTGATGAGCAAGACTGCTTGATCTTCTCGGTAGAAGACCCTTATCCGAGTTCCCGTCGAGCCCTTCCGGTAGCGCCGAGGATCGAGTTTGGTCGAGTAGTTGTGTACACACCGCATACGACCACGATGCAACAAGGTTGTTGATGATAGCATTGAGTTCCTCCGGCGAGACACCCTCCTCCGCTTCACCCTCCTCAGAGGTTTCCTTATGTGTGACTAGATCTGACCGAAGGACTCGAGCAACTGTAGTAACAAACTCTATTCCACGCCAACAAACTTCTGCAAGCTTGAGCAAATCATCTCCGTCTTGCTCTCCACTGGGCGATATCGCAGCTTCCTGGACAGCAGACTCCCCGTTCCTTCTTCCCAATCGTAACAGCAATGTAGCCTGTCTTGCGAACAGATAACATCTGAAATCAAAGACCGAGATCTCGTTGCTCAAAATCAATTCCCTGTACGGCTTCTTGTCCGATGCAATCGGATTCTCTTCCTCAACCTCATCTACTGGCTCACCCTCTCCTAATTTCCTTGCCATAAGACACTTCCTCGCCTCTTCAATCCAGTGGAGCCCTTCCTTCGTCCACGCGATGAAACTGCCGCCCATCACCTCTCCTTTCTCTTGATCCCTCACAATTGCCTCGAGTCCAAAGCCAAGTTCATCATAAAGCACCAACGCATCCTCCACCAATCCCACACTCTCAAACGCACGCGCCAGGCCCTCCTTAAGGACAAAAAAGGTGCAAAAGTTCCACCCCGGAAGCTTCCGCTGAGAATCTCGTTCTCTAACATCCTCTTCATACTGGGTCACTCTTGCATCAAAGCTGGCCAGGATTCGACTCTTCAACTTTGCGACCAGATCTAACCATGACGTCTCCGACTCCAGTGGACTCTCGGGTGTCATCGCAGCAGCAGTAGGCGCAACGGGGGGACTAAGCGTCTGCAGATCCGGATGTGTCGGTGGAATCCGTATCTGCGCAACCCTATCCACCTTCGCAGTCGAGCTGTTAAAGTCGGATCTAATCTTATCCAGCAAAGTCATAGAACCACCCTTCATCCACCTCGACCCTCCCCCGGAATTTGACGCCGATGAAGATGAACGCGGTTGCTGCGCGGCGGGGGTTCCGGGAAGTACCACGTGTAGGATAAGCCATTCAAATGCATCATGGTTATCCGCTTTCTCTGTTGTTGCATGTGTGGTTATCCATTCCCGTAGCAGCTTTCGTTGCGTGTTCTTATAGCTGTCATTGTCATCGCAGCGGAGTATGTAGACCTTCAGATACGGGGTATTTCGTAAACCTGGTATCTGATGGCGACGTTCCTTTCGAGGTCCTCTGTTGCGGGACGCGGATCGGCGGATCTCATTATCTGCGGTATGTGTTGAATCAGAGGACTTCACACGAGTAAGCTCGGTCGAGGAGTTGAATGGTGCTGGCGAGGCGAGGTTGGTGGGTGGTGGAGAGTATGGGAAGAGGTCAACGTGCAGGGAGCTGATGGAGCGCAGGGGACGGGTAGGTGATTTCCAGTGGAGGTTGCGAAGAGGGAGGCGAGAACGGAGGTCGGGAGTTATGAGCGGGTAGAGAGCTGCTGGGTCCCAGTAGCTATGAGGAAGTCAGATGTGCCGTCCAAGGATTGCAGGATATTGTATTTGAAGTTCATACGTAACGGCGACCTTTGAGGTGGAGCTGGGTTCCATGGGGACGTGGTAGTTGCTTTGAGGGGTGAAGAGGGCTAGGGTGTAGGTAATACGCGTTGTCGTCAATTCATTTGGAACCAAAATGCCATGACTTTTAGGGCTAAGCAACTACCCCCTACAACGCTTCACACAGCTATCTTTGCCCCATTGCTTCGTACAGCTCTGTCGCTTGACTTAGCCTCTGCGTCCACATAAAGTCCTCGCCTTCTGTGAGGACTTTCTTCATCGTTACAACTACTGGCATAGCGACAATCAATTACTATGTGTCGCCCGCATCTTGCGGCCATACGCAACTACTCATCACCGAACCCCGATGTATGGCTACCGTCCGACCACGTTTACCACGGTCCTATCGATCCCGGCAAAGACAACGACCCGGAAACTTTGATATCTTCTTCCCAAACGTCAGCTACCAGGGGCTAACTAAGAACGGTTCGGAAGCTTTGGAAATTCCGTATATCTCCCGTGCATTGAGATGAAGGATAACTTGGCGAAGTTGGTTACTGGTGCGCCCGTTGTTCACGTTTCCGGTGTCTTTCAGGGACAAGTTGATACATGACCACTTTCTCTTTGGTGTTGAACCACCACTTACGTATTTGTCATATGAAGCAATTGGCGTACTTTTTGGAAGTGGCCGTGTACCGAAGAATTTCTCGACCAAACTCACCATATTAGCTTGGCGCCTGCGGGATCTCACTTCAAGGACGTCAACCTTCTTGGTGCTGACTTTTGCAGTACCTACAATGATCTTGCAAAGATCGACTACGAAGCGAAAGTAGCTGAGTTGCTTCTTAGAAGTTAGGACAAAGGTTAAGGACGGTCGATCCTGTGGGAAGAGAGTTGAGCGATCTGTTGTTCTTGAGGTGGGGTAGATAAGAGTGATATTCTAAGTAGAGGTTTAGCACCAGCTGCGCCGATATACTCAATAGCTTCTTTGGAAGTCCTTTTGAGCCGTTTGGATGAGTCCGAACAGAATCACAGGCGATCAAAATGGACCTAATCCTATTCCTGATTCTTCATTATTTCATTATTCATCATTACAATTTACAACGCAGTCCTTTAACCCTTTGAACAAGAAAAAGTAGCGTACACATTCAACTCGTAACATATAGATAGAACACCCAAATCCAACAGTACACCAATTCCAAAAAGATGCAGTCCAAAAGAACTCGTAATTAACACCTCCCATTCAGAAGCATAGCAGAATCCCCCAACAGAGTAAAAGATAATTAATAACCCAACTCCCTTGTCGCCAAATGTATACAAACCAGAATCTTCACCTCCTCGTCACTATTACCCAGTCGCGTTTGTCGGCAGCTTCGGGATTGGTGGAGCCGCCTCTTCACCCCCCGCCCAAGACTTACCCTTCGGTGGTGGGCTATCCATTCCCCTCCATTTCTTCCTCTCCGGTTTGTCGCCGGTTGTGCCGCCGTTGACAGCACTCGATACAACACTGCTAACCTTCCTAGCGCTAGCACCACTGATCTTCCTGAACGCTGACAAGCCGGGGCTGGTTCCACGCGTTCGTCTAACTTTGCTCACTCCCAAAGCTCCCGGTTGCTGCGGGTTATCCGCGATGGACGAAGAATTAAGAACCGGAGAGAGCGGAACCATGGAAAATCCTTCATCCATTGTTATATCTTCGTTCGCTCCTGAAGGGCTTATGACACCTGGCGCGAATCTGTCGCCCGTAGGGGTCGGTTCAGGTGTATCTGGCAGCATTTGATTTGGGTGTCTTTGTGTAAGTTTCTGCTTGGGCGTGCCTGGTACGAGTGCGCCCTTCATTGATGGTACTGGAGGGGGGGGCATTGAAGTGGCTTTGCCGTTGATTTTGTTGTCTTGACTCGAGCGGGAGACCGGGGTTGAATGTGGTGGGGGAGGTGGTGCTGCCATCAGCTGGCTCGGAATATCAGGTACGGGGGGAATATTTCCCCGGGATGCCTCCTCCAGCTCACGGCGGGCCTTTTCTAGCTGCTCCTCGAGGTTGGAGACCTTCTTTAGTAGGCGCTCCTGCTTTTTGATCTCTCTCTTAGTCAATGGCTTTCCGGTTGTGGCGTTGACCAAGGAAGTGGAAGAATTGTTCGATGAGCTTGACGTGAAGGCGCTGAAGACATTCGAGGACTTTTTGACGAGCTGACGAGCGCTTTTGCGCATGTCCTCCGGCGGCGCAGAACCCGCCCGGCTGCTGGGCTGTGTAGTCGTTTCCTCGAATCTGATACTCTGCATCATATCCTCCTCTTCTACCTCCGGTTCGTCCGGTTCAGTATCCTCCTCCATAACGTCCTCGTCATCCACCTCTCCGTTGTCTTCATCACCAGAGAGCGTATGGAAGTACTCTGGCATGGCATCCATTTCGCTACCAACACTTGCGATTTCACCCCGCTTTCTCTTTCTAGCACTCCCACCAGCATTCAAGAACTCTACAGCAAAGTCATCGTCAGTACTAACTGCTCTTCCAATAGTGCTATCATCGTGTTGGGCAAACGTGCTCCTGAATTCCCCACGTCGTTTCATCGCAAAATACAGCTCCTCGGCCTCCTTCTTCTGCCGCTTCATCTCCTCCTTTTGGCGCTCGCGGGCGTCGTGTATAGCTTTCTGCCGGGTGTATGCCGCTCTGGCTTCATCAACTAGCGCGAAGGGGTTGAACCTGAATAGGTTTCCAAGGCCGAAGGTGAAGCCACGCTTTTTCTTCTCTTTGTCTTTTTCCTCATCCTGGTCGGTGATCGGCGGCGCATCCTCCTCAAAAGCGTCAGGTGGACTTTCATCCTCATCCTCAGAATCATCGATTTCCCCAATAATATCTCTTGGGGGAGGTGCAGAAGTACGGTCGCGCATTGAACCTTCAATGAACCTGCTTCTCAACTCCTCTTTCTCCCGTTTCTCTCGGAGTTTCCTCTTCTTCTCTTGTTCATTTTCCTTCTGTATCGCTGCCTTGGTAAACTTTCTTTCGCTTCGTCTCGGCGACTTTGTCTGCAGTTCGTCATCGTCATCGTCATCGTCATCGGGTACATATGGCGCATCGCCCTCATCTTTCTTCCCCCCCTTTCCCGCAGTCCTCCTCACGACGACCACTTCGCTAGTGCTTGACGGAGGCGTCTCAACTTCTCGGCTATGCCTATCCATGTAAACGTCACCGTCCTCATCGGCGCGAATCGAAGAAGACCGAGATAGAGAAAGACTATTCCCCTGCCGTCTCCTGCGCTCAAGCGACTCGCGCCCGAGCTTGATGCGTTCCATGCGTCGGCGCTCTGCTTCGTCGGCATCACTGTCTTTAGGAGGAACCGGCGGCGGCGCGAAGTTGGGAGGTGAGGGAGCAGGTGGTAGTTTGGACTTGATGGATTCGCGCAGAATCTGTGACGGTGAAACGAAATTGTTAGTGGGCTTGTATTCAGCGCAACACCACCATTGTGCTACGTGCGCCGCATGACGCCGTTTTCCAGAGAAAAGGAGGGAGAAACATGCCTTCTGTGGAGTGCTCAAATCTGCGGTCGCCATGATCGTTCACACTGACTCGGGTCCGACTTGTTTGATGGTTGATTAATTGCTTCTCGCTCTGAATGAGCGCCAGCAGCAGCAGTGTAGTAGTGTTCCTGAGCTTGCTTCGGCCAGGCGATGTGCTCTCGACAGTAGGTGCCTGTTTTGCGATGACGGGTAACGGGAGGATTGGTCGATGGATGATGGAAGCAGATTCGCGAGTGTGCGGAGAAAGTCCAAAACGAAGCGAGAGAGCAATGGTTACAACTAAATTAAGGAGTCGCGGACTAAGACAATCCGCCCAATTGCTGCAATGCACACGTCAGAGGTAAAAAGCGCAACGTGTTTGCGTACCTGGCGGTAGTGGTAGTGGTGGCTGATGTATGGTGTGTGCTGTGCTGTGCTGCGCTGTTCTAAGAGCGCAGAAATTGGCGATTGACAACAAACTTTGGCAGCAGCTTGCTGTTGCACAGGGTAACGGGCGACATCACGGGATATCACCCGCCATCGACTTGGCTCGCAAACGTCTGTGCCACATAACCTTTTATGCGTATCACACACCACATGGCATTGATGGGAATTCTTGAAACTAAACTCAATTCCAAAACTAAATCTTACAACCTAACTTACTCACAAACAGAAAACGATGACGCTGAAAGAACAACCAACCCTATCCAACATCTTGCCCCCATACATCAACGAAGATCTGACCGCCTAAAACTGACCAACATAAAGAAACGAAAATCAAGGATAGTAATATGCAGCAGTAGAGGGGGAGGTGGAGGAACGCTTTTTATATCCGCAATCTGTCGCAAACGCATATCGTCGCCGTATGTACATTCGACTAAAAACACTGCAAAAACGACAACAGCCGCCGACCCCAGAAACAAAAAAATAAACGTAAAATGGAGATGGGAGCCCACGAGCGGGTAATGATGTTAGTCGGGTATATGATTAAACCAGCCGCCGCAAAAGGCACGACAGAAAACGATGAGGCCAAATGAGGAAACCAAAGTTAGGGAAGTAAAAATGCAGAATGGCCTTACACACCAACGAGACCTCGCGATTTCTCCATATCACAAAAGTAACTTATATAAAATACTTTCAAGCATAAAAGCACAAACACCAAATGACAGAAACTGGAAATCAAAAGGACAAGCGGCAAAAGTCAAAAACACAAATGCGAAAAACATAAGAAATCCAAAGATGTGAGATATAAATACTACGGGATATAAAACAAGATTGTAGAAAATCCAAAAGATAAAAGGAGCCAACCAAAAAACCGTGTCCCGAAGAAAAATGAATACGAAGTCCTTCGCAAAAAAGCGATGCCCACCCAGCCAGCTATAAACCCAATTCCAAAACCAATTAAGCTTCTCCGTGCAGCTTCCTGACAATCTCCACACCGTCCGCGCGGCGATAGGTCATCTTCAGCTTGCCAATATCATCGTATCCATCACCATCAGTATCGGGAGCAACGTATGTCGAAGCATCGCTACCGTACACATCCCCTTCCGTGTCAGGTCGCATTCCCCCACGCAGAGCACCCTCCGTATGAGCGGTGTTAAACACTCTGCCCCATGGCCTCTTCTTGGGTGTCTCAACTGGTGGCTGAGGAGGCGCAGCAGGTGAATAACCATTCACATACTTGTCTGGATAAAATGCAGGGAATTGTGATGGACTGGGTATCGGCACCTGCGAAGGTGCGATAGATTGCGGAGGCGGAACTGCACGGTGTGGTTGGGGAGGTGGGTACGAGTTTTGCGGCGGGGCAGTAGCACTCGGTGTCGGTGGTTGGCTCCATGACACTCTGGGAACAGAATCGCTGATCGGTGGCAGCCGAAGAGGGGGAAGACCAATGGCAGGACCCTGTTGCTGCGGTGGCGGCGGTGGGGGCAATGGTTGTTGCTGCTGTTGCTGGGGAATGTACATGGGAGGATGCGCTTGAGGGGCGTATTGCGGCTGTGGTTGGTGACCATATCCATTCGACATCTGACCATTATATGGCTGCGGTTGCGGTACGACAGGGGTGCCCGGCCGATAATGGGATGAAGGGTGGTAAGCCGTATCGGAGTCTCTCCTTTGTCGGTAATCGTCCACAGAATTTCGCCTCTGACCATTGGTGGGAAGTTGTTCTCGGGTGTTATGATAAGTCGGAGGCGGAGGAGCTTGGTATTGGCTATGAGGCCGTGAATGCGTCTCACTCATATATCCATTCCGACCATACACATCCTGGGAAGGAACTTGTGGCTGTGGCGTATACTGTTGAGATGGTGGTGCTGGGGTAGGTGTGGGATGGATAAACGACAAGTGGTTGACAGAATGCTGCTGAGGCGGCGGCGGCGTAGGAACAGGATGTCCGTACGAACTATGATTCTGGGCAGGTGGCATGTTGTACTGGCCAGCGTTGTATCTGGGAGTATGCGAGACATCTGACACGGAAGCCACAGAAACATCGGATCCACTTCTCTTCCTGCTGTCCACGGACTCCGATCTGTGCATCGAATAAGGTGGAGGCGGTTGCTGATATTGGGGCGTGGGGCAATGTTGCGGGGGCTGGGACGACATCTGATCCTCCATATCGTACTGGTCTGGAGTATGACGCCTCTGTGCTCTCAACATTGCTGTCTCATCCATACTATCCTCACTCTCTCTGCCCCTTGGCCGATCATTTCTCCTCCTCATTCGCACATCTCGTCGGATACGCACACGACATCCTTGTTCTGCAACAATCCGGGACAGTGCAGTCGATTCAGCCAATCCAGGGAACTTCTTGGCTGAGAAGACAGTGAATGCCTTGGACTTTACATCCAAACGGTGCACACAATATTCGCGAGGCTCATGCGGGTCATTCGTCGAGTGCTGCTCCTTTGTATCCTCATACAAGGCGAACCTTAGGCGATATCTGCCTTCATGTCGAACCGACAGATCGGGGAAAATAAAGTATCCAGCCGGGGCAGGTCGGTCCAAGTAGGCCATACCAGATACTGGCACACCGGTGAGGACGGGGGCCGGTGCAGGTGCTGGCATTCCTCGTGCCTGGGCAACGGGACGAGCATGTTCCAACGAAGCGTACAGGAAGAAATTCGAATTGTGTGAAAACGTTCTGTAAAATCAGTCACACAGTTACATTGTCAATGACGGAGACTAAGCACTCACACGTCCGCTTGCTCAGGACCAGAGAACAATCTAAGTTCAACCACGGGAGGTGGATCAACTGGTCGTCGGTCTGCATGGGCTGTGTGGTTCCGTTAAGTCAGAGTTTCAAACACCAAAAGTCGTATCGATAAACCATACATTTTGCACCCATTCCGCACGCCCTTGCTCTTTCAGGTTGCTGAAGCACCTGCATCTGGTATAACAAAGTTTGGCCATTCTCGAGCTGGCGTTCAAAAGTTGCCACGGTCTCAGAGACCTCATGGATGTTGCTCGTTCGACTCATTGTATCGAGTAATTCAACTCAAAACCTGAATCCAATAAGCCGGTGAGTAGAACAAGTGTATTTCGCACGCATTCGCTAGACAAACCTTTACAGAGAAGAGAGCAACTTGCACGGCCTGGCAAGGAAATGCTGGAAAAAGGTGTTATAGAGAACTATAGGGGTGAGAGGTTAACTAAATCCAGACAAACGCATATCAGACAGGATATGATGCGTAAGAGTTGAGTTCGCTCTCCACTCGGGCGGAAAGCAAAAGGGCAGAGCGGGCTGAAGAATAAGATGCACCAGTGGATGAAAGAAGTGGTGGCGAAGGCAGGCTTCAGGAGTTTTGTGGGGGAGGCAGAGGTAATGTCCTGTGCTCCCTAGGTATTCCCTCCGCATTCCTGCATACAGAATAGCCACCCACCTCCAAATTATATATAACCTTCTAGCACTTTTGCCGGGAAGAAATTGGGCGAGAAGTAGCAAAAATAACATACCAAAAATTTGATATCCCTTCCAGACTAGGTACTGGTTTTTTGTCCCCAAAATGCGAATCAAATATTGAAACAGCAATCCGATAAATCAGAACTGATATTTTTCTGGATTTACAGTCGAGGCACGTTGCCAATGTTGCTTCCTTCTTTGGGTCTTTCTGGGCTGAATTTTCCTTCCACACACACACACCCATTCACTGCTATCCCAGTCCAGCGTTCGGCGGAGTAAGGGCGCGTCAGCTGTAGGTTGCAATTCCGGCTCCCGATAGGGATGATTTTTGCAGGCAACAATGGACAGACGTGCAGGCGCGGTGACGAGTTATCGGGGAAGATTGTGTCTGGGGATTGGAGGGATCTAGGAATTTCGCGCTGACTGGGCGGTGCTGGCCCAACGTTGAGGGTATTGGATGGAGAGTGTGGCCCGACAAGAGGGGAGGGCAGTATCACACACAGCGTGTGGATCACCGAAGGGTGTTAACAGTCGTCCTGATGGAGGGTGGGGTGCGAGGTGTGGTGTGGTGCGAAAGAACGACAGTGGACGACGAAGGGAAACGGAAGAGAGAGAGGAACCGGAATGGAAGAGAGGAACCACAAGAAGGGGATGCTCCACACACAATCCCGTAGATTCTGCTGCGTACTATACTGTAAGGTGGGTGGCAGGGGTGTGCGAGGATAATACTAAACCCTGCTACCTGGAGGTGTGGGCGGATAATAAATACGGCCAGGAGAAGGCGGGATGGACGGAAGAAGCAAGTTCATCCTCGCAACGCCTTCTGTTCTGAGAGAACGTCACGAACAGAGAGCGCGCACAGTCAAGAATACTTAAACCTGCCTAGGACACGGGCCTTGCAGAGACATAAAGTCGCACCCGCGCCGCCCGGCGATACAAACGAGCCTCCGGAGTCGTGAGAAGTTGAATGATGAACTCGGTTGGAGCCCATTTCTTAGAGCCGATGATGTTGCATCCTGCACTATCTCGAGAGCCATCTCTCTCCCAAGACTTCGATGCTCTCTTCGCTACTGCCACATACATGAGAGCCAATCAACGGCCTCTCCCGTTCTGGAGCTTGCCGCACCACGCGACCACTGAAGATCGCGGCCTTCTCCAGTCAAGTGATGGGCAGAAGCGGTTCAAATTCCAGCTTCTTGGTCTGCTCCGGGTGAACCAACAGTATTTCTCTGTTCACTCTGATAGGCCCGACTGTGAACTGAAGAAGGTTAGGCCCGGTTTAGATCTGTGGTAACGGATGAAGCCGACCCACATCAGCGTCTGTGCTTACCAACTTTCCTGTTCGAGCGATTGCAATTTGTTGTGTCAGGTTTTTGCTCCCGCAATCCACTTTAATTTTTGGAGAGTACCGGTGGAAGCAATAAGGAAGGCGTAGAGTGCTAGAATAAAGAGAGTTATTGCATTCGCTCCACGCTCTTTCGACCATTCAAGAACAATGGTCCAAACAATATGCACAATTCAGCTTGCCAGGGATCAGCATTCACGTTGCCCACTCTCCCGTGCTCCATTGGGTTGAAAGTGGGTAACAAAGGCGTGGGCCTTGGGACCAAAGATCCCGAAAAAAAGCGAAATGAAACCAAAAATCCCATATGCGACCAGCACAGCAGCGCCAAGGCGCCGGGAAAAGCAAAGTCGGACCACCTCCCCACGCTCTTGAAGTTCGGCAGATTCCTTCTTTGTGCTGGATCGAACCATTCCAAAACTGCACCTCCCGGTCTGACTCGCCTCGCATAAACTAGATAGGGCTATGATGACTTGAGAATCGCCCCGCCCTTTCGCTTCGAACGGCGTGCGGATAGGACGGAGAGGAAAACCCAACATTCAACGGCGGTGCGGTAGCTGTACCGATCTATTTGACAAGAGACGCACCTGGAGAATCGCTACCAACCAAAATACTCTCAAGATGAGGTGTCCATAGAGCGTGGCGGAATACTTATGTATCTACTATGTACTCTGTATCCATGCGACAATTCTACACGAAATCTGCCGGGTCTCCCTTTGGTTTGGAAGCGAGATAAAACCCTAACAAAAGCGAGTACGACCGGCACCAGCACGTAGCTTCATGAGGCGAAGGAACTCTGACGGGATACGCTGTTCTGTCATTTGGACTAAAACCAATGAATCTGGTTCGCGCTGTTTGAGATTGCTAACGGCAACAGCGGCATCGTGTTGTATCGTCGTTTCCTGGTAAACATCTGCCCCAACTTCTAGAGTATCTACATCACAACGATTATTATTGGGTGGGTGTCATTCAGCCACTGCTCCAAGAACTCAGCCATTTAATTGGCTGATATGGCGACGTCACTTATCAGTTTTTCGCGTTATGTTGGTTTGTGGGGCTCAAATTGTCTAATGACTGCCATTGGACCAATCCCCACCTCGGCATCGGAAAGCCGAGTCAGATGAAGAAACGCGGAGATGGGACACAGTCGTTTCTTGGTTACATGGGTTTCTTAACATTCCCTAGTTTTTGCTTTTTGAGGAACACACCCTCACAAAAAAGAGTCCAGGTTAAAACTCACTAATTTGTGCGTGCAGACCTCGTACTCTCTGGGGCCGTGCGTAGGATATCTGGTGTGCTTTACGTAGGAGTCTGTAGTACAATATTATGCTCTGACGGGCGAATTGGAAAGTACCAACCTGAGGTTCAGAGATCTCGCCAGTCAGATTTCTGTGACACGGCAAATGAATTTTCTTACATGTGTAAGACGGTGAAGTCGCCATGCCATGATTCGATGGTTGGTGGCTTCAACTGCCGATAAAGTTTGGCATCTATAATGCCCGACTGCAAAGGATTTCTCTGGCGTTAATCGACGCGATATCAGAGTCACTCTGCAGATAGAGCACATATAGATCGATAAGGCTAGAAGTCTGAGATCTGGTCTGCACCGAAAGTTTCCTCGGGAACGATGTATACATAGATCATAGCGCTCACAACAAGGCTTTTGTTTGCATCCTAGCATGTCTCCATCACTTCAAGTCAGTTCTCTACTCTAAAGCAGCCCTCAGAACCCAAGTTCACCTTCCACAGCTAGATACCCAGTTCCTTCATCATCCTTCAGCGCCAATTCGAAACAAATTTTTCGAGGATACCCCCTCAATTCCCTGAGCATACCTTCAGCAGCGATATGGTTCTTTTAAGCATGGTGCCGATATCAATTGACCCAGCACCGCACTGCTAAGTAGATGCCCAGTCGTATGGTATCGAACCTCCTCGTCGAGGGTCTAGAGATACGAACCTACCGCCAGATATTTCACCCACGCTGCAATTAGGTGGAGGTACCTTGCGGGGCTTTTTGTGCTTGAAGGGGTGGATGCGCATACACAAGAATCTCATTGTTGCACAAGATTCAACGACTGGTGAAAATGAGATACTGACAGTATAAAACCTAGACAGGGCTTGCTTTGTGGGGACTCATTGCGAAGACCGTCACCTTTCGTACCGGAGCTGGGGGTCGTTTGAGTTGGTTAGTAAAAGTAAGTTCTTAGGAACAGAGTTGGAAGATAGTGAGCTAGAATCTACCCTTCTCGACTAGCTAAGGACAACCACTCTATTAATTGTTTGTAGACGGTGAAGATAGGTTTTCGTGGATAAGTGCGTGTAGAGTACTCATGCAACACCTCGCAACTTCACTCAATCAAGCATTCTTAACACTAGAATGTTGGGCGCGCCAACCAACCACAGAATGTTTAAGCAAGTCAGATCATCATCTCCTATTTAACCTGCACGCTCCAGCATTGTGCATTCAACGCAGTTGTGGATATCAGATAATGTCCGACATCTTGTGAATTTAAACCAAAAAGTCTGCAAAACATTCAACCTATGACAGTGAACAGCAATCAGAGACATACAGCCGCAGCCGTCTCATGTATCACCTAGGAAAGCATTTTGTTAATTTATATCTGTATATTAGGGTTAGGTTTCCTTGCTTCATGCCATCCGGTCCCTTGCACCCAAGAACCAAACTTTTCCGAAGTAAGACATTGTTGCATGCAGCATGCATATGCAGCGCCTCGGAGCAACACACCCGAATGCAGACTTTTCCCAACGACAATAAGTAGATTCTAGGGTTAATTAGGGCGATAGAAGAAACGGCTCTTAGGGTTGGTTGACTCGACTCGACGCATCATCAACATCATCATATTTCCAGGTTCGTGGGTACGGTCGGTTCATGTATGCGCCTGCGGAACTTTGCCCGGCCCCGCCCTTGATTGGGTACCGACTACATCACTCGCAGCAGTTAGCTGTAGTTTGGATACGCTATCATTACGGGCCCGAACACGAACACGAAACAACCACAGCTACGTTTGCTCCATGTCGATAAAAGGCAATAACGGCGCGGGTTGTACGTACATTAGGACTGAGCTTTTGCACATTGGTGATAACCGCGATATCTTGAAACCTACATAATATAACTTCTTCTCTTCTCCATCTTCCGCACTTACCACCACGTGGCTGGATAGCAGCATGATGGAACACAATATAGATGGCAGCCAGCAGCGATTGAAGTAGCTCATCCGGAAGGTGACTTGCGCTCCGAAAATCGAAGTATGCGGATTTTCCGTGTATGAATTGGACAGCGCAACTACCCGCAAGAGGGATTGTTCTCGCGTGGCAAATGGTGTGATTCATGGAAGCGGGATGGATGCGTGTTGGACTAACTCTACCGATTCTTGGAAGCAAAGTTTATCGTACACGGATGTACATATTTTGGTCTGTTACCTTGATTTATTGTTAAGGACCGCGTAGCCTATTGTTGCTATGAAGGAATTGTGGCACTGAGATATCGTACGATTCATACCGCGGTTGGGAACGATGGATATCTAGATTCGTGAGACCGAAAAGTCATAATCACCATGCTATCACTCGGGGAGGTTCTGGACCTGCAAATTGCTGCGAAATCGTCAACACTATATCCCGGGACTAAATGTTCTATCAAATATCCTTATCTCGCGCTCCTCCGTAGATCTGGAATCCGAAACTGGTGGGACGTTTGAGATATATAGACAATGTGGATTAGGCAATACCTGGTATATGGATCGGGTGGGTATCAGTGAACCACACCATGACAGAAAACACCCAGCAGCTGGCTCACATTGTGAAAGCAACGAGAGTTGGGCTTACTAGCCTCATGCAACAATTTCAAGATCCGCCTCGAGTTGCATTGTATTGACTTAGTTACGTACAAAACAACACTTGTGGTTTTATACACCGCCACTTACTTCATGTGTTCAGCATAGCAAGTCCATGCGTCCATCGCGCCATTAGTTCTATTGTGGACGCGAGAGGCGGTTTGGCGGACGAGTACTGGTAGGGTCCTGTTCATCTCTCGTTTTTGCGCTCAATATCACTCGGTGTAATGGGGCTACATGGCGACATAGCGACATGGCATGATTCGAACGTTTGCCGCCGGTACATATTTACTTTACGCACTCTATAATAGTTCTCCGTGGCTCCACTTGTGCCTGGCTTCAATGTAGGTATAGATACAACTAGCTTGCCAGGTATCCCTAGGAAGTGAACGCATGTCGGCACCTGGTACCTAGTAACATACAAAACGGCACGGCACTTTCTCATTCCTTCGCTCTCTATCCATAAATGTAAGTTCTCCCTGATACGTATATCAAGAATAGAAGGGGGGGCGGGCGGGAGCAGCAGCAACATCTGTCGTCGTTATTACAGGTACTGCATTGCATTGTTCATTGTTTCCCCCAAAATATGCGTGCCAGCCCGTGTTTCCAAAAGTGAGGGAAATTATAGGAGTGAATAAGTTCTACCCGCCGCCATAAAATATTCGCGGTACTAGTAACAAGCTTTAAATTCTGCATGATGGCTTTGGCGCTCGTCTATACTGTGGGGTCTGGACATTTGGTCTGGACCCCAACATTAGCCGAAACGATAATTATTAGCCCAAAAATTTAGTTTGAGTCAGCTTTTAGCTGAAAATTAATATATTTAGTCCGCCAAGGTACCAAAAACGGAACCCTGATGAGACTTTACTATTAACATTTTGGGTAACTAAAACTATTAATGACGTTTTATTACTGTTATGATAATTAATTCACTGGACACTCCCACACAAAACTCAGCTTTTTCAAAATTCATTCCCTCTACTACCAATGCCAGGAAAATTAAAATCTCTCTATAAAGTTGCAGAGAAGACACAAATGAAGTGAGCTACAGAGGGATAATTGATAAAATATTTTTTTGGTGGAGGAGATAAATTTAGAAAATGAGGCACAAAGCGCTAGCGCCCTAGATATAGGCGGATTGATGGGATGGGAACTTAGAATAGCTCTAATGGTTAATTGTACTCTGTCTATGGATAGTGGTGTTTTTCTAGGGTAGGTCTGTACAGTATTTAGGGAGAAGTCGCTAGGAAAACGGCAGTTCCTAAGGGCGGAGGAGCGGGGAGGGACTGTGGAGGATTGGTGAGGGATATTGTAAAGACTGGTACGCCCAGGTATGGCCCCGTACGTCAATGGACGATATTGAGCGGATACTACACGAGGATCGAGTGATAATACATGTAGAAGTAAGGGGTAAGATTATCGTTGCAGATAATCTACAGGTTTCGAGATTAGTCAGGTATCTATGAGATATCAAGCGTCGAGTTGGAGGGTATCAGAAAATAGGCCCCTTAGAGTCGGGAAATGGATGCAGCATCACTTTTGTAGCCACCGAGAAAAAAAAGATCTGCACTTACTCGGCCCCACGTATCGCATTAGCGCGCCTGGTGAGTTTTTTCAGGGTCTTCCGCCTGACGGAAACTCAGCCGAGGTCAATCAATCTGAGCGTATAGCTTACTTTCCAGCAAGTAGCCATTTCTTGAGCGCACGAATGTAAGGGCCGCAAAAGCGCAGATCTACATATTGACAACTACGAAAATTCCAATGTAGAAGTCCTATAAGATGTTTATAAATGCAAACTAAATAATCGTGCAGAATACAACATCGATTAGCTTACCATGACCATAGATTGATATTACGAGGTCATTTATAAATTTCAATGATCTGAAGATGGCCGCCAGATATGATTAAGGTGTTTATAAACATCCCATTTTTTACTTCTCTCGTGTCTAGTGGTGGCAAATAATTCTGCCAACCGTGTGCGAGCTTGAAAAATGCGAGCACGTGGCTAGACAAACTGGGAACGAGAGAACTCTTTGACAACTGTATTTAGTGATGATGAGTAGTGATGTCGGTGTATATACCACCAGAACACCCACAGCAATCGTCTCATTAACCCCTCAGATCATGAAATGGCAACTAAGACCTTTCTCTCGTGGAGTTGTGGCTATTTTGTTCTTGAAAACCCGCAAGGAGCTCCTTTCTATAGGTCATTGTCCTTGATCTCTAGATCTCTTCGGCAATTTTAGCAGCTGCTGCTGTAAAAATAGCCGTTCCGACTTGTATACCGTATAAACCGCGTAGCAAAGGAATAGACGGCGCCGAGTTTAATTTATACTTTCTTACAAATCAAGTCGAGTGATATCAAATCAGCTCAAACAGTCTACATCTACAAGCCTAGACATTTCTTATTGCTGCTTCGATGGCCTACACCTTGACAGCAAGAGCAAGTAGGAGGGCTCGCTTCTTTGGTATATTGGCAGCTGGTAATGAAGCTTTTTGGCTCTTCCTCTACTGGCGGAGATTTATAAGTCTGGGGTTGGACAAAATCTAGCAGTGTGACCGCTGGGGGCCCGCAGTGAGTCAAAATGAAGACCTTGGCTGATCAACTGCAGAATCTCATTTGCATATAGGTAGCCTGAGTATGAAAGAAGATAATTCAACGGTTGAGGTTGAACAAAGTTAAACCCACTTCGCTACCGAGCTCTCTCAACCAGCGAATCTTAATTAAAATCGGCGCCGTCTATTCCTTTGCTATGCGATTTATACGGTATATGGGTATGCCATAGTACAATCGCAATTGTACCCTGAGTAGTACTGCCCACGAACCCCTGAAGTCTATTATGCGTCGTTGCTGCTCGGAACATAGAGCGTAGAACGAGTTGTCTTATCGAGATGACGTACATTGTGGGCCGGGCCGCAGAGCCGCAGGGTCCTTTAAGACTTAAGACATGTATCCCTTACCTCGTGGCCATTAGAGACTTTGCGCTGGAGAACTGGTTGCAAATTGAGTTTACAGCTGGGAGCTAAGCTTCCAAAAAAAAAAATTCTGCCAGCTCGCGGCATCCCACCCTACTTAACATGTGCCTACCTTATAGTGGGCACGACAAGTGCTAAGTCTTATAAAAACTAAAACCTGGCTATCATCCTTAGAGAAGCATCCCAAACACCATAAAGAATAATCCCCCCAGGCTTTTATAAGCCATATACAGAAATTTTAGTGTTATAAGGGTTTTGGCATTCATCGAACCCTCTGTAGGGTAAGTACTAAGAAGCACTTAACAGCACCTCTCAACTACCTCCAACCCGGGGTTAGGCTTCCTTTCTGCTCTTCTTTGTACTTCTCTTTACTTATCTATTAAAATGCACCCAAGCTGATCATTCACCTTCGTCTAGTGAGCTGCTGGCAGTTGTCCTAGAGCATGTGGACCCATGGAGAGCCCACGCGAATCAGTGCACGAGCATAGTGGGTCTAGAGTCGTAGATATAAGTACTATACTACTGAGGATGAGTGATGGTCTGTGATGCCGTATTTTGCCCAAGCCGGAATCTACCGAAGTGAGCGTTATTCGAAAAATGTTCCTTCAGCTCTTTCAGGTATTCGTGGTCATAAGAGTCTTTGGACATGTTGGAGTCCATGTTCGCGTTTTTGCTGTGGCTGAACTTTGTATTTAGAAATCTCAGAAATTGGCAATGTCTGAGCCTCATATCACCTCACGCACAGCCTAGGTAATCGATCGATCTCTACTGTAGCTCTGCGCGTTAATTTTAACAAGCTGTAAGTAGAGGCGGAACTATCCGTCAGTTTATTACGCAAATTTACCTTCGCCAGCACAGCCGTACCTGCATCTGCACAGTATCCGTATTCCGAATCCCAGCTTTCTTGTCGAGCTGCATGTTGACATCTGCCGGTAGCATCCGGCATGATCCGACCCCCCTTCTAGAAGTCAGTCGTCCGCGGCTCATCCAACACATGCCATACGCCAAGAGGCTCGGCAGGGATCCAGTATCTGGCCATCCGTCGGCTGTGGTGTGAATGCTGGCGATTGGGCCTCGATCCGGTAGGTCTGGAGGGCGTCCGCTCGGTAGAGTATGTTAGTTCGACGAGACTGGAGAAGGCTTTCTCTCTCATGTATCCTCTTAAATTACTTGTAGATCTTTAGTCTCCGCTAAGCATTGCTGTTTCCACTGCTCCTCTCTGGCAAGCTATGCTACACGGGCCGCAAATTGGGGAATAGGCTCCGAATTTGAATTCCGAGACTGTCGGGAAGGCAGAGTGTAAAGTCACACCGTTTTCTTGGAGTGTGAGTGATCCGGGATGCAGGATGTAAATGACAGACGTCGTCGTGAGTGTTGCATGTGTACCTGCATCGTGAGCCTCACAGCTCAGGTCCGTTTGATATGCAGTAGGTGTATGAAGATATGCCTCAGGAGTGCGGTTCGTATCAATACAGAGCGGCTCATATCAGTGCAAACGGATGAGCAAACCGAGATAGATATGGAGACGAATATGGCTGAGAATATGGGAGACAAGTCTGTATATATATACGGGCCTTTTGGCCTCGAGAGATCAGTCAATCAAAAGTCAAAAAAGCATCCAAAGTAACAGTGAGGTCGTCGTGATGTGCGAGTGCTACCCTGTGTATCGCTCTCCGCAACAATGTGAGATTTTGCTTCTGGTGGTGAAGATTGCCGCGCAGCACTACACCACAATGGTTAGAAATGGCGGCTTGGGACTTGTAGTTTTCCTCTTAGGACCTGACGGTGGATCCTTTGGCCCAACGTATGTGCGGGTGGAGGCGCACCCTTTTAGAACCAGAGAAAGTAGTCATTGCCATAGCAGTTGTACATAATATCGACGATTCGAATTCGTCTAAGTTCTTCGTGATCGTGTGGGTGTGTAGGTCAGAAACGACGTCGCTTCACTTGGGATACTACAAGCTGGCTACTCTGTGCTGGGTGGTCCGCATCATGCGGCGACCACGCTTATTGTAGTATATATATAGTGTGATCTGTGGTGGGATGTAGTCTATATATCTATCCATCGGCGTTATGTTTAGTATTTGGGTTATTTTGCGCGGGGTTTTGTAAATAGTGGAGAGTCGACGTCCCTTGGAGCTCATTGTTCTGCACGCAAAACCTGTATATTCTAATACAGTCTTGTTTCTTGCCTTGCCCCTCGTCTCGTTACCGCGCCTTGTCCTTCGTCTTGTTCGTGCTCCTTGGTGCTTCTCTAGTCCGCCCCTTACAAGGTAGGTAGGTCGGACACAAGTGGGGAGGACTGGTTGTTCTGAAAATTGATGGACAACCCTAAACCCAAACATCTGTATTACAACCTATTAACGAAATAGTTTGTTTGTTTGTTTGTTTGTAATCATATTGCATTCGGCTGCTAGCGGCCATGGCATATCCCGTACACATTTCCTCCCCGCTTCTTCTGTAACATAAAGAAACAAAAGCAAAGTCGCGAGTCCTCTTCCCCAAAACCGCCAAAAAAAAACAACAACATAAACTTTTACACCCCCCCATCACTCGACTCCTCGTGATCTGAGTTCTCCGCCTCCACCACCACTCCGCTAATTCTGCCGACATCTGTAAAAAACAAAAAATCTAACAGTCCCCGCGAACATTTCTCCTCCGCAAAAACAAGAGACATCGGCAAACTAATCTTTGGCTTCTTCATCACTTTTTCCACCCCTTCATACCCTTCTTCCCCTTCTTGCCCGTCAACCCATAGCCGCTTTTGTTCTCGTTTCCATCTCTTACACCACTTAAACAGGTGGTCTCTTGTCTGATATTCGTGCCCACACCACCAGCACTTCATATCTCTTCTTTTTCTGATGCGCATTAGATATTTCCCCATAAGAGCATGCCCTGTCTTAAGCTGGTAAAATCTCGCCGCAATCGATTTTTGGGATCTCATCACTGCACTGTTACCCCCCCTTTTCACCAAATCATACCGGTAACTATGCCTCAATTTCTTTCCCATTTCTTTTATTTCTTTTTAACTTTCCTCCCATTTGTAAAGGCACGTACGGTAGCGTACGGCTAGGTATATCAATAGATGGAATACGGTTGCACACGTGGGCGAGAGTGAGTATAGGTGTCAGAGTAATTGGTAAGATTCTCGATAATGATCCATGACTCGGAACGAGTCAACTATATAGAATGGCCGTTACCCGGCCCTGGACACGTCACGTTCCGCCCGCCATTACATCATCCCCCTCTCTAGGTGCAGACCTCCTGGGCTGCATCAACTGTTACAAGTCAAAAAAAGACATAAGAAGCATCCACGTATGTTACCATACGCATCTGTAAATCCCACGACTGATCGGTGCAGCTCAGTGCGACCTTTCGGTGAGTCCGGCGCACGGGAAAACTCCACCTCCACTTGACGGTGATCCGGAGGTGGTAGAACCTGTGCCGACGCGATTTGTACCGGGCCGGAGTCCCAAGAAGAGAAAGAAGAAAAGAAAACGCCTAACTGACAGCTTCCTCCACTCCCTAACTCCATATTTCTCCCCATTCACCTCCGCTGTGTTCCCGGGTGTGTTTGGTGAAACTCGTTGACCAGTTCATGAACATTCTCGAGGTTTTCCGCTGGCTCCCAGCTTGTTCGTACGTAGTTGTAACCCGCCCACTGGACAAGATAGTGTAGCTTTCGGTAGCGCCGTTTTGAGTCGAGAATTTGTTCGACCTCCCACTCGTATCCAGAGTCGTCGACTATGGTTGGCTGAGGCTCTGATGAAGGTTGGCCCATGAAGGGTGGTGAATATCGGTCAAGTAGAGAAACATGGAACACATCGTGGATCCGCATCGTTTTCGGCAAGTCTAATTTGTATGCATTCTTATTGATGATCTTACTTACCGTGTACAGTTCCGCGCGCTTGTAATCGAGCTTCTTGCACGGTCTCGTCGTGCGTATGTTCCTGGTCGACAGCCAGACCTTGTCTCCAACCTTAAAAATCATCTCTTTCCCGCCGGCGTACTTTGATTGTCGAGTTTGTGCTTCCAGCAGGTTCTGTCGGAGGATCTCGTGTGTTTCTTCAAGTCCAGCTATTATCACGTCTGCTTTCACCTCTGACCGTGCAATGGTTGGTGCCGTCAGCCATTTGAACTGCATTTCCGGATGAACATGGTAATTGGCCCAAAAGGGTGTCATTCGCATCGATGCATGTACAGAGTTATTGTAGGCGAATTTGGCGAGTGGTAAGAGCTCCACCCAGTTGTCCTGCTCGTAGTTGCAGAAGGCTCGAAGATACTGCTCCATTGTTTGGTTTTGCCGTTCCGTTTGACCATCGGTCTGAGGGTGAAATGCAGTAGAGAGTCGGTGATTAGTGCTCATGTGAGAACAAACTCTAGTCCAGAATCTGCTGGTGAATTCCTTCCCCCGATCGGTAACGATGTTGTCTGGTACTCCGTGCTTGCAGAGAACGTGTTCGAAAAAGAGCCTTGCCAGCTCGGGTGAGTCGATATCCTTTTGGCAGGGTAGATAAATAGCCATCTTGGTCAATCGATCCACGATGACTAAGATCCCGGTGTACTCAGAAGCAGTTGATTCCGGTAAGTCAGTGACGAAATCCATCGTGAGTCCCTCCCAGGGCCGCGATGGTGGTACTAATGGCATGTTGACTCCGCGACGGGCGTGGCGTGGTGCCTTGATCCGATGACATAACTCGCATCCCGCGATATATTTCCGAACTGTAGCATCCAAGGCTGGCCAATAGAAATCGCGAGATGCTAATTCCGCAGTCTTGAGAGCCCCAAAGTGACCAGATTCGGAGTTGTCGTGAAACAGACTAATGACTTTACCGCGAAGAGAATCATCCTCCGGTACGTATATCCTCCCTTCGTAGGTCAGAGCTCCTGAGATAACTTTCCATTGATCCCGATCTCAACCCGAGTCGCTAGATCCCACCGGTTCACCGATCATTGGAATATCGACTAATCTGCAATTGACGTCGACGGCCAAGGAATCGGTAGCCTGAGCAGTCTTGCTCGCTGGTAAGAGATCATCATATGGTTCAACTGTAGCCGCTAGAGTTGCAAGTAAACGACCGACCGGTTTCTCGTACCCAATCTTGTAGTCGGGTCGTCTTGATGGTCCATCCGCCGGATTCTTGGTGCCTTCCAGGTGCTGGATTGTAAAGCCGTAGGATGACAGGACCTCAGCCCATCGGGCTTGTCTCCGGGAGAGCACTTTGGAAATCTGGAAGTACTCGAGGTTTTTGTGATCGCACTGTATCAAGATCTTGTGATCAGCGCATTCGAGATAGTGCCGCCATTGTTTCATCGTTTCCACAATTGCCAATAGTTCCCGATCGTACGTGTCATAGTTCTGTTCGGCAGGGGAGCACTTCCGAGAGTAAAAGTTGACTGGTCTGAGGGTCCTGAAGCCATCGTACTGATTTAGGATGCCGGCAATCGCGAAGCCGCTCGCATCGGTCTGCAGGATGATCGGCTTTCGTGGGTCGAAATGTTGGATGATCGGTGCTTCAGTGAACGTCCTCTTAAGCTTGCAAAACGCGAGTTCGGCATCTTGAGTCCACTCCCACCTTGATGAGCCCGATCTGGTTTGTAGTAAGTTGGTAATTGGTGCTGCCACTTTGGCGTACTTCTGAATGAACCACCGATAAAGGTTCTTGAAGCCCAGGAGTACCTGTACGTCCCAGATTGACTTCGGCGTAGGCCAGTCTTCAATTGTCGATATTCGGTCCGATTCCATGCCTATCCCCTCCGAGTCTATTATAAATCGAAGGAAGCCGACCTCCCAGACTCCGAATTGGCACTTTTCAGCTTTGCAGTAGAGACCAAATTCCCGTAGCCGTTCCAGCACTTTTCGAACGTGTTCCTCATGTTCTTTCTCATTGGTTGAGTAGATTAGAATATCGTTAAGATAGCATAAGGTAAAGTCGTCAATGTAAGGCCGCAGGCAGTCGTCGATATAAGACTGGAAGGTTGCCGGTGCATTTGTCAATCCAAAGGGCATAACTCGGTACTCGAACTGACCGTAACGCGTCCGAAATGCCGTCTTGTACTCGTAGCCTTCCTTGATCTGAATGAGATGGTAAGCATTCCGTAGGTCCAGTTTCGTGAAGATCTGCGCTCCGCGTAGCCTATCGAGCATTTCTGAGATGAGTGGCAAAGGATATCTGTTCTTGTTAGTTCCTGAGTTGAGAGCCCGATAGTCCACACACAGCCGCAGGCCGCCATCCTTCTTTTTGGCAAAAAAGATTGATGCCGCCACCGGTGATGATGACCGCTGGATGAAGCCATTGGCTAGGTTCGTTTCGATGTAGGCCTTGAGTGTTCTTAGTTCGACTTCTGACAGGTTGTAGATTCTTCCGTATGGAAGCTTGGAGCCGGACTCCAGGTCGATCGCATGATTAATTGATCGGTGCAGTGGAAGTGCCTCTGCTTTGGCCTTACTGAAGACCTCCACAAATTCCGAGTATTTGGCAGGAATATAGCCTCCATCATCTGTAGGTACAGTATACGCTCCTTCTGTTAAGGTTAGTCCCTGCGATTTCACTGGGGTGGGAGCGGAACAGGGTGATCCAGGAGGCCTTGTTATTAACGGTTAGCCCACAAAGGAGCCAAGCCCCGCCATCCAGTCTCTCCCTTCGTGACTCGGCAAGCCGGTAGCAGTCATTCAAGCACCGTCAATGTGTAACTCTTCTGCCGCAACTACCGCCGCTGCTCCCTGCTCGTCGCGTCCAGCACTTCGGAGTATCTTCTCACCTGAGGTTCCTCCCAAAGTTGCTCCCAGCAGCTCTGTGCAATCTCCTATCCGTAGGGTGAATGCCTGGTCGACTTCATCGCTAGCAAGAAGATCGACAAATACGGTAGCTCCCAAAAGTTCAATGTTCAGAGGAGCATGGCCGCGTCCCGGTGAAGTTCTGGTGGTATCTGCCATTGGGATTTCCGATTTCTCCCCATCCCGAGGGTCCCGTACTCCCTCATCCTGAGGATCCCGTGCCTGTAGTTTCCCGTTCGGAGTTCGTAAGGCTGTAAGTCGACCGGTCCTCCCGTCGATCTCGGGGTTCCGGGCCGTAAACCACGGCATTCCCAAGACTAAGTCATATGCCCGCATAGGCATGATAAGGACCTCCGGTTCATCAACCGGGGCCGATTGATCCAAATATCGAACCGAGATTGTGGCCTTCCGGCTATCTTTGGCCTCCACCATTACCCGGCCATCCAGGCCTACTGTAGCAGTGAGTGCTGGTTCATCTCGTATCCCGAGTCGTCTCCGCAGCCTGGGTGCCATGAATATGCTCGTAGCACCGCAGTCGATGAGTGCTCGTACTCGCTGCATTTCGCCATGTGCATCCCGCACCTCCACTTCATGCACTATATGTGCCGTATCCGGTCTGGTTGTTTCACACAGGTATTGACTTGACATGACAGCTCTAGGGCTCTCCAGAATAATCCTCAATTTCAATGCAACTCGATGGGGTTTGACTTCGTCCAAGGTGGCCATTAATACCCGTGCTCCCAGCTTCTCCATCCCCAGGTCTGCATCGTCCACCCTCTCCCGCCGAGCTAGGTACCAGGAGAGGTAGACGAGTTTTTTGAGTGTTGGGTATCGAATGACCGCTGCCGTTTGACCTGTTGACCTCCGGTGCTTAGATTTGAGTCCGGGTATAGAGGTCGGCTGAATTTTGGACATTGGTTCGTAATGTGATCTCCACCGCATCTGGTACATTTCTTGCTCGCCACTCGATTCTCATAAAGTTGCTTCGAGGCCCATGGTGCCGGTGGTAATTTGGGACGGTTTCCGCCGTCTTTGCCGGACTTGTCGTTATTGGATGGCTCCGAGATCGATGGTCTGAAATTCCGTTTCTTATCGCCTTTCTTGGACGATTCTCCCGATTGCCTGTGCTGTAGCTGTTGCTGTTGCTGTTGCTGTTGCTGTTGACCGCCGGTCTTCCCATGCCCTGGTCGAGGTTGGTATTCCGCCGCCGCCGCCCGGTCAAAGAGCTCGTCGATGCTCCCAAATCGTCCATCGACCAATGGTGCGATCTGCGACCGCAGGCCAGGCCTAATCTCCGTCCAAGCCATCTCATAGAGCATTTTCTGGAAATGCTGTTCATCCCATCCAGCCTCCCGCCATAATGCCCGTAGTCGATTAGCGTACGTCCGGACGCCTTCCTCCGTGTTGTGGTGACCTTGGTAAAACTCTTGGTAACCCTGCATAGCCGCCTTCATCTCCCGATCGTTATCACCGTAGGTCTTCCGGATTTCCGCTTTGAAGAGGTCAAAGTCGTTCATCGCAGGGTGGTTCGATATCCGTAGCTTCTGGCCCCACACGATTGGATCCTCCATCTTCGTGTTTCTTTGAGTAGGGTTCGCGTGACTGCTCCAGCTCCCGAGGAAGTTGAGCGCGTACTGGACCTGGTTGGGCCCGCCGTGCGGGAAAAGGTGACTGTGGGACTTGAAACTACCTCGTAGAACGCTGAGAAAGTTATCGAGTTCTAAGATACCGCCGCAGTACCGCTCCGGGTCCATCATTTTGAAAATCGTTGGATCGTTGCTTGATTGCCGCGTAGGTCGTCGCTCGGCCGCCATTCTCTCTGGCTCAGCCTCCCACTGAGCCCGCCCCGCCGCTATACGTTCCCGTTCGGCCTTCCGCTCTTCTCTCCATTCCGCTTGTTGCTCGAAGAGCAGTTTCATCATCATCCGATTCTGTGTGATCATATCCATGTGGTCATCGTCGGTGATGCTTGACATAAGATCGTCAGGGTTATTTTCTTGACCACCAATTGGTGCTGGGCGAGGGTGATCATCGTCTTCATCGTGAAATCGATCGTGATCTTGGTCAATCTCGTGTTCGGCTAGGACTATCGGAGTGGCACGGTCTGTAGGCGTAGCTCGGCTGGTCGAAGCCGATGCCTGTAAAGTTTCATCGTTCTCACGATCATTAGCTGTTCGTACTTGAACTCTAGTTTGCTTCTTTGGAGGCATTGGGGTGATAATTGCTCGTGTTGTATACGTGTTGCGACGCGTCGAATATGGTCAAAGCGCGTAGTCCTGTGAGCGAAACGTATCCGATGACTGAAAATCGAGAATAGTGTCAAGGCATGCACGGTAGCGTACGGCTATGTATATCAATTGATGGAATACGGTTGCACACGTGGGGGCGAGTGAGTATAGGTATCAGAGTAATTGGTAAGATTCTCGATAATGATCCATGACTCGGAACAAGTCAACTATATAGAATGGCCGTTACCCGGCCCTGGACAGGTCACGTTCTGCCCGCCATTACACCATTTCGTCTCCGTCAACCGTCGACCAATATGGGCAAAAGATATATAATTCAACTGTTTTGGCGGATTTTGCGTTTCGGTGTAACTTCCGCAATACTTATAAGCCGCTTTCGTTGCCTGCAGGTCCGCTTCTTCATTGCATTCCTCACCCTTATGCGCAGGTACCCACCGGTACTCTACCTGGATGTTTTTATCGGTCAACTCGCTTTCCCAGTTCATCGTTCGTAACGCCAGTACTTGTCCTGGTCCCGGTTCGTCTGACTGTATTCTTCTTAAAGTTGCTCGGGAGTCCGTAAAAATCGTCACTCTCCTCACTTCTTTCTTACTGCAAATCTCGTTCGCGATCTTCACCGCTTCAGACATCTCATACATTTCTGCGTCAAACGCTTCCTTCTGTCGGCCTAGGTGTACCCTCCTCTTATTCCACCTTCCTTCTTTCCATACCACTGCACACCCTACTCACTCATCTTCTTTTCTCGATCCATCAGTCCAAAGAACTAAGCCCTCTCTTTCTTTCCTCGCCTCTTCCAATGCTTGTTCTTCTTCCGGAATTATCACTTGGCCTTTCAGTCTTTTCTTTATTTCCGGGAACGTGGTCCCCTCATATCTCCTCTTCTCAAAGGGGTAATCCGCCGGGATCAACTCATCAATCCCCTCCACCCTTCATATCACATTCCCTTCCATATCTATTATTCTCCCTCCGCCTAAAGCATCGGGCATCATCATCTGCCTCATCTTATACCATCTAACCCGGTTATTAAGAATCGCAGTTGCCGGTCTAAGTCCAGCATCATTCATCAGAGCTCCTTGAGGTGTTGTTCGAAAGCATCCGGTTACCCTTCTGCCCTGTTCGTTCAAAATTTGTTGTACCTCCGGCGCTCTGTTCTTCTGTCCCTTCCACCACAACTCAGCTCCGTATAACGCAATGGCCTGTACTTCAGCGATTTGGATTCTTTGGCATCCTTCCGGGCATAATCCTTTCTTCACCATCAAGGATCGTACCCTGCTTTGAGCTCTTCTTGCCTTCGCGAAGGTCTTTTTGGTGTGGTCGTTCAGAGTAAGCATACTATCCAGCCATACCCCTAACCACCTTGTCGCTTCTTTGTTGTATTGAACCTCATGATTCCCGACCCTTATCTTGGCCTTCATCTTCGGTTCCTTATTGTTTCTCCTTTGAGTAAACAAAATCGCTTCGGTTTTTTCGATTTCAAATTGACAGGTGTTTTCCTTCGCCCAAATCTGTGCTTCTTCAGCGCATCTGTCCAGTCGTTGTGTGCATTCCCCCACGTCTTCACCTTCTACCACCCATGCCACATCATCAACAAAAGATATGCCCTCACTTCCACACTCTTTCTCTTTTTCTTCAACTCTGCCAAACAACCCCGAAAGGTATATAACGAAAAGTACTGGGGACACTGGCAACCCCTGCGGAACTCCCATTTCCACATCCATACTGTCTCCTTCCTTTCCATCCATCGACATAATCACTTTTCTTTCTTCCATGAAACTTTCCACCCACCTCACCAGGTCGGCTTCAAACCCCATTTCTTCCATTCTTTTTATCAAGTTTCCCTTCACCACAGGTGGAAAGGCTCCCTTAACATCCATCAACAACACAGCTGCGGTATTCCCCCTACCCCATGCTTCTTCAACTTTCTTCATCAACCTTCCAACCGCATCTATTGCTGACCTTCTCTTTCTGCATCCAAACTGCCCATCGTGAAGTAACTGCCTTCGCTCACACTCCTCTGCTATTGCGTTTGCTGCTACATTCTCAACCACTTTTCCCAGACAATTCAACAATGTAATTACCCTGTATGCTTTGGCGACTCCATAATCTGGCTTATTCGGCTTCGGTATAACCACCCCCCTCGATTCCTTTCAAACTCGTGGGTGTATCCCTAACCTAAATGTCATTTTAACAGTCGCAATTATTCTCGGAGCATCCCACTCCCACAATAACATAATCGCCTTAAACCCTAGTCTATCTGAACCAGGAGCCTTCTTTACTGATTGATCGAACAAAGCCAACCAAATATCCTCATCAGTAATTTTCTTCCACATTCCTCCTCCCTCTTCTTGGGCCTTTCTCTCAACACCCTTCAAAGGTTTCGGAAATGCTTCTTCTTTTATCAACTCTGCTTTGTCCTCCCAGGATTCCGCCACTACCCCCTCCCTGGATTTCAAAGCTTTCGTCGTTTGCTGACCCCCCGGTTTTGTGTACCTTAGAGCCTGCCATACCTAATCTCTCGTAGCCGAAGACAAAAAGTCCTGCCACATCTTCGTTTTTGATTGTCGGATTATTCTTCGGATGTTGCTCCGCTGCTTCTTAACCTGCTGCTGCGTCGCTTCCCCCCTTCGTCTGGCCCTCTTTAACGAGCCCAAAATTCTTCTGTTTTCTGCGATCTCCTCATTCCACCACCTTTTGGATCTCGCACAAACTTTAACTTTCTTGCAACACCTATTAAGATGATTAACAAAATTCCGCTGTATCCACTCAGCTTCCTTCTGTAATTCTTCTCCGCTGCTTTCTTCAGACAAAGCAGGTCTCTCTGAGCTCTTGTCCTCCCAATATTTTTTGGCTTTTTCATAATTTTCTTTTTCCCCCTTCGACTGGAGCCCATCGATATCCCATCCTGTAACCTTTCTCGATACTTTGACTCCTTCCCCTTCGTCCCATCTCAAGTGGGCACCCACAATCGCATGGTCCGAAGTAGTTGCCAAATCTGTAAATATCTCCAAACTATCGGCCATCCCGAGTTTCATTATAAAGAAATCTATTAGCGATCTCGAAATTTCGCCATTTCTCATACTCGTATGGGTCGCTTCCCCATCGGTAACATCAGTCAAATCGTACTCCTCCATAAGAGTCGTTAGAAAGACTTCATCTCTTTTTGGTGGGCATTCCGGATCCCATCTATCACTGTGAGCATTCCAATCTCCTCCTAACAGGATTTTGTTCCACCCCATAATCTCACTCCATCTTGCTGTCCGTGCCGGTCTGCCTTGGCTTCTCACCCCCTCCACCTGCCTCAGCTGATCGTATACGTTCACCAATCTCATTTTTCTCCCCGAGGGATATTTTATATCAAACACCTGTATGTCTCCATCTCCCCCCATATCTACTTCTGAATACTCCAGGTGCGTATCTCTTCTTATCGCGGTCATTGTTCTTCCTCCCCTGACCAATCTATATCCTGGGTGACTGATGGTGTATCCTTCCTTTTCTACCACCGGTTCTTGCATCATCACAACATCAGCCCCGCAAACAATTCCTTTTTCCAACGCAATCATTGTCGCCTCATACCCCCTCCCACAATTATGCATTATGCACTTCACCATTGCATCATGGGGGTTTCTGAGATCCCTGCGTCGGAGTTTGACTCGGTTGTCGCCTGTGTCGTAACAACTTGGACTTCCGGCTCCTTATCTTTTGGCTTATCATCATCTTGAACTTTCTTCTCGGCTTCTGCAGTGGACGGTCCCCCGTCCTCAACTTGATCTGGTTTCTTCTGCTGGTCTGTTACCACATTTCGGCGTTCCCCCTCTCTCTCCTTTCAGGTTCGCCTTTCTTCCCTCGCAATCTTAATGGCTTCCTGTTTCTTAACACAAACATTGGCCTTTGCGATATGATTTCCCTTGCAGTTAACGCACTTGTCAACATTATGGGTGCAGTTCTGTCCTGCATTAGCCTTGCAACCTACCACGTTGCACTTATGATCCTTCGTCAAATGCCTTCCTGCACACAACATACAAGCCGGCATCTTCAAAGACTCACATTTCGCCTCAACATGTCCCCATCTGCTGCAAATTCCACAAAAGGAATCCGGTCCGGCGGTCATAAACCTCTCCACATCATACTTCACCCCCGTCACTCTCAACCCTCCTTTCAAAACTTTCTCAGCCATTTTACTTCCCTTGACTGCAAACACAACCGACGATGCTTTCTTCCCCTCTATTTTCTTCTTCTGCACATCCTTTGGTCCTCCGATCCAGCTAATGGTGAGGGGCAACACCACCCCCTCATTCTCAGCCTGTAACTCCTGTCTCAACTTCTCCAGCCCTCCTCCCGTCTTCTTCCCCAAATACCTGTCGAAGTTGATACCATGCATTTTCACTCTCTCCCAGAGTTCATTTGTCTTGATGTCCACAATCCCTGCGTCCACCTTTCTCGCCGCCCTGATCACTACTTCCCTGTACCTAATCAACATCTTGGCAGTTGCTCCAGGGGTCGTAATCGTTGATAAGCATCCTCGGGTGTTCTTCGTAACCCCTTGGATGCGCAACGAAATAGTTTGTTTGTATGCTGCACTTCTCAATCTTTTGCAAAGGAAAGGTTAGATAGAGTACTACGATACCACTAAGGAATACATATTTTATTGTTTCAAGAACCCCCCCGCGGGCTCCTGTCACCCCGAGAGTCCCTGGTACATCCGCAGATGTGCCGTCCCTAAAGCTACGGCTATAATCACCCAAAACAATTCACATTTACGACTATATCTTGATAAACTTGATCGAGCTTGTTCTTATTGCGTTCGAAGCGGAATCTAGTTATTCAATCAACCCTGCTCTAACATGTTCGGGTTACCTATTTCTTTGGGTGCGCTTGCCTCCGCTATACAATCGCTCCGTTCCAGAGTCCTGTCACTTCCTGTTCGTAGTTGGTAGTGGGCACTATGGCCAACCCTCCATGTAGAAGGCATTTTAATTTTCTGGGCACAAAAGTCATCAAAATAGATCTCCTGTATCATATAACATACAAGCAACTCAGTACTATTTCCTTCTAGAGAATGGTCTGCACGCAACTTATGCCGCCGATGGTAGTCATAAGCTCGCCAACTCAGAAGTGACTCGCGCGAAGTGACTCAGAAATGACTTTTCAGAGTCATGACGGTGAATGATGGAAGTATAGGCTCTGTGAAAACCCGTACATTCACATGTATCTTATATCCTGTCTGAGTCGAAATGGTCGTAGTTTTGATTGTAGGGTGCTTTGTTTTGTTTTATTCATACTGTATGCACTCTAATTAGAGTATGACAGAGCCCCATATCCCCTCCGCCTCCGGGAAAGCCGGTTAAATGGCGGAGTTCCCCACCCGCTACCCTTTGTCCCCTTCACACCGGGGGGTGGCACTGGGATTCGAACCCATAGCATTGTGACCGTATACCCCGCCTATACTTTCAGGAGTGATACCACTGCGCCACGGGGCCAGCCCTCGATTGTAGGGTGCTTGTCGTCCAAGTTGAACCTGTAGCTCACATTTAGACCCCCACCCGTCATTTAGCACGCTCCAAGAGTCCTTTCAAAGGTACAATCTTGTTTTTAGACGAAGATATAGTGCATGGAAAGTGTTTTTGTTTGCTGGTACAGTCGCTCATCCGCCTAGCTCTGCCCCTTTTTTGTTTGCATGCGTAAATATCACTCGTTTCACTAAGGCTGACATTATTTCTATTTCACCTTAATCACTTCACAAATTTCGCAAGTTTTCCCCAGAGATGGTTATGAGACGAGCCGTGTCGAGACACCAAGGCATTCCTAGGATTACTTCGTATATCCAGACATTAGGAGACGTTATCGAATTGTGATATTGCAGATCAATAGCGGTGATGATTTTACCTCTCCACATTTACCAACCATGGCCATGTCAACTCGGTTATAACAACTCCATCCTTGAATTGTGGCATTATTGCCAGTTGAAACCAATGATGCTAGCTGGAGGCAAGGTATTTTATATAAACGTCTCGGGCTGAGAAGTGATAATCTCGAGAAACCTGTAGAACGCCCTAGGGTATTTCCTGACCGTCACTAGTTATCCTTATCCGTAGATAGCTGGTTTATTTGCGTGTGGCCCCAAAGCTTAAGTGTCGATACAACGCACAAAAAGGCATCGAGCACAGAGTGATACCCATGACCGCACCAAAATGTTCTCTTCCTCAACCCAAACAGCTGCTCAAACCATATCTCCCCTCAACACCCACTGCCACTGCCGCTCCCTAAAGCACATCCCCATGAGCTCTTATTCTGCTACATTAGCATACACAGATTTTCGTTTCAAACAGCCACGTGACGATGAGAAACAAGGTCTATTAGCTCAGTTGGCTAGAGCGTGGTGCTTAACACATCTCGTATGACACGCCAAGGTCACAGGTTCGATCCTTGTATGGATCATTTATTTTGCTGTTTTTGCGTGCTGGCCATGGTTGTGTGGGGTGCACGGTGGTGCGGGCGTGGCGGGGTTGCGGCGGGGTTTGGACGTGGGGCTGGGGTGGGCTTCCCGCTTTTAGCGAGAGAACCATGGATGTGGGTTTGGGGGTTCAGGTGATGATGTCACGGATTAATTATCCAACGCCGGAATGTCAGATGTGTGCCACAATTCCCAGTGAAATTGTTTTCATGTGGACTCCCGATATCTTTCTGTGGCGATACTTCTTACGTATCGTCTACCGGCGATAGGGGCTTCGAAGATTATCACCTGGACCCTGAGCTGCCAGAGCGGGATGTCGGTACCTGACTGTCGTACATTTTGTTGAGAGATTCAGTCCGTAGAAGCACAGTCCCCATGTGTGAGATTTGATGATGTACTCCAGAGCTGACACATGTCCAAGTTTCCACCAATACGAACTCCATTCCGACGCTGCCATCGCCTGACACCCGACGTATCACCCGCAACTCTGGACGCCCCCGCTACGATTATGGTGGTGGTCGTTAGTGCTGGGTAAGATTCGCTTCGCCATAATAATAGGTGCTCCCGTTTCCTCGGTCGCAAACTCGGTCTGCTGAGGAGTTTGCGAAGATGGGAAGATGAGGAGATAAACGTTCAGAGGATGGCAGTCTATTCAGGTGGTTACGATGGCGGTGGTGCAGAGCTTAAAACAGGGTATATAACCATTCATCTATCGTGAGTCACGTTACATTACATCAACAGCAACGAAAAAAAAAAGATGCAACGTTATCCATACCGGAAAATAAACAAGCCTGACATCGTACACAAATCCTAACCCTGCAGTCTGCAATCAATGAAGAGCACCCACCAATAAGCAAAACGCAAACTTCACGCTAAAACAACGAAATCAGACCAGCGAAGACAAGACTAACTCCCATCCTAACCCACATCTACATCTATGAGTATACTCCGGAACCAGAGGTTGTCTCAGTCCCATATACCGATATCCGTCGATCCTCGACCAGCGGCTTAGCCTCCTCTGCATCTGAGTCCTCGAACCACCCGTTCCAGGGCCACCATCGGTTCCACTGTGTCTGCACGCCGCAACACTCGCCCTCGTCTTCGTATTCAACTTCGATCTCGTCCTTTGACTCGCGTTCACCCCACATCAACCACTGCCATCCCACTGCAGCATCTTCACCCAACACCCCCGACGCACCAAGAAAGAACGGCAGCGTCCGACCCCACCATTCAAAGTGGTCGTTCCCGTCTTTCCCGGCAATACCCCCACCGCCGTATGGTGGGTAATCGTAGTGGCCGAGCGGATTGAGAAGGAGTGAGATGGAGTAGAAGAAATTTCCGCAAAACGCAGCGGCGAAGAGGGATATGGCTAAGCCGCTCGTTGAGCGCCGGCGGGAGTTGAGAAGGAGCTGTGGAAGCCGGGAGGTGAGGTACAGGAAGGTTGAGAACCAGGATAAGATCCCGCCTAGGTCTCGCAGAGTGAAGCCGGTGCTCGGGGATGGTTCTACGGAGCTGATGATGGGTGAGGCTCCCGCGAGATGGAACATTAGGGATACGACGACAACAAGGGTGGAGGCTAGACTGCGGCTTCGGACTCGCGTCACGGGTGTGGCTTTTCTTTTGTGTTCGGTTTCGCGGTCGGAATCAACAAGGTAGGAATCGTCCGATCCATCGTCATCGTCATCAATACTGTCGTCGTAGCGAACGGGGTGCCCGACGAGTACGGTCGAGGAACGGTTGATGGATGTGAAGTAGAAGTATTGGCTGACTAGGATGATGTCCACCGCAACATAATACAGTGCTAGGTGACAGACGGAGTGCGTCAGCGATTGGTACATAGCTTCACAAAGCGGGAAGGAGATCCATTTGCTTACCGACAATTTGCTGAAACCACATCTGCCCAGTCCATAGAGCTCCTAGGAGGTTGCCTATCTAGTTAGCAGCCGTGCATATCGCGCCAGTAATCGAGAACATACAAACATCACCCGCCAGCCACACCGCCAGAAACCCAAAGCTCAACCCATCCACAGATCCCCGCCGGTAGTTCTTCCAGATCTGCGGCATCTGCGCGAAGAGCCATGATGTGATGGAGAGCAGACCAGCGGTTGTCGAACAAAGCGCCAGATACGATGGTACACAGGTCCCGAACTTCTGGGACAGGAATGCTAGGACAGGGGTATCAGGTTCGCAGTGATCAGGCAGATTGTACGATGGAGGTAAAGACATCGTGGATAGGCCGTCTATCGTGCGCGTTGGGGGGCGATGGAACGAATAGAAGGGAGGTGGGTTTAAAGCTGGAGGATATTCAACGGTTAGGCTAGTGTTCCCCGCATTATCAACAAACAGAGTACTGGTGCGAGAAGATCTCGTGGGTGCTTACCCCTACCAGCACAACTCCCCTGTTTCTACTAGATCGCGTCTCGTGCTGCAGGGCGTGAGCTGCTTCGACGCAGAGTGCGAGACTAGACAGTTACCGCTACGTAAGCTGAAGCTCACAAGACCAGTAATGCCTCGACAAAACCCGAGACAGCCCTTAATATATGAAGGGAGCAGATAGATGACGCGACGGAATGAGGCGGAGGGGAGGGGCTCAGTACGTGGGGGGGGCTCCGAGGAGATGATGAGTGAGCGAGCGAGCGCGGTGAGTGCGGAAGGGAGCGAGTGCGCGGTGAGTGCGGCAGTGAGCGAGTGACGAGGAAGGGAGGGTGGTTCCAGGGATGGAAGAGAGGGAGGGAGCGGAGAAATGGATACAGACGTCGACAGAGACAGACGTCGACAGAGACAGACGCTCTCTGGGGCGGACGTCCTTCCATGATTGATGTTGCTGCTCGGGGTTTCTCGTACTCCGCCGGCGCTGCAAGCTCAAGATAGATAAAGATAACCTTGTCCCTTGCTCGGGTAGCGCGTCACAGGTGCAGGAACTGATAAGAACAAACCCTAACATCCGCAAATAACAAATGCCTTATTAGTTACCAAGATCTTCCGCCGATCGGATCGTGCAGCGCTCGAGAAAGGCGGGTTGCTCTGACGTTGGATTGGACCTGCAAATCCTAGACAGTGGATGCACTCTCTTCTTCGGGCTATGATCTCCACGCGAAAGCTTGCTTCTGCTTACACACCTCCCTTTTTGGACGAAAAGGCGACAACTGTACGTGCTGTTTGAATTCAGATGTACTTCATGCAGCGCGATTTCCTCCTGCTCCAACCAACGAGACGACTATGTTCCAGTTTACGACGCCCAAAGGCAGAGGACTGCGCAATTGGGCATTGGGTTGTCTCACCGGCTGGATCAACAGGCTCGCCGGCGAATGGTTGCGGATGCCTGTCGAATGGTTGCGGATGCCTGTCGAATGGTTGCGGATGCCTGTCGAATGGAGAGGTTGCGGCTACAGCTCGGTTTTATTGGGTTCCACGGCTCCTTCCGGCAATATTATCGGCCCATAAAGCGGTGTGCCCGCGAAAACGGAAAGGGCATTCTCAGCTGTCGCCTGGAATTATCTGAGAGGTTCACAATTTGACAATCGCACCAAGTCACAGTCCAGCACTCGGCGCTCCCTGCATACGGAAATATCATCCGCCCCTGGATTCCGGCACGCAATCCAAAGAGAATGAACCGGCAGATAAGAAGATACCACTATTTCGGTTCTAACTTGCAGTCGAAGGAAGCACTACCTATTGGTTGAAGATATTGTATGAGTGTAAATTAAAAGCTTTTATGGTGCATTTCTGGGAATATTAGGCCTGCGGGGAAACCACTCAAGATACAAGCTCACAGGCCAAGATTTGCAAGCTCGGACCAACAAGAACAACCGACTGACAGATGAGGGTGAGACGACCGCTCAAGAATGGCGCGAGCAGGTGGGGGTACCGGAGAATATCGAAATCGATTCTTCGAACAAGAGGTTGATGGGTAACGTACAATGAGTATCCTCACTGCTGCCGTTTTGCCAACTCGTTACGGTCAGGTTTTGCGATATGCGTGCCGTGGACTGGTCCCCGAGGCTGTTGGATGCCGTTACAATGATTTTGATGCCTCGAGGAACTTGGGTCTTCAAAACGAGTTTGGAACCGAGTGCTCTGAGGACTCCATATTACACCGTCGGTATCCATCGTAGTCGGGGCGGACGTCTTCAGAGGTCCTTTTGAGCAGTTGCTATCCGGTTCTATTATAAGCAGACATGTGAGCGATTCCGAAGCATATGAAGCGAAGCATGGATGATTTTGTGGGAATGGGGGTCATCGCCATTAAAGGACACGGAAGCGACAAGATACTGAGTTCAACATTGTCGCAGTCACTCCATCGGCTTCGCTTCCGTCAACAGTAAAAGAGTGCATTATCATCAGCACTGCTCGCTCTATCGTCGTATTAGACCTTGTCACTACTGCCAACTCGTCCGGGTGCCGGTACTGTGCTGAATAGTTAAAAAGCCTCCTAACAACTCGTCAACTTACATAATACCCCGGTTCATCACTCTTCCAGCCCACAAAGATTAACTGAGGAGGCATTGTAAAGGGACTAGTTGGTAGTGGTGATTCTAGTGTTGCCATCACAGCTATGAAGGACTTGAAGCATAGATTCTACTTGGGGGAGCGTCACTGGTACGGCTAGTGTTCGGCACGAGACGAGATGTCCCGAGCAAGACGAGACTTCATTGAGCACGGGCAGGATGAGACTTCTGGGACTGCAGGACGAGATATCTTGAGTCCATGTTTGAAATGATCCCGAGACTGTTGCATGTGTACTTGGATCGTGAGTTTCTGCATCGTCTGATATCTTGTATGAGAATGAAGACTTGTATGAAGATGGTGGCTGTATGAGGATATGCATCAGGACCAGGGCGATGCGTCTCATGTCAGAGCATACGCGTACGCATATGAGAGATTGTACATATACGGGCGTTTTGGCCTCGAGAGATAAGTTAATCAAGTCAATCAAGTCAATCAACAAGTCAAAGAAGCATCAAAAGTAACAGAGACTGTTACGAATGTGAAGCGGACGAAGACTATTCAACTATCTAAGGAGAAACTCTGTCTTTATATACATGAGAGCCTGGAACACCATGGAAGTCCGTGGAAGCTCACGGTTGCAAATACCAGGCGGTGGCGGTGGCGAGTGAAGACTCGTGGATGAGTCTACGACTATGAGTACGTAGCCTGTGAGTCAATTCGGTGATCTCAGTGTAGGGGCGACTTCCTCTCAGGTCATATAGTAACAGAGACGTCCCGGGACTCAGTGAGTGATAACGAATGATTCATTTGTAGAAGATAATTATATAAGTGGCTGGGGGTACAATGTCACCAAGTAAGTAGCACGACGGCAGCGCGGCAGGCACCATTCACAACTGACTTCGACAATCCTCGACCACGAGGCCATGGGGTTGGGATGCGAACAGGAGCCCTGAATTTACTGCGATGGCTGTATCTAGGCAAAAAATCATCCAGTGGATCAGTTACACTGCTAAGCCATGTATAGACGGGACATCCCGGAGCAAGACAGTCACAAGGTCCTGGGCCTACCTGTTTAAGATAGCAGCGAGACGAGACGTCCCGGGCTCAACTTAGATCTCGTCTCGTCTCGTCTCGTCTCGTGCCGAACACTACTAGACTGGTACGTATAATACATTTATTTACGAACCGCCCATCGATTCAATGCTAATATCCATTAGGTTGTGGTGTTTCTCGTTAAAACTCACCTCGATCAGCACAACATCTTCACCAAGAAGCAGCCGGGTGCAATGCCTCAAAGTAGTCTCGAACCGACTCTAGTTGTTTGTAGGCCAGCGGATGCCCACAAGGTCGAACCAAAAACGTAGCTTGTTTTTGTGTACAGCCGTTATTTCAGATACTTGTCGGCTGGTAGGCGTTTTATGGTTTTAGGTGTTTTAGAAGGGTACGGCGTTACCGATATTGTTTCGCTCCAATGTGGAGTTTGTACTTTTTGTTTGAGATGATTTGATCATTAATTTGTTGAGTTGTCACTGGAAGTATTATGACCAGTCATTGCAATTTCGATGAGTCGTCATATTACTATTTTATTGAGGCCTGAGCGTAGCGAAGGAGGGGTGAGCCACCACTATAGAAGCGAAGCGTAGGTCAGTGATGAATAAGAGCGGAGAGGCGAAGTGTAAACGCAAGCAATTAAAGATCTGGGCGAAGAACCAGGTAAGATTCTATGATGTACTGCTGGAACGCAGAACGCGCTACCTGAGAACTGGTAACTAAGTCATCTCTCTCTACCTCCTATTGGAAGCATGGTGAGTTAACACTGAATACAGTCTCCACCTAGCCTCAACCAAACGTCTCCTCCCAGCCTCGGTTGACAATTTGCCACCACCCCTGAGCCCCGTGCCAGCTCCCAAGCACAATATCCAGCCAGCTCCGGTTTATCGTCTGCAAGCTCCCATCAGCTCCCTACTAGCTCTCTGAGAGTACAGGTTACGTTCTTTCTCTTTACCATCCCATAATCTCAAGTTACCCCCCGAATAAAGTTGTTTCATAATTAAATATATGAATAATATTAAATTACAAAATCTGATCACCTGAAAAATCTAGTCTTCTTCAAGTAAACGATGACTTTTGCATCGATCAAGGGATCCCCGTTGAAAATAGTAATGTTTCTTGAATTATAAATTAGTTACTACAAACAACTTGAAGAGAAAACCCCACCAGGAGCTCACCTTCAATCATTTCATCACAATGCCTCCCTTGCTTAATGCAACACTAAAGCAACCTACCAAATTGTAATAATCCATTAACCTCAACTCTCTTTGTTGTCTCCCTTTGAATTAAATAATATGTCCATCGTTTTACTTATCTGAAACAACCTATCACGGTTCAAACCGGGAAGAATAACCTTACATGACACATAACTCATAGAGAAGCTGTTGTTGGGATGGTAATCCACAACATATTTGAGGTGTGGCACTATGAGGTCCTATGGAGCTGCATGTTGACTGGCCCTGCATACACCGCGTACTGCATCATCCCAAGATTGACTGTCTCCCGCTCCCAGCCAGTCTCTCATCTCTCGGCAGACCATGTTGTACTCAATTCTCTACATTCCCGCAATTACAAGTTAACCAATGAATAGAGTCTCAGCTCCCGTTGCGCCTCCATCCCGAACTACCGCCTCCAGATTGACCGCCTCCAAGTACTCCTCCAATCTCGCTCGATTGCGGCCTCGAACTGCATCTCCAAACTCACTCGATCACAGCCTCCAAGTGTATCTCCAAACTCGCTCGATTACGGCCTCCAAGTTCGCACGACCATGGCCTCCAAGTGCATCTCCAAACTCGCTCGATCACGGCCTCGGAGTGCATCTCTAAGTTCACTCGATCACGGCCTCCATGTGTATCTCCAAACACGCTCGATTACGGCATCCTAATGCATCTCCATACTTGCTCGATCATGGCCTCGGAGTGTAACTCTGAGTTCACTCGATCACGGTGCGGTGAAACGGTGGAGCTAGAAAGCAGACAGTCCATCATCAACACTCTGCTGCACCTCACATGGCATCCGAAAGGAATTCTTGAGCAAGAGCGGTTCTGGCTCGAGGAGCGTAGGAAGAGGGTGAGAGGATTTGAAGGGATCCCCGGCCATAATGAACCACACAAATTGCGTAGATCTATGAACGCTTGGCAAGAGTGCGTGAGGACCCACACAAATTGCGTGGATCTATGAAAGCATGGCAAGAGTGCGTGAGACCAAGAGCTGTGAAAGATAGAGTGTGTATTTCGTATAATGAGATGATGTCTATCTACCCCGGGGTCTCCCATATTTCTGAACAGCTACATATCGGCAATGTGAAAGAGGCATATTGATCTACAAACAAAGGGAATTACATTCAACACATCAGCAATATGTAAATCGGTCCGGAAGCAACACGCAATCCTCCCAGACACTCCGGGCGACCTCACCAGTGCTTCTAAGTACTTCTAGATGCTCCCAGACCCCCCTGGAGCTAAGCAAAGTGCTCTCAGACTCTGCAAGAGCATTCTCAGGTGCTCCTGAAAGCACCTGCAGTTATGGAGGTGCATTCAGGATGCTACGAGATTTGACTTACAGAATAGTCAAATTTTGGAGCTCCTGAGACATCTGCGCAGATCTGCGGGAGACTTCGAGAGCAGCGGAGCCCTCAGCGCAGGTCTACGGGGGACTACGAGAGCAGCTGAGACCGCCATGCAAGCTCTGCGGGAGACTTCGTGCCATATTCTCACAGCAGTGGTTCGTAGGGTTCTACAACCACAAGGCATTTCGTATATCATATTCGTCTTTGTTACAGGCACAAGATTCGCTACGTTATACTATGGCATGTATTATCTAAGTCTCTCTATATATATACACACCATCAATCTGGCTGCAGACAGTAGTCGAGCATAGTCGGAGGAGCACCTGGACATGCCCATTGAGAGAACTTAGAGATGCACCACTTAGAGGCCGTTATGGTGAAACAATGGAGCTAGAAGGCAGAGAAGCCCACCATCAACACTCTGCCGCACCTCTCGTGACATCCAAACGGAATTCATAAGAAAGAGCGGTTCTGGTTCAATGAGCATAGGAATCGGGTGAGAAGATATGATACTATCCGACTGTGAGAATGCATACAATTTTGTGTATCCACGAAAACTCGGACAGAGTGAGTGAGACCAAGAGTTGGGAAAGATATAGTGTTCATTTTCATTGTATGATAAGAGGAGATGGAAATGAGATGATGTCAATCGACTGCGGGGTCTGCCAAATATATACTCCCCCTCACTCTGCCCACCTCTGTTACCCCTGAACCTTCCTACAACCACTGTCGCTCGTTGACGATGTACTTGGAGGCCGTGATCGAGCGAGTTTGGAGATGCACTTGGAGACTGAGATGAAGGGAGGTCAGAGATGCACTCGGAGACCGGGATCGAGCGAGTGTGGAGATGCACTTGGGGACTGAGAGATCGAGTGAACTCACAGATACTGAGATTTACTTGGAGGCTGTGATTGAGCAAATTTAGAGATGCACATGGAGGCCGAGACCGAGTGATCTCAGAGATGCACTTGCAAGCTGTAATTGAACGTTTTGGCAGATACAATTGGAGGCCATGATCGATCAAGATTGGAAGAGTACTTGAAGGCGATTGATCTGGAGGCGATTGATCTGGAGGCGATTGATCTGGAGGCGATTGATTTGGAGGCGACTGATCTGGAGGCGATTGATCTGAAAGCAGTCAATCTGGAGGCAGTCAATCTGGAGGCACTCAATCTGGAGGCAGTGAATCTGATGGCAGTGAATCTGGAGGCAGTAGATCTGGAGGCATGTGTGATGGAAGCTGAGACTCAATTTATTGGTTAACTTGTAATTGTGGGAATGTAGAGAATTGAGTACAACAAGGTCTGCTGAGAGACTGGCTGGGAGCGGAAGACGGTTGATCCTGAGATGATGAAGTATTCGGTGTATGCTGTACTCGGTGTTAACTCTTGATTGTGGCATGGAGAGATAGGGAGGGATGACTTCACTTCGTGTTCTTAGGTGACAGTACAGTTGAGAAGTGTTGAAATAGTAATGTTTAAGAAGCTTAATTGTGATCTATTTAAGAGGGCCACAAGGCCAGTATATATATGAACGTACCAGTATGGCTGAATGACATCACCTCGTACCAGAGTCAACAGTCATCTCCGGTCATACGAGACATCACCGTCTCCAGTCATATAAGACATCACCATCTCTGGCCACTCAAGACATCTCCATCTTCATCCATACAAGACATCTCCATCTTCGACTGTACAAGACATCTCCACCTCTGGCTGTACAAGACATCTCTGTCTCCGGCTGAGACCTGTATATGCAATACTCCCCCCTCTTGTTATTCACCATGGAGCAAGAAACAAAATGAAAAGAATGAAACAAAGTGATTCTCGTAACAGCCTCCTTAAAACCCTGCGAGAGTCAGCAGGGAAAGAGTACTGCTGTAGGCTGAGGATGGCCATCCATTGAAAAACAAAGAAATCTGGGTGCCCAAAATAAAAGTGAAACAACCTTAAATCGACCTCTATTACCACAGCCCCATCGCCTTTGTCAATTTCTTGTGCTTATTCTTCATCAATACCTTGGTTAGTATATCTGCCACATTCTCGTTCATATGCACATAGGAGTAGTAAACTATCTTGCGGGCATGGACGTCTCGACTATTGTGATAGCAAACATCGATATGCTTCATGCGAGCTTTTATGATTCCAGTTGTAATGCGACTAAGTGCACCCTGATTGTTGCAAGTGATCGGGAGCGGTGATGTGTCTTTGCTATGTATATCTAGGTGGAGCTGGAGCAGCCATTTCGCTTCACGGGAGCCCTCGGAGCAGGCGATGTATTCAGCTTTGAGAGTTGACATAGCGATGAGATCTTGCTTTTGCGACTGCCATGAGACAGCTCCAATACTGGGAAGGAATACATGACCTCCTTGAGATTTGCAGTTGGCACTATCATTGGCCCAATTGGAGTCCATGTAGCCAGTGAGTTGATCATTGCTGTTAGTGCTGCTCCTGCTGCTAAAGTGCAGTCAAAAGTGGGCTGTGGATTTGAGATACTAGAGGACTCGTTTGGCGGTGGTGAGATGGCTGGTGAAAGAGCGGGAACTGTATCAGCAAAGTGCAGCGACTGCGAATGAGATATCGGGCTGAGTTGCAAGTGCTGTGTATATTACTGCGTCGACGATTGCATGGTAGCCTTTGATATCTTTTAGTTCTTTCTCCCCCCCATCCTCGGCCAGATCTAGCTTCACATTCGGATCCATTGGAGTTGAGACATCATGAGCATTCTGCATGTTAAACCGTTTGAGAATCATGGTGATGAAGGCCTTCTGGCCAAGACTGATGCCAGTACCATTTTCCTTGCGGTGGATTTCGATGCCGAGGAATTGGCATTCCGGGCCGAGATTGGTGATCTTGTACTTTTCCGAGAGCCTGGTCTTAACTTCGATCGCAGCTTTGGTAGGGTCTTTAGGGTACAACATTGAGATGTCGTCGACATACAAAAGCATCAGAATACCCTCGCTGAGAAGATAGAGGTTGTAGTCGGCTTGGGACTTTGTGTATTCTGTTAGGGGGATACTTAGGTACCAGGAATAGATACTAGTATAGCCCTAGATCCTACTTTCTTTCGGTTAAGTATGAAGATATCGTTTCCTTAGAAATCGACTGAAGTTGTTGTCTTTGTTTTTTGGACACAGGTTTAGAGATAACTTTCCCTGTCCTTGTTCGGGAAATTGTATCAGTCTTTTTCTTCAAAGCTTTCCTAGCCTTTCGAGATTTCTGAATGAACTGCTCAGTTCTTTCGATAATTCGCGGTAGCAAACTTGACTCCGAACTACTAAGGTCGAGATCCCGGGTGACGTCGTCCGTTCACTGAATCTGGGATAACCTATCCGGATGGTCACAATCCAATTCAATACGAAACCTAGATTCTTCTTGAATGTCTCGAGGCGTCGCGGATATTTCCCTATCGTATTGGCCAGTATTGGACCGACTGATCTTATCCTTAGTTTGTGATAAAGCCTCGCGGTCTTCAGGCGATTCCTTAGTTTCTTGAGGAGGCACCTCCGACCGAACTCGTAACGTATAGATATAATTAACTAGTCCTTGTTGTAGACCAATAATCGAAGATATCCACCAGATGCTCTGAGCTAAGAAGATGTATCGATTATCTCTTGCGTATGAGATGATCTTCTCGAGAGCGTATATGATGGCGTCGCTGTCGTTATCGAAGGTAATCGTCATTCAAAATATTATTTTTCAAAGGTGCGGGGCTGCCGCTACATAAAGCTAATAGATTTGAATAATAATATATAGGTATCATAAAAACTCAATAATAAATAAAGGACTTCTTTCGCTGGTAGGTTTCTGACTGTTCGCTGCTAGAGCTTATTCTCCTCATTGCCGGGACAATGTGATCTCTTTATAGTCATGTTCAAGGGACTGTATTCTTATCGCCCATACTTCCATGCTATGATTCCGCTTATCGCATAATTGCAGTGTTATGGTTGCATCTTACATTCTACTGAATGCGCGCCGTAATTGACTGCCGCGCTTCCCCTTAGGTTATCGTGTTAATACAAATGTGGTTTCAAAGCATTACGCTCCTGATTAAAATCAGGCCATCCATCATATTAAATTATGTCAAATGACGTATCAGATCATAACTTCAACTTCGACATCTTGCTTCCGATTTGTTCAGTAGTTGGAACATTAACGACTGACACGTAGTTCTGCGTAATCGCAATTTAACTGTGTTTGATCTTCGACTGACACGTAGTTCTGCGTAATCACAATTTAACTGTGTTTGATCTTCGACTGACATGTAGTTCTGCGTAATCGCAATTTAACTGTATTTGATCTTCTCAATGCTTTATCGCAATATTTCGCCTCACCATTAATTTGGCTATTCGGCATTGCCTCAAAGATTTAATCAGCGACCAACTGATACTCTGCCAACGTAGATTATAACTTGCATTGCATACGGTATCAACTCAATGATCCGTGTTCGCTTCAGGCCTCTTATCTTCAGCCAATGTTATAAATCCCTCAGACACTGCATGCTTAGGTCTCGACCTTCCGTAGACCGGGGAGTGCCGCAGTTGTTCTCACCGCTTAGCGTATGAGCTGCAGATCCCTCGTATTCGCATATTGCAATAACGTCTGCTGCACACGTAATTCTGCGTAAGCGCAACTTAACTGTGTGTTGTCCCGCTAAACAGGGTTTGATAGGTGTGGTCATTAATTATGCGCACTGCTGAAGGTTTTTCACTTCCCAGTTGTGGTGACATAATTGCGTCATCATATTTGAATCCGCTAGCGTGACTTAGTCATCGCTAAATGATCGACACACGGCTCAAGTGTAATCCCGCTAAGGATCACTTGACTGACAAACATGTTCACGTAATCGCAGGTAGGTGTTTTGCATATGATCTTCTTTTAAGATTCATCATATGTACCTGCTTCGTTCAAACATGTATCATTACCGTTGCTAAAGGAAAACCCTTAACATATTCGAGAGAGAGCAAGAAGGTGTTAATATAGTTGTGCCAAAGTTGTGGTGCTTGTTTGAGACCGTAAAGTACCTTCTTTAGTCGAACAATGATCTTAGGTGTGTTGAGACCTTCTGGCCAGCCGTTGGGCAGGGTCATATAGATTTCATCGTTATCGACCTCAGGATTGAGAAAAGCAGTGTCAACATCCAAATGATCGATGTTCCAGTGATGTTTTCCGACCAGGGAGATGAGATACCGAAAAGTGGTGAGTTTTCTGACTGGGGCATAGGTTTCTGCAAAGTCCATTTGTTCATACCCTTTAATTACTATGCATGCTTTGTATCGTATGGTGCCCTCAGAATTGTATTTCGTGTTGTACACCCATTTGGAGCCAATTGGCTTGACTTGCAATTCCCTTGCTTCCTGGGAGTTGATAGTTGTGAACGTGTTATTGAGTAGGATTGATGTGCATTCTTCTTGCATTGCATGTTTCCAGTGGTCTCGTGGTGGGCTGTACATGGCCTCCGCATATGTGAATGGATCGCTGTTGATGAATGTTGATGTGAAAGCCTTTGCCATGATGATTAGTCCATTTGTGGAGATCTTAACCCGACTTCTTGTGATGCGATTCGTGGGCAGTGGTTGGCATGATTGCTTGGTCATGGCTGCCATTCGGCAGGCTTTGTCATTGTCGCAGCAGAGATGTCAATTGTGGACGATAGTTTCTCTGGAGACCAGTGGTGCATCCTCCTTGCCAGGAGGACATAATTGTACACCTGTACTTGCAGGGAGACTTCGACGATTGTCAGCCTTCGGGTAGAATGTGGTCTGTATCATCATTCGTACAGTCATAATCACCACCTCCATGGCCTTCACCTGTTCGACTGGTTCCGGCATGGTCATGGAGAAGTCCATCTCCACCCGTTTCAATTTCCTCGACATATTCCATCTCTTCTGGTAGTTCAAAGATGTCCGTTTTGTCTCCGTGTAGACATAATGTGTGGCCATTCCTCTCCACGTCGCAAATGACATCTGACTGTGACCTTACTGCTCAAAATGCTGGTTCCCATATCCTCCAAAGTGTAGTTGAAGTGTGCATGTAACTGACCATCATATATTGCTTGGATTTTGGGCTGAATCTTCTATGGCGTTGTGGCTCGGGGATAGATCGACTGGTGTAGCCACGTAATTGCCGAAGGTGATGGAGAGGAGCTTTGTACGAGATTTCATTGCCATCATTTTTGTGAGAGGGCTTGCCAAATGCATGCAGCATCTTGTATGGAGTTGAATATGGTGTTTCATAACTGTTGTGGACATCTCTTTTCGTCAGGCCTTCGTTTGGAGTTCCTTGGTGGAGGTAGACTGCAGTATTGACTGCTTTTCCCCAAAACACAAGTGGCGCCTGGAAGTCAATCATCATAGATCGTGCTTTCTTGATTATGGTCTGGATCATGTGTTTGGCAACTCTGTTTTTATGTTGAGTGTAGGGTGGGCATGGTTCGTATATTGTACTACAAGCTGCGAGCACCAGCCGGAATATCTTGTTGTCATACTCTCTGGGTCCATTATTGCACCGAAATCGTTTCACTTCGTATTCCATGGAGTCAACTTGGGCCTGGAACAATTGGTAGGCTGAGGTGCATATCTTTGACTTCTCATCTGGCAGGACCCAAACGGCGGTGTATCGTGTGTAGTCATCGATGAATAGGATATAGTAGCAATGGCCAGCGGAGGTGGGCGTGGAGAATTGTCCACACACATCCGAGTGTATGAGTTCAAATAGCATTGTAGTGCGCTTGTTCTGTAGGGCAGACTTTAAGTGCGGTCATCAGGTGGTGTTAGGGTTGAGTGGCGGAGCCGTATTCACTCTACTTCTTGTGTATATATCAAATAGCTGAATAGACAAGTCAATATACACATCACCAATTTGGCAGCTGCACCATAAGTTGACATATACTTCCCTCTGTGCCAGGATTAGTCCACCAGGTTATGAGCCCGGTCGCATCGTATTTTTGGTAACTACAAATCACTACTTACAGAGGGACACAACTGTTGCAGAAGACGTGTCTTGATGAGCAGCGGAGTATAATTAACAGCTTTGGCACTGATATCATCACGATGACTTCGACAGCCATATTGATTGCGAAGTTGAATGGGTCAAACCAGAAGCAATGGTCAAGGGAGAAGGCTCTTCTCTTGGAGCAGAAGCAGGTCTATGGTATAGTCATGGGGGAGGATGAACGGCCCAAGGATCTGGCAGAGCAGTATGCAACCGCAGCAGATAAATTGGTACATCGGGCTGCAATTGAAGATTGGGTAAAACAACATGGTACTGCGCGATCGACGATTCTGCTCGGCATGGAGCCGCAGCTGCAGGCATCGTAGATGAAGTTCACGGATGTGCGGACACTTTGGGAGAATCTGGCGACTGCATACAAGGCAAAGTTAAAGTTCAATGTCGTTCAGATCAGGGAGGAGCTTGTAGGGATTCGGCTCGAGGATTGTGACAATGTTGACTCTTATGCCCTATGGATCGACCAGAAGGTGAAGGACTACAATATCTGTTTGGAGCCATTGACATCGGATGCAAAGACCTTGGCGAAGATGACCGACGAGGAGCACATGTTATATCTCTGGTGCGGAATACCAAGAAAAGATGATTGGGAGTTCTTTCTCGAGTTGATGATGGACAACAATGTGATGGTGACGCTCACGCGATATGAGCTTGTGATCAAGTTGGTCGAGAAGAAGGCACCGATGAAGCGTGAGAATGGCCTTTGGTAGGAAGCCTTACTGTTCGCGAAAGGAAATGCCAAAGGAAAAGACAAAGGCAAACGCAGAAAGAGTTGGAAAGGTGACGAGAGTGATGGGGATCAGGGTGACAGAAGAAGTCAACTGACGTGTTTCTATTGCCAGAAGGAACAGCATATGGTTTGGAACTTCCCGAGCATGAACTGTGGTGATCCTCCAGTTATGAAGGAAAGCACCGAGACCGCAGCCAAGGCCAAGGATAATACCATCACCACAGCCAGGGATTTGGCGGAGATGATGACTACGATCGAAAACTACTGGGTGACAGATACCAGCGGAAAAATGGCTCCATCAAAGGAGAGTTGGTACTTGGATTTTGCCTCCACCTCTCACGTTTGTGGAGACTGAAGGAAGTTCAGTCAGTATACGGGATTCAGCAAGAAGGACAGGCGGGAGATTCACGATTTTGCTAGAAGGGTAGTGGGTAAGGCCATCGGACAGGGAGATGTTCGATTGAGGTTTCGGCTACCTGGAGGCCGCGGCTGAGCGAATGAAGTAGTTGTAAGGGATGTCCTTCATGTGGAAGGGGCACACAACTCACTGTCCCAATCAAGGCCTATGGATTGGGGACTACGGATTGTCCCTGTCAATGGCTACGGTATCAAGATATACGACAATCGAGGTCAAGGAAGTCTTGTTGCTGTGGCACCACAGGTTGGAGGTTTATACCGGTTCAATGTGGATGTTGCAAGAAAGGGCCGTCGGTCAAGAGATGTATCCAGGGACAAGCGATACACAGCGCCGAATACAGTTTCGAATGAGCACACCTATACGGACATCTTGGAGCGGGAGGAGGCAACAAACAAAAAGGATATATTGGTACCAATCACATCGACTTCGGCGATCAAGCGACCAGCAGCTGGTGGTAATTCCGATGGCAATTTGCAGGTCAATTGAAGGATTGCGCGGGTTCTAGTGATGAAAATGATGATGAGGACGGGGATGAGGATGAGGAGAATCCACCGGTAGTAATCGACAAATTGAAGAAGTCCCCTTTCACAGGGAAATTGGCAGGCCTCGATGGGAATCTCGGGAATGCATGGAAAGTACCTGCGGACTCTCTTCGGAGAAGAAGCCAGACTGATCATCGCCGTCGGAGAAGCGGTCGACTGGAGATCGAGAGTGCAGAAGCCGACTGACCAGTCCAGGCCGAAGCCCTTGATACTGTGCTGCGACTTAGATGTGATTTCGGAAAGGGGATCTTGAGTTTTTATTCTTTGGTTGGGAGAATAACCGTTTCGGAGGAGCTCAGCATGGTGTATCTCTTTAGGTTTTCTTTATGGTTTAGTCTTACGGTTGTGATACCGCCCTGGAGGAGTGTAGGGCAGACTTTGAGTGCGGTCATCATGTGGTGTTAGGGTTGAGCAGCGGAGCCACATTCACTCTACTTCTTGTGTATGTGTCAAATAGATGAATAGACAAGTCAATATATGCATCACCAATTTGGCAGCTGCACCATAAGTCAACATACGCTTCCCTCTGCGCCAGGATTAGTCCAACATGTTCTTGAGTTTGATGATCTTCTGCTTGTGCTTGGCCTGAATGCATGCGGTGCACATTGAGTCGTCTTTTGTATACCCGGTAATGAGAGATTGTAGAGCGGTAGGATGAATGTGGGCTAGACGACGATGCAATAGTTGTGATTCTGAGATTGTGAGAGGCTTCCGATTGGGCATCGGAGATTTGGTGGTGGAAGGCCATTGAGGTATGGTGCTGGCTGCGCTTGAAGAGGCAGTGTGGAGTGGACTTGTAGTAGGCTCGGTGGAGTGTGCGATTGTTGATGCTCTTTGTCTTTTCTTCTTTCTCATTCTGGAAGTGGACTTTGTAGACATGCTTGGTACTGTCAATGTGAGTGCAGTTGGGGGAGATATGATATAGAGGTCATTGACCCGATTGCCTGTGATGGTGATTGATGGAAATGTTTCGGAGCACTTGCCACGTCCAAACATGGATGTGTACCCAGCTGTGTCAAATTGATTGATGGAGAGAAGGGAGAGCTAGAATGTAGGTGTGTAGAGAGCATTGACTTAGTGTTAGGGGTTCTCCTTTAGCAGCGGTAATGATACATGTTTGAACGAAGCAGGTACATGTGACAAATCTTAAAAGATAATCATATGCGAAACACCTACCTGTGATTACGTGAACATGTTTGTCAGTCAAGTGACTCTTAGCGGAGTTACACTTGAGCCGTGTGTCGATCATTTAGCGATGACTAAGTCACACTAGCGGATTCAAATATGATGACGCAATTATGTCGCCACAACTGGGAAGTGAAAAACCTTCAGCAGTGCGCATAATTAATGACCACACCTATCAAACCCTGTTTAGCGGGACAATGCATAGTTAAGTTGCGATAACGCAGAGCAACATGCACAGCAGGCGTAATTGCAATATGCGAGTACGAGGGATCTGCAAGCTCAAGCGCTAAGCGGTGAGAGCACTTGCGGCACTCCCCGGTCTACGGAAGGTCGAGACCTAAGTATGCAGTGTCTGAGGGATTAATGACATTGGCTGAAGATAAGAGGCCAGAAGCAAACCGGCTTATTGAGTTAAGACCGTATGCATTGCAACGTCATAAGAACGTGTCATAATCTACGCTAGCGGAGTA
>Ga0307514_10000214_pt1 | contig 158772 bp, 153 predicted proteins | sample 16_EM_MG_FD_203088 | JGI IMG/M metagenome (GOLD analysis project Ga0307514, IMG submission 203088) | Populus trichocarpa ectomycorrhiza microbial communities from riparian zone in the Pacific Northwest, United States - 16_EM | ecosystem: Host-associated > Plants > Roots > Unclassified...
TGGCGAGGGTATATGACCGTCCTTGTCGTCAATCATGGAATTATAAAATCCATCAGCATACTTACCGCGGTTATTCGCCCGATGATAAAATTTGATGTAGATAAACCGCGGGATTGCTTCCGCCAGAAAGTAAAGTGGACGCTAGCCATTCGTTAGCAGCTTTTGACTTTCTCTGCGTTGCATTTGGACCGCGTACACCACCTTCCACATGCTCTGCTATAGGAAAAAGATACTTATTGTCTGCCAGAAGGGAATCAATGAATTCCAAACGCTCTGCGGTGGATTCAAAGCGGTGGAGATCATAAAGCTCTGCTAGGTTGTCCCTTGCTGATTGAATAAAATGGGATTTAACCGTATCGACTTGTGTGCGAACCTGGTACCAGTTTGAGCGTGCAATATCCAACATGGGCTGTTGCTTCAGCATACCTCTTTCAAGATCTTCTTTGTGCGTGCCTCAAATGCTATTGACCAAATGTTGTTTTGCTGCATTGCGGTGTTCCAGTATGTCTCTATTATCTACCAGTGTGGGGCTTCAGCTAATGCTTTCGCAACGTGTCGTGTTGCACAACTTACCGTCACCAAGTCGCTTGCACTCATAAACAGCCGTCTGTTCCACATGTAGAGCTCCAAGAGCCTGCCCGTTGCAAATACAAGACGCGTCATGTCGGAGTGACCAAATCAATCGATGCTGCGACTTCCGGAGACCACTGATCGAGGTGTAGACACCGCCTGCGGTTGCAATTGCCACCACCAAAACGACTCTATATTGAAATACACACTGCTGACTGGTGGAGGGAGACGCAGGTAAGGAGAGATACTCCAGGATAACAAAGTGCTAATCGATATTTAGTCAATGTTCAGAGTGGGGGATACACATGTTCCGTTGATCGTCATGTCCAACGGAACACATCTCTCGAATTTTGCTGGCGACAAGAAATAGTGGCTTGTATAAAGCACAATTGGCAATCTATCTTCGAAGATTGGCCAGATGCCTTCAACTCTCAGCATCGTAATGGTCGCTCACCTACCAATTCCAATCAAGAACCGCAATATACCTCAGAAACGGCAGGATGAGCAGCGGCAAATAAACCCAGAGGTGCTAAACACTGTACTCCGGCGGGTAATCCAGCCTCTCACCATTACACAATATTCCAGTGCCGAGAGCAGGTATTACAATATTCTCTGTGCAGAAGGAAACTTCAGGTGTTGCAAACCAGTTTTAGCAGCGTGCCTTGCTGATTGCCTAGAGTATAGCGACCAACATCATCTCCATCGGCATGTCTGTTTTTGGTGCGAGTGTCCAAAGAACGAATTTTGAAATTATGTGTCTTCTGACAAGCAACACCCCCAGCGGAATCACAACCTATATAGAACACTCAGCGATGCCAACACAAAGGCAGCCAAGGCCAAACTCTCGTCGCGCCATGATCACCGAGGATTCAACGTGTGTAGACGTATACCGTGTGTTGTGAGTGATCTCCCTAAGCCCAACCACCTCCATACAAGGCATATTGGCATGCTTCACCACCTCCAGAGGTGGATTTTCCACTTCATGAAAACACACGAACAGCTCGACAAGTACAATGTAATCTGGTTATCCATGCCTGCTCACCACGACCTCACACCACAAAATCAGTCATATGAGGAACATTCTGAATGGAATAGAAAGGTGATGAAGGAAATGAGCCGCTACCTACTTTGAGTTGTAACCCTGCCTTTCCGAGGCGGAAGCCCCACTCAGCATTCCGTATTCAATTGCGCAATTGAGTGCACACGGGCATTGTAGAAATCCTATATGTATGCTTGATATAAATCCCACGATGATGCAACTTTGAGCTACATGGAGGACGCCATGTGTTGTTTTCACACCTTCAAAGATGTTTTCTTACTCCGGCGAGCCGGCAAAAAGGTAAAGGCCAAAGCCAATGCCCTGAGAACGGAACTTGTGAAGAAGTGACAGGTAGACGAGGAATACCTGCTGAAACTTGGACAACGTCCAAGAAGCGGCACGAAATGAACTCCTGGTGGGATTATATCAGCCACGTGATAGATATTTCCAAGGAGTTCGATGCCGACTTCAACATTCCGAAGATCCAGTTGATGTCTCATTGGGCCAAACAGATTTGTCGAAACGGAGCCTTTCAACAGTTTTCTGCCGAGAGACACCAACAAGTTCATACAAGCAACCTCAAGGACAGTTGGAAGGCCTCCAATCACAATTTCAACTACCTGCCACAAATAATCACCTTTCCGTATCTCATTCTCTGATTCAAAATCAGATAGCTCAATCTCCAAGCCCTTGCTCAGAGTTGGAAGAACAGCGCTGCCGCCTGAATAGTCTTCCCTTCCAGTGCTGATCTGTCTCCCCCCCTGACCTCCTAGTCTTATGCGAAGCCCGAATTCATGGGACCTTAAAACAGCCATGATGGAAAGCATTCTGATACTATGATCAAAGACTGCAGAGCATTACTCGACAATACCCAAAACGCAGCGCACCGCGTGGCAATATACTGCGGCATGCGGGCATGTATCAAGCATCTGAGTTGTAACAAGATATATATATCAGATGAACAACTGCACGCAATAGAGCGCTGTATTTAGCATGGTATAGAGGTTCAGGTTGAGTGTCTAGATGGTGAATGCATATCTCGGATGTGTCGAAGAACTGGAAGCCAGAGCTGGCGCGGAGGGGATCGACGGAACGACTAGGTATTGGCAAAGTAATGCCCAGGGAGGTGTTATAGCGCACTGAATGGGTGTCTCCCGTGGCAACTGCAACGACTGTTCAAAATGAAGCTCCATAATGAGGATGGAGCTTTCGTTGAGTACTGGTTAGCCCTGGCGCTCACCAAAATACCTCAAAACTTTCGTAACTTGGATCATGTCTCGAAATTTGTACAATTGAGAATCACTCCGGCAGCCGTTGGTTTGGAAGTTTTCAGTGTGGGAATCATTGTCAGCTGGGCGCACCAAATTCCAGAGGGAGCTACCAGTAGTAAGACAGGAGATGGAGGAACGAGCGATGGATTGTCAATACCCACACAGATCAGGCGACTTGGAATGATATGTATAATTAGTAAAGAGAGACTTGCATCTTGCGCGCAGATAGAGGGAACGCGAGGAGAGCATTTCGACATGTCACCCATCACATTGCAATCGCAATCCAAGTGCGTACCTAATCAACCTATTCCAACGTATGGTCACAGTTGGCCACTATCTCTGAGTGTTCATTTACAATAGGAGACCGACAGAGTGACAAGAAATGGTGAAACAGCGATCGGAGGGCGATATGCAACGTGACGCGTGGTATTGTGGCCGGGCTTGGAGTAATCCGGCACTGTGGTGTCTCCGATGGCTCTGACAGAGCTTGTCCAGTCTGACAGAGCCATTCGGCCCGGACGGAAATATCTTTTGCTGATTTAGCCTCAATCTCCTTCATCAGGTATGCTAGAATATGCACATCCAAAACGTGATTAAAGAAGCCGTTGCTTCCATGTCAGTCTTTCACATCTTTTTCTACTGTTTTGCTGCCCAGTAGAGCAGCAAATCACCTCAGGGACTGAGCATCTCTGCCCGCACCATCCAAAGCATGCATATTCAATGTCAGTGCATTCATGTGTAGGTGGAATAGACCGGCGATAGGTTCAATGAAACCGAAGTTATGAATCTTTTCCTAATGCTCCTGTTGATGGTAGACAGCCCTTAGGATATTGCAGACCATGAGATAGTTGCTGCTTATCCATAACACAGTATCAAGTACATCTCTGGAGTTCAATTCCAACATGTCAATAATTTGCTTCAGAATTCCAATATTACCATTGATTGATGCTTTATTCTCGTCGATAGTGGAAAATGTCATATAACCAGCGCGGTTCTCATTCATCTTCATATGTGCCAGAGGTGATGGAGTGATGTGATTTTTGGGATTTTGACCATGTTGTTGGGAATTTATTCATCTTTGGCAATAGCGTAGCAGCGATTTGTCTATCTCGTACTCCACCACACACTGTATATAGAATTGTAATTTATCATCTGGCAATATATCATCAACCTTAGTGTCGAACACGTGCTAATCGTTTCCAGATGTAGATGGCAAGGGAGCACTGATTCCCATCAATAAAATATAACCTGCCGTATAGTTGACCTGATAACTGCAATTATTTGAACTTTGTGCTGTTGTATTGTGGTAGAAGTTCATATTATCGTATGAAATCAAGTATCTTTCCGATTGTACTCTCTTCAATACAAATTCTTGTGAAGGTGCTGCAGTTAACCTAGCACTGTTCAGATTTGCAATTCTCTTGCAAGCCACCAAATCGACCTACCTCATTGCCTTCAGTACTGCATCATAACTCACACAAAGACTACATTGCTGCAAGGTTTCCACATTGCACTTCGAAGTAATCATCGCATATAGAAACACACCCAGTACACCATGCATCACATTACAGCTCTTGCTGCGCACATATGCTAGCATTTGAATAGGTATGATGCTAATAATACCCCTATTGTGCAGCGCCTCTAATACCTTCCTTTGTGAAATGCCATCCTGGATATCAGGTTGATCTGTTTCTGTATATTACACGTCCTTTCTGCCCTTATCGATGTGTACTATAGTTTAAATACCTCCTGTTACGATAGGAGCGAGTTGTTTTTGCTCACGCTCAATATTATTCAAGATATCATAATTCTCAAACTGTTCTGGCCTGAAGTTTACAAGTCCTTGCTGCTGTACCTGTGACTTTGTAACATTTAACATTTCCGCATCGCATATTTTTTTAAACAGTCGACTTACATCTCCAATGAAGTTATCTTGCTGTAGTAAATTATCCAGCACAAACTTCAAATGTTGTACTATTGCTGTCAGTGATTTGACACATTCGCCATTGGTGAAGAATCGAGAAGTGTGCTTCCCAACTGCAACTGATTGACAACTACCAACTTTCAGTTCCAAAAGAAGAGCATCAGCAACTGAATCAAATTGAAAGGCTTCTAGGGTTTGTTGTACCGCCCACAACCGTTCGATGGGTGTGAGCTTGGATATCTCTTGCAAGCCTGGCTGATACCATGTTGACCATGCCATGGGTATATCTAGCTGATAGCGTTCATATTCTCAGAATGGCTTTTCATCAAATACCCTGCATTTAGAGGGCCTGTTGGAGGATTCAACGATAGATTGCATATCCATGGCAGATCTGTTGATCAAACACATATCTTTGGCAGGTTTGTCAATAGAGTGCCTATCGTTGGCAGGTTTATCGATGGAGCACATATCATCGATCATGAAATAGCGTTCTCAGTACCCTACCTTCCGCATTAAACTTAGTGATTCAATATCTCACTTCTTATTGTGCCAGATCCAGAGTAGAATAGAATAAAGCGTGGAGTTAAGTAGTTGAAGTTTGTATGCGGTAGGTTGCAGTAAGTGCAGTAGTTGAAAACTCCAAATCTACTTCATATATGCTCAACTTGTTTTCCAGGGTGTATCTTACAATTCAAATTTTCACATGTGTATCACATGATATGATTAATAATAGTTCACAGCCAATCACGCTCCAGCCACTTCAAGAGCCTGGGCTGAGGCCATGGTGACAGAGAAAGTTCAGCGCCAAATACATCAAGTTATCAGAATCAAATATTACTAAGTTGAAACTACAACTAGCCTCAGTCCAGGCTCTTGCAGCAGGAATTAATAATTTGCAGTGACCAATTATTGAGCCTGTCATGTCATAAATATTGGGAATATCAATTTTCTTATACAGTCTGGAAATCAAGTTGAGTGCATATGAAGTAGATTTCAAATTTGTAACAAAAATTCCAGTTTATATGTATAGAGTAGTCTTTGGCTTCCCAGCTGTTTACATTTCACAGGGGTATCAATTGTATCTAATGTTGCTTCTACAGTCAGATAGAATATGTTATGTAGTATTCAAGTAGATTGCCATAGGAACAGAAATAAAATCACTATATCTATTTTGAAAGACAATATATGGTGTATCAGTAAGGTCATATTCTCAAGGTTAGGATTGCTTTGCTGTCATGTAACATGGCTGGGTAAGTTGTATCGTTAAATAGACCACTCATGAGAACTGTAATCCTTACCAAGAATCATACAGTATCTATACAGACATGTGTGATTGCTCCAACCAGATCAGCTAGTGCGTATATACAAATACAGTTGATTCTACTATTTACCTTGATGTGGGCACAAATTACATTGAATAATTCTTTCTTGTTCTGTTACTGGATATGATTTACTCACCGGATATCCAGTTTTAAATTTAGTTGTTGAACACCTTATGACACATGTAACTTTTGACAACCATCACTAATTGACTACTCACTAACCAGCAAAATGTAGGAATAACAACTACTGCACTGGGCTTATGAGTGATGGTGCATAAAGATAAATTGTATATTAATTGTGCATAACATGTCCAGTGGCCCCAGTTGGATTACACGTTAATCTGTAACTACTGGAGCTCCACCTGAGGAAAATGGTGAAGAAAACTGAAACCACCCACGTGGAATATTCAATTATTGATAATGACCATGATTCCAATAACAAGCTGGATTGTGGCAATTGCAAGATAGCTTATGACAACAACACTGTGGGTTCAAGCACTGTCACTTTTAAATTTAATGATTCCATCCAATATGAATAGAAATTACCTCCAGCACCCAGGAACAATCTCGAGGAAGAGGTCGAGCCGTAGTCAATAATAACTGAATTTAAATCTCAGAAATTACAGATTGACTTTACTGACATCAATTGTTGACCTTAGATTCAAAGGACAAAATCAGAATGGCACCGTCAAAAGTATTCAATGGAGGTATTCTGGATTTGGAGATCTATCACAGCATATGTTAATCAAATATCTGAATTTGTAATAATCTTATTTATGATAACTGTGATAAAGTGCAGTACGCTCTTGACTATGATGGCTGGTGAGCATACCATCTTAATTGCAACATGCAATAACCAACAATTATCATCCCAATTATCCAGGGCTAAGTCCTATTACAGAACAGCTTCATATATCTCTATAACTCAGACCATTTGCTATGAGAAATACAAATCAAAATCAGCAATACGGACCGGAGACTCAATGGCACTAGGAAATCAGACAATTTCTTGGTCAAGCGATAGTAAAATACGAGTGAAATATACTACCTTGTGCCAATTCTCAATGGCTAATTTGAAGAGATATTCTGTTCAATGAGGTGCTGTTTCAACTCATGCTGTGCGATATTGTCTGGGCAGGTTTCAATGCCCATTTGCTACCATTACCCAAGATGCTTGCCAAAGAGAGAGGATAGTGGAATTCAATTGATAAACCTTTCAATTGAGCTGCTCAGGTTGAAACTGAGCTTGTGAAGTTGAACAAGCTACATTGCAAGAAGTCTTTGGGAGAGTCATCTCTTTCAGGTAGCAGAAGGTGTATCATCTCACAATCAATTACCTAAACAATGATTGTATCCAAGAATGTATCTAAGTGTATGAACTCTGACAAGTTGTCCTGCATGGAAAATAATCTACCTCAATCAGCCTGGGAAACCAGCTAGGTCTATACATTGCTGAAAGACAACTGAAGCTGCCTTCAGTGCAGATATAATGTTCATCCATTCTTCCTATACTAGAAATTCCACAGCCATACTTCCAAGATAGACTCACCGCTGGAGATTGCAAAGACTGAGACAGCAATGAATGCCAGTGACCAGTCAAGTGCCAATAATTCTTCAATACTCAGCAAGTTAACAACTAATGAATATTTCTCAGGATTCAGCTTTGTGGGGTAGATTTAAACAGATAAAGCTGCATATCAAAAGGTTGGAGGCATGGGTAGCAATGGTGACTATAGACAAAGTTTGAACCCTTTTCATTTTACAAAAGTTCTGAGTTTTTCTTGACAGCCCAACCACAAGAATATTATCTAAATATCAATGTGTTACTGAATCTCCAGATTGGGCACACATAGTGCTTAAAGTTTATATTCATGACAAAAATACAGTGATGCAAAATGACTAGGCTCTAATCAAGTGTGACACAACCAGCATCATTATGGCACTGATATATCTGAATTGACTTGGGACATCCCATAAGGCTGGACTGATCACCACTCTTAACTGAACTGAAGAGGTGATGCAACAGAGCATGGACAGCCAGATGATGTTGTTTACAGTTCAGTACTTGGACAATATTGAGCCAGTATACGAATCAGATGTGCCAGTTGTAATAAATCACATCAAGAATCTCATACTTGATTTATCATGGTTCTACTAACAAAATCCTGACATCTACTGGGCTTGCTGTTGATTGACTTCCCTTCCAACTAAGAATTTGAGTGGAGTGTTGCAAATATCACTAGGGACTCTGGCGGTGGAATCAAATATATTAGAAGACAATAATTATCACAATAAGAACCTGCCTTTGTGGAGTAGGCTGGGCATACATACTCTCAGAGCTACCACATTTGGTAATCAGCTTGTTTACAATTTGCAAATGATAGGATTTGCCCCAGATATTGAGGAGTATACAGAGCTGCTGGGAGCAACTTTGGTAAGTATGACTACCAATTCACCATATGAGAATGCATACTGAAATGTTGGATGCAATACTCTGAAAGCTGTGGCAGCAGTTGCAGCAGAAGAACACCTCTGAGGGAACAATGTGAAGAATACTATATGCTTGCCAAGAAAGAAAACAGGTGACTGGACATTGGACCTTGGCTTCTTTGTGAGTGAACTGTTCACAACAAGGCTTTCTGGATTATTCATTGTTCTTCATCTCCTTTTTCTTGAACTTTTAAACTGATACACATGAGATGCAGCACATAGGATGGTACATACAGGTGACAGAGACTTGATCTGTACAAGTTACTTGCAATTAATGAATGTATCCAACAGGACAAAGACTCAAATGCTGGCACCACACCAATAATTTGACCTGGTAATTGACCAGAAGTCAGGGTTCAAGTTACTATATGGCTGAAGCTGAAGCCTGTTGGATGCCGAAATAAAACCTGTAGCAGTATAAACCCAGTTGACTGAAGCAATCAATCTCATCCAGCTGTTATCATCATAAGCAGTGGTATCAATATTGAGTTCAATGAAGAATAGTGGCACAATATCATGATACATGAAGTACAGGGCACTCTATCAACCAGTGTTGATAATCTGAATATCTTACCCCTTTTCTTGGACATTCTTAACAGTATGTATTAAGCTCAGACACTCTCTAACCTAGACCTTAGGAACACTAATTACTACATTCAAATCAATAGAGGTGACGAATATTACACCGTATTCCAGACCCACTATGGCCATTTTGAATACTGAGTTGTGCTGTTCGCATTAATGAATTCACCAGCCCAATACTATACCTACAACAAAAACTCCCTATGTCAGGGTTTTGATTACTTTGACAGTTATTACCAAGACAATATCTCAATCTATTCGGCCAATAGAACAGAGTCTGAGGATCCCATTGAAGATATACTAGAATGATTACCCCAAATCAATGTCTCTTACAAGGCTGAAAAGTGGAAATTTGCAGCCTTGGAGATCAGCTTTCCCAGATTTATCATCAATTCCAATACAATCTACATGGAATGATATCACATATCATTGATTCAGAACTGCCTTATTCCAAAATCATTATGTGATGTTCAACTGCATCAAAATGTACTAACCATCTACCGAAAGATTATCTGAATATAATTCAAAGTGATGGCTACAATTCCCAAATAACATCTGCACTTAACTATCAAATGGAAATGGACCTTAGCTGCCAAGGCCAGATGATGAAATCTGAAGAAGACGATAACTGAAGTTCAAATCCAGTAGAATTTTAATCAGGGATTCCCAATAATGTACTAGACCAATATATGTCGCTTCATGATTGACAAGATACTCCACCAGTAAAACCCATTCAGCCTCATTAGGCCGGTCAATATTAACTCTTTGAAATGCCTCCCTGCATTGGCACAATCGATTATAGTCACTGGGCACCTCCAGGCATGTATAACTCAGGAGGTAGAGAGTACAACCGCAAGGGTTAACTGCAGAAGAGAATTGAACCCTGGGAGTGCACTCCAGCAGACTTTCATAGTTACTTCTTCAGCAAAATGTAATTAGATCACTTGGAGCCTCTGGGAGTATTTGAGAGTTGCTGGACCAGAATGACAGGGTGGTCAAATACTAGATTTGACTGGACTAACTCAGCAGCCTTCAGGTTTATCTGGGAGTGCTGGCTACAACTCTGTGAAGACCAGAAGGGTAGGAGACAACCAGCAGCCCACCTGCAAGCACCGACTAGAAGTTTTGGACTGGTGGAGACAATCCTAGGATCAACTTGAACCACTGTTAAGCAGTCTCGAATAAATGTCCTTATCAGAAACGTGACTAGTGTGCCTGGAAATTATAGCTACCACTGCTCATTCCATGATTTTGAAACATTATGTATTCGGTGTGTATTCTCATGTAGGTCAAAATGTATGAATTTACACATGGTATATTTAAACTGGCTGCAGGTGGTGGATGAGAGCAATTCAAGACATGCCTGAAGTTGATGATTGAGTAAACTCAGAGACACATTTGGAGACTATTGTGGCACTATTACAGCCATGAACTTGGAGGCCAAGGTCAAGGAAGTTTGGAGATAAACTTGCAGACCAAGATGATGTGAACTTAGAGGTCATACTCGAGCGAGATTGGAGATGCCATTGGATGTAATGAGAATGCCAACTTGTAGTCTGTACTTAACCGAAAATGGAATTGAACTTCGAAGTCATGATGATGTTACATTGGAAGCCGCAATGTAGCAAATTTGCAGATGCACTTGGAGGCCATGACCGAGCCAGATTGCAGGAGTTATTGAACGTGGTCAATGGTAGGCAGTCAATGGGAGGTGCACAGGGTGCTGGGACTGAATTCATTAGTGAGTGAATTTACGACTGTGGGAATACGATGAGGTAACATTACCTTTGAGCCCTCCTGGAGAACTGCCTGGTGGAGGTCAATCTTGGAGGAAAGTATGCTCGAAACTACAGCGACATCTCGAGATCAACTCATTATCCTGACGATGGATAGAAGACGGACTCTCATGGGAGGATGCTATACTTGGTGTATGCTCTACTTGGTGTATGCTGTACTTGGTGTATGCTGTACTTGGATATGCTGTACTTGGTGTATGCTGTACTTGGTGCTTACTCATGATCATGGCATGGAGAGAGAGATGGATAACCTACCTTTGTGTTCTACAATAATGGTTGTGTTGAGGACAACGATGAGGGAAGGGGAATGATGATGGGAACGAGATGGAGGATACAGATGGATATGAGAAATCAGCGGTATAATTGGCTGGTTGGGTTTAGAAGACCATATATAGGTGTTTCTGGATGCTGGATTCAGAGTCATACCTGCCATGTTGGAAATTGTCAATTGTCTTGTAAACAACATTCTCTCAAGTCCGAGTTCCTCATGCTGGTTTCTTGCATCTCCTATCTCCCCTCTTTCTCGTTCTGGCCTGTACCATACCCTAAGAACAATCAAGTTAGGTTATCCTGCACTACCTTTCCATGCAATGAGTTTGAATCAACACTCAGTATAGCATTTCCCAAGTACCCCATAATCGCATAATGGACTTTCTCCTGCTCACAGCCAGTCTCTGATTTCTGGTCTGTCATCGCTTGGTGGATCTTGTTGTACCCAACATTCTACATTTTCACAGGACAGAGTGATTGAATGAATGCAGTTTCAGTATCTGTCGGTGTCTCCTGTTCCATCTACTCCCTCCCACTTGACCACCTCCAAGTACCCATTCAATCTTAATCAAGCAGGGTCTTCGAATGCATCTGCAAACTCGCTCAATGATGGCCTCCAAACTTGCTTGATTACAGCCTCCAAGTGACCCTCTGAGTATACTTGATCTTGGCCTCGACATGTATTTTCAAACTTGTTAAATCATGGCCTATACATTCGTCCACTCAATAGCCTCTGAACTGGCTTACTTATGGCCTTCAAGTGAATTTCTGAGTTCACTCCATCTCGGCTTCCTAGGTCTTCTCAAAACTTGTTCAGTCTCAGTCTCATTGCGCATCTCCGAGTTGACTCAATGTTGGACTCTAAGTGTATCCCCAAAGTTACTTGATCATAGCCTCCAAGTATATCTTTAAGTCCACTCAATCATAGTGTGGTGAAATAGTGGAGCTACAAAGTGCAGAGATTTTCATCAACTCACCACCACAACTTTCACACCATCAGAAAGAAAATCATGAGGAAGAGCCAATCTGTCTTGTGGAGGCTAGGAAGATGATAAGAGAATTTCAAGGGGTATGAACCACATACACCGCATGGATCAATAAAGGCTGTGCAAGAGGGTGTGATGAACTACACAAATCTATTGGATTTATGAAAGCTCAAGTATGCGGGACCAAGTGGATGAAAGGACAGTGTGTGAAGTTCACATAGTGAGATGAGGTTTGTCTACCCCAGAGTCTCCCAAATATGTACTTGCCACGGTTGAGTCCATCTCTGATATTACTGTATGACCATATGCCCCAACTGCCTACCAGTTGATCAGTCCGTCTCGGTTATCTCTGCATACCTTTCCACTACACAGTGGCATGCCTGCAGTAAGTCGAATGGTGGTGGTAGTGGTGGTGGTGGTAAGCAATAAAATTTTGCCGCACTGTGACCTGGACATGAATGCATAAGTTCTGTCAATCGGTATCTCCAGGTGCTCCTCTAATTACATTCAAGTACCATCTGGAGCCAGATTGACCATATGTTTATATATAAAGAGACTTAGATACGACATATTATATCAGGATGTTGCGAATCTGGTGTCTTTAACTAGCGTGAATATGATACATATAATGCTTTGTGGTTATGGAATCCTAAGAACCACTACTGGGAGAATACAGCACCATGTCTCCCAGAGAGCAGCGCAGAGGTCTCAGCTGCTCTCCAAGGCTCCTGCAGAAGTGTGCTGAGGTTGCAGCAGCTTCAAAATTGCACTGTTTGAGTAGTCAAATCCTGTAGCATTCTGAATGCACATCCACAACTACAGGTTCTTTTACGAGCAGCTGTGAATCTTCCTGTAGAGTCTGAGTATATTTTGATTTGTTCATTGGGGCCTGGAAGTAGCTTGAAGCAGTTAGGAGAACTGGTGAGGGGGACGAGAGTGGCTGTGAAGTGAGTATATTGCATCTGGACCGATGTACATTTTGCTGATGTTACTTACAATCAGTGATCTCATTCAGAGTTGTTCTCTGAAGCCCTGTACAATCTCGCTCTCGTAGAAAGATCTTACAAAAATCCTTCTTACTAGCCTGTTCATTGTCAAAGTTACTGGCTTGTTGTATGCCAATATGTGGAATACAGCCACGTTTGTCAGAATATGCCTCCTTCCTAGACATGATCCAGACACAATCAGGGGGTATATCTGATGGCATGCCTGGTCCACTGTGATTTTTTCCGCACATTCAGTGGTTTGTGGAGCCAAAAGTCGACTGCTTTGCAAGTGAATGCTAATGTTCCACCTTATACAGTGTGTCCACCAGTAATGCCACCAGTTGTACACTTCAGCCCACTCCGTGGATGATGTATTTGTCAATCCCATTTTGGATTACTTGATAACGATTCACCGTCCATTCCCACATGGTGTACGACACAGCAATTATTCCACCATGCACCTTAATTATATGCTCAATCACCTGGGGAACACAGAGTATTCAGTCTGTCTATTCTCCGGTAGTTCTGTGGATTCTTAGAATCCTGACTATAATTTACAATGAACTCATCTACATTATATTGCTACAAACCCTCTTTGTATTCCATTGTACAGGCACATATCCTTGTTTGCTCATTGGTGTAAGCTTGATGAAATTGAATAGAGTTGCCGCAGATGGTTGGCTCACCTAACAGTGGTCCAATTCAGTCATCTAGTGATTTGTTCAATGCGATGATTGCCGATGGTAGTGGTGAATTGTGCCTGCTAGCGAATGATCAATCTTTGGGGTTGTTATAGTTTCCATTCAGAGCTAGAATACAATCACTAATTGCTCCTCCATTATCATCAACTCTGTTCTACAATATATAAAAGATATTGGTAATCATAGTTAAATTATTGAATAGCCACTGCTGGATCTCCACTCAATAGCCAGAGTATAAATGATTCCATCGACTTATGTAAAAGCGAATTGGAATTGTATTTGCCATTTGTAGCATCATCTGATGTAATAATAATAATCTTGTAAACTTGCCATAATTCCCAGTAGGTGTGCTCATACCTGGGAGAAGACCAACTATCATCAATTGACTATCAGTAACATTGAGCTGAAGTTGAGCCTGCTTTGGCATCCCTAGTGTACCAACTCTCAGTGGCCTGTGGGCTGTAACAGCTCTCCTGTAATCACCAATAGACCAAATGGATACCAACTTATCAAATCTGATTGATGCTGCGATTGATCACCTTTAAGTTTACATCCAAATTTATTCCAATCGATTTCAACCCACATCATTGCTGCACCATCTTCTGCCCAGTAGGCCTGGGATATCCAGGTTTGAATTGTCTCTGCAAATGTCATCCTGAATTGGGTGCAGTTCCAATCTCGGGTGATGGCTACAATCTGTCGCTAAGAATTTCGGATGAATTCTCCTTCTTGTGTATTGGGATGTCAGCTTGGCTGCTTGTAATCTGGAATCCATATGACATTGTCTCTGTTATTGTTAAGCTCTATTCAATGGACTCATCAAGGCATGTGGCATCTGATATCAGTGTGTACAAAGCTGAAAGATATCTCGCACAAAGATTAGATATCCTAATGTGTCAGAAAGAGGCAACTGATAATGTTGCACATATGAAACATATCTGAAATTACAAGGGTAACATTAATGTACAGGTGTACGCCTGTGTATAGGCTCATTTGAAGCTATATCAGTAGATAACATTGCCAATGTAGATGTCAATATTGTGGAGTCATATAAGCATAAGATTATGCCTAAAGATCTATTGCTCGTGGCATGCCGACTATATATTACAAGATTTTTCTGGCTCTTGATATCTCACATGCAGCCATGCCATCACAAACTTGTACATTGTGCGATTTAAATTCCAGTTGATATAACCAGCCAATGTTGAATGCCATTGCTACAACATTTCTTCAATTTCCAATTGTACTGTTAGCTGGCATGTTGGCACATCCCATTATTCTTGAGACATTGACCAAGTTAAGCAGCCACCATCCATCTGTTAGCTACATTAGTTATAGTTAATTGTACCCTCTTTGAATATGCAAACCAGTTCTCATAACACTCCCATGATATTGGTGATGTTCTCAGAGGCGTTATTGCAATCACTAATCCCCATATCCAAATGCAATGGCAGTAATCATTTCAGCGAAGTTGTGAATTTCCAGTGTATCTTCATTTGGAAACTTTGTATACCATGTGACCAGTACTGATCACTCTCAATGTGCCACATGGTGGTGGAATCAAATTATGCTTTTTCTTTGATCAGCTCTTGCCATTTACAATTGTTAGTCAATTCATTTCCATTGATGAAACTGTTTAGAGTGTGCTCTGCCATTTCAATTTGTTCTGTACTCTCTAGAAGCTAAGTGCTGGAACATTACAATTTGAAATACTTCACTTTATAGTATTCAGACGATTCTTGATTATGACTCCTCTTTGTATGGTATTATACATCATTCTCAAGGAAGCCACCATTTCTCCCACTATTACAAATACGGATTATCCATGAATGCTAAGTACACTTCAAATTCCAATTTTCCATGTCTGTATTCAAGTCGGAGAATATAGTAGACATGTTTCAATCAAGTTGTTTCTGTGTCTGCAAAGTTGTGGGTACCCATCTCTATAACAACTTCCTCCAATGTATTGGCCAGGGTGTCAATCTTATTATACAGCCACCAGGTGAAAATGCTCCAAATGTCATCCTTATGTGCTTCCTTTCGCAACTAATGAATATGCTTGCTGTGTGGTAAAGGACCCCCATTAGTCAAACAGCATGACTCAGCACAGTGATTGATGTTATTCATATAATGCTGAATTTTTGGTGTATATTTCTATAGAATCTCCCAACCACTTAACCTTGCAGCTTACATTTTTTCTTGCACAGTATAAAAATTCATCTATATCTTGCACTGCTAGTCTAATATGTCAAATTTCATACAATGCTGAATGCACCTTAACAACTGTTAGGCATTTGGTGTTACAGTTATACTTCCACAATCATACAGGATAACTCAATGTTCCATATAGAGATACTGGTTTGGGAATCATGAATTATCACTTACATGTCCGTTTTCCATCTACCTTCCGGATTTGCTCACTTATTGTTTATATCTCCACCACATGACTGTCGTATCAACTGATCCATGATAACAGTCAAGTGAAGCGAAAATAAGATGTGTATCATCTTTGGATCACTAATGATTGTGAGTTCTCCATTCCCAATGGTAATGTCTTATGGGCAGGAAACCTTATTCCCAGTTGCCGACAAAATGACTATTCACTCATGCTCTAACAGTTCATTCCTGATGAGGTGATGTGTCATCAACAACAGACCAACATGGCATCTCAAGACATGCAGAGCCATGTAAGAGATTAGTCAGCAACCAATTCTAGATCTATTGGGACCCTGTCAACCGAGTGGACATATACTAATCAACCCTGATTCTAATGACACCTTCTTGGTCTGTGCGATAGTGCCCTGGGATCGATATGTCCTGAGTGGCACAGGATACTCTCCATTGAATATATGGCAAAACAGCTCAGCTGCAGATTACTGTATATATGACTCCAATAAAACATAGTCAAATTAAAGGTTCTGTCGTTTGCCGCAATTGTTAAAGCATTTTGTACCCGGTGGGTCTATGAGAGGGCACTCTCACTGGCTCTTGGTGATACCATTCAGTTTGGTGATAATCAGCTTCAGATGAGTTCCTAGCAGTAAGAGGTATCGCCAAATTCCGATTAGGTTACAACATGATCACATAACCTTGATGATAAAGTTTGTACTCCTGTTAGTTAGATCTTGACTCTCAATGGTACAGGCTGGAGATGATGAGGCAGTTACATATGTGAACTCCGAAGCAGGCTTAAGCAGTCTCCGGAATGTTCAGTGTGCAAATCCTCTGAAAGATATTGAATTAGACTGACATGGAGGAGGGATATCGATATCATACTGTCTCTAATGGAATCTATCTACGGATATCTATAGATCATCATGACCTGGAGGTTAGGCCTAAACTCTATTCCCGTGTATTATCTATTTGTTCTGCATCCTAGTCAAAGAGGATACTTCTCACTTGATGTCCAGAGGTATACGTTTATTTTTCAGTTGTATGTGGCAGATGTATCAATTACCTCTTTATACTTCATAATTCTGAGTACCTTTGTTGAAGCAAGTCATTGATTGGGAAGTTGGCAAGATGATACTGTTAAGTCTGAAGGAAGTCTGAACAACTGGGCAATAGTGTCCTAGTTCAGAGGATACATCTGTTATGATACTATGGAGTCGGCACTAGTCGTTCTGCAGAGGCCAAACGACTTTACTGTACCTTATTGGAAAGTTGGTACTTGGAGCCGTTGCATTCCTGGACAGTTGATCTTCGAGGATAACTGCCTGTTGTTGGGACCATGCTTTTGAGACGTCAATAGAGCAATATCCTTGAGTTGTCTACATGAGCAATTGATATCTTAAGAGAATAATCTTTGGTCAAAACTATCCATCGAATGAAGAAAACCGAACAGTTAGCTCATATCCCCCTGGGGTGGTAATCATAGTACCTATATGGAGTGATATTTTGTAATTCTTCCCCTGTATCAGTCTGTTATTCATGGTGTCCAGAATTAATCAAACCTATGATAATTCACCTGGTGTTACAACAACTGCAGGAGCTTTCAGAAGCACTTGAAAATGCTTTTGCAGTATCTGAAAGCACATTGGATAGCAGGAAAAGAGCTTGGGAGTAGCTGTGATGACTGAACAATACTAGTGCGATTGACTGCAGTGTCTGGGAGGTTTGCATATGCCATCCAGGTCATATTAAATCTTGCTAATACAGGGGAGAGTGGATAGTGCTGACTGGTCGTGAATGTACTGTTATGTACCACATATAACCGAATTCAGATAGTATATATGGGTGTACTGGATTCTGGAGACGGTTCTTATTAATTACTTCAAAATTACCGCAATTTTCCAAAATACAGTCTTTATATTGCCTTATACACTATGTTGCTTCTGTCTCTTGTGTATCACATTCTGCATGGCAAATATGCATCAAAAATGAAAAGTTCTTTGAATATTAACACTTTATAAACAAGAACTTGATTGGGTCTGAATTTACTGATCTTGCTTGTTCTTACATACTTGTACCTAGTGATAGCCACGGGTCCGGGTAACCCGCCAGCAGTCCGGGTTTTGACAAGCTGTTCGGTTTGGTTTGGTTCAAGACCAGGACAAAAACCCAACCTGTGTTGTCTTGGCGGGGTTGCTACCCAGACTGGACAAAGAAGCGTGGGCATTTGACCGGGTTGGAACCGGACCGCGGTTCGAAACATATGGTTCCTGCAGCTGTGGCTGCAATTAAGTATTGGAGTTTTGATCGTATCATGACATGGTCAATACGTAAATTGTTCAGTTTTTGCTGCTCTTTCACCTCCTGGATTCAAATATGCAATCCGACTAATATTCGTTGAGTGGGGGTGAAATAATGGCAGATTGTAAGCGATATTGGCGGGTGTTCGTTCACGACTCAACAAATACTTGTCGGATCCCAATTCTGAAAGCGGGAGGTGAAAGAGCGACTAAAACTGCACAAGCTACATATTGATCGTGTTGTGATACGATCAGAACTCAAATACTTAATTGGAGGCAAAATGGTGAACTTGAAATGCCGGGTTTTTGGTGGTAAAACGGGCCCATTTCCAATGGTCTGGGTTTTAAATGTGGAAAGACACGTTGTCACAGTCCGGTTTCGGGTGGAACCGAGCCCGGAACTGAACAGGCATTTTGGACCCGTTGCTTACACTACTTGTACCTGTGTTTTCAAGTACAATCTCAATCCTAACAGCCAATTGTGTGAGAAGTATTATCCCCACTTTGAATGTAGTAATATGTAGAGTATTTCAATACAGGGAGCGAAACTGGCAGGCTGAGAGTAACGAACGCGTGAAAACAAGTATAAAATGAAAGGAATGCAATCAGTCTTTGTATTTTACACTGAAACAAATTGCCTGTAACATATTGTGATATTTAAACAGGATTCATTTGACTCTCGAAGTATTTCTTATACTGCCATTCTGCAATATTTATTTTGAATGTGAGTCTATCCTTAGGTTGAATATGTCTTATTTAGCATTGCGAATAGTATATAGCTACGGAATATGTGTATAATATTTGTTGAACCCTTAAGTAATGGAGTTTTACTGTATGTTTCAATACATTACGTAGTATTTATTTTCACCATCGTGAAATAAATCTTTATATGAAATACATTCCTGAACTGGTATATTTTAGTATTAGTCTTGCAGTATTTTCAAAAGATTTCTATACATATATTAGAATATTGCAAAATTTACCCATTTCATGACATTTTGAACATGACTACTTTATATAAATTTATAGTTTAAAAATCTCATGCTAATTATACAATTGGATTTTTATACCTGACCATATTTTATTACAGTTTCATATCATATTCAAGTGCTGTACATTGAAATAAACTTATTTATCTTAATGAACTTAATTGTATTACCTTTGTTAGACAAATTTTAAATATCAACAAGAGTTTGATATGTATATTCCTTGAATTTTGAATGATATTACTTAATATTACTGAATAGGATCAGCTAATTTTGGAGCCATATATTGACTTAGCCTAATGAATCTTGGTATGAACCATGTAGAGTTTGCTTTGTGAACTGTAATGGTTTTACACTTTACTAACCATTGCTTTTAGATTCTCAGATTATAGTTAATTTGAATTTGTTAATATCAAAAACTATTGTATATTGTAATATATTATTCCTATTAGAATGATTTGTGAAGAAATAATATTCGAATCTTTAATTAAAGTTATGAAAATTAGACTGCATAATAATGAAAATTGGAAAACTTTGAAATTTATTCTTTATATGAATATTGTATTACAGTAACTTGAATGATATATTCTGAAATATGTATTTTGTCTACAGCAATATTAAATCAAAAGTAATTCAATAGTTGCAGATATAAGTTGTTATATTTGAATCATTAATGCTTCGTATAATACAATAAACACTGATATAGTATTACAGTGGTGCATAATCCCAATAATCAATATAAAAATTAGTATATTAAGTACAGCCACCCAGGCACCAATTTCACTGTGCTTTGTCTCTCATCTCATTTGAAGCCCTAACTTCTTGAAATCGCTTCCTAGAATACACTTGTATCCAGAATTGTCAAAACAAAGATCATCCAAGTTACCAAAATTCTCAAACTCTTCTCCTGATGCAAGTCCTGTAATAATGGACCTCCAGATCTTCTACTTGATACTGGTCAGATCTGAAAGGTAAAGCACAGATGTGGAGAGGTGACTGTGTCGGTATTCTTGGTAATAAATATATTGGTTTCCCAAAATGGGGATGATATGTGTGAATACGGTTTTAGGTAATGATGATCAATCATTCTGCACAGGAGGTTATCGCAAATAGGTTTATTGGTATATTTTAGTGAAGGCCAATGCCAAATAGGAGACACAGTCATTATAGATAAAATTTTGAATAGAATTGTTATTAATATTGTAAGCTGCTCTTTGCAGCTAATGTCTGCCTGTGGATTGCTGCTTGAGCTTGGTTTTCTGCAGCACCAGGACGACATAAGCATTTCATGGTCATGTTCTCCAAATGATACTGCATCAGAATAATTGATATGATACCATGATTGGTTGCTAACTTCTCTGTGAGGGTTTTACTAATTACGTCATTGGTACGCCACGTGTTTTTGATGGTTATCATATCGATGTATGAGAATTTAAAAAGTATTTTGCTTCCGGCAAGGGCCATCATCAATCAAGATATGAAATCTACATTGGTGACAGTTTATAACTGCAACTTCAACATCTCGCATTCTATTTGTTCAGTGGTTGGAACATCTGAAGAGCTGTTTCCTTATCAGCACCTATTGCAATTAAATCAATACCTCACCATTATCTGGATATGGGGCAACTGCAATAATGATGTCACCAACAACCCTAGTTTCCGTCAGAAACGCCCAGATGTTCTGGACGGCTCTGGTGGCTCTGACTGAACCTCGTACCCTCTGACGGAGAATTACTCACTTCCTGTCACCCAGGTGACCAGATGCGTTGCATACTTACCTCCTTGACTTTGCGCCCAGGATGCGGTCACGTATACACACCAACAGAACGACCAATGTATTACACTCTTTGCAGGGGCTGTAGTTATGATGTAGCTGTTTACACAGCACCTGTCGATGTTTATGCCTTTCTTCGGCCGATTGCCACATGCCGCACTCTGATTGATGATCAGCTTTGAGATGTTATCACTTATTGCAATACAGTATTCGCTTCGGATACATCGCTTGTTGTTGCGTTTGCTTTGTCATTATTGTATCTTAAAATGTCTGAAATATACTGTCCAATCTTCACACTCTCTAGTACTATCCACTTAGTCCTCACATTCTGTGTTGATGCATCATCGGCTTGCAATGCCTCTTCCTCCTATTCCGTATCCACATTGTCGCCATCGTCGCACTCATGCATGTCAACATCACTGGTTCCCAGGCCAAACCTACTATGTCCTCTTTCCTCCACATTTTGTGTTGATTCATCATTGGCTTCAGATGCTTCTTCCTCCTCATCCGCATCCGCATCATCGCCATCCTCGCCCTTATACACGTCGACACCACTGGTTCCCAGGTCGAACCTTTCGAGTTCAGTCGCTGTTAATCGTCGCAGGCTAGCTGTGGGGATGGCATCACGCTCCTTGCTTTGGTCACCTTCATCTTCATGATCCCCGCTGCCCCCTGGCATCCCGAAATGCAATTTGTCATCCTTGCAATTGTTGTCTATCTGGATGTTTGGGTCAGTGCTTCCGATCTCAGGCTCCTCAAGCGCCACTTCCGAGATCAAATAGTCAGGAAGAATAGCATTGTCAACACGTGCTACTTCCACACTGATGATCACAGCAGGCATTGGGTTCTCTGCCTGTTGGATTTGACGGTTGACTGTAGCAAGAGTGTTTTTATACACCCTCTGTTGGTAGGTCTCCGGTAGTGTGTTCCAGGTATTCATCATGAATGTATATGGTAGTGCAACACCAGACAAGGTTAACAACTTGTGACCGATTGCAGCGCAGCAGGATGCGTTCTTACCACCGTCATTCTTGTAATTGAAGTAATTCGAGCGATCAGGTTTATCCGCTTTCCGCCTTGACTTGAAAGCTTTCAGATGAACACCTTCGTTCTTTGGCCACTCCAGGAGAGCATGGCGCAAAGCGGTGCAGGAAAACATGATCAATGGCGAGGGTATATGACCATCCTTGTCATTAATCATGGAATTATTAAATCCATCAGCATACTTACCGCAGTTATTCGCCCGATGATAAAATCTGATGTAGATACACCATGGGATTCCTTCAGCGAGGAAGTAAAGTGGACACAGGCCATTTGTTAGAAGCTTTTGACTCTCTCTGCGTTGGATTTGTGCCCGGTACACCACCTCCCACATGCTTTGCTACAGGAAAGAAATACTTATTGTCTGCCAGAAGGGAATCAATGAATTCCAAACCCTCTGCATCGGATTCAAAGTGGTGGAGATCATAAAGCTCTGCTATGTTGTCCCTTGCAGGTTGAATAAGACGGGATTTAACCTGATCGACTTGTGCTCGAACCTGGTACCGGTTTGAGTGTGTAATATCCAACGTGGGCTGTTGCTTCAGCATACCTCTTGCAAGATCTCCTTTGTGCGGGCCTCAAATGCTATGGACGAAATGTTGTTATGCTGCATAGAGGTGTTCCAGTATGTCTCTATTATCTGCCAGTGTGGGGCTTCAGCTAATGCTTTCGAAACGTGTTCATCAGCAAAATGTAAATCACTCCGGCAGCCACATGCAAACCTCCCAGACACTCCGGTTGCCCTCACCAGTGCTTCTAAGTACTTCCAGATGCTCCCAGGATCCCCTGGAGCTTTGCAAAGTGCTCTCAGACTCTGCAAGAGTATTCTCAGGTGCTCATGAAAGCACCTACAGTTCTGGATGTGGATTCAGGACACTACGGGATTTGATTATTAGAATAGTCAAATTTTGGAGGGCATGAAACGTCCGCGCAGGTCTGTGGGATACTTTGAGAGTAGCTCTGCAAGAGACTTGGTGCCATATTCTCAACGCAGTAGTTTTCTGGGTTCCATAAGCTCAAGGCATGTCTTCTATCATATTCATCTTTGTTACAGTCACAAGATTCACTACGTCATAATATGGCATGCATTATTTAAGTATCTCAACAAGTACACATATGGTCAATCTGGCCACAGATGGTAGTCGAGCATAATCAGAGGAGCACCTGGGGACGCCCATTGAGAGAACTTAGAGATGCACAACTTGGAGGCTGTAGTGGTGAATCAACAGAGCTAGAAAGCAGAGAGCCCAACATCAACATTCTGCCACACCTCTTGCGGCATCCAAACAAAACTTGCGAGGGAGAGCGGTTCTAGCTCCAGGAGCGCAAGAAGAAGGTGAGAACATATGATATTACCCAGCCGTCAGGAGCCACAAAATCTCGGACAGAGTGAGTGAGACCAAAAGTTGGGAAAGATTGAGTGTGTATTTTTGTTGAATGGCAAGATGAAATGCAAATGAGACGATGTCCATCTACCCCGCTACCCCTGTATCTCTGTACACCCACCGTCGTTCCTGAATGATCTACTTGGAGGCCGTGATCGAGCAAGTTTGGAGATGCAATGGGAGACCGGCATTGATTGACATCAGAGATACACTTGGAGGCCGTGATCAAGTGAGTTTGGAGATGCCATTGGAGACCGAGATTGAGTGAACTCAGAGATGCTGTGGGAGCCCGTGAACGAGCGAGTTTGGAAATCCACTTGGAGGCCGAGATCGGGTGAACTCAGAGATACACTCCTAAGCTGCGATCGAGCGTGTTTGTAGCTGAACTTGCAGGCTGTGATGGCATGAGATTGGAGGAGTACTGGGAGGCAGTCAATTTGGAGGGAGGCGCGACGGTAGCTGAGATTCTATTCATTGGTTAACTCGTAATTGTGGGAATGTAGAGAGTTGAGTACAACAACATCCGCCAAGAGATGAGAACCTGGCTTGGACTGGGAGACTGTCGATCTTGGGATAATTCTGTACTTGGTGTATACTATACTCAGTGTTAAATCATGATTACAGCACGGAGAGATAGAGAGCAATGACTTAACTTCATGTTCTTAGGTGATGGTAGAGTTGAGCACAAGAATGAGAGAGATCAGAGGAGACGGGGGAAATCATCATGAGAAACTGGGACTTAAGAGAATTTCATCTGCGACTCAATTAACCATCCCCAATACAGAAGGTACGAGTCCTGATCGGGCGGGTAATAACACCGATGCAAGGTCTTCTAAACCAAATCAGGCTAGTTGTACTGCTGATTTCACATAGCCGCTCGTATCCTCCATATCGTTCTCATCTTTATCTCCCATCTCTCACTTTCCTGACCACAACTCTACCATCATCGCAACAACACAAAGTCAAGTCATCCCGCTCTATCTCTCCCGGCCATTATGATGAAATATCACTGAGTGCAGCATACGCCTAAGATTATCTGTCGTCCCTTCATTTCCACGATTTCGAATTGACGCCTGAAATGTAGCTTTAGCTTCCAGCGTACCTAGCTACCGATCGACCGCCACCAGCCAGATCTCCATATGAGCTTCAAACGGAATGTCATCTTGTCAAATTTCCTCGGGTTTGAGTTAATTAACTAATGAAGAGGGTCTCAGCACCTGGCATGCCTCCCATCGACTGCCTCCAGATCGACCACCTACAAGTACTCCACCAATCTCGCTCAATCATAACCTGCTGCAACTGCATCTCCAAACTCGCTCGATTACAGCCTTGGAGTGCAACTCTGAGTTCACTCGATCATTGCCTCCAAGTGCAGCTCCAAACTCGCTCACTCACAGGCTCGGAGTGTATCTCTGGGTTCACCCAAGCTCGGTCTCCAATTGAATCTCCAAATTTGCTCGATCATGGCCTCAAAGTGCATCTCTAAGTTCCCTCAACCACGGCCTCCAAGTGCATCTCCAAACTCGCTCCATCAGGGCCTCCCAGTGCATCTCCAATCTCGCTTGATCACAGCATCCAAGTTCATTGCTGACTTCACTCAATTTCGGTCTCCAATTGCCTCACCAAACACGCTCAATTACAGCCCCAAAGTGCATCTTTGAGTTCACTCGACCTCAGCCTCCAAGCGCATCTCCCAACTCGGTCGATCACGGCCTCCCAGTGCATCTCTGAGTTCACTCAATTTCAATCTGCAATTGCATCTCTAAACACGCTTGATCACGGCCTCAGAGTGTATCTCTATGGTCCCTCCATAGTCATTTTCAGGCACACCTCGAATTGCTCTGAAGCACCATCTTCAGCCAGTCCAAATATACTGTGTGTAGGTTGGTAGCTATATAGATACATAGATACATAGATGAGAATACAAACTGAATACTTAAAATCGTTGAACGACAAGTAGTAGCTATGATTTCCAAGCGCACCAGCAGTGTTTCCAAAGATGATGATGTTTTTCCCAGACTGCTCTTCTGTGATTCAAGGTGCTCCCAGACATGTCGCCGGCACTCCCAGGTTTGTCACTGGCGCTCCCAGGTTTGTTGCCAGCGCTCCGTGGTGTTCCCAGGCTTGTCATTGGGGATCCCAGGTTTCTCACCAGTGCTCCCAGTAACGTTGAAGGCCGGCAGGATTGCCCTCCTAGGGTCTGATACTCTCCTGAAATTGACGCATCTAAGTTTACACTACACATCCTCTCAGACACTCCTGGAGGCTTCCAGTGACTAAAATACATTGTGCTGATGTCGCATTGCATAACTTACCATCGTCAAGTCGCTTTCACTCATCAACGGCCATCTGTTTCACATGTTGACCTCCAGGAGTCTGGCCGTTGCAACCACCAGATGCGTCATGTCTGAGTGACCAAATCGATGGATGGTACGACTGCCGGAGACCATTGATCCAGGTGTAGACACCGTCTGCTGTTGCAAATATTACTGCTGCGGTCCCTGATTCAGTTCGGTAGCTCGTGTTCGTAGTGGATGTGGAATGATCGCGCGGGCTTTTGGATGAAATATGGAGGTTGGCAGGGTTTCAAAACCGCTGAGAGGAGTGGGAGTGATGGCAATGCCGGATACGTGGCTCGATACAACGCAACGCATTGAGGTCCCACCGGGGGCTGGTGTGCTATGACTACTTGTACCTGGCTTCACTGTTGGAGTATTTATTGACTATCACTGTGTAGCAGACAGGGTGGAAGTCAAGCGTGGAGTGATATCTGCAACAACATAATTGTTCACCGAAGATAAGGGTGTGGAGTTCTGAACTTGGATTGTAGGGGCTGCTGAACTCCTTTCTTGAGAGGAATCCCTTTCGCCAGCCAGTACTTCAACCTAAATCTTAGCAGGTGGAAGTTGAGAATTCTCCAAAGGCCGACAACTTTGCTGATTCTAACAATTGGCAAGACTTCAAACATTTTGTACAACCGGAGTCATGTCAGGGTGAGAGATTTCGGAAGGTATATTCCGATATAGATGTTCAATGTTAAGAATGTAGGAATAACTGCCTGTGCATTCAGATGCAATGGCAGGCGAGGTAGACTCCAATTTGAGCAACAACGGTGGGTTTCGACAACTAAGGGAGGCGCAGTGTATACCGCACTAGACTCTAAACCTTGACAATACTCGGGGATAAGATACTTTGAAAACCATTCCATTCTGGGGCTAACTGCCATCAGATTAAACTCAGCATTGAAATTCACTGTTACAGGAACGTCTGAAGGCCTATTTGCACCGCTTGAAGGGTGTGTATGCCTTCTTGGCACAGTGATCATAGTATTGCACTGGTTCTTGGCACAATACTTCGAACCATCGATTGTGTATATCTTCAGCTTCCAGTTCAAAATCCTCTTTTCGCAGTGCTAAAAGCATAGCAAAGCGAACAATGATGTATTCACTATTCTATGACATCAGTTGCATGTGCTTTTTCCACTGCTAGGCATGTTGGTAGCTGTGTTGAATGGTTGCAGAGTTGGGATAACCTGAAAACTACTCAGTTTGCTGCGAGATGCACGTGGTCTGAGCAGTAAATGTGGTGTGTGACGCAATAGCAACGCCCCGTGTTGTAAATGTTCCTCACTACAAGTACTAAATCTGGTCTCGAGGTTTCTCTGTTATGAGGTACCTAGTGGTCGTCCATGATGCAGGTTGGCCCATTTGGTGTTCTTTAACCAACAAAACAAGTTAAACCAAGAAATCACAAGAACTCGAGTATATATATCCCTTGTTCCCACCTTCACCTCCATTCTCATTTCCTCCCGTATTAAACACACTGCCAGAATCCTCAACTCTCGTGACATCATGTGGCTTGCACAAAACAATGCCTCTCGTTTCAAAACACACCCGATAACCAACACAACTTTGTATGTTCTTTGTTGGCTTTGTTCCACTACATGCAACTGTATCATAATGCTAGTGCCTTGGATGTAGATTCATTTTCAACTCACAGTGATGGCACCAAAGTGCAGCCGCAAAGGAAACAGGAAGGCAACGGCTAGGGCAAAAATGCCGACAACGGATATAAATCGACGCCTGTTGTTGGATTGGGACCATACAAAGGGATTCATCTCGGAACACATCCAGGGACTCATATGGAGACACAATCATTGCGCCATCAATGATGAGAGGGCATGGGACCTCTTTTGTGATATAATCTTTCTTGATCTAGTCATGACTCGCCAGTTTTCAAAATTGCAGCTAATATGGCTGCAAGGCAGTCGCAGGAGTTCGCCTTTTCGTGAGTGGTGGGCAGCCTTCTGCTCATATATGGGGCAAATGTTTGACAAAACCCAGGACCAAATAAACCATTGGAGGCGAGACAACCCACGTGCCTTCGGGGATCAAGTCGATCACTATGATCCGCAGACAACCAGCTTGGAGAAGGCTAAATGCACTGGGGAGCTATTGTCTTGGTATGGTAGTGCTGATCTCAGGGTAAAGATTGAGCCACCAAGCTGCCGGCAGTACAACCCAGGCAATATCCTGGCCGTTAGACAACTGAATTGGGATGAGATATTCGACCAGCATGATGATAATGAGAGCTGGGTGGATCACAGAGCACCCAGGGGTGGAAAGAGCCGTCCTCCCTATGGCAATGACAATGACATCGGCGAGGGTGAGGAGGACACACAGGGCGGTGAGCAAGGGACCAGGAACGAGAAGGGAAGAAAGGATTGGACGGGGACAGGGATGAGGAAAGAGAAGGGGAAGGGGCAGGGGAAGGCAATGGAGGAAGGGAAGGGGAAGGAGAAGGTAAACGGTAAAGGGAAAGGTATTGTTGAACAAACCCCAGGAGGAGATGATATCTCTTGTGCCATTGCTTTGCAGTTGCAGAAGGAAATGTATGAGGCAAACTCGGAAACAGAGGGCTAAATAGGGTTGGTAAATTAAGAGCTGGAAGCATTGCCCCCCGTATCAATGTCCTCAGATGATGATTCCGACTGGACCCAGTTGTACGGCAAATATGACTCACAACATGCTCCTGATGTGGATATGCGCATGAAGGATGATGCGGACGTACTGGCCGGTGTTGATTTACAGGGCAATGTGGATATGGAAAGGGCCGGTGACGATACAGAGCCGGAAGATGAAGAGGAGGAAGATGAATAGGAGGAGGATGAGGATGAGGAGGAGGATAAGGATGAGGAGGAGGATAAGGATGAGGATGATAATAAACAACCTTGGACGATTGGCCAGGGAGAGATGGTAAATACATCGACTGATGATTTAGATACCAGGGTAGACAATCAGCCAATATTGCTACCTGAGCAAAGTCACGAGATGCGCGAGCATACCCCACGGCCCCAACCTCTGGTGCCTGCCCCGTGGGCACAAACCCCAGAGCCTCGTTCACAATGACAAATTCCCAAGACTCATCCGTTCACTGGGCTGGAGCATTTGGGGCTTGTGATACCGGAAACACCTCGCCCGGCGGTGCCCACTCTGCGAGAAGCTGGGGCAGCTGGAACCACCTCGGATTTGGATCGGGATGAGTAGCTGCTCGGCAAATGGGTAGCTGGCGACAGTCTCCCCGATGTCCCTCTTCCCGATGTCCTCATCCTTCAGGCACTCCTGGATGGCTCGGTAGGCGCGAAGTGAACTAGGCTTTCTGTCGCAGAGGAGGCGGTACTTGTGGTGTTCGGGTTAGAGTGGGGTTCTTGTCTTGTTTGGTTCGTTTTTTCTAATCTCTGTATCTCAGGTATTGACTATTACACTCGTTGCAAGGTTTTTGGATCACTCAGGGTATAATTTATTTCTGGGCTTTGTATTCGTTCAATTTTATTCATAGTATTATGGGACATCGCACATGCAGGGGTTTAGCAACTCCTGGCGTGTAAGGTACCTCCTTGTGATGGTGTTGAGGCTCAATAAACCTCTCAAGTTAGGTGAAAGTATTGTGAGCGTACATACCAGGCTGCTCAGGCCCAGCACCAACTTCCGTCCCTTTCCACAGTGTATAATCTGCTCCCATGTGTCATCGACAATGCCAGAGGAAACCTCTCTCCATTGCCCCTAATTTTCATAACCAACGGAGTTCACATCATACATCTGGCAACTTAAACATATCAAATAACACCATCCTGAAGACCTTCAAGTTGGTCGCCAGAAGAATCTGACTATTTGCACCGCACCCCGACGTGTTCAACCTGCTCAGCATCGTGAACTCAACACTAACAAGGATTCAGTTGAAGGCAGGGACGTGTTTCCCGACCTCGAACATGTTGAAAACATTGTAGACTTGGAGTTTTAACTACCGCCACCTCCTCTGCGGCGGACGGAAATATACCCCGGCACCTGCCCTCCGCTGATCCAGTACATTGCTGAGCAATGGGCATGCGACGCTCAGGGTGGCTTTGAGATGAACATACAAAATAATTCCTACTACCCACTTGCGACGGGTGCAGAGTACAGATATATCCAGTGTGGGATCAACAACACAGGCATGAAGACCATCAGCACAATGTATTTTAGTCTCTGGAAGACTCCAGGAGTGTCTAAGAGGATATGGAGTGTAAACTTAGAAGCATCAATTTCAGGGGAGTATCCGACCATAGGAGGGCATTCCGGCCGGCCTTCAGAGTAATTGGGATCTCTGATGACTGGTACAGGAGGACCATAGGAGTGATTGTGATAAGTTTGGGAACATCTCGGAGCACCTGAGTGAACTTTGGGTGCACCGGGGAGAACCTGGGAGCACCGGCAACAAGCCCGGGAGCGCCGATGACATGCCTGGGAGCGCCGGCGACAAGTCTGGGAGTGACAACGACAGGCCTGGGAGCGCTAGCGACAAGTCTGAGAGCACCTCATATCACAGAAGAGCAGTCTAGGAAAAACATGTTCTTTGGGAACGCTGCTGGTGCGTCTGGATATCATAGCTACTACTTATCGTTCAACGATTTTTCAAACTCATGTATTCAGTTTGTATTCTCATCTATCTATCTATATAGCTACCCATCTACTCACAGTATATCTCGACTGGCTGCAGGCAGTGCTTGAGAGCAATTCAAGGTGCACCTGGAAATCACAATCCAGTGAACTCAGAGATATACTCCGAGGCCGTAATCAAGCGAGTTTGGAGATGCACTTGGAGGGCGTGATGGAGTGAGCTTAGAGCTGCACTCGAACATTGTGATCGAGCGACTTTGTAGATACATTTGGAGGCCGTAATCGAGCTGAGAGATGCACTCCGAGATCATGATTGAGTGGGTTTGGAGCTGCACTTGGAGGCCTTGACAGTGTGAACTTGGAGGCCATAATCAAGTGAGTTTGGAGATACACTTGGAGGTCGTGATCGAGCGAGTTTGGAGATACAGTTGGAGGCCATGATCGAGCTAGTTTGGGGATGCACTTGGAGGCCGTTATCGAGCGAGTTTGGAGGTGGGGGGGGGATCAGAGCCTGTCATACTCCAACTGGAGCAAATACCGCCTAAATAAACAACAACAAAAAAATATTATTACTTAATGTATTGGGATTAAGTTATGAAGATGACTTTGGTATTCATGTTAGAAAGTATTTTTTTGATAATATCTTCAGTAGCATATCAGTGGGCATTGTGACAGCAGTATGAAAGCAATATCATGGAGCATTTATATGCATTGCAAGAATCTGCTCTAGTAATATATTACTGGCACATAATGTGATTTGCTGTACTTAGATAATTCAGAGTACAGAATGAAAGTAAAAAATAAAGAGTTAAAGGAAGAGAGAAATACTTCAGAATATTTACATGATGTCCTTGGGTGATTGACTTTATCAACTGTGACCTCAAATACTGTAACTATATGACATCTTATTATATGCTCTGTAATTAATAGTTTTAAATTACAACTGCATTTGACAACAAAGGATACATTGTTTATTAGTAAACTCGAATATATCTGATCAAATGGCAGGCTATTAGTTTCACAAATCATGGAAGTGTTATACATTGATTGAGTAATATGATAACATCAGTTGAATATATCATATCAATATACCACATTACAGAGATCATCCTTCAAACCAAAATTGTCTATTCACTTGTACTTATCATTGGCTTCTGCTATATCTAATCAAGGAACTGTCAACCAGGTTATATTACTCTGTTCAATATAATCAAATACTCCACTACTCACTATAAATTGCTCTTCTCCCCCCCAAATATGACAATATTCTATACTTAATATTATATTCCAATTTGTAGAATAATGGTCAAAACACCAGAAACAAATAGTTTACCACTTTTCATTGGCAATTTAGGTTACCCAATTTACAAATCTATAATATAATATCATACAAGAAAAGTGGCCATGTAAAAAGATAAATCCAAGACTGTCTGAGTAATTAAAGCACTCAATAGTTATTGTTTTATTATTTGGCATGTTAAATGACTATGCTAAGTAATACTTTTCAAAATTATGATGGAAAGAAGATTTTGGTTCAACAATTTGTTGACTGGAAACAGTAGCAGCATAACACATGGTTACAAATATGGAATCTGCAATACAGTGAGAACAGAGGACTAATAGAGTGGAAATGGCAGGAATTATTACAAAAATGACATTCAAACATAAATGATCGCTATTGAAGATAGTGTGGAGGACAACCATTCCTCAGAGAGAGAAGATACAAGTCAACTTAGAATTCTGTAAAGTATGAGAGAAGAATGAAAGCATGATGAAGGTGATGCTGGTGAGTACAAGGATGAAATGTATGAATTTGAAATACAATTGGTACAGAATCTTCAAATATGGTAGAAGATATTACAGACATAAGATATAGTTGGCTGGATAATGCAGCCGATTGCCTGTGAGCTTAGATCAACCTGTACAAGAGAGCTTAATTCAATGTTTTTGCAGTTAGTATTGCAAAAATAGATTCCATTATCATAATTTCAATTCTTTTTATAAACTTAGTTCAAATCCATGACTGAATCTCATCAACACTACCTATATTGATCAATTCCAAGAGTCACTGTCAGGTACACATAGTGAGTTATGAATAATGTAGATAATTCATACATTGGGTATTGATCTACCAACTGCAAGAACAAAGAACATTCCACTACAAGTTCGATTCAGAATTCATATGTTTTGGTTTGTTGGTTTTCTAGTTAATCAGTATATAGATATCAAATTCAAATGGAGAACTGGTAATGTTGGACAGGTTTCCATTTATCATGACAGATAAATTGAGATTTTATTCGCTAGATTTCTCGAAATATAAGTTTTACCACTTCAATGATTTATCCCTATTCTTCATAATTTTCGTACCAAGATGGGTTAAACCAATATTATCCATTATACATGTGCAGATATGATATATCAATGCTGCAGGTTACATGAACGGGATTGATTAAGTTGATTGTGATAAAACCATTCTCATCAAAGTAACATAATAATCCTCCCAAATGATAAATGATATCTCAAGATATATGCATTGTAATCTGAATGATTGTAAAGCTGCAGCCCAAAGTTAAACAATAATTGATGAAAATCAGTGTACAGACAAATATTTCTGGGACTGATAATATATTCAAAATAGCTGAATACAATTTATTATAATGTGTTAGAGTGTTAATTGATATAGCGTGGCTATACTGGAACTAACAGAGATTAATAACAAAAATATCATGTATATACAGTATGAACACCCTTAAAGATAGTAATTATCATTGGAATAGTATAGTACAGCTTGTCAGTATAAAAGTTTATAATGTATTCTTGCTAATTGGCTGTGGAATTGAATTCATAGCACAGTGTCAATAATTGTAAGTATTAAATGAAAGTTAGCTTCAGTTGTGTCTGTGGATTATAGAAGTGGCAGCTTTACTATGAAATTGATATCAGAGTACAAATACTTTTACAGATTACAGTATACCTACAGCATAACTCCAGTACTGAATAATAACACATCAACTATTCTGCATCTGTTCGAATTGTATTCTGCATTGTAATTTCCCAATACAGTATATTCTTGGAACTTTCTTTAGAGTATCAAAGAGTCACTGTACTATACACTTGCCAACAAGAGTATTCCTACATTGCACTGGAATATGCAATTTGTATACCCAGTACTTCTCAGCTGATTAGCACAATATATTTGCAATGAGGTATATTTAGAGTAGTATTAATCCAGTACCAACATTGTAAGAAATGCAAACCGATCACAAGGGGTGGTACTGCTTTGTCAAGGAGAAGATAATTAGTATTGCTATTGTTTAAAAATATATCAAATACAGAAATTATTAATATTGCAAATCTGAGTGATTGTTCAGGCAATGTTCTGGGTTTTCACAGGATAATCCTTTCTGTCAAGATGTTCCTGGAAATCTAAATAATGTTTAGCCAAGATTCCATTTCATCAAAATCTCATTGTGGTGGTATATTGACCGGTTTTGTATATGTAAGTGAGTATTTACCAAGAGTCAGCATATAACTGTACAAAAAATTCATAGATCGTGGTTACCCTGTGTATATCTGCAGTCAATTCTCAATGTCACATATCTTTATGGAAAATTCAGTATAGTATATGTACAATGCAGTATATCAAAGTAAGTATCAAGAGAGTAACCTTTACCAAGATACAGAAAACTTATTCAGATTCGTGCTAATATATCGGGATGTTGCATTTGGTCAATATTTTGAACCATTCAACTCCGATTTCCAAAATGTATTTATACTAGCCTCATAGCTAAGTCAGCATTAACAATGGATCAATATAGTTCTGTACAGGAATATTATCCATAATGGTGGTGTTATTGGGCAGTAGGTAATAATCATTATTGGTAATCTTTAGTGTTATATTGTAGTAGTATATTTAGGTACAGAATATATCAAAGTAACTGTTTATAAAGCAGTGATCCTTTCAAGATGGGAAAGTCATTCCCAAAGGGATTGTTAGATTGGCATATGGTATAGGGTATACATTGGTAGAGTTTTGATTCTAATCAACATAGTATGTACACTCATACTGTATATCTAGCTGAGTATTAGATGATGGTCATTGTAGTTGTGTACAACATATCACTCTACACAGTGTTATTGAATTTGCCTGTTTTGAATAACCAATATTACTTGTTGTGATCAACTAATTGATATGGCACATAAATAATGTGAAACCTCATTCCTGATTGCTGTCTCCTGAAAGAATTCAGTTGTGTGTATAATATGTCATATTGCTTACAACAGCACTGCCACCCACATCAATTACCCCATATAATGTATTATTTAGACAGTCACCTAGTCAGAGTTGGTATTTGAAATAGCTTGTCGCATTATGATAAAGTTAGGACTAGTAAGTTGAGTATCAATATTAGTACTTCAGAGATTGAGAGAATACTATTTTTGAGCGTGACAGTTACTATCTTTTTATTTTCCATCCACAACACCTTAATAACTGTATACAGAAAAGGTTTCAGATGGTCAAATATTGTTATTAACTACCTACCCCTAATTGTCATACTCAGAGCAGTACCATTATCACTATACAAAATGACTTAGCAAAATTTTGAGTTTTCAATTATACATAATTAATATTGCTAAATGATCACATTTTCCAACACACCACATCCACAACCCATAACGATTAAACATCTATGTGTTATTATATGTGATATGTATTTAATTACTACTTAAGCTCTACAGGTGATGTTTAATCTTGATTATACTTATGGCTTCTCAATTAAACTATTTGGTAAGCTAATCTTGTTACTTATACATCATTCCAAGCTCAAGTGGCATCCGTCAATATTTGAAACATAATTTCAAATGTGTCAGATCATTCTGAGCTTCCCATACTCAATTGATCGTAATCTCTCTATGTTTACATTGCAGAATCATACACTTTGTGCATTTTATTCTCGGTGTGGGATATTGTTTGTTCAAATCATATTACCAATTTCATTCAAATCAACTCCATTCTAGGATAGCATGCAGCAAACATGGATTCCAGTATACACTGGCCGCATTTTGGGCTACAGATGGAGAGGGACAATCTCTGTGTGTTTATAATATGCAAGAAATCAAAATTCTGACGGGTAATTCAAACTTTTCTTGATGTTATTGAAGTTCCTCTAAGAGGTAGTAGATAAAGAATATGGTTGGATAGATTACAACCAGCATACAATATTGGCAAGCCGCAAGTTCAGGAGATCTACCACAGTTCAAATCTTGCGATACTATTTGAAAAATAAATGTTTTCAATGTTTGGTATATTTGTAATTAAAGGTGGACAATCCTCAATAGTATTTACAATTCTGCTTCCAGTGGTACTGATTATCTGGCAGCAATAACCCTATTAATGAATTCACAATTCTCATTATGGAAAAATCTATTTGTAATTTCAATATACCAATAAAGCCCAGATGTTTTTCACATGAGTTTATCTGCAGGGCAGAGTAGGGCAATACCTGAGACTTCAACTGATGATTAAATACAGTAGAGAGGATCCTGTGGATGAAGAACCACATTTCTGACAGCTTACCGATACTGGAATGATGGTACATCACCTGAATACATATTCACACCAGAGGTAACAAAAGTTCCTGTTCAATATATATTGAACACTTCTCTGTAATCGAATATCCATTAGCAGAGTACTGATGTATAGAGTTTGAGGCATGGGGAACATGCCGACAGCACATTTGAGAATTATTTAACAAGTGAAATATTGGGCCAACATGCTACATTTCTCGATTATTTTCAAAGTGGAGTCATTTATAGTGCAGTTACAATTTTGCTCTGGATGGACAGATTTCCTACTATCAAGATATGATCAATCTTCTCTTCAGATGGTGAGCGTTTACTGGTACTGAGTGTAAGAAAGTATTCAGACAATAAGGGTTACAATACATATGAATTACATACTCACTCTGTGTAGAGAACACCACAAAAAACTTGGGATGGCAGCCATCGTAGCTATCTACATCTAGCAGCATATAGCTGATGATATTGCTGACCAGTACTAAACCGATGTTGATACACAGATTATGTCCAAAGGCAATTGTTATTGACTGGGAGTTTGAGAATATGTGAAATCCATGATTGATTGCTCTGTAATGTTTGGAACTGTTCCAGCATAATAGAAGATTACTCTACAGTATATAGATAATGATTTCTCTATTGAGTGTAACATTCTGCAAGCTGAATGTCCAATAACAATGAAAGGTTTCTTGCTTGTTCTGACTCTAGACAATTTGACTCTATATTTTCTAGAATGAAAATTTCAAATATATGGTCCATCTCACTGGTGTACATCATATGGGCTGCAGCTAGGAGGATGTACAATCTCCATAAAATGATGATAATTCCAGACACCGCTGGAAATGCAAACTGAGCAACCATCCATCCATACTAGTTAGACTTGGAATGTCCCATCCATGATCACAAATGTACTGGTTCTTCAACTTACAAGCATGTAGCAATAAATACATGTCAGTAAAAAATATTGAATGAATAAATTACAACCCTAATCTAAAGCTTGTGAGCTTTGGGCTGGCAGAAGGAGCTCATAATCTCTGAATTCAGATGGATATTTTTGAGTATACTTTCAATGGCAATAGAGTTTTCATATCTGGATACATGGTATACTGTAAATACTTTATATAAGATCACACAATTATTTCTATGTATTAGAACAGACAAGCAATCAGTAATTCAATTAGCAATGGGTTCCATTATCACTACTATCATTATTCTAACAATAATTCAAATGTTTTCTTTGAGGATCTCCAAAACAGTCTCCTGAGCCTTACACATCACCACCATTGGAACAATGTTGTCGATAGCACTGACACTCAATGCTATCATGTACTAGCCGCAAGATTTCACTATGAAATTCTCAATCACTTCGTTTTGTCATGCCATTGATTCTATCCTGCAGGGTGACATTGGTAGTCTAATTCATGCCAGTAATGATGACTGGAATTAAAATGCAATCAGTATACTATTAGCCTTGAGATAATATACAACCATTTCAGAACATGTGTCTGAACTGCCACCACTTGACATGGACCATAAAGATATATCAGCAATATGTACAATGGTTTGGAAGTCACAACTGAACAACTCAGCAACTCAGAACAGCCAAACAGATCATTCCCGATGCTTCCAAATAAACCAAGATGGGCTGAGTTCAAAGCAATGAGCACTCAACAGATCGAACACAAATGCCTGAGACCACCTCAATGGTCCGTAAGCGGTGAAACAGAATCAAACAATATCCTGAAGAATGTATAGTTGTCTTCAAAATGGAATGAGATCAAATTATCAGAATGTGCAAATTTCGACGCTAGAGGGAGTATTGGCCACGTCGCCAACATTATCACAGTGCATCTCAAACGTGGAGCCATATACTCCGAAAGTAAATATTATTATGTTTTTATCAACAACTACAATTTAATTACTATCTTCCTTGTGAAAACCTTAATTCTGGCATTGTAACATAAAATACCATCCAGTAGGTACCAAAAACCACATGAATATTTACCAGCCATCTACTATCGTTTCTATCTAATGCAGAATTCTGTTGCACCATCTGTGCCAGTCCAACAATTGTTCCAACAGGTACAATATATATCATGTCAGTCTGTCTGACAACACCAATAAACCAGTCAACACACTCAGCCCAACCAGACCGATCATTGTACTTTGTTGGAATCACCGCTGCCTATTCTTCAGCATGAAGATGTAATATCCATTGTTGAATCTTCTTGCACCACTTTGAAAAGATTAATATCATGTATCCAGCAGGCAGGCACTCCAGAAAGTGGAGGATCTGGTACAGCAGAGTCCAGGTAAAGATTTGTATTGGTTCAGAAGGAACTCAGCCTTGGAAGGTTTTATCGAGGTCACTTTGCATATATTGGAACTAAAGGTTATGAGATTCAAGCATTATAGCTTGGTTGGCATTGGTATTTCCTACCTTGCAATCAAGTCCCAGCCGCTCAACAGATATAGGGCAGTGAAATGGCTGATGGTTGCACGACAGTCTAATCTGAAGTTTCATATATATTCCATCTTCGAGTAAATTCAAATCATATCTGATCTCTAGTTCACAAACTTTGTGTCACTGGTCATCTGCAATTTGTGTACAGAATAGCTGTCCAGAGTTGGCCATTTCGAAATCTTCTGAGGTATCTCTGAAAGAGGTATATTTCATACTTCTGTATACATTGCAGTATCGGTTTGACTGAACAATCGTACCGGTGGTGATATGGAGAGGAAAAATGGCTCAACCTGACAATCCTGAAGGCTTAAACAATTATCTGTGCGAGTATTTCGCCGTTTATCGGCAGCGAATAGTAGGTTGAAACTCTTGCACAGTTAATATTATACCAGACTGGCAGGGTAAAATATGAGAGCATCTCTTCCATATAGTCAAGACTGGTAGACCAGTAATTGTGAATGAGCAGGTGTGTAATGTAATTGACATTGTTGGCTAATAGATATGCCTCATTCAGAATCCTGAGATGTAATAAGCCTCAAGTCCCAATACACCCCAACATGAGTAGTAGCAAACAGAAACAGTGAATTAATTAAACAATGACAATGGTAATCAGAAAGGGCACAGCGCCAATCTAGTCTGTACGTCGAACTGACCCTGGACTGTTGGAGGTGAGTGGGCATGTCAAGAAAACAGAACACGCACAGAAATCTATCCAAGGGAGTGGATTTGCACAAACATCAGCAAAATGTATTTTAGTCTCTGGAAGACTCCAGGAGTGTCTGAGAGGATGTGGACTGTAAACTTAGAACCGTCAATTTCAGGAGAGTATCAGACCATGGAAGGGGATTCCGGCCGGCCTTCAGAGTAACTAGGATCTCTGACGCCAGGTACAGGAGTAACTGGGATCTCGGATGACTGATACAGAAGTATGATCTGGGTGATTGCGATAAGTTTGGGAGCACGTCGGAGGGGCAGAGAGAACTTTGGGTGCACCTGAGAGTGTCACCGAACCAAAGCAGGATTCACAAACAAACTCTAAGAGATGCCTGGGTTCTTATGGATACTTATTCAGAGGACCGCAGGCGTTGTCTGAGATTCATCAGTTGTACATAAGCAATCAGCTCCCCACCACAGCGAATATGATGCATGGATTATTGTTCATTATCATTTCTGAATCATACTAGCCGTCATCTTCTTCAACATTGTATTTTGTGCCTCACTACATTAAGGAAAAGAAAGAAAAAAATAAGAGATTCAAACATAAATGCAGGAACACCGAAACAATAATCCAACTAAGTAATCGATAAATATCAATCAAAAATGGTGTCGATGTCATTCACTGCATCTCCCATCTCATCAGGGCCAATGAAAGCAGGAACATACAAGTCATCAATGGCGCAAAGAAGCTGGAGGCACTCCTTGTATTTGCTGATTATTTGTTCCTGGCCAGTGGATGAAATGGAATTCCAATGTCGTTTGGCTTGATTTGTAATATCCAACACAGGTGTAATGAGATGTTAGCTAGCTATAAATCTAAATGGGGGTATGAAGAGGCTGCTGATGTGTGATTGACTGTGTGGTGGCTTCTGGAGTAAAATTGATCACAGGGGATGGGCCAAATGTACCTCAATGATCATCTGGAGAAAACATAACCGTGGTATTCTTTCGACTGGCATATTCAGACAGCATACAAAGCATAGCTGCGGCTACCAGCCCTAAAGTCTGAGGAACAAGAGGTTGGAAATACTGTGATGTTGTTGGCTGGCGCCCCAAGCTATTGGCCGGGAAGAAAAATTAGTGGTAAATGAAACCAAGCAGTTCCACTAGTGAACCACGACTGCTTATCATTGACGACCTTGGACAGGTAAGCATCATCAAACAGGTGCTTCTTAACCTTGATCCGAAGCTCAGTCTCAGAGCCCACATCCAACCGGTAACTACGGACAACAGCTCGATGGGCCCCTGCTGCCAACCATCCTTGTATGGTACTGATCTTCAGTTTCAACTATGTATATTTTTGGGGGTAGTCAATTTCCGCAAGTCTGATAGAGGAGCATTACAGAGAATTCAAGACTTCCAGCTTCTCGTGTTTGCAGATCTATTTTGTGAGATGAACCACCAGGCAATTAACACACAGATGGTGTACCTACAGGTGCACCTGGTAATGCCCACTGACAATCCTGGGCTGCAATCCCTGGTTTCCAAGCTTCTTCAACAATCGAGTACTTGTCATCGGATAATAATGGCCATGGAGTCTTCATTAATAAGATTGCCTCCATGAACTATTTCGCTGCCTCAAAAGTAGCCTGTTGGTGTTGCGGAACGTTATGATCACTACTGGCCTTGGGTTGTGGAATATTCTGGTCTCCATTAGACTTGTTGGAAAGCACCAGTGCCCAGGCGGATGGTGCACAGTCAGAGTCGCATAATTTGTTGAGGAGGGATGACTTTTCGCATTTGACCAGTGGTGGTGCCATTGCCGCAGGTAGATTTCAGGTATTTGGAAGGGGAGGGCGTCCAATGACAGTATTGACAAGGCTCCGTTCCTTTGGCAGTGGAACCCTTGTAGTGGGTTTTGACTTGTTCTGGCGCACCTCACCTAGATGAAGGACATCCTGTTGATGATCCAAATCGTGTTCTTCAATGTCGGATGATAAGGTGGACTCTCCAGTGTCCTCACTGTCGTCATCACCGATCTCCTGATCTGTCTTGTCATCCTGATTCATTTATGAAATCGGGGATATTAGCCATCTGCAATACAATGCACGAAGGCAGATGATTGGAAGGCAAACATTTGATGGACAATGAGGATTGGCTGTGTTCTTGAAAGCGAGTGCTCTCTCTATGTGTGCTTGTTGATTCTTCTGTGAATACTGATTCCTCACCTGGCTGGGTGTAGGTTCCATTTGCTGTAATGAAGATCTAAAGTTGGAGAATGTGGGAGAGAGTTTATAAGCAGTAAATATAAGATTAAGTGCAATACAATAACGGGATGAATGGTGCAAGAAGTTGCACATAGTCGAGGCGGATGCAATTCGAAGCGGGCCTTGAAAGGGTGCTGGAGAGAAGACTTCAATAGTTGATATTTATAAATCAAGGACAGCAGTCAATGTTGCAATTTCGGATATTATCAGGTGTGCCCGAATAGACCGATTCCTTGTCAGATGCGCCGGAATAGATGGATTCCTAATGCCATATGTTAGCAACTCCTATAATCAACAAACTGTACAGATGCAAGAATTGGATAATTGCTGTAGCCAATGTACATAGAGAATAGAACCAGACGCACCAGAAGATAACTGGCGACATCAACTAACCCTTGGTGCTGGCCACATATCCAGCACTGAGAACCTGAATGAAAACATGAGCCCCTGCATATGACTCCTCTAAAACTAGTCATTATGAGTGAAAGTTCGAGCATTTGTGGTGACCGCATACCTTAGAAATTGGTGCAGCATTGAGAATCTGCAGAACTCGATAGATTTGGTTGGGACCTTGTGAGTGATGGCTGAGTTGCCAGGGTTCATACTGGAGATTGTTATCGAGCGAGAAGAAATATGAATCTCCATATGTTGTATATCTGCCGGAAGGACACATGTATTTTCACCATATCCTATTGTATTAGAATGCTGCAGCTACGTTAGCGGTCAATAAGGTAATATCGTAAGCATAACTTCCCTCTTGTGTGTTCATCTGGGTCATGTCTGCAGAATAACCTTCACAACAATGTTGCAGTAGTTGATGGAAGAGGGAGAGAATTTGGTCCACAAAGGAAAGATACAGGCATAGATAATGAATGGTAATGTACGATGGATCATTCATGGGTAATCTTATTGATTTCAGCACTCATCAATGCCAAGATTGCTAACACATGGATTATAAATTCTCACTCACATTCTGATTTTGCGACTAATATCTCATAAATCGCAAACCGTTAAATCACACATTCATTATGAATCTCATAACGACAATGTTGACTTAAAATAAACCTTGAGGTTGAAAGCTATATGCAACAATCGTATGAATATATAGTGAGATGTTATGTCACAGCAGGCAGAGGAATGATGGTTGCATGCATGCAGTTCCTGGGAATTGCGGTGGACCGAAGTTGAAATGGTTATGCTTTGATTCAATAGCTGAGGATTACAGGCTCAGCTTACTCTGACAGTCAATTGCACTCCTCGTAGTTGTCTTTTCATAACTCGAGCTCTTAAGATTCTCTCTCTCGGAGCTTCTCTCAATGGAATTCGGTCCACCTCATCCATTTTCAGATCCGAGTTTTGGCAGCCGAAACATACATTTAATCATAATACAGTTAAGTCTTGATTCAAAGATTTGAGAACATAGGCCTCATTGAGTAAGTGCGGTACATCGGTGAGCGGGAGTAGCTGGCTGTGATGCAGAGTTGCTGAGCAGGATCAGTCGTTTGAGATGCTTGCTCATAAGCCTCCCCAGCTCATTTGACAGAGCCCGAATGCCGAAGCTATTCTAAGATTTCAAAGCATTGGTCCAAACAGACTACTTAGTCAATATCGAGTTAAGTGGGGTTACTAATTGGCCGGGCTTGTGCATTTATGGTTTAGATGCACAGCGGCAACCTTCCTCCAACGGACAGTTGAAATGGAGCTGACAGTTCAAGGCATGTTACCAGCGGCCTTCAACATACTAATCAAGTTTAGGCTCATATTTTAGCAGGAGCGGAGCGGGATGAGCCGCCTGCACCTAAAGGTGAAGTGTCTTGATAGATCTGTGTGCACTGGGTCCACTAATTCAAAGTCGAAAAAAACATGATGAGAATGAAGCGAACTAAAATATACAAAGTGTACAATATACTGTAAGTACATGTGCTTCGGTGGCTTATTTGTCGCTCTTGAGACGTGCCTCGGCTGGAATAATAACATCTATAATGACTCGCAGCTTGTCAAAGTTGGCTTCATACATATCCCAGAAGCTCATTCTGGACAGGATTGAAGATCTCAGGTGTGCATGATCTTTAATCATAGGCCAGGAAAACCCCGGCAGGGAAAGCTGCATTTGAGCCAAGAATACCCGAGCTGTGTCTCAGCTGCTGACTTGCTTGGATGCGGACCAGAGGTGCGCCAGAACTTCAATAATATGCCTGTAAAAGCTGTGGCGTTGCCACGAAAAAGTGAGCCCATGTCTCATATTCTGACACAAGTACTCAATATCGCCTGGTCTGTTTTGATTACCAAATGGGATTAGCAAAAATGCAGTGCTGGATCTGTTACAGAGATATGCGCAGGATTCTCCGGTGCACCGGAACTTCAACCATCATGCAGCAAATGCTGCGGCTATGCCAAGAATATCCTGCCACTGGTATTTAATATCGCCTAGTCTGTTTTATTTGGCAAATGAGATTGGCGAGTAAGCAGTGCTTGTTTGGTCATGGAGATATATTCCATGAATTCTCCGGTGCACTGGAGAGTCCTGGGCACATACCATTATGACCGATCGATCACTGCATATTTGCCCATCCCATTTGGCATAAAGTGAGTCTAAGCAAGATTGAGTACCTGTGTCAGGATTTCCGTGGCATAGCCGCAGCAATTGCTGGCCTAAGGTTGAAGTTCTGGTGCACCTGAAAATCGATCATATGGGTGCAAAAGTTCCTGCATTGCCACAAATAAGCGGGCCGTGTCTCATACTCAGACATAAGTACTTGAATATCACCTAGACTATCTTATTGGTAAATGTGATTGGCAGATATGCAGTGCTCAATCCATCACAATGATTCACGTGACATTTGCCAAAGAGACTCTGGTGCACCAGAAACTGGATGAATTTTGCTTATTCATTTGAAATACATACGAAGCTTCAGGCTTCTGGTGAACCTCAAATTCACAACCGACCATTGATTGAAGCCCTTTGCTGCATCATTCTCACAATTCAACTGATGCCATTTATTATGCACTAGGTCAGCTGCAGAAAGTTCTAATGTCACGTATCAATTCACTTCATCTCATATGGTCATTAATTGAAAACATGAACGGCAATGAAATCCCACTCTAGCCATTTCTAATTCATGATACAACAATTCCAACATCAGAACTTTGATTCACTTCAACATTGAAGAGAGAAAGGATTTATCTCTCCAGTATAGTGTCCCTTACAAACTATGTTTTTGACTATTTGTATCAGTTAACAAGATTATGTTGCTTGAATGTGTAAAGAGGCATACCTTAATGAAGCGTCTAACACTGTAAGATTAATGGTTTATCAAACTGCAACAGGTCTCCATTCTCTGTCAGCCGCTTTGTATGGTCCTCACAAGCCTCCAGAATCTGGTATATCATCGACGTCGTGATGTTGCGTCAACTTATCAAGCCATGTAGCACTCTCATGTGCGCCACTGCAGAGTGTTGGTGGAGATCAGTCGCGCAGTTATCGGAGCCACCGTGGCCTGTATTCTGTAACGATGTGTGTAGTACTTGGTTTTGCCCTAGCCGAACAACTTGTGCAAATGCCTGCCGCTGGTCATTCAATACCCAAAATTTCTGAGTTATTACTGCATGATTTGCAGCTGTAAGATTTAGACCTGTCCTGCCCACTATAGGTGTGGTTGTGAATACAGAGAGATTTCGTGAATCCTGGAATTTGAGCTGCGTTTCTGTGTGTTCATCATTGTCCATTTTGGCATACATGTGCAATATATCCACAAGATCCGCAACAAACTTCATTAGCCACCACTTCAAATGACAAACTTGGCCAGGAAGAGAACAAAATAGCACCGCTATTTGTGGAGGAGGTTCCCTGGGCGTTGCATTTTCTTTTCTCTCTTCTGAAAGGAACATCTCTCTTGATGCGTCGTCTGGGTCAGGTTCGGGATACTGTGCAGGTTCCTTCACAAGCATTGGCAAAACTGTCTCTCTCAGCGAACGGAAAATCGGAGATTCCACCCAAGTATCGAGTGGGCTTTCATCATGCCATTGTCCAGAAACATCATTGCAATCCTCGGTGTCTCCCAACACTAACGATAAGCATGCTAACCGCCATTTATGAACCCTCCATGCTCCAGATGCACCCCGCAAACTGTACCTCTCCACCAGGGTCTGCAGAGGTGCTTGCTCTTCCACAGTCCCCTCAAGATCAATGAGGTGTGCATTCTCATTCGGTATCCGGACGAGTCGTTTTCCATTGGCTAGTTTCGATTCTGACCACCGCCTGATCGTCCATGGCTTTGCAATCTGCATCATCTGGTGTGCTGCATCCTGTTGAGCTTCTTCGTCTTTAGTCCAGATAGCATGTATCAAACTCTTCACAGCTGAATACAATGCCTCAGCACCATCCTTTTCCATCACAGTATCATCATCTGGATCTTCAGGCGCACCTGAAAACAGCCACATCATTTGAAAACACCAGTCATAGAGTGAATGGAATCCCGGTGTAGCACTGACTTGAAGTTTGACTTCAATTTTCGCATTCATCGCAATTTGCCAGCCCACACTGTTTTTAATCTTATAGTGATGGGAGTCATCAAAAATCCCAAAACTCCATGAACAATATGAGAGTTGGCTGTTACTTGATGGTTTCACTCTGGATATTAAGGTATCATACGACACAAGGTGCATATTCCGTCGGTTTTCTGGCTCGTGAATAGTGGTGTTTACATCCTTGTGGGTGAGATTCGCATTTTCGGCATGCAATAAGTTGATGAGTTTGAAATCAGTTCCAAGTGTCATCTTGTCAATGACACTTTTGAAGGTCTCAGCCACTCTGGTCATTGTTACCACCAGGATTAGTTCAAGAGCTGAGATCAGTGCTGGATGCCCGTGGGGTGTTGTCAGCTGTATCTCCAACAGGCGGCGGGACACAGATTTGATCTCTGGAGCGGATAGCACTCTCGTTCTTCACCAACAATGCTGGGAAACTCATTGTGCACCAAAATCACCCACTCTTGAAGGGTATTCCCTCATAAAATGGACAGTGTCAACCCCTTTGCAACTTTCTCAGTCACCAATTTGCAAAGCATTGCTGCTGCAACCGAGGTGAAAGTCTTTCGAAGACTCAGTTTGTCCGCCAGCAGTGCTCCTGGCATATCAGCATCCCAAACCCATCTCCTCACGTTGAGCCAGATGGCCCAAACCTGCTGCACCAAAAACTTAGTTCTGGGCAGGCCTGAAATCGAATCCTTGTGGACTGGAACACGGTCATCTGGTGATTCGCGAATAGGACGCGCATTGAGCAGCCTGACTGCTTCATCAAGACACTCGTGTTCAAATTCGTTGTTGATTGTATTGAGAACCGCATTCACTACTGAGCTTGTATTTTCGGAATCTAGAACCACCTCACCATCCTCCAGTTGCTCCTGAACCTCCCTTGCACTGTTGTCCGTGTTCTTTTCGTTCTCAATGATCTCTTTCAGTTGCTCGGATGTAAGCTGTGCACATAAGCTCATATTCTGGCGCTCATGAAATTCATCTCAATGTTAGGTATTTAACAGAGAAGCAACCATTTGAACAAATACATGTGGATGGAATATAATCAATTCCATTCTTTGAATCAGAACTTACATTAATACAAGTATCATTCTCTTGCCCACCATCCTCCTCTCCCTCCTCTTCTCCATCTTTTCCACCCTCTTCAGAATCTTCCAAAGTCTATGTATAATGATTAACAGTTGCTCACGTCTAGCCTTAACACGGCTAGTGGGGATTACCTTTGTCAGCATACTTACGTGCTCGGCAATCTCCTTCCCTGTCGCTCTCATCATTTCTACCAAAAATATCTTCACATTATGTCCAATTTTCGACTTGAAAGCATTTGAAAGGCAACAGTTGTACGAAATCTGGCCATGTATGGGGTCATTGATCACTTGCCCGTGTGTATATAATCCCATATACTCTTCTTCCATTTTGTCCCACTGCAAGGTGCACTTGAACATTGATGTGGGACTGTATGGCGCTTTTGGGCCTCCGTTTTTGTCGATGAAATTAACCAACTCCTCCCAGCGCCTCACATTTGTATAGGAGGCTTGGAGTTGTTTGGAGGCTTGCACGAAATCCTTGCCATTTGACACCCAGCCAATCTCAACCGTGAATGTTGTATTTGGCAACTCTGGGAGGTTACTCTTCGCCAATTTGCCAGCGCGCTCTCCCAACTCTGTCACCGGTTGCTTGTTGCCTCGCCTTCCCTTTTTGCTCACCTCTGGAATTTCGCTTTCAAATTTCTTCAAAAACATTTCAACCCACTGCTGGCGAATCCATTCGGCATTATTCGAAATTAGCAACGGCAGCCAGTTCTCGAATGTCACTAAACAATCTGAGACCGCCGTCTCCCAGTGCAACGGTCCATTTCGAACCTGTTTGAAACGGTTCTGCCCCCGGATAATGGACCGATGCTTCTTTTCCAGAAACCCAGCCACCCTTACTTGCTTTTTCTTGTTCAATGCATTATAGTTGGCCTGCACCATTCTTTTGGCAAATTGCTTCAATGAGAATTCGGTTTGCTTCAGACTAATTGGGGGTTTTGCCTTCTGCACCGCCCAAGTCCGACCAATTGTTGCTCTCATCAGCTGCATTCTATTTATCTTAGAACATCTCCAGCAATGGGGGCAAGTCCGCAATCCCTGTGACATCAGTTGTCCGCAGTTCCGCTGGCGGCCAGAATCTTTTCATTGGGAGGCTTATGGGGTGCCTCCCAGGTGCTCCAGAAGGAGGTTGCGGTGGAGGAGCCGAGCTGAAACATGTTGGCTGATTGACTGGATGATTCCCCGGCAGTCCTGGAGGCACTCTCAGTGCACCTGGAGATGACCGCCCTTGTCCTGGGAACTGCGAAGGGGGGAACATTTGAGACCAGCCATAAGCACCTTGGTTCAGGTCATATCCTTACCACAGTGGCCCATAACTTGGAAATCTTTGGCTTGCGCTGCTGGTAGGTTGCGAATTGTATGTCATGTTGAATGGAGACTGGTGATAAAACTGCGGAGCGCCTGGAACTGGCTGCTGTGAATGTGGGTAACCGTACACTTACAGCAGATCATATTAATTGGTGTGTTTCCCACATTGACTGTCTTTGCGAGTGGCATGTTGTGAACAGTCATCCGGTGATTCTGAATTGTCATCGCCGAATTGTTGCGAGCCATATAGGCCACCAGGTGAAGTCATATTCACTGTCTTCGGTGGAAACCCTTTTGTTGACATTGCTCTGTTAAACAAACATTGCGGTACACAACTATAGATGCGAGATGAGATATAGAATCAATCGGAGTATGGTTGAGTATATTGCAGGTAGCAGTGACCTTCAGCATAATGAAGGGCTTCTTATATCCGATTCTGTTGTCACAAACTGTGGTGTTTCACTACACCTTTGATGCATGAAACCAACTTGGGCCTTTAGAAAAAGAAATCTTAATCACAGATGTCCTGCCTGTCTTTGATATATGCTCGAATTCATATACTAGGATATGGTATAGGTGCTCACCTTTATACACTTGCATGACTTTACAGGTCATAGAAGGGATATGATAGGATATCTCGAAGAACCCAACAAGAACTATATCCAGTATGTAGGTTAGCACCGCTCGGAATGTTACACATAAGTTATGTGTGTACGACCTTGCAACCTCATTCAATTGACGGCCTGTGAGTCGAGCAGCAACAGTGATTGCTTTCTATTGAGCTCCTTGCCAATACATTACAGTTTTTTTTATGATCCACGCTCCAGTCAAGCATCGTTACTGAAGAAAACATTCTACCAGCCATATCAGTTCTCGATGATGAATGCCCGGACATGCAGCTTGCTAGGCAACTCACCTATTCGGTGTATTATGACGATCTACCTTCATTATCAGCTGCTCGGAGGCTCGAGGGTAGGTATTACTCCCTCTGCCGTAATGACCTAGTATAAGGCCCCATTGTGGTGATTGCAGTGATGACAAAAGAAACCTCCCCCCCGCATTTGGCCGGGTGTGATGCGGCTTGGAATATGTTATGCTAACATGAGTTAGCTCGCTTTCAAACCAATATCACTGAGGCTCTATATCACCCCCTAAAGCATCATTGAGATTCATCCGAATACGTATTCAGTGACCATTTGTCAAATATGGTCAACACTAGCCAGAAACAGGTCAAGTGCTTTATCTGCAAAAGGAAATTATTCAATGAGAAACGACTCAAGGCTCACTTGCAACAATATCACCCAATATCAATGAATGAAGAGCGATCACCTGATGGGATGTTACCACCTGCAGGCTGGGATCGACCCGGGCCATCATGGTTCGACTTCAGTTGGTGCACCTGAATGGGCATCGATGAGCTTAGTCAACTTATTCATCTACACATAGACAATGCACCTGGTGCACCACCGCCTGAAGATACTGCCGACGAAGAAACTATAGACCCCCAGAAGCCTGATCTGACTTGTACCCCTGATTCAAACAAGACGAGGGCTCATAGGCTGCTAGTTGGTGTGGAAAACGCAGGGGGGAAAGCATATGGCAAAACAACTGGATTGTACAACAAGCGCCGCAAGTACTCCGAACATTGGAATCCATGGCATCCGTTTCATTCAGCACACAACTTTCAGCAGGCTCAATCATTTAGCCAGCATATGAAAACGTGGATAGATCAACTTCTGAGGCGTGGACTGCAAAACTTCAAAATCGAATCATTTCAATCAGCAGATGCTCTACGAAAGTTCCTCTCTGAACTCGATTTCGGGCTTGGGAACAATAGTTGGATTGAAGATCATTCGCACATCTTCGGAACATTGTACTACATGGATACTTTCAAATGTATACAGTCTCTTTTGGCACCTCTCCCATTTCAAACACACCTCGATTTTGAACTGGTGTACCTTGCAGACTCAGAAAGTCACCGAATATACAGTTAGTTGAACACAGGCGATTGGTGGTGGGATACGCAACATCAGCTTTCTGTTGAAGGGACGATTGTGCCAGTCAGTTGTGCATCTGCCAAGACCCACTTGACCAATTGTTTGGGAGACCAGCATGCCTGGCCGCTGTATCTCATGATCGGTAATAATCGAAAAGATACCTGCTGTGCACCTGAAAAGCGCCCCAGGATTCTTGTTGGGCTGATCCCCTGTCGCACGAAAGGTGCCAAAAATACTGACGAGGCATGGCATTCCGTGGTTGGAACACTGCTGTCCCCACTCCGGAATCTTGACATCACTGGCCCTGGCTTGAAATGGGATTTTGCTGATGGATTCCAGTGACAATGTTATCCTCTTTTGGCTGCCTGGGTCAGGGATTATCCAGAACAAGTCATGGTTGCTCAAGTCTCATATGGCTCATGCCCGATGTGTGAAATTCCTAAAGGTGCGCCGATGGGGCACCCAACTTTTCGACGACTTGACAACCCACGAGATCAGCTTGTTTACTTGGAGCTTCTGGACGAAACTAATATCGATGTTCTGCACAATCTTGGTGTTCATCCAATCCGCAACCAGTTCTGGCAATAGCCTCTCTGCAATGTCTATCGCCTTTGGCAGCCTGATGAATTGCATTGGCTGCTTCTGGGTTTAGTTAAAGACTAATTGCACTGGCTGCTCGAAAACCTGAGAGCTAGAAATGTCAAGGATCAATTTGACAATCGATTTACATCAGTACCACAATATGCAGGCCTCCAGCGCTTCTGTGAACCATTCGAATCGATGAAAAGCGGCTCCTAGCAAGGAACAGATATCCGGGGCATGGTCAGAACACTGGCAGCGAATTGCGCTCCAATTCTTGACTGATTCTAGGATGCCGGGAAAACTGCGGCAGAAACAGCCTCTGATGAAATAGTAATGGGAGTAGTGCAGGCATTATGTGAATTCTCTCTACTTGTCAGCCAACAAAATCACTCTGATCTATCCCTCCCAGCACTGGATGATGCACTGAAGCGATTTTACAAAAAAGAATGGTGCCTTTCGAAATCAGATAATGTAGAAGTCTGCGAAGGCAAAAGTGGATGAACATTTGGCAATAGAATCCCATCAGTTACGCAAACAAAAGATTCATAAAATCCATACTGCAATGGAGTTTCAGGTGTACGGGGCTGAACAGGGTACGACATCAAAACGACAGCAATTTCATGTTCGCCCGAATAGAGCCTGACAAGCGGCAACCATATGGTCATATGCTGATTGGCGGCGGGCAATTGAGCGATTGAAGCACGAAATCCATCAGGTGACACCTGCTAAACACAAGCTTTTCGATAAAGTATTCCAACATCATCAGCGACAACTATTGCAGGAAGTCGGGACTAAGGCAATAGGTTCCAGAAGCATATTCGCGAAAAAAAACTTGCTCCAATTAAGACTGCTGCAGACGAAGAGGTTTACGGGGCGGTAAACATGACCACTGACAAGAGTGTGTAATCTCAGGTCTGTCTGTCTGATGCTGAGATTGAAGCCACCACCTGGAGTATGGCTGAGATGGACCTCTTTGTAAATCAGCCCAAGAGAGAGATTTATGGTATCTGTTCGAAAGACCAGATGCGGTTCATGAAGGAAATCTCCATCGGCTTGGTCAAGTTTGAAGCTTGGTGGCATGCAATCGGCATTCAGGAGCTCCGGAAAACCATCAAACAGAGTGTAATTCATTTCAGATATCCAAATATTCATCTGGTAAGCCATATATCAGACTCAATTCAGCGAATGGGTTCTAGCGACAATTTCACCAACAATATTTCTGAATGGCTACATATAGGCAATGTGAAAGAGGCATATCGATCTACCAACAAAGTCAATTACATTCAACAGATGCTCAAGTACACTGACTAGTGTACCGGTCTTAACCATATGGAGGAGACACCGTCATATCTTTCCCTTCAAGGCTGGTATGATATTGACTCTGCAAAAGTTGTCAACCTACTATCAACTGCCAATACACGGCGAAATATGCGCAGAGCCCATCATTCACACCTCAACCATTGTCAGAAAGTGCAATTTTTCCGCCCAGTATCACAACAGGTACATCATTTGAGAGATCCTCATGTCTGTGGCATGTGTAGAAGAATCATATTAACCTCACTCAGAGATGCATCAATAGATTTCGGAATTCCCATCTTTGAACAGGTATTCCATACCAAAATTGACCACAATTGAGGACAAGAAGTTAGTGGACTGGTGCTTGGATATGATTAGAATGTACTCATACACATTATATTTATTAAACTTCAGAATCGGCTGTGGTACAACCAACAACCATTTCACTGCCCTAAGTCAGTTGAGCCTCTGGGACATGATTGCAAGGTAGACAATATGGATGCCAACCAAGGGATCATGCATGAATCTCATTACATCTGGGTCCAATATACGGACAGTGACCTAGATAACACCTTCCAAGGCCGAGTTCCTTCTCTTCCTGGATATACTTCAGCTGGACTCCACTGAATCAGATCCACCAATTTCACGAGTGCATGCCTGCTGGAAAAACAATATGCACGTTCTCTAAGAGGTGAAAGAAAACCCAACAATGGACATTACGTCCTCAATCTGAAGAATATGCGGTGGTGATTCCAACAAAGTACAAAGATCCTCATGATTGGGCTGATTGTGTTGACGGGTTCATCCAGGTTGTCAAACAGACTGATAAGATGCATCTTGTACCTGTCGGAGCAATTGTTGGACCTGCACATTTGGTGCGACAGAATAATGCTGCATCAGATAGAATTGATAGCGTATGACTTGTAAATAATCATGTGGATTTAGATACCTACTGGACTGTGTATTAAAGTTACAATGCCTGAATCAAGGTGTGCAGAATAGAGTCAATTGAATTGTACTATTTGATATAAACACTACAATAATCACTCCCGGAGAGTATGGCTCCAGGTTCGAGGTGCACAGGAATACTGTTGGAGATGCGGCCAATACTCCCAATAGCTCCGAAATTTGCACATCCAAATAGTTTGATTCGGAAGCATTTTGAAGACAACTATACACTCTTCAGGAAATTCTTGGATTGTATTCCACAACTTCGGGAGTATTCAGGTGCACCAGTAAAGCAGTCTCAGAGCACCTGAGAGCTCATTGCTTGGTATTCAGCTTATCTGGGAGCATCTGGGAGCATCTGGAAAGATCAGTGTGGCTGTTCAGAGTTGCTGAGTTGTTTGGTTATGACTTCCAAACCATTTTACATTTTGCTAATGAAGTCTTCACGATGATTGAAAAATGGAAACATTATAATAACTCAGCCACCTCAAAAACAAGTGACATACAGACACAAGCATTCAATTTCTAGCATCGAACCGACTCCAGAATAACCTTTCCAGCCTCACTGGAGGCGCAAAGGAGACTGATTGGGAGCAATGTGACGCAGCATCAACTAAACCAGCCACGATGACGACCAAAGAGGGTAAAAGCGGAATTGAAGGAATGATCAGAAAACCCCCGATTGTGGGAGATTTGGACAAGGTGGAAGCAGGGGAGATCTGTGGAGCGGCTGGCGCAAGGTCTGCAAAGATACCATACATGTCCTGCATTGCTGCCAGTGACCAGTAGGAGTGGACCACAATTGGTAATTGATTGAGGAGTGATACATCGCAGTCAGCGAGTACACCGGGAGTCTGGATGATTTGAACAGAGCGAATCATATGGCAGCATGCATGCGACGTGATGCAGCTGCACCAAGCGATGGACATGATAACTGGAATGCTGGAAGCATGGGTGGCGCATGAGGAGTCACAATGGCTGGGCATGAATGAACCGCTGGAAGATATGGAGACAACACGGGAAGATTGCAAAAGGACAATGTACTATGGCAGACAGGCATCGCTGACATGACCCCGGAGGTGCTGGTGAAAGCAAGAGTCAGTGAAGTAGCACCAGCCCAGCAAGCAAGACTCGAAGAAAGAAACAAGACTGCTAGGTAGGACAATTGAGGCCTAGAGGCGTCACAGCATGCATGTGCAACGCATGATCCATAGCAAGAGCAGTGCCAGCTGCAGCAGCAACCAAAACCCAAACGCAAACTGCAACTCAAACAGCAACCTGAACTGGAATACACACCCCAACCTATGCTAACTCCCTTTCCGGTCAGAAGGTGGGTGACAGTTCAACCCCAAACCGATAGTCAAATGGCGCCATCCAGTCCATGCCCCACCCCGACGACTGGATTGAGCATGGTAGCGAGACACATACATTCAAAGAGAGACGAGAGCTTGCCACTGTGCATTATGATGGACGAAGAAATCTCATCAGCAAATAACTGAGTGCCATTCTACCAGTAGGCCCTGGCCCAAATTTGGATCATGAATGTATAAAGAAATGCCAAGCGCGTGATCACAGGCATCACTCAACAGAATGCGACAGCAGTGATGGTTCTACTATACTCCGATATCATCATCAGAGCTGCGAGTACCGTAATGAAAGGAGTGATTGATGTCAAAGAAAATGACTCGAGGGGACAACGAAATATCCGTGCAGTACTTCCTGGATGTCAATTGGCGAATAGGACAGAAGGCCGAGAGAAGATGTGAGAGTAATTTGAAGCAGAGATCAAAGGCAGAACGATCCCCACCCAAGTATGGTGGCTATCAAACCCCCGAACCATCAGGGAGAAAAGGCAGAAAGGAAAAAATGCCAAGTTGTAGGATGTCTGTGTTGTAAATGGGAGGCAGGTGGCAAATGATTGGTCAAGAAGGGCATCATGGCAGCGGGGGTGTGGTAATGAATTGAAATATACAGAAATGTGTGCCCAGATAGCAAATTTGATCACTGCTGTAGATGGGGTCATATCAAGAACAAGTGCAGTAGCAAGTCCCCATGGTGCTACTGCTCAGGTCATCACTGCACAAGCAACCACAAGTGCCAAGTGGTGGGGTACACAGCAAAGCAGGGATCACGCTGTGGCCATATGCTGGTCAAGTGCCCCAACAGCAAAAGGAATAACATTGCATTGAGCAACAGATGCGCAAAGAAAAATGAAGCTGCCAAGGCAGTGTGCAGGAATTGAGCAAAATGTTAGCAGGGCGGGAATCCACAAACACAGCCACTGATGTAGCATCAGGGATGAACACTGTGGTGCTTGGAAATAGGCCTAGGAGGACTGCCAAAGAAGGGGGGGAAAGCAAAGTGGATTTGAAGGATGCGGAGAATGAGGAGGCAATGGGGGAGCCAGAAGACATTATGATGACGGAGAATGCAACTATGACCACGACTGACACTGTAACGGAGGCTGAAACAGGAGCACTGGCTACCAATGACTCGAGCGATCCAGCACAACTGCAATAGGTTCAACAGGTGGACCAGCGCAGTGCTGGTGATGGGAGTTGAACGCAAGGCAGACGTAATGTGCATGTAGGATCCACCAACAGAGATGGGAGGTATTGTGATCACCCATTTGGGATACGAAAAAAGAACATAACAAGATGTTTGGAATGTGGTATGAAAGGTAAGTGGTTCAGTGATTGATGAGCAGAGAAATTGCAGGAGGTGAGCTACAGATGATGTGATGGTCACTAAGATCAGTAGGAGAGGAGAGACAATAAAGAGAATTTTCGATATTTACAATCAAAGAGATACGCAGTCAGAAGAGAGACACTCAATAGGACAGAAAAATTTAAACCATTGAGAGCTATTTCAAATTTTGATATGATGTAATGTTTTTCTTACTCTTGTTTCAAATGAATGTCACCTTTCTTGGATTCATCAGGATTGAATGTGTGTAGATAATGAACTCTCGGAACTTAGTCATATTCTAATGAATAGATACTTTCTAATTGGATCTATTGTCCAGCTCTCCAATGGTGTTCCATAACCCACCTGATATACAGGTCATGTTCCTTGTCCCAGTGATCAGATATCAAAATTTTGTCATTGTATGCGAATGCAATATTAACCAGTACTTCATAAATAACCTTGATGATGTTGTCTGAATTGTCTGCCACAGTATTGATGGTACCATACTGCATTACCATGTAATTAAACTAACTGTAACTGGTCCAGAATGCTAGATATATTTCTGTACCCTTGCTAATATGCAGAAGATTCCATGTGTAGTGTATAGCTTCTTATGAAATTATGAGTATAATATGAAGTATATTTTTTGTTTTTTATTTGTTTTATTCATACTGTAATCACTCTAATTAGAGTATGACAGAGCCTAAAACCCCCCCACCACCTCCGGGCAAGCTAGTATAATGGCGGATCACCCACCTGCTACCCATCATCGCCTGTACACATAATGTATGTTCAGCATATCATACATAATGGAGAGAGGGAATTCAATCTGAAATGTGCTATTGTGAAATATCCCAATAGATAATACAGTGCATTATTTCTCCATTGGAATTGTGTAGCAAGCAGTGTCAGCACAGCAATCAGAGACAATGACTGTTGAATTAAACAGTTACACATATTATATTTAAGCAATTCTTGATGGAGAATGAAATTTACTCTTGAAATGCAGCATAGAATGCCCAGAATAGGTGACTGTGTTGCCTTATATTGGATGTCAAGAATGGTTCCAGATTTCTGTGATGGCAATTGGTCTGTGATGGTATGTAAGCCATGTAGAAGCATTTGTAATTTTACTTTTGAGTTGTATGTTTGAGTGGTTATTCTATCAGATCCTAGCTTAGATTGCTTTGTTTATGTCATATAGTAATATACTGGTGATTGTCAAATGTATACCCTTCACTGTCTGGATAAATAAAGCTAGGTTACCTATTATAATATTTTCTTCCAAAGATTCATTATCAAAATGCATGTGAGTTACTGGGAGTCTCCAAGAGTACATGAGAGGAGGTGCAGTGAAACAAGGTCAAAACCAATTTACGGAGAGAATCAGATGCTAAGTACAGCATTCGGGCTAGCTATCAAAGTAGCTATGATCTGATGAGTTAGACAGAACCAACATGGGAGGAATTTTGATTAGTTTGGACACATATTCAACTGCTAGAGAGACGTTAAGGAGTACCTGGATGTTTCACACATCCACTTCGTGAATCCCAAACAGACTCTAAATGATCACTGTGTTCTTGTCCATATTCATAGAGTGGAAAGTTGGGCTGCTGAGTAACTCTCCAAGTATATCTGAGCAATCAATTACCCTCTCCATCGCATATGATGCGTCAATTATTATTCATTATTGCTTCTAAACCATACTTATACCAGCTAAGAATATGTTCTCCAATACGCAATACAATGCATTGCTATTTTAAGGAACCAATGAAAAATGCACAAGATTATAAAGTGATCACAGGTGTCAGATAATTATAACCTGACTAAGCAATCAAATGATATCAACAGAACAAGGTGTGATTGACATCCACTATACTTGCCATTTTATCAGGGCCAGTGAAAGAAGTATCACACAATGCATCAACAGTATAACGAAGCTGGAGATGCTTCTTCTACTTGTTGATAACTCATATCTGGCAAGTGGGTGAAATTAAATTCCAATGTCATTGGGCTCAATTGGTGATATCAAACAATGGTGTAATGAGATGATAGCTAGCAGCAGATATAATGGAGTTGGAAAAGCAATGTGATATATTCAGACAAAACAAGGGAGCAACTGCCATGAAAAAGGAATGCAAGATGAGGAGTGATTGTATAGAAGAGAGGAGCACAGAGAAGGTGATGGAGGAGCACTCAATAAAATAGACATGCAGCAATTTCAGTTGAGGAGAGCCAATCGGGATTGAGGAGTGCTGAGATGGGTGAGAGAGAACCCTGTCATGTTGATGAGAGCGGAACAGGTTGTATGAAGTAGAAAATGAAATTACACAGCTGCAATTCAGTCAGAGTAGTACCAATGGGGATTAAGTCATGCCCATCCCTGCAGAGAAGGGCCAAAGGAGAGGAAAAGGAGAGTGGGATGATATATACAAGTAACAATCCAGACTAACGAACGCCAGGTCAAATTGAACGGTGTCCATCACTGCTGACAGTGCTGACAGGGGGGGTATGAAACATGCAACAATCAGTGGAGCTCTAATCAAGCCAGAGGAGTAGAAAATATGATTGTAGAGTTCCATTTGCGGTCAAGAAGTACGGAAGTGGGAGAGTAAGAAGTGCCAAAGAGTATATACGATTGACAATGCTGACGATGAAGTGCTAGTGGGGATCCAGAAGTGCCAATTCTGGTGGAGTAGCACCAAAAGAAAAGACGTAGAGTACAGAATACATTATCGGAGAATCAATTGAGGCAGTGGAGAAGCAATGGGGATTATGAAGTGTATTCCCCAGAAAAGGTGTGTGGATAGTTGAGGAACTGACTATGAAAAAAAGTACAATGGAATAATGCTGACAATTGCACATGGGCATTGGGGAGTGTTTATTGTAGCTAAGTTATGCTGCAGGGGGGGATGTTTCAAGCAGCCCAGTTAAATACCATTGATAAGTGATGTGGCTTTCAGAGTAACATCTATTACCAGGGATCAGTAATATGTGCCTCAATTGTTGTCTTGTCAAATCCTTACCACAATCATCTTTCTGGGGATATATTCTGACAGCACGCATTACATAGCTGTGGCCACCAGCACCACATTCTCTGCAGTAAGAGGTTGAAAAGTCTTGGGTGTAGTAAGATAGCACTCCAAGTGATTAGTGGCTAAAATGAACTGATGGTATATTAAATTGGAAAATTTGATTCAGGTGAACCACAATATGTTATCTACAATAACATTTGAGCGTTAAGTATTGTCAAAGAGAAACTCCTTCATGTGAATCAAAAGCTCAGTTTCAGTGCCCAAATCCAGCCATTAACTGTCGACAGCTATTAGACATGCCCCATATGGCAACTTGTTTTGAATGGTACAAATGTTCAGTGTTGACTTTCAATATATGGCGATGTGGCCAACATTATGAGTCTGATAGAGGTGCAGTATGTAAAATTTAAGACTTATAGCTTGACATTATTCTGGATCGATATAGGGAGATAGACCACCACGCAATTGGTAAAGAAATGTTATCCTTACAACAGTGCCTGATAGTGCCCAATGATGATCCTGAGTGTCAATGGCTAGTTGACTATGTTGTCAATAATGATCTACATTACAGCAGATAATGTTCGCCAAGGTGTCATTATGTATATAAATGCGTTCATTATCCATTTTGCTTTGTCCAAAGATGCCCTGTCATATTGAAGAATTATCCTATCTCCACTGACCTCGGGTTGTGGAATGTTCTCGTCTGTGCTAGACATGAGTAGCAACAGCATCTGTGTCAGTGATGTACAGTCAGATATACATAATTCATTGAGCAGGATAAACCTTTGGCATATAGGACATGGTAGTGTGAATGCCTTGGCTGCATGTCGGAAATTAGAATATAGAGGGTGTTTAATAATGGTGTTAGTATCGCTCTATTTCTTTGTCAGTGGAACACTAATAATTTCGAATAACTTGTTTTAGCATACATGGCATTGAGGTAGAACTGCCTGTACATTATCCAAATTATCAACTTCAATGTCGGATGACAAGGTGTACAGTCTGGTGTCCTCTCCTTCATTATTGTCAATCTCCTATGGATCACTTTTGTTACTATGTTTCATCAGCTACATTTGAAACAGTATTAATCTGCAATACAATGCACAATGGCAGCAGGCTGGAAGTCACACATTTGATAGGCAGTAAAGATTTGCTGTATCCTTGAATACAAGTATCAGTGCTCTGTCAAGGTGTGCAGCTTAATTTGTCCATAAATAGTGATTCCTCACTTGAATGGGTGTATATTGCATGGTAGTCACATTCAAGATATGAATATAGAAAATGTGGAAGAGGCAGATAGTGTGAAAGTGTGAAATATGGGATTAAGTGCAATACAATAAAGGGAAAAATAATGAAAGAAGTTGCACAAGGTTGAGGAGAATGCAATTTGGGACATAGCTTAAGGGGTTTCAGAAGGGATGACTGATATAGTCCATCTTGTTATTGACGATGTCTAGTCTAGTATTGTGCTTTATGTATTGTCAGTGGCACCACAATACATGAATGTCAATTGCCAAGTACTGAATGTAAGTACTCCTATTAACATTGCTGTGGAGGTCAGAATTGTGGTTTGGTTTTAGTCAAGGCACACCCAATTGAACCAGATACAACTTGGACTAGACGCACCTGAAGATCTTGTGACATTAACATAGTTGTAACATTCACTAACCTTTCAAGCTGATCAAATGGAGGAGTGAGAAAGTGACTTAAAATGAGTGCTCCTGCAAATGACTCCTTCAAAAATCTTAGTAATGGGTGAAAGTTTAAACAGTTGAGGTGAAGACATGGTTTGGAAATGTTGCAGCATAGAGAATCTGCAGAACCGGATAGAAGTGCGATGTTGTAAGTGACAGTTCAGTTACTAGTTATTGTACTGAGTTGGTCATTGGCATGTGTGAAATTCAAACCTTCATACGTGGAATATCTGTCTGACAGTTGCACATATTGTTGAAGTATTCTGTCGTATGAGAATTCTGAACCTAGGTTTCTGTTTGATAAGGCAATACTGGTTGCATAACATCTGAATCATGCGTCAAGCTGGGCCATAACTGCAAAATACCTCAACAAGTATATTGCACTATAGAGGGGAGAGAGAGAGAAAGAAATTGGGTATACAAAGAAAATATCCAACCGTACAGAATGAATGTTAAGGTATAATGATGAGTCAGGGGTATTCTTATTGATCAAGCACTGGTCAGTGTAAAGATTGGTAACATATTGGTTATGAACAATCACTGATATACTGAATTTGTATCCAATATCATGTACATTGCATACCTCCAGATCAAATATTCTTCTCAGTCTCACTACAGCACAGGAGACATTTATTCAGTGAGGGGGTTCAAAGCTATATATGTTGATGTGAATGCGGAGTAAGATATCACCTCACAGTGAACATAGAAGCAATTGAGTGCGGTTCTGTTCATGGTGGGCTGTACTGAGGTTTGAATGGTTATGCTGAATTCAATACCAAGGTGGGGATTACTGGCTCACCTTGCCCTGACAGCTAATTGTCCTTATCAAAGCTGGCTGTCCATAACTCAAGCTTACTTGATTTTCTCTCTTCAAACACTCATAAAGGAAATCGATGCACATAATCAATTTTCCAATATGGGTTTTTGCAACCCAGACACACATTTAGTTAGATTCTAGTCAGGTGTATCCAAAGGCATTGTGAATTTAAACTTCTTTGGATAAGTGTGATAGAAGGGGTGAGTGGGAGTTGCAGGTTATCTACAGGGTTGCTGAGCAGAATCTACCTTTGGAGATTGCCACCCAAGGTCCTGCTCAGGTGTTGGGGCCCAACGATTCAGAAGCTCTTATATGATATGGATACATTGGTCCAAACATGCTAGTTGGCAAATATTGAGTTATGGGAGGTTACGAATTGGTCATGGCTGTGCATTTATGATACAATTTGCAATAGCTACCTTCCTTCAATGGACAGCAAATATGGACATTATTATTCAATGCATTTTAATGGCAGCCATCACATACCAATTAAGCATGGATTTATATCTTTGAAGAGTCCTAGCAAGATGAGCCAACTACACTTAAATGTGAACAGTCTTGGTAAATAACACACAAAGTGCACTGCTGTCTCTGATTGAAGGTGGCAGATATGATAAGTCATAATAGAATGCCTGATCATATACTGTGTACTCTAAAATTGCGGAATATGTACATCATTACTTGGTTTGACACTGTGAGTCATGTATGTGCTTGAATCATTTGTCCACAACGAATAGCGGCTTGTTAACCTTATCTTCATTCACATCTGGAAACATTATACATAATTGGATTTCCGATCCACATTGGGCCTGAACTTCAATTATATGGCTGGAAACACTACACAACAAACGCTACAGCATAGCGGTAATGACACATGCTGCATCTCATTATCGGCCTTCCTGGGATGTCGATCTGAGGTGTATCTGAAATACTCTTGTAGGGCAGCAAAAGCTATGGATTTGCCACAAATCAATAAGCCACGTCTCATAGTCTGACAATGTACTTGAAGCTCATGTTGACTGTTATGATTGACAAATGCGATTGGCCGATATGTAATTCTTGATCTGGAATAACAATATACTTGAAGTATGACAAATACACAATTCTCCTGTGCAAATCAATGTGATTGAATCATGCTGTTTTTGGTATTTTGGTTTCCAATTAATACCTCACCTAAGGTTACTGGTGCATCTCAGCTATGCCAAAGATGAATACTATGAAGCCGTGTAGGGTATCCTATATTGTAATATGATGATGGCCAATTATTCGCAGATAAGCCATACTTGAAAATTGAAACTTTAGTCACAGACTTGGCATATTGTCAATATTTGATTGGTGTCAGAAGTACAATTGGTACATGTTGGCTGGGTAGTCCCTGTATATATATATATCAGCCAGTTTTTAAGTAAAAATTATAAATACTGCACATATTAAAACTTGAAAGTAACACTTTAACATTCTCTCTGATCAGTGATTAGACATTGAATGCATTCCATCGAATATAATGTTCATTGATTTCAATGTAACCCATTGAATATCCTTAATTGATGGGATCTGCGAACCTATGACAATCAGATTGCTACATGATGTTCAGTTAGAATCAAACAGCCATTGGTATACGCAATGCGATACAATATATTAAATATAGTTCAGTGTTTATATGATTACGATGTAGGTGCAACAATGTAGATTGAAAAGATGTACTGTTATGGAAGACAAGAATATGATATATTAACAGCACAATTGGATCTTCAAACTATACTGAGATTCTATACTATACTGATTGGAATAATCTAAAACATATACCTGGAGCAGTTTGACAATGGTAATGGAAATGAACTTTACAGACTAACCGCGACATTAATACCATTACTGGTATACTGATGTTGAACAACTGCATCTGGTATGGAGTACTTATTGATGAGATGGATATGATGCCATATATCGCCAATTACTATAATACTGAATAATGGTCAACGACCAACTAATTGATACTATATCAGCTCATTGAAATAACCACAACTGACAGACAGAATTGTAAGTGATTGACATTACATCAACTGATTAATATGACATTAATTAGTTGGCATTATAGCAACCAATTGTGAAAATAATAGTGGTGCAGCAATCAGAGCATGATTAAGGATGGATTTGAGAGGTGAGCCTAGATTACACAGATGAAAGAAAGTATTAGTAGAGTACGATACTAGGCAGCAAGATACAACTGCTAAGCATAGGATGACTGGAGATTGAAAGCTTCTTGGAGAGTGGAAGCCAATTCAATGTGATAGGTCCTATGGAAATTGACTATATCCGGGGCACAAGGTTATAATACAATAAGTCTTTTTCACCTATTTAGTGCATTTAAACTAAAACCATTACTCACTCTATCAAGAGAGCTTGGTGTACACGTTGAAACCTTCAGTCACCTAATCCGTAATTTCCCTACGAAGTTCCTGGCGTCATTTTTGGTAATTTATTTGTATGATAAATTTGATGGTTGGTATAAAATTAAAGATTTAGGTGCGGTTGGTGGATTAATATTCAGATCTTTCTCTATACCATCTTTAAGTACACTAGAAAATTCTAATTACTATTTCTTAAAGAGTAATGGTTTTAGTTTAAATGCACTAAATAGGTGAAAAAGACTTATTGTATTATAACCTTGTGCCCCGGATATAGTCAATTTCCATAGGACCTATTTGCAGGGTTTTTGATTGGAAATATTGATTTCAAATACTGCAGAATATAGGAATACAAGTGATATACATTACCTAGATAATGTCTTTTGTACAGATGTATTAGCTAGCCTTTGAGAATAGACTTTATACAATATGTACCTTACACTTAATCTTACAATACTCACTTTGGTATGTTACACTTCATTTGGCTGAAACATTCTATCACTATGGCTATAGTCACTTGACATTGCTGTACCACTCCAGGACATATAACTATATATAACACACACCTTGGAAGAATGCAGTTTGTGGGATGGTAATTCATTGTGTGCATGATATGTAGAGCTATAAGATGTGTTGGATTTGTACATTAACTGGATTACTACAATGAATATTTAATTATGTATGCTTTGTAATATATATAATACAGCATACAATAGACATGAAATCAAGATGCCAATTTCACTTCTTTGGATGTTTCCAAGTATGCTTCAGAATGTCCTCTTGATTGTACTGCATTGTATACGCTAAGGCTGGGTAACATACTATTCCAAATATGTACTCCAGACACTCTCAAATACTTTCTAAATTGTCTTCCAACTACATTTCTATGTACACTCTCACTTATACTTTCAATTATACACTCTGGTACACTTTCCAATGCACTCAGTTACACCCTCCCAGTTGTTTGTCTTTTCTTTACTAATTACACACTAAGCAAGCTTCCAAGTATACATTCAAGTATGCTTCAACCTATATTGCAATATACACTGTTAACTGCACTACTGACAATTCTCTCCAGCATATGTCCAATTTATCTCAAAAGTACATTTCCAAACAGCTTGGCTGTATGCATCGAAATATGCTTTCGAGAGAGTTCCATGTACACCCTCTGATCTGTGTGCAATTTCATATCTCAGTACGGTGGGAAGTACACCTCCCACTTTATCAATAGTATACTTGCAGCATACTCACATTTATTGTCCGATGCATACTCTCCAGCATACCCTTGATTCCACTGGACAGTATACTCTCGACCAACTTGCACTATGCCGTCAAGTCTTTACCCAAGTGGCAAGATGTTTTCAATCATACTTTACTAAAGTTTTCATATATACTTCGATATAGTCAATGCAGTGACATGTTCCGTAGCAGGTACCACAACGTAATGGTCAGGTTGCAGAGGGTTCATAACTGATGGCGTGTGGCAGGTGGCAGAAAGTGTGTAGGGGATGGAGGGTGGAACGTTGAAAGTATTAGATTGCAGATGGTGTGGGGCAAGTAGCGGGTTGTAGGTGGCAGCGGATAAGTAATCGGTGGCAGAGAGTGGTCAGCATAAGAGAATAGCAGGTGAGATGTAACTGGCTGTGAACTGTTTCGCAAATTTTGACACTACAGGATATTATCATTAGTATCATAACTTTCCCATAGCCGTTATCACATGATTTCACAATGTCTCATATCAATTGTGGTAATAATTTCAGCCTTGTATCTCACAGTAACTGTTGACTACAGAATCTTTGGGAAAGTCTATCTCTAACTCAGACTGTCATTTGAAATCTACTATATCTGCTACAATGCTAGTTTCCGGCAGAAACACCCAGGTGTTCCTGACGGCTCTGATTACTCTGACAGAACCTTTTACCCTCTGATGGAGAATTACATGCTGCCCGTGGCATATTGACCTCCCCTACTTGGCACCTGGATTGTGGTGACCTATGCGCAACATCAGAAAGACACATCGGGTATACACTTTGCAGGGGCTCCAGTTATGCAGCAGCCATTTACACAACACAAGGCAATGTTCATACCTTTCACCAGCCAAGTGCCACATTGTACCTTTCCACTATTGCTCTATCTCAGATGCCACACTCTCCCAATATATGTTTAGTATTGAGATGTTATCACTTATTACAATACAGTCTTCGCTTCGGATACATCGCTTGCTGTTGCATTTGGTTCACCATTATCATAGTATGCAGGTCTGAAATATACTGTCCAATCTTCACACTCTCTAGTACTATGCCCTGAGTCCTCCATATTCTGCATTGATCCATCAATGGCTTGTGATGCTTCTTCCTCATCATCTGTATCCGCATCGTTGCCATTGTCGCCCTCATATGCATTGACATCACCCGTTCCGACATCAAGTCTCTGAAGTCTAGTCATGGCCCATCATTGCTGGCTGAGAGTTGGGATGTCATCACGCTCGTGGCGGTCGTCAGCATCATCTTCATAATCACCACTGCCAGCTGGTATCCCAAAATGATATTGTTCATCACCGTAATTATTGTCTATGAGAATGTTTGGGTCAGTGTCTCCGATCTCATTCTCCTCAAGCCCCACTTTGAAGGTCAAATAGTCAAGAAGAATGGCATTGTCAGCATGCACACTGTTCATGCGGATGACCACAGCAGGCATTTGGTTCTCCACCTGTTGGATCTGACACTGGACTGTAGCAAGAGTGTGGTTATATACACTCTGTTGGTAGCTCTGCGGTAGTGTGTTCCAGGTATTCAGGAAGAATATATATCGGTCTGGAATGTCAGGCAAGGCTAACAACTTGCGACCTGTTGTAGCACAGCAGGATGCATTCTTATCACCATCAATGTTGTAGTTGAAGTAGTTCGAGCGATCAGGGCTGCCTGCTTTCAGCATTGACTTGGAAACTTTTGGATGAACACCTTTGTTCTTTTGACACTGCAGGAGAGCATGGCACAATGCGGTGCATGTAAACATCATCAGTGGTGAGGGTCTGTGACTGTCCTTGTAGTCTCTCATGGTAATATGAAATCCATCAGCATATGTACTGCGGTTATTCACCCAATGATAAAACTTTATGTACATACACCCTGTGATTGGTTCCGCCAAGAAGTAAGGTGGACACCGGACATTGATTAGCAGCATTTGACTCTCACTGCGTTGGATTATAATCACATACACCACCTTCCGCATGCTCTGCTACAGCAAAAAGATACTTATTGTCAGCGAGAAACGAATCAATGAATTCCAAATGCCCAGCATTGGATTGAAATAGGTGGAGACCATAACGCTCTGCTATGTTGTGCCATGTTGAGTGAATATAATTGGACTTAACCATATCGACTTGTGCTTGAACCTGATACTAGTTTGAGAGTGTAATATCCAACGTGGGCTGTTGCTTCAGCATACCTCTTTTATGATCTCCTTTGGGCGTACCTCAAACGCTATGGACCAACTGTTGTTTTGCTGCATAGCGGTGTTCTGGTACTTCTCTATTAACTCCTTGTGTGGTGCTTCAGCTAATGATTTCGCAACACATTGCGTTGCATAACGTATCATCTCCAAGTCACCTGCCCTCATAAACAGCTGTCTGTTCCACATGTATAGCTCCAGGAGTCTGCCTGTTGCAAATACAAGACATGTCATGCCTCAGTGGCCAAATCAATCGATGCTGAAATTACCGGAGACCAATGATCAAGGTGTTGTCACTGCAAGCGGTTGCAGTTTCAAATGCCTCTATCTCTGATGCCGTTCTGTAGCTCAGTGTTGCGCTGGATGTGAAATCATCACGTGGGCTTTTCGATTAGAGATGGGGGTAGGCTGGTTTTCAAGACTGCTGAGAGGAGTGGGAGTGGTAGCAATACCAGATGTGGGGGTGAACACAATGCAACGCATAGAGTCCGTCTGTAATGTTTCTCCTGCTGCTGGTATGCTATGACTACTTTTACCCGTCGTGGCGGTTGGAGTATTGATTGCCCATTGCTGTGCAGTGGACCGAATGGATGCCATGCATTGAGTCAAAGCTGGAATGCGATACTTGTTCTGCGAATATGAGGTGGTGGAGTTCTGACCTTGGACTGTAAAGGCTACCAAACTCCTTCCTTGTGAGAACACAATTGCACCAACTGGTATGAAAACGCGTCTCCTACCTACGGGAAGTTGAGAATTCAATGAAGGCCCACGCTGTTGTTGTATGTGACGATTAGCCAGACTTTGAATAATGTATACGACTGGAGTCGTATCTGGGTGTGGGCTTTGGAATGACAATGTCCGACATAGATATTTGACGTTAAGTATGTAGGAATGACTTCTGCTGCATGCATACTCAATGGCAGGTGAGGGTGACTCCAATGTGAGCGACCAGGGAGGGATTTAACAAAATGACAGGGGCAGTGTAAACCGCTCTAGACCATAAACCGTGACAATACTTGGGGACAAGATCCCTTGAAAAGCATTCCATTATGGTGTTAACTGCCATCAGATTGAACTCAAATTAAACACAGTATTGATATTTACTGTTGCAGTAAAGTCTGAAGGTATGTTTCCACCGTTTGAAGGTTGTTCATGCCTTCTTAGCACGATTCCAATAGTATTACACTTGATCTTGACACAATACTCCGAATCATCAATTGTGTATATCTTCAACTTCACTGTGAAAATCCCACTTTGCCAGAGGAAAACGCATCTGAAAGCGAATAACGACGTATACTCTATTCGATGACATCAGTTGTGTGTGCTCTTTTCACTGCGAGGTGTGTTGGGAGCCATGTTGGATGATTGCACATGTGGGAGAACATGAAAACTTCTCAGTTTCCTCTGGGATGCATGAGGTCTGAGCGGTACAAGTGGTGTGCAATACAAAAGCAACACACAGTGTCGGAAACATTCCTCACCGCAAGTATTAATTCTCGTCTCAAGGCTTCTCATTCATGAGGTACCTGGTGGTTGTGCAAGATGAAGGTTGGGCCATGTTGTGTTTGTTAACCAACACAATGCACAATATCAATCAAAATTATTGTATCTGACAAGTTGAACCAGGAAATTGCAGGAACTCATGTATATGTATCCCTTCCTCCCACCCACACCTCCAATCTCATTTACTATAGTACTACATATACCACCAGCATTCTGAATTAACTCGACTTCACATTACTTGCACAAATCAACGCCTCACTTTCGAAAACACACCCGACAACTAATTCAATATTGTAAGTCCCCTCCTGGCTTCCTCCGTCTACATGCAACTGAATTGTAATACTAACACCTTGGCTGTAAATTCTTTGTATACTCACAGCGATGGCACCCAAGGGCAGCCGCAGAGAAAAGGGGAAGCCAAATGGTAGCACAAAAATGCCAACATCGGTTATTAATTGACGCCTGTCATTTGATTGAGAGCATTCAAATGGATTCATCCCGGAACATACCAGTGGTCAGATATGGGCATATGATGTTTCCGGTGTCATGGTTTACATAGTATGGGACCACTTGTAAAGTATTATCCTTCGTGATCCAGTCACAACTCGGCACTTTTCACAATTCCAGAAGATGTAGCCGCACCACAGGAGCAAAAGTTCGCTTTTCAGCAGTGGTTGGTAGCCGTCCGGTCATATATCAGGCCAATATATCACAATACTGACTACAAAATGAATAAATGGAGGTGGGCCAACCCCCATACGTTCTGCGATCAAGTCGATCACTCCAATGCACTGACAAGCAGCTTGGGGCAGGTTACACGCACCGGCGAGAGTTTCTCTTGGTATCGTAGCGCTAATATCAGTGTAAAGATTTAGCCGCCAAGCTGTGATCAGTACAAGCCAGACAACATCCCTGCCATTAGACCACTCAATTGGGATGAGATAGGGGATGAGAAAGATTGTGATAAGAACTTGGCAGATCATGGAGCGCCGAGAGGTGGTAGGAGGTGTACTGGCAATGGTAATGCCAATGACAACAGCCAGGGTGAAGAGGATATGCAGTGGGGTGAGGCAGGGACAAGGAAGTAGATGGGAACAATGGATGGGAAGGGTAAGAGAAAGTGGACTGAGGACAGGAAGGGGAAAGGGAATGGGAGGGTGACGGCAACAGGTGAAGGGAAGGGGAAGGGGAAGGGGAATGGTAACGGGAAAGATATTGTTAAACAAACACCAGGGGGAGATGATATCTCTCGTGCCATTGCATTACAGTTGCAGACGGAAATGGTTAAGGCAGACTCAGACTCGAAGGGCTAACTAGAGCGGATACATGTAGACCCGGAAACATCACTGAACATGTCAATTTCCCCAGATGATGATACTGACTCTACTGAGGAGTTGGACAGCAAATATGACTCAGAACAAGAATCTGATGTGGATATACAGCTGGATTATAATGTGGGTGCACCGTACCGCGTTGATATAGATGGCAAGGTGGATATGAAAACAGACGGTGATGCTGAAGAGGAGGAAGTAACAGAGGAGGAAGTAAAAGAGAAAGAAAGATGATGAGGAGGACGATGAGGAGGAGAAGGAGGATGCGGATGAGGATGATGGCAAATAACCTCAGACGATTGGCCAGGGAGAGATGGTAAATACATTGGCTGACGATGTAGATACCATGGTAGATGATGAGGCAATCGGTCTACCTGAGCTAGGCGAGGAGATGAGCGAGCATACACACTGGCTAAAACCTTTGGCACCTGCCACGTGGCCACATACCCTGGGAAAAAACCTATGACACTGCACTCCGCAGACCCAGCCCTGCAGTCCGCTGGAGTATTTTGGGATTGTGAGGCCTCAAAAACCTCGCGCGCCAATGCCAACTCTGCGAGATGCTGAGGGAGTCGGAAACAGGATCATTCTGGATGTGGATTGGCAACAGCTCATCGAGTCAGCAGTTGACAACAGTCTCCTCGAGATTCCTCTCTCCAATGTCCCTCGCCCCGACATGACATGCCCTGATGTCCCTCTCTCTCCTGTCACTCTCCTTGATGTCTCACTCCACGATGTCCCACTCCCTGATGTCTCTCTCACCGATGTCGCTCTCCCTGATGTCAATGTCACTTATGTCCCCCATGCTGAGGTGCTCCGGCACGGCTAGGTATGCATGGAGTGATCCAATCCTTGCATTGCGGAAGAGGTGATGGTTGTTTTGTTCAGGTTAGTGTTGGGTGCTTGTCTTGTTCGTTTCCTTTGTTCTAGTTGATTTATCTCATGTATTGATGATGACATGCGTCTCAACGTTTTTGGATCATGCAGGGTTTATTATATTTCTGGGTTTTGGATTGGTTTAATTTCATTCACAGTACAATGGGACATCGCGTAGGCAGCATTTTTGCATATCCTGGCATGTAAGGAACCTCCTTGTAATGGGGTTGATGTTCAATCCATCTCTCAGGTAAGTCAACACTATCGTAAGCTTACGCACACACCGGGCTGCTCAGGTTGTGCACCAAGTTTCGTCTCATTCTACACTGCATACTCCACTCCTCACGTGTCCTCAACAATGCCAGAGAACACCCCAATCCGCTGCCCCAAATGTTCATGCTGAAAGAAAATCACCTCAGACAGGTAGCAACTTAAACATATCAACATACATCATCCTGAATACCTTCAAGTTGCACACAAGAACAATCTGACTATTTGCAGCGGGCCCCGAAGGGCTGAATCTGCTCAGTGTCATGCACACATCATCAAAATGTAAAATTGTTCTAAAGCCACACACAATTCTCACAGACCTTCTGGGCAACCTCACCAGTGCTTCGAAGCGATTCTAGATGCTCCCAGAGCCCCCGGGAGCTAAGCAATGTGATTTCAGACTCTACAAAAGCATTTTCAGTTGCTCCAGAAAAGTCCTGCAGTTATGGAGGTGCATTCAGGATGCTACAAGATTTGACTTCTAGAATAGTCAACTTTGGGAGCTTCTGAGATCTCAGCTCTGATCTGCAGGAGACTTGGAGAGAAGTTGAAACTACTGCGAGGCTCTGCGGGATATGTCGAGAACCGCGGAGACAACTGCACAGCTCTGTGGGTGATGTGGTGCTGTATTCTCACAGCTGTGGTTCTTTCATAACTACAAGGCAATTTGTCTTATCATATTCTTCTTTGTTACAGGCACAAGATTTGCTACATCACAATGTGGCATGCATTATTTGAGTCTTTCCATATAGATACATATGGTCAATCTGGCTGCAGATGGTACTCAAGCATAATCGGAGGAGCAACTGGACATGGCCATTGAGAGATCTCAGAGATGCACAACTTGGAGGCCGTTGTGCTGAAACGATAGAGATAGGAGGCAGAGAGCGCACCATCAGCTCTCCGGCACACTTCTCGTGACAAAGAAACAGAATTCATGAGAAAGAGCGTAGCAATCGGATTGGAGGATATGATACTACCCAGTGTTGAGGATCTACAAAATCTCGGAAAGAGCAAGTGAGTCCAAGAGTTGAAAAAGACAGTGTGAGTCTTTTTATTGTATGATAGGATCAGATGGAAATGAGATGATGTATAGCTACTCCAGGGTCTACCGAATATATACTCCCAGTCAATCTGTCTATCTCCGTTATCCCTGTATCTCTGTACACCTGCTGCGGCTTCTTGAAGACGTACATGGAGGCTATTGTCAACCGTGTTTAGAGATGCACTGGGAGACTGAGATTGAGTGAACTCGGATATGTATTTGAAAGCCGTGATTGAGCCAGGATAGTAATGCACTTGGAGACCAAGCGAACAAGTGAACTCAGAGATGCATCTGAAGGCTGTGATTGAACAAGTTTGGAAATGCGCTTGGAGGCCGAGATCGAGTGAACGCAGTGATACCCATGGAAGCCGTTACTGTGTTTATTGGGAGGTACATGCGGAGGCCATGAAGGATCAAGATGAAAGGAGTACTTGGAGGAGGTCGGTCTAGAGGCGATTGATCTGATGGCGGTTGATCTGGAGGCGTATCATCCGAAGGCGGTCAATCTGAAGGCTGTCACTCCAGATGCATTGAATCTGGAGGCGGCATATCAGGAGACATGTGTGATGGATGCTGACACTCTATACATTGGTTAACTTGCAATGAAGAAAATTGAGTACAACAAGGTCAGCTGAGAGAGGAGAGACCGTTCGGAAGCAGCGGACAGGTGATCGTGGGATAATGCAGTATGCGGGAATAGCAGTTCTCGGTGTATGCTGTACTTGGTATATGCTGTACTTGGTATATGCAGTACTCGGTGCATGCTGTACTCAGTTCTATGCTATACACGGTGTGTACTCTTCATCTTGGCATGGAGAGATAGAGAGGGATAACTCAACTTCGTGTTCTTAGGTGACAGTACAGTTGAGGATGAGAAGGAGAGAGGTCAGCAGAGATGGGGTAAGTCACCATGAGAGACTGGGACTTAGAGAATTACATGTGCAAGTCAATTTACCGAATCACATACAGCAGGTACAAGTCCCGATCTGGCATGTAATTACACCGATCTGATGACTTTCGAACCCAATCAGGCCAGTTGTAGCACTGATTACTCATATCCACTTGGATGTCCTCCGCATCGTTGTCATATTCATCCCCTATCTCCTACTTTCTCATCCACAACTCTATCATCATCGTAGAATGCAGAGTTAAGTTCTCCCTCTCTGTGTCTCCATCCCATGATCATCACTTGACATTGAGTCCAGCATAACCGAGTACTGCATACACCGTGTACAGCATACACCATGCACATTATCCAGACAAGATTATTTGTCCTCCCTTCAGTCTCATGATTACGAGTTGACCCCTGAATCTACCGTCAGCTTCCAGCATGCCTCCCTACACAATCAATCCCCATTCAGCAGCTCACCATGAGAGCTCACGGGTAAAGACACCTGGTCACATTCCCACGTTTGGGAGTTAACTGCCCAATAAATAGAGTCTCAGCACGCTGTGCACTTTCCATCGACCCCCTCAATGAACTAGTCCAATCTCGCTCGATTACTGCTTCCATGTTTCCACCATCATCACCTCCATGTGCATGTCCAATCTCGATCGATTATGCCCTCCAAGTATATTTTCAAACTCGCTCGATTATTGCCTCCGAGTTCGCATGATCATGACATCTATGTGCATCACTACACTTGCTCGCTTGCAATCTCACAGTGTAGGCCCAGGTTCTCTTAATCATGGCCACGAAGTGCATGGCGAAACTCGCTTGATCACAATCTCGGAGTGCATTTCTAAGTTCACTCAATGACAGACTCCAAGTGTATCTCCATTTATGCTTGATGACTTCCTTGAAGTGCATCTCCACACTTGCTCAATCACAGGCTCAGAGTGTATCTCTGAGTTCACTGCAGTATGATTTTCACTACCCCTCGAATTGCTCTGAAGCACCACCCATAGCCAGTCCAGATATTCTGTATGTAGATGGGTAGCTATATAGATAGATGAATGAGAATACAAACTGAATACATGAGTTCTAAAAATCGTTGAACAATAAGTACTAGCTATGATTTTCTGGGGCACCAGTAGCATTTCCATAGAAGATGGAGTTTTTCCCAGACTGCTTTAAGGTCATTTGAGGTGCCCCCAGGGGTTTGTATGATTGTCGTCAGTGCTCCCAGGGTGGTCATCAGCACTCCCACGGTTGTTATCAGCGCTCCCAGGCCTGACATCGGCGCTACTTGGCCTGACTTCAGCACTCCAAGGCTTGTCGTCGGCGCTCCAAGGCTTGTCTTCCACTCTCTGAACCTTGTGGTCGGCACTCCCTAGCTTGCCGCCAGCACTCTCGGGTGCTCCAAGGCGCGTCGTGGCCGCTCCCAGGCTTATTGGTGGATCTTCTGGGCTTGCGGTCAGTGCTCCCCGGCTTGCCATTGGTGCTCCTGGACTTGTTCTTGGTACTCCCTGCCTTGCCGCAGACTCTTCCTGGTGCTCCCAGCGGGACCCAAAGCTCCCTCCGGCACGCCAAGATTTTTCCACACCTATCACATTCACTCCCATGGTACTCCTGTCTGAGTCATCAGGAATCCCAGTTACTTCGCAGGCCGGCCAGAATGTCGTCCTAAGGTCTTATACTCTCCTGAATCTGACCCATCTAAGTTTACACTGCACATCCTCTCAGACACTTCTGCAGGCTCCCAGTGACTAAAATAAATTTTGCTGCTGTTCCACGCGAACAGTGATTCAGTCAAAGAACTGGACACAATTCCCCACCTTAACCAGATTGAAACCATCGCAGGCCTCAAGTCTCAACCACTGCCACCTCCTCAGCCAGGGATGGATAGGTACTGCGGTGCCGGTGCTTCTCTGAGCGACTACCTTGCTGAGCCATGGCAACGCAACGCTCAGGGTTGCCTTCAGACTACCTTACAAAACAATTCCTACTACCCGTTTTTCATTCACATAAAGTGCAATTATACCCAGTGTGGGATCAAGACGAAGGGCATGAAGACGTAGTATGACAACGCACTGAAGGAAGAGAACCCCGCTGTGCATATCCCAAGCTTCAACAACGGGGATTGCGTCAAGAGACTTGGGCGTAGCCTGCCAGATGATCAGGCTCTTGGGGAGGGTAAACTACACACTCTCGAGAACATGAGACAGAATGACACTCACCAATGCCCCATCAGACACTGAAGTCGAGACATCATCAAAGACATGAGATAGTAGACCCATCATCCAGCCTGCACCAAGAGTTTGATTTATGCCGCTCAGCAGTGATATAACAGTGATATGCCACCGAAATGCATCTATATGGAAATTTACACTGCGGACTCGTGGTGGGAGACACAGGTAAAGAGATATAGTCAAGGATCTTCACGTGCCAATTGACCTTCAGTCAATGATCTCAGTGCGAGATACAGTTGTTCCCTTCATCTTCATGTACGACGGAATACGTCTCTCAAATCTTGGTGGCGAAATGAGAGAGTGGCCTGTATATATGACACTTGGCAATGCATCTTCGAGGATCCGCCCGATTCCCTCATTGCACCGCATTGAAATAGTCTAACTCCTACTGAGTCCAACCAAGAACAGCAATATACCTCCGAAGTACCTGGATTAGCGGTGGGAAACAACCCGTGAGGTGCTGAATGAGGTACACTGGCGGATACTGCAGTCTCCCACCATCACACAAAATCCCAAAGCCGAGAGCAGGTATTACAAGTTCTCTTTGCAAATGGCGACTTCAGGTGTTGGAAACCAGTTTTACCAGCGTGGCTTGCAGATTACCCACGGTATAGCGATCTACATCATCTCGAATGGCATGTCTCTTTTCGGTGCGTATGTCCATAGAACAAACTGGGGGATCATGTCCCTCCTGACAGGGAACGCCCCTGGCGGGATCTCAACCATTATAGAATGCTCAGTGATCTCAACACGAAGGCAGCCAACACCGAAATCTCATTGCGCAATCATCACCAAAGATTCAACCTGGTTCAAAATAATCTCTCATTTGTGAGTGACCTCCTGAAGCGCGACCCCCTTTATAAAATGCACATCGGCATGCTTGACCACCATCCGAAGTCGATTTTCCACATGACCAAAACACATGAATGGCTTGACAACCAAAATGCAATCTGGTTATTCGTGCCTCCTTACCACAATGTCACACCAACAATGAACTCATCTGAGGAAGCTTCACAATAGGATGGGAACGAAATGATGGAAATGAGTCAGTAGCTGCTTCGAGTTGTAACCCAGTCTCTACAAGACAGAAGCCACGTTCAGTGTCCCATATTGAATCACGCAATGGAGTGCACATAGGCATTGTGTGAATTCTATATGTATGCTCATTTTGAATCTCAAGATGATGCTACATTGAGCTATGTGGAGGATCTCTTGAATAGGTTTCACACCATCAAAGATGTTTTTGTACTCGGGCAGATGGGCAAAATGGCAAAAGCAAAAGCCAATGCCCACAGAATGGAACTTGGGAAGAAGCGAAAGCTAGACAACAAAAGACATTCTGCAACTTCAACGCCGTCCAAGAAGCAGCGGGAAACGAATGCCTGGTGGGATTATATCAGCCACAGGATACATGATTCGAAGGAGTTATATGACGACTTCCACGTTCCGATGATTCACCTGATGTTTCATTCGGTCGAACAGACTCGTCGATACGGCTCATTGCAACAGCATGCTGCCCAGAGACATGCACAAGCACATCAAATGAACCTCAAGGATGGATTGGACACCTCCAATCGCAATACCCACCGACTCCCGCAACGAATCTCCTTTCAGCATGACATTCACTGCTCCGGATTCAAAGTGCACAATGTCCAAGTTCTCTCTGAGCATCGGGAGAACAGCACTGCCACCTGCGAAGTCCTCTTTTCCGTTGCCGATCAGGCTGCCCTCCTGCGCTCTGCATCATATGCGAAACCTGAATTCATGGGTCCCCAAAACTGCCATGAAGGAAACCATCATGACGCTGCGATCAAGGACTTCAGAGCATTAATCAACAATGGACAAGACATGACACACCATGTGGCAATATTCAATGGGACATGAGATGTTATCATGTATACGAGTCATAACAAGAGGTTTATATCAGATTAACAACCGCATGCAATGGAGCTCTGTATTTTCCATGCAATTCTGCTTCCAGTTGGGGGTTTGGAAGATGGTCACATATCTCAGATGTGTCGATACACTGGAAGACAGAGCTGGCGCGGAGGAAACCAACAGAATGACTGGCTGTGAGTTAGGTAATGCCAGGGGTGGTGTTATGGCGCACTGAAATGGCGTCTCCTGTGGCAACTGCAATAACTATTCGAAATCCAACACTTTCATCATAATGAGACTTTTGTTTAGTTCTGTATTGCCCTGGCGCTCACCACAATACCTGAAAACTCGGGAAACTTTGATCCTGTCTCGAAATTCGTTCAAGTGAGAACAGCACTGGCAACCTGTGCATTGCAAGTTTTCACCATAGGAAACATCGCTGGCTGCGCCCACGTAATTCCAGAGATAGCTACTAGTAGTATCACAGAAGATAGACGTAATGCACAATGGATTGTCAATATCTACATAGATCTGGTGACTTCAAAAAATGTGTATAATGACTATTAAGTGAATAGCTTTTTGCATGCATGTAGAAGGAACGTGAGGAGAGATTTTCACATGGTCACCCATCATATTGCAATCCCATTGCAAGTGGGTACCCAATAAACCCATTCCAATGGATGGTAACAGTTGACTACAACACCAGCGTGTTCATTCAAAATACTAGACTGACACAAGGAGAAGCAACCCAGAAACTGCGATTGGTGTGGAAAATACAATGCAATGACTGTAATTGCTGCCGTGTGCAGAGTGATCTGCCAGCAGGGTGTATCTGACGCCGTGGATGGACGGTGTCCCCTCCAATGGAACAATTCCACCTGGATGGACAGTTTTTGTTCTGATATACCCACGCATTACTGAATCTTGGCATATGTATATCTATCCAGTCTAGAAGTAGAACTATTAATAGCCATGGTGATGGCAATTGCAATGGAAATGGTGTTGGGGATAGTGATTATCGGACCAGAAGTGTGCAGATATGTAAGTTGGATACATCAATGTCAGTGTCAAAGCATTTACAGATTTAGAGCTACCTATCATGCAAAGTTACCACAAACTTAGAATTTTCCATCCACAAGTTGCATCATATAGAAAATACTCCCGTTTTCACTGTACAGTATTCTCAATTGGAATTATCTGAACAAGCTTTCTTATAGACAATTATGGAGGCAATTCAAGCATAATATCACACAGGATATCAAGTAGATTCTCAGGTAGACTACAAAACAAACTGTCCAGCAAGCTTCACTGAAGTCACTCAAGACCCGGAGTAATCGACAGTGAACTTGCAGCACTAGTGTCTACAGTACCAGCATAACTGCAAAGAGTTCAAATAGTACAAAACTGTATTTGGTATCTCTGCAGTTACTAGCTAAATATTGACTCTTGGTTACCACAAAATGGAAATGAATGAACCATAGCTGAATGTCAAATGAACCGTATATAGGTGTTTATAGAAAGCTTGCTCTAAGCTGAATATGTATCCATGTTTCTGTAGTGCAGCCCATATTCAATTCGCACTATTGCTGGAACAGTGCTGTATTATAACACTTGCTTAGTGTACTGTGATTCATCATTTTCAATCATGCTGCCAAAATAACCAAATGCAATATACACTATTACAAACCAGAAGATATATAGTACTGTGCCATGAAAGGTTTTATATCATATTGTTATCTCAAGCAAACCAATCTATTTTACAGTCGATAATGTATAATTGTCACCTTGATATATTGGCTGTATAAACTGTACTAGCAATGCTGGATTCCGGGCTGGACACAATGGACTACAGTAAGTCAGTATTTGAGATTGCGCCCAGTGGTGGTATGCTACAACAGCTTTTTCCCGGCGTAGCGATTGGGATATTTATTGATAGTCACTGTGTTGTGTACAGGGTGAACGTCCAACGTTGAGTGATGTCTGCAATGCAAGAATTGTTGAGTGAAGATGAAGGGGCGGAGTTCTGATTTTGATCTGTACCGCCTACAGAATTCCCTTCTTGAGAGGACTCTCTGTTGGTGGGAGGTACGGAATTATGTTTCTCAGCAAGGGGAAGCTGAGAATACCCTAAAGGCCTACACTTTTGATGTTTCTGACAATTGGCAAGGCTTCAAATATTTGGTAAGACCGGAGTGGTGTCAGGTTGAGGCCTCTGGGAAGGCACAGTTCTTTATAGATGTTTCATGTTAACAGGGTACGAGTACTTTCCTCTACGTGCATCCTCAACAGCACATCAGGTTGACAATATTTTCAGTGACCTGCATGGGATTCGCCAAAAATGGGAGGTGCATTGTAGACCACACTAGGCTGTAAATCACTGTTGCACCTAACAATACTCGGCGACAAGATCCCGTTAATCGTGTTCAATTACGGCGTTAACTGCTATCAGATTACACTCAAATTCAACTCAGCAATGATATTCACTGTAACAGAAACGTTTGAAGGTCTATTTGCACCGCTTGATGGATGTTTATGCCTTCTTGGCGCGATTATTATAGCATTGCACTCATTCTTGGCAGCATTGCTCGCACCATCAATTGTGTATATCTTCAGTTTTGCAAGATTAATGCAAGGATGTTTTGTTTTCGTTATCCAATAAACCGCAGGATATGTATCAACAATATCATATCTCACCAGTCGCACCAACAAATTGCAGGAACTAAAATACATATATTTCCCTTCGTTCTGGCTAAACCTCCTGTATGTTTTGCTCTTTTATTCTACCCATCGCTAGTAGCCCGAACTATCTCAATATCATGTGACTTTGACAAATCCACGCTGCTTGTTACAAAACACACCAGATAATCTACAGAACGTTTTACATTCCCTCTGGGCCTCCTTCCACTACCTGTGACTATATCATAATGCTGATATCTCAGATGTAGATTCATTATCAATTCACTGCAATGCCACCCAAGTGCAGCCACAACCAGAAGGGGAAGGTAACTGCTGTGCAACAGATGCTGACATCAGTAATAAATCAACCCCTGTCATTGGATCAGGACTGTATACGGGGATTTGTCTTGGATTACATCCGTGGACTCATTTGGAGATACAATTTTTGAGGCATCAAAGATTGGAGGGCATGGGACATCTCTTATAATATATTCTTTCTAAATCCAGTCACAATGTGCGATATTTCTCATTGCTAGCTGATGAAGCTGCACTGCAGGAGCAGGTGTTTGCACTATCAGGAGTGGTGGGCTGCCTGCTGTTCACATATGGGGTGAATGTTTGACACATCCCGCGACCGGATAATCAAGTGGAGGTGTGACATCTCCCATGCCTTCGGTGATCTAGTACATTGCTCAAATCTGCTCTAAACCAGCTCAGGGAAGGTTCAATGCACCGGCTGATGTTTTTCTTGTTATGGTACCAATTGTCTCAGGGCAAAGATTGAGCTGCCAATCTGCCGGCGGTAAATGACAGGTGACCTTCTGCCCACTATGCCTCTGAATTGAGATAAGATGATAAACGAAAATGATGATGATGGGAACTGGGCATATGCCGGAGTGGGAAGCGGCAGAAGGAGCTATCCTGGTGATAGCAATAACAATGATGAGGGCAGTATTGAGAAGCACATGAAGGGTGGTGTGTGAGGTACCCGGAATGGGAAGGGAATGAAGGATGGGAAGGCGAAAAGAAAATCAACTGAGGATGAGAAGCAGAATGTAAGGCAATGAAGAATGGAAAAGCGAAGCGGCAGCCAACGGAGGAATGGAAGGGGAAAGAATGGGCAAATTTCAAAAGGAACTGAAGTGTTAAATTAACTCCAGGGGGAGAATGCTCGCAGAGTGGTGGAGAGGCCAAATGGAGCAAAGAGAATGGGCAATGTAAGAGACCCATCAGAGATGATATGTGTTGTGCCATTGCTTTGCAGTGGCAGAAAAACATGTATGAAGTAGACTTGGACATGGAGGGCTGACAAGAGTGGATATATTTACTGACTGAAGAATCGCCTGCAATGTCAATTGCTTCATATGATGACTATGACCCTACGGAGGAGTCGGATAGTGAAAGTGGCTCAGAACATGATTCTGATGTGGATGTGTGCATGGAGAACCATGCGGGGATACTATACAGTGTTGATTTAAATGGCGATGTGGATATGGACAGGGATGGTGACAATGAAGTGGAGGAAGATGAACAGAAGGAGGATGTGGAGGATAAGGATGAGGATGAGGAGGAGGATGAGGAGGAGGATGAGGAGGAGGATGATATCAAAGAACCTTGGATGATTGGGTAGGGAGAGATCAGTAATTCATCGGCTGCCAACATAGATACAATGGTAGGTGATCAGCCAATCGTGCTACCAGAGCAAGGCGAGGAAAGTTACAAGCACATCCCACAGCCACGACCTCTAGCGCCTGCCCAACAGCCACAAACCTTGGACCCCCACCCACAACCCCAAGCTCAGGTGACTCATCTGTTTAGTAGGCCGGAGTTTTCCATGGTAGTGATAGCACTAAATGCTCACCCGGCAGCGCCAACTATGCGTGCGGCTGAGGCAGCTGGAAACAAATCCAGTGTGGATGTGGATCTGGTGCTGCTTGGTGAATTGGCAGGTGGCGAAAGCTTCCAGCTGTCACTCTCCTTGATGTTTCTCTCCATGGTATCCCACACTCTGACGTCCTGGTCCCCCAGACCAGGCTTCCTGATTTGCTCCTCCCCGATGTCCCTCTCCACAATGTTCCACTTCCTGATGTCCCTGTCCAAGAAATCACTCTCCCAGAAATCACTCTCCCGGAGGTCCCTTTTACCAATGTCTGTCACCCTGAGCTACGCCAGGGTGGCTGCCTAGGCGAGGAGTGAAACAGTCCTCGTCAAGAAGAGGAGATTATGGTTGTTACATTCAGGTTAGAGTCAGGTTGTTGTCTGAAGAGTGTCCTTGGCTTGATTCTATTTATCTGAGATACTGATTAAGGCACAGGTGGAGGGGTTTTGTTCATGTATGGTCTTGTTGCTTTCCAGCTTGATTGTGTTAGGGGTTGGGTTATGGGCTTGTTCATGTTCTTTGTTCTAATCTATATATCTCAATCATTGAGTATTGCATACATCGCAAGGTTTTTGGATCACTCAGGGTTTATATTGTTTATGAGTTTTGTATTGGTTTTTTATTATTCGTAGTATTATGGGACATCACGTATGCAGAATTTTGCAACTCCTGGTATGTAAGAAACTTCCTTGTGATGGTGTTGAGGCTCAGTTAATCTCTCCAGTTAGCATATGGGATGGTGAGCTTACACCAACACCAGACGGCTCAGGCCCAGCACCAACTTTGATCCCTTTCAAAACTGTATACCCCACTCTTCACATGTCATGGTCAATGCTGGGGAAGACCCTGTCACATTGCCCCGAATGTTCATGCCGAATGAAATTCACCACCGGCAGCTGGCAACTTAAACATATCAAGGTACACTATCCTGTACACGTTCAAGTTGCACAACAGAAGAATCTGACTATTCGCAGCACTTCCAGCAGCACTGAGCCTGCTCATCATCCTGAATTGAACTCTAACAATGAATCAGTCAAACACTTGGACTAGTTTCCCAACCTCAAACACCTTGAAAACATCCGACACTCAGAGTCTCAACCACTGCCACCTCCTCTGTTGTGGGCGGAGATGTACCCTTGCGCTGTTACCCCACACAGTGGTTCCATTGCTGAGCCATGGCAATGCCATGCTCAGGGGCGGCTTGGGACAAACCTACTAAACAATCCATACTACCAGTTTGCGATGTATGTAGTGTCCACATATATCCAGTGTGGTATCAAGTAGAAGGGCACGAAGAAATGCGTTTGAATCATGCTAAAGGAACAAATCACTGCACTGCGTTTCACATGTTTCAAAACCAGGGATGCTGTGCTGAGGCTTCTGGCCAGCATGGCTGCTGATCAGTCTCTCGGGGAGTGGGAACTAACCACTGCAAACGTTAAGAGATGGATTGGCAATTACCATCGCACCTTGAAATTCTGGATTTGAGAAATTATCAAAAGCATGAGATGGTTGATGTGGCACCCAGTCTAAATTGAGCATCCTATTTGCACCCCTCCAAGTTGCTGTAGTAGCGATACGCTTCCGAAACCCCTCAATACCAAAATGCACATGGCCAACTGGTAGTATGTGACACAGGTAAAGAAAGATACCCGAGGACAATAACGTACAAGTTATCATTGAAGTGCCGCTCAGGGGGGGATACAACGGTTCCCATTATGTTCATATCTGATGGAACCTGTCTCTCAAATGTTGCTGGCGACCAGAATGAGTGGCCTGTATGTATGACAATTGGCAGTGAATCTTCAAGTATCTACCAGAAACCTTCGATGCGGAGTGTCATAAAGGTCGCTCTCCTGCGGGGTCCAAACAAGAACCTCCACACTCCTCTGAAGGAGCGGGATCAGCAGTGGCAAACAAACCGAGAGGTGCTGAACAAGGTACTCCAGCCAACAGACCAGCCTCTCAGATGTAAACAACCTTCCAGTGCCAACCGCGGGTATTACAATGTTCTCTGATGAGATGGCAACTTCAGGCGTTGCAAGCTGGTCTTTCCAGCATGACTTGCATATTGCCCTGACTATAGCAACCTACATCATATCAAGTGGCAGGTCTGTTTTTGGTGTGAGTGTCCAAAGAATGAACTGGGAGATTGTTTCCTCCGGACAAGCTACAACCCAGGCGGGATCACAACTTATTTTGAACAGTCAGCAATGCGAACAGCAACACATCCATTGCCCAACTCTGATTGCACCATTACCTCCGAGCATTCAGTACGTTGCAACATATTCCCTGTATCTTGAGCGACCTCCTGAAGACCAACGGCCTCTATATGCTGTACATTCGCATGGCGGAATGCCTCCAAAAGTGGATTTTCCATTTCATGAAGACACATGAATGGCTCGACAAGTACAATACAATCTGGTTATTCTTGTCTGCTTACCATGACCTCACACCAAAAAATACGTCATATGAGGAAGTTTCTTCATGCAATGGGAAGGAGGTAATGGAAATGAGCTGTTACCTACATGCAGTTGTAACTCAGTCTCTATGAGGAGGAAGCTCCACTCAGAGTTCCATATTCAATCGCACAATTGCGTGCACATGGGGATTGCTAGAATTCTATGGGTATGCTCGATATGAATCTCACGATGATGCAACATTGAGGTACATCCAGAAAGCTTTTTGTTATCTTCACACCTCCAAAGATGCTTTCTTGCTCTGGCGAGGCAGCAAAAAGGCAATGGCCAAACCCAATGCCGTGAAAACGGCACATGTAAAGAAGTGAATGGTAGACGACGAAACAAATTCTGAAACTTCGATGGCGTGCGAGCAGTGGCGTGAAGTGAAAGCTTGGTGGTATTTTATTAGCTATGTGATGGATGTAACCAACAAGCCAAATCCCAACTTTGACTGTCCAAAGATCTACTCAGTGTCTTCTTGAGTTGAACAGATTTGTTGATACAGAGCCTTGCAACAGTATTCTGCTGACTGACATAAACAAGCACATTAAATGAACCTCAAGGACAGTTGGAACGCCTTCAACGTTTATGTCAACTACCTGCCGCATGGAATCACCTCTCAGTGTCGTATTCGCTGCTTCGAAATCAAAGTGCTAATTGTTCAAGCCCTTGCGCAGCATCTGATAATAGCGCTGTCACCTTCAGAGTCTTCCCTTTCAGTGCTGATGTGGCGGCCCCCATGAGCTCCCTGTCGTATGCAAAGCCTGAATATATGTGACCCCACAACTGCTGTGAAGGATAGCATCTTGAGACGAAAATCAAAGACTTCAGTGCACTACTCAACATTATGCAAGCGACAACCCACCATGTACCAGTATACAACGGCACATGGGTGTTTCTGAAGGACAATAGTCATTACCAGATATATATATCCGATGAACAACTGCACACAATGGAGCTCTGTATTCACTATGGCATTCAGGTTCAAGTTGAGGGTTTAGAAAGTGAACACATATCCCAGATGAGTTGATGAACAAAAAGCCAGAGCTGGTGCGGAGGTGACTGATGAAACTACTGGGTGTGGGTAGACCAATACGCTGGAAGGTGTTATAGCATACTGAATGCTCATTTCCCATGGCAACTGCAACCACGATTCACAATCAAGTTACTGAAGAAGGTTGGAGCATTCCTTGTATGCTGGTTATCCCTGACAGGCACAACAATTCCAGAAAACTCGGATAACTTGCATTCCATCTCAAAATGGGAAAAAGTGACCAATACACCGACATCTGTTGCTTTGGCATCTTTCAGTGTGGAAAACATTGTAGGCTGCATACACATAACTCAAGGGATAGCTACTAGTACTCAGACAGAAGACGGATGTAACAAGTGGCGAATTGTTAATAGCCTGATTGATCTGGCATCTTCGAATAAGGTATAGAAGGTGTATAGTGAGACTTGGATGTTGCGTGCAGAAAGAAGTAACACTATGAGAGGTGTTTGGAGCATCACCCATGTCATTGCAATCCTGATGCAGGCGCATAACAAAGGAACCCATTCTGCCATATGGTCACAGTTGGCAAAAATGCGAGACTGCTCGATTCACATACGAGACCGACAGAGTGAGAGAAAATGGTGCGGCTCGAATCATAGAGTGATATGGAATATGATGTGTGGTATGGAAGCCGAGCATGGGGTCAGGCGCTACCTTGGTGTCTCTGATGGCTCTGAAGTAGGCTGTCCACTCGGATAACGCTACTCTGCCTGGACCGATCATTTCTTTGGTGATGTCGTAATCAACATGCACCAGCAAAAGTACAAATTGACTAGTGAGTGTGGTACATACACAAATGCCACTTATTGCAAGCTGTCTGAGGACCCCTGTGCAATGTGCTGCCTGAAGTTATCTATAGTTGATTTCTAGAGCTGGGTGAGTAGCCCAATAGATCTGTCTACTACTGGCAATACAAGATGTACCTACTGCAGTGTTTACTGGCTACAGACTTTGCTGCTATGTGAATACTGTACAGTATTGCTGAGCATTCACCTAGGAGCCACGTTGTGAGCATACATCCAAGCCTGTTTGAAAGCCTATGTGGGAGCCTTCTAGAGTAAGCATCACATCAGCAGGAGTAGAATTTTGCAAGGAAGCTTTTGGCCAATGGAAAACCCAGAGTGTTTGGAAGATTTCGCTAATAGAAAGATTGGTATCTGTGGACACATTGGCTACCAGATGGATGTTGGCTTGATCAAGCCATGATGCTAACATTGATAAATCCAACCAACTTATCCAAGTGTTTCTGGTACTGTAATACTATAATCACAATCATCGTTGTCCATTCCATCATTCAATTGACCCAGATGGTAGCGAAGTAGAGATCAGAGACCAATTGGTCGCGCAATGGGCGTCACCAGCAATGAAGACTATTATTATTCTGACTGCAGGACATCACCCAGCTAATGACAGAAATAGCATACGATCTATCTAGACCAGTTCAGGACGACACCAATTACTTCCAATGGCAGCAATCGACCACCGGACACTGGAGAACTTGTGACTACACCCCTGAATGCGTCAATGCACGATGGAAACCTAGAGATCTCAGAGACCAAATGGTGCACAAGGGGCATCACCGACATTGAAGATGATTATCACGAGTCCAAGTATTCCTACAAGTCAATTGAGCACGATCACCATCCCAAGCACCTATATTGGACGGAGTGACCTTACCCGTGAATGCCGCAATATCGAAAACCAAAGGCGAAGTGGAGAGACGATTTACAAGTCAGTACAGTTACGACTTCATTTCTTCCAATTGAGTGAAGTGCACCTATCTCAGTTTGCGTGTACACACATGACTCGAGCAACAACAAAGAAGTATCTCTCCATTTGACGCACTCTTATGGCCACAAAGATCTGCACAAGCGATGTGCACATACGGAGATGACACCCTACGATTGAAGGACATTGAGGATGAGAAGCTTTCCCTTGATTGGAGCGAACTTATAGTGGCTATACATTGGGCAGCGTGCAGTGCATTTATGGTCAATGACCGACACAATTCCGCAGAGTGATTACAATGACTACAATGACTGTGCTGACCTCAGAGCACCAGGATAATGCACAATTGACATGGCAATCGACAAATGAAGGACCAACGATCCTTCGTCACTCAGCAACTAAACAACTGTTGGCAGTGCCGGCACTCATGGCGACTCTGGACGAAGATCAAATGGCGTGATGCAACGCATATGGGCTCTGATCAACTGTGGCCAAACCAGCATCTTTATATACAGACCCCGAGGCTTCTCAAGCGACTCGGGTTATCACATCAGGTGGCACACATCATCACCCTTGCCATGACCTGAGGTGTGATGCAACATGCAATGGACAGCCGGAAGACACGGATAACAGTGCGGTACTTGGACTATCTCGCACTGGTAGACAAATCAGACGTGTTAGTCATACTAATGGGTGCATACAATTTAGTACTTGGCTTACCATGGTTTCCCAAACAAAATCCTGACATCGACTGGGCTCGATTGACTCCCTGCGATCACCTGGTGCGAGTGAAGCGGATGCACGACACCGATGACTACGGCAGTGGCATCGAAGGTCTCACAAGCTGATAATGATAACCATGATGTCAATGACCAGCTTCTGGGGCGCGATCCGGGTATACAGACACTCGGAGCAACTGCATTCGACCAGCTTCTAGCTAGCATTGAAATCATCGTAGCATGTGCCCGACAGACTGGGGAATGCATAGGGCTGCTGGGAGTCACTTTCGAAGACATCACCTTGGATTCTCCAGGTGATACGGACCCAAGCGCTGGATATGACGAGCAGGGAGCGGCAGCGGTAGTTGTGGCAGGGGATCCCCTCCGAGGAGACGCTTGAATGACTGCTACCGGCTCGCCATGATCCAAAGGGAGTAACTGGATGGCGGGGATTGGCTCCTCTGTGGGTGAACCGTTAAAGACAAGGTGCCCTGGATATTCCCTTCCACCGCTTCCATCATTTCATAATTCTTTGGCTAACATAGATGGAGCAGTTCGGAGATATTCCCGACAGACAAATGACAATTGAGAGTGAACGGCACACTTTGGAACACCGATGAGTTATGAAGCAATTGGATGCCCAGGCATGATGTACCTGCAAGAAGCTATCATTGAGACATTGCATTGGACTGACGAGCGCCAATATGGCCATCCCGAAAATGCTCAGAGATGGATGACAATCAATCTTTGACTATTGCGACATACACGAAGTTATGTGGAAATCTACTCTATCTAGTATACTTAGTTTCGATGACAGCCTACGAGACTAGAAATTGAATGATGAGAACCAGATATACATACCGACGGCCTTGCCGTACCGAGTCCAATTCTGACTACTATTCAAGCGATCAAACCAAGTGGAGTACAGCAGATCACAGTGCCGAATACAATGCAAAATACAATACCATATCAGTTTCAACATTACATTACCGAGAATACTTCTGAATATGATCCGGACTCTGACTTGGCGATCCGAAGCTACACAACTACAATGGCAATTGATAACTGCAAATCGACTTCCCAATTAAACCCTTCCAATCGATGTTCCCTACGAAGCTATACGAGATTAGTCACCAGAGTAGCAACAACTTTCAAAAGAGGGGGATAATTGTACCGGAATCTCAAACAACCCCTACCGCAAACAATTACCGTCCCGGAAGTAGACGAAGTAATTAATGGCAAACACCTACAGTTGAATTGACAAGCACACCTGGAGGAGAGCCAGCGAGCGCACCCCACGATCTTAGACAATATTTTCACCTAGCATACAACGGATGTCCAGTAGACCTCTAAATGCACCAGAGAGATGACACGTCGAACGCGCCTGCTCGATGCTGAACCAGTGGAATATGGCAACCAAAGCAGTTCCAAACACGATACCGAATGACTGCAACATGGCTGCCAAATTGGTCGGGAAAGAGATCCAAAATGACCACCGAGCATACCGAATTGTCTACCAAATGGCATCAAAAGAGACAGGCGAGACTATTACCAACAGATGATCGCAGAGATCCCACAGTAACGGATATCACTGACAAAGGACTTCACATGGTGATCGAGAGGATTACCGGGAGTCTTACTGTACCAAGCCACTAACCCAGACATTTTCCGAATGACATACCGAAGCATCAAAAACTATCGCTGAAATGTATACCGAACTGAATGCCAAACGGCATGTCCAGGGCCTACCAAATGACTACCGAGAAGTAAACAGATATTCTACCAATGCTGCATACCGAGAGGGGTACAAAGAAGTAGACCAAGAACGCACTGAAGCTATCATCCGAATGACTTTTACGGAGAAGCAGATATTCTAAGACCCTACCAGATGCCGAATCGAGAGATGCGGAATCCGCATATGGAAAGAGGGTCTCCAAGAGCAGACACGCACTCATATCGCGGTGAGTATGACCACCTACTTTGACAGCTTATGTGTTAGATATAGATCAATGATATACCACCCTTGCCGATGAAATTGGGGCATTCTACCACCCTCAAATGGTCACCAGCGAGTCACATATCAGAACTGACTGCTATAACGAGGCCAAGAGCGACAGCTCACAACATTGCCCAATGTCACGACAAGGCGCCGTTGCAATGACGTCGAGATTGAGCGCATTGGGACACCTCAACCAACAGTAAGTGAACATGCATAACAAGTTACGATGAGGCCTAGCCGTTGCAATGATGTCGGGATTGAGCAGATTGGGACATCTCATACTACAGTAAGTCGACAGGCAGAGCAAATCAAGATAGTCACTGGACAGTGGACGATGCAGAAGGACGATGGAATCCGAAGGAAGATAGTCTTAACAGAATTACAAGTGGAATCTGAGATTACAATTACAATCCATAATCACCAATTTATCTGAATATTAATTTCGAGATCGACATTACACTGCTACCAATCCACGCTGGCAATCGACAATCAATATGACGGATAAGTCGTTGACATAGCAACGAAATTTTCAAAATGGGAGATAGCTATCTCTTCACGATCAACCGACAAGTCAAAAGCCCACCTGGAGGTAGTCTACCAAGTCACGCACCAACAAGGCTACAAAGAAGTCCAGCAGACAAGTCCAAAGCCCACTTGGAAGCAGTCTACCGAAACACGCACCGACAAGTCTACCAAGAAGTCCAACTGTCAAGTTCAAAAGTACGCTGACAGGCAAGTCTACCATGTCGACCAAGATTCTACTCAAGCCATGCACTCCGATGAGGTTGACCGGATTGTGACCAAAGCATACTTCGAACGACGATTACTTAGTCGAGCAGCATCTATGAGTCAATGCCAATTACCAATGGCTACCGGCTGAAAGATATATTCTCCAGAGCATGTAGAAGCTGTATAGAGAGTCCGGACAGCGCAAACTTGCTTGAACTTGGTAAGTATAACCATTTTAGAGAAACTAACATGTTAGGTGTCTACAAATGAGACTACTCGCAATTGATGTATACTATTGACAGCTACGACTGATGCAGGCAGCAGCAGCTCCGATCGATGCCCAGTCATGAGCAGAAGCTCTACCACCCTGACGATTCCGACAAAGACCTACGCAAAGATCATACGAGCTGCGAGTGCAGTACAATATGGCAGGTCCAATGCTGTAGGAATTCAGGAGTGAGATAAAGAAGAATAAAGGTCTGAATCTCGGGAGCAGAGGAAAGTTATCAATTAGGCGTTACTTTCTTTTGTTTCTTCTGTTCTTTTCTCTTCTTCATACTTTATTACTTCATGGGATCTCGGCCCGATATAAATGGCATCGGCACGGGTTGTACCACCTCTGGATAACAGCCAATGGGAGGTGGAGATTCCCCGTGTGCTGAATCCATCGAAAGGCTACCGTACGGTGCCATCGGTAGCGGGACATTTGAGTTTGTACGAGGACATACTCGGCATGACTGAATAATAGTTTCCATTCCTTCCCATTTCCCTTCTACGGTTTATGTAGCCCAGGATGTCTGCGCCTCAAGAGGGGGATAATGTAATGGCACCACATGACCCGGGCGCACCCAAATGTACTACCTTTGTGGTTTCGAGCCCAATCATAAACGGCACCAGGTTGTAGTACGACATGCTGTTCACACCAATGGTAAGGAAAGTGATCAAGCAAAGCAACACCCTCGCGTATGCTACCACATAAAAGCTAGAGAATTCATTCTTAATATACGTTAGAATGGTGAAGTAACACCAGACCCCAAGAAATCACCTGATGAATTTGGCAAACTGCTTCTGTATATTGAAAAATGTGGCCTGTATGCCTCACTGTTGCCCAAAATATCACAGAGTAAACTGCAAATTTCAATTGAAATCATTGCAGCAAATAATAAGAATGCTTCATCGCGACCACTATACTGACTATAGTGCCTTGCAGATGCTGAAGTACTATGTGAATCAGAACATGCACTTCAGATTGGATGGCATCAGCAAAAAAGATTTCTGTCCTGGCAGAATGGCTACGTCAGAGTGGAGGCACTCAGTCAGAGCTGCCAGAGACACCCCGGTGCTGTATTACTCCGCACCCGGCGTCAATTCTACGTGTCGCTATCCATATCACCCTCAGATGGGAGTTTCACCCTTTCTTCTAGATCTGTCGGTCTCCTACTTGAAAGGTTCACTCTGGCATTGTAGTCAATGGTGACCATACAGCGGAATGGATTCATTGGGTAAGCGCATGCATCAGGATTGCAATGCAATGCGTGACGCTGCGAAATGCTCTGCTCGCATTCCTTCTACCTGCATGCAAAATGCAATTCTCTCATTACTAATTATACGCATCATTCCAAGTTGCCAGATCTATGTGCCAATTGAAAATCCATCGCTTGGTCAGTCTATCTCCTGTCTTGCTGCAAGGAGCTATCTCTGGAATTACATGCAGGTAGCCGTCAATGTGTCCCATGCTCAAAACTTGGAAACCAACTGCTGCCGGTGCTTTTCTCACTTGTACAAATGTCGAGATGGGATCCAAGTTACCCAAATGCAAAAGTATTGTGGTGAGCACCAGGGCTAACTAGTACTCAACAAAAGCTCCTTTCCCTTTTAGGAGTTTGATTTTGAATACTTTTTGCAGTTGCCCAAGGAGACGCCAATTCAGCATGCGATAACATCTGCCTGGGAGTTGCTTTACCCACACCCAGTCTTTCCGTTGACACACTACATGCTAGCTCTGGCTTCCTGTGCATTGACACATCTGAGATATTTGTTCACCATGTAAACCATCAACTTGAACCTTAATACCATGGTAAATATGGAGCTCCATTGTGCGCAGTTGTTCATACAATATACACGTCTTTTTACAACTCACATGATTGATAAACTCCCGCCTGCCGTAGAATATTGGCATGCGGTGCGTGGCGTCTTGCATATTGTCGAGTAATGCTCTCGAGACATTGATCATAAGGTCATGACACTTTCCATCACGGTGGTTTTGGGTTCCCATGAATTCTGGCTTCGCACATGTTGGGGAGCTCAGGGGGCACACAGATCAACACCGAATGGGAGCACGTCGCAGGTGGCAGCAATGTTCTACCAACCCTGAACACTGGGTTGGTGATGGAGCTCCCTGATGTTGAAGTAGGGAATGCAACGCTGAGAGGTGATTACTTGCAGCTGGTAGTGTAGATTTTGATTGGAGGCAATCCAACTGTCCTTGAGGTTCATTTTATATGGTAATTCATATCTCTCGGCAGAATACTATTGCAAGGCTCCATATCTCCGATTCTGTATGAGCCAATGACACATCACGTCGATCTTCAGATAGTTGAAGTCGGCATGCAACTCCTTGGAAAGATCTATCACATAGCTGATATAATCCGACAAGGTGTTCATTTCCCACCACTTCTTGGACAGAGTCAAACCTGCTGCATTTGTTTCCTTATGTACCATTCGCATCTTCATGAGTTCCATTTTCAGAGCACTAGCTTTGGCCGTCGCCTTTGTGCTAGCTTGCTCAAGTATGAGAATATCTATGAAGGTGTTGAAGAGATCAACGGCATCCTCCACATAGCTGAATGTTGCATCGTCATCAGATTTATATTGAGCATACATGGACAATTCAAATCATGCCGGTGTGCAACCCATTGCATGATTGAGTATGGGATGCTGAGCGGGGCTTCCGCCTTGTAGAGACTGCGTTACAATTCCAAGCAGGATCAGGCTCATTTCGTTCATCTCCTACCCATTCCATTCAGAAACTTCCTCATATGACTTATTTTTTGTTGTAAGGTCATGGTAAGCAGGCATGGATAACCAGATTGCATTGTACTTGTCAAGCTGTTTGTGCATCTTCCTGAAATGGAAAATCCACTTCTGGAGGTGGTACAGCATGCCAATGAGCATTGTAAGGAGGATGTCGGGCTTTGGGAGGTCACTCACGGCAGAGGGAGAATGATCAACCACATTGACTCCTCAGTGAACATGGCGGGACATGAGTTCGGCATCAGCTTTCTGGGTGTTGGCATCACCAAGGGTTCTATATAGATTGTGATCCCGCTGGGGGTGTTGCTTGTCAGGAGGGACATGATCTACAAGTTCCTTCATTGGACATTCGCACCAAAAACAGTGATGCTGTTGAAGATGATGTAGGTTGCTATACTGAGGGCAATCTGCTAGCCATGCTGCTAAATTCGGTTTGCAATGCCTGATGTTACCATCTGCACAGAGAACGTTGTTATCCACACTGTTGGTGGTGGGATTGTATTTAAAGGTGAGCGGATGGAGTACCCGCTGTAGTACTTTGTTCAGCACCCCTTGGATTGAATGCCATCGCTCATCATGCCGCTGCGGAGGAATATTGCAGGTCTTGATTGGAATCGGCAGGAGAGTGACCGTTACAATGCTGTGCATTGTGGGCATCTGGCGGATCTTCGAAGATACATTGTCAATTGTCATATATGCAGGCCACGCTGCCTTGTCACCAGCAAAGTTCGAGAGATGTGTTCTGTCTGATATGACGATCAATGGAACCAGTGTAACCACTACGCTGAGGTTTAACTTGATGTTGTTTGGCACATAATTGTGCTGGAGTATATCTCCTTACCTGCATCTCCCACCACCAGTCCACAGTGCGCATTGCAGTATAGATATGTTTCAGTGGCATACCGCAGATAAAGCAATGGTGCAGGGCGCATATGCAATGCTTAGCAAATGCTGACTGCCGCATCAACAATCTTATGCTTTTGATGATGTCTCGACTCCAGTATTTGATAGGGTATTTGTGATTTTCATTCCATCTCATACAGTCGAGAGTGTGTTGTTCCCACACACCAAGAGCCTGATCATCTAACATGGTATCCACAAGCTTCTGGACACCATCCCTGTTGTTGAAGCTTGGGAAACCCAGAGTGGTGTTATCATCCCTCAGCATGTCGTCATAGTACGTCTTCATACCCGTCGTTTTGATCCCACACTGGAAATATTTATACCATTCACGCATTGCAAACGGGTAGCAGTAGTGTTAGCAACTGTTCTGGACCATCGCTTCAGGTCCGGGTCTGGGTCGGAACCGAACCGGGGCCAAATTGGCCGTCCGGGTTGTGAACAAATCCGAAACATCGATTTGGGTACAGTTGAATACAAATCTCCCTACCTGTCTGAATTGGGCGGGTTCTCTGCAGGTTGTCCAGCGGGTCCATCTGTAAGTACATATACCGTGCTTGCCTGTGCTATTGGATAATAGTACTCAATTCAAATCGATTATTCGACATCCAAGAATCACATTCTGCATGTTTTGCAGGTAGCGATAACGATAAAATCTGAATTCATGTTTTTCCTTTACTAATTCGTATTTTTGACCATGGAGGAGGTCAATAGTTTAATTATAAGCTCAAATATTCATCTGATGTCTTCATTACCCAATATGCATCACCAGAAATTCATAACCCTCAGTTGACCATAGGTTGGTGGTCAATGTCAGTATAGGGCCATGACCGTATTACTTTCTCTTTTGCCTTTACTGGCTGCCAATACGTTGGTTAAGGATAACAGTGAGCAAATCACCTACCAATTACATTATTCAAAAAACCAACAGTTGTTGAGGCTCCATTAATGCTCATTTTCAGAATGTGAAAGTGACCGTGTCGCTTGCTCTTTTGCTGATAAAGGCTGCCAAAATGTTGGTTACACATAACAGCAAGCATATCCCATTCCAATCACATTATTTACATTACCAAAAATCGTTGACGCTCTGTTGATGCTCAGTTAAAGGTGGTGGCGACATTGACAGGATCCTTATTGCAAATAAATGCGGCCAGACTTCGACTATGGGTATATGCTGTAGCATAACCCTTGGATTTTTCACGATGCAATGCCCACAATCGTTGACCCTGTATTGATGCTCTGTTGACGCTCATTTCTAGGTGTAGGGATATTGACTGTGACCATATTTCCCATAATGGTGGCCAGTACTCGATTATGGGTAAATGCCATAGCACAGCCTTTGGATTATACACGATGCAACACCTAAAATCGTTGACACTCTGTTTACACTCTGTTGACGCTGTGTTGACTCTCTGTTGACACTCTGGAGATGCTTGGTCGATGCTGTGTTGATGCTCTGTTGACGCTCGGTTGATGGTGATTTGCAGGTGTAGCCATATCGACATTTACCATATTGCCTATAAAGGCAGCCAATGCTTCCATTATGGATAAAAGCCGTAGCACAGCCCTTGAATTATACAAGATGCAATACCAAGAATCGTTGACGCTCTGTTGATGCTCTGTTGACACTATGTTGACACTCTGTTGACGCTCTGTTGACGCTCTGTTGACGCTCTGTTGACGCTCTGTTGACGCTCATTTTTAGGTGTAGGAACATGGACATCAACCACAGTGTCTATAAAGGAGGCCAATACTTCGATTATGGGTAAAAGTCGTAGCACAGCCCTTGGATTATACACGATATAACACCCACAATTGTTGACTCTGTGTTGATGCTCCTTTTCAAGATGGGGCTGTGACCATGTTGCTTTCTCTGTTGCCCATAAAGGCTGCCAATACGTTGATTATGGATAACAGTATGCAAATCGCATCCCAATTAACTTTCTTGCGAGACTGAAAATCGTTGATGCTCTGTTGACGCTCATTTTCAGAATGGGGCTGTTACCATGTTGCTTTCTCCTTTGCCTATAAAGGCTGCCAATATGTTGGTTATGGATAACAGCAAGCAAATCCCTTCCCAATTAACATACTAACAAGACCAAAGATGATTGACCCTTGGTTGACCCTCATTTTCAGAATGTGGCTGTAACTGTGTCGCTGTCTCTTTTGCCTATCAAGTCTGCGAATACGTTGATCATGGATAACAGCGAGCAAATTGCTTCCCAATGCAGTTGCTTACAAGTCCAAAAATTGTTGATGCTTCATTGACACTGATTTTCAGAATGGGGCTGTTACCGTGTTGCTTTCTCTTTTGCCTGTGAAGGCTGCAAATAGATTGGTTATGCATAACAGCGAGCAAATTGCTTCCCAAATAATTTACAACACCAAAAATCATTGAAACTCAATTGACTCTCATTTTCAACGTGGGGCTGTAACCGTGTCACTTCTCCGTTTGCCTATCATGGCAGCCAATATGTTTGTTATAAATAACAGCAAGCAAATCACTTTCCAATTGACTTACTTACAAGACCAATAATCATTGACGCGCCATTGACACTCACCATAAACATGTCCTGGATTAATGATTTTGTATAAGTAATCATATAGTCATTATTGGCAGCTAATGTATAATTTGTTTGAATACTCGGTTGCATCCAAATGCTTTGTGGCATCTCAATTTCTAATCCACTGATGCACATGTTCGATGAGCGATGGATAACGTAGCGCTGTGACATTCCAGCGCTTTCAGCTGGTAATTTACCGCATTTAGATCCATATACTAATTTTTCTTTAATATAGCCCAATTTGCTTATTTTGCCTTATCCAGTTGGTTCTCCTCGATTTCCATGACCTGCCAGAAGCAATTTTCAAAATTTTGACTATGTGCACCAGGTCTCAACGCAGAGTGATGTAGTTGGATATATGGATGCATGCAACATGATAGTGGTCATTTCTACAGATTTGCGTTGCACATTGACCGCTCTATCTATGACTGGTATGCCATCAATGACCCAAATATTGTTAGTAAATGTTGTCCCAAATGAACATTGCGCATTCTCACTTATCAGTGAGAGGCAGAACGATATCACTTTGATCATTCCTCAATCAACTTGGTTTGGAGTCTAGAACTTTCGTATGGCATGTATGCCTCTTGCACATGCAGAGACAAATTATCATGTCTCCCAATTTAGTCACTGAAATCAACAAAATCCCAACACATAGCAAAATAGGTACACCAATTACTTCTCGCGGAGATATGTCATCAATAATCACACATTGTATTGGTAGAGTACAGATGTCAAAGGAGCCATTACAATATGTTCATCTGAATCCAATTCCTGTATGGTACTTTGCTAGGGAGGTTATATGCAGGAGTAAAAGCTTACCGGTTTAACAGGCTTCCATTTCTTAATCGGTGACAAATTGGGTACTGCGTTGGGTATGAGAGCCGATATGCATACTTGAGACTGTGGTTTCCCGTATGCTAATCTCCTATTACAACTTTCTGCTTGTGAAGTTCCTTGCGGCATTGCAATTTTCTGCTGATACTATCACGTGTCACCATCAGCTCTCCAAATGTTGTTGGCGCAGTAGCGGGTGCAAACTGATCCATTTGTGGCTTGATGACTACCTTAACTGTGAATATGGCTGTTGTGTACCTCAAATCTTACTAATGATTCAAGACAAAAAATCGTTCATACTCAACTTCAGGATGTAGCAGGGAGCATCTCTCTGCTTGTTTGGATTATAATGGCAGCCAATAAAACAAAGACAATGATGTACCAAAGTTAATACTTTGCACATGACAGTAGGATATGTGAATGCGACGGTAAATAGATAAACCCGAAGATGAGAACAGGAGATTGGAACTGACGGGTCTTCTCAAACCCGGGAAAACTGGCTGGTTGACGGGTACAGGTATGGGTTTGGCTCACCAAGAAGCTGCAGGTCCGGTTTTTGGACGGTTCAGAAACCGAACGGAACCATTCATCCAGTCCAAACCCTGACAGCTGGTGGGTTACTTGGACGCATTGCTAACACTAGGTAACAGAGATTGTGTTGTAGGTTCGGCTGAACACAACCCTGAGCATTCAATTCCCATCGATCAGCAATGTAATCACGCAGCAGAGCGCCAGGGCCGGGGTATCTTTCAATCCGCGGCAGAGGAGGTGGCAGTGGTTGATACTCCGATTCTGTGATGTGTTCTACATGGTCAAGGTTTCGAAACGTGTTGAAGTCTTCGACTGAATTCTGGTTAGAGTGTCGAGTTCATGATGCTGAGTGGGTTCAACGCGTCAGGGCGCGCCGCCAATAGTCGGATACTGTAAGGGTGCAACTCGATGGTGTTTAGGATGGTGTAATTTAATACATTTCAGTCGCCAGCTGTCTAAGGTGAACTTCTTTCGGCATGAACATTCAGCGCAATGGAATGGGGTCTTCTCTGGCATTGTTGGCAACACGTGAGGAGTGGAGTAAACACTGTAGACAGGGAGGAAACTAAGTGCTCGGTCTGAGCAGCCTGGTGTGTAAGCTCACCATACTTGCAGCTATCTTGGGAGATTTATTGAGCCTCAACACCATTCGAAAGAGGTTCCTTAAACGCCAGAAGTTGGAGAAACACTGCATGCGCGATGTCCCATAATACTATAACTAAAATCAGACCAATACAAAACCCATAAATAAAAGATACCCTGAGAAATCCAAAAACCTCACGACAGATGAAATTATCAATGCCTGAGACAAATAGATTAGACAAGGAAATGAACCAGACAAGAACCCGACCCTAACCCGAACCCAACAACCATCGCCTCCTCTTCATCGCAAGGACTGGTTCACCCCTCACCTACCGAGTGATCTGGGGGCACTTCTGGGAGAGGGATATCGGGGCGAGAGATGCCTGGGAGAGGGAACATGGACAGACTGTCGCCATATGCTAATTCGCCGAGCAGATGCTGCTCCACATCAACTTCCGTCATGTCTCCTACTGCATCACCTTCTTGCAGATTTGGCACAGCCAGGTGGGGTTTTGCATAGTCACTACCCCCAAATCATCCTGCCCAGTGAGCGGATGAGTGTCCAGTATTCGTGGTTGTGGGCGAGGATCTGTGGTTTATGGCCATGGGGCAGGCGGCGGAGGTTGTGTCTGTGGAGCTTGCTCATGCATCTCCTGGCCTTCCTCAGGCAGCACGACTGGGTAATTGTCAGCCATGGTATCTACATCGTCCGCCGAAGTATTTACCATGTCTCCCTGGGCAAACATCCGAGGTTCTTTGCCATCATCCACATCTATATCCTGCTCCTCCTGCTCATCCTCCTCCTCCACATATTTCTCCACTTCATCTTCCTCAGCTTCATCGTCACCTTCCCTTTCTGTATCTGCATTCCCGTCAAAACTGATGTTGTCTGGTGCATCCACATCATTCTCCATGTGCACATCCTCATTACAATTATGTCCTCAGTCATATTCGCCATCCGACTACTCGGTCGAATTGGTAGCATCATCGGAGACAATTGACATTGCGGGCGATGCATCTGGTTCCAATTATACCCTCTCCAGTTAACCCTCTGTGTCAGAGTTTGCCTCACACATTTTCTTCTGCAACTGCCAAGAAACTGCACGAGAAATATCATCTCCCCCAGGGGTTGGTTCAACAATACCTAGCCCATTACCATTTCGCTTCCCCTTCCCCAACCATGTACCATTCCCGTCCTCAGTCACCTTCCCTTTACCCTCCCCATCCTGTGTTCCCTTCCTTTCCCCAGTCCCTTTCTCATGAATCTGCGTGTGCTCCTTACCCTCGCCATTGTGATTGTCACAGCCATTGCTAGGACAGCTCCTTCCGCTGCTTGGTGCTCCGGGATCCCCCCAGTTCTCATCATCATCATCCTCGTTGATTATCTCATCCCAATTCAGTGGTCTAAGGGCCAGGAAGTCGCCTGACTTGTATTGCCGGCAGCTTGGTGGCTCAATTTTTGCCCTGTAATCATCGCTACCGGACCAAGAGAAACACTCGCCTGTGCTCATAACATTCCCCAAGCTGGTTGTCTGCCAATTTGAGCAATCGACTTGATCTCTGAAGCCTTCGTCAGGAAAAGCTTCGGCGTTACCGTAACTGACATTTGTTATGACCATTAGCGCGGGACTGTGATATGGTATTGATATTACCACAGTGCCATGACACGTTACAGGTTAATTACCTTGAGTTACAGGATTTTATGGTATGTTCAGTTACATGTTAAGTGTTTGCAAGATATGATGGCAAGGCGTGTGTGAGAGTCTCAACATACACACATGATTTTGAATACTGATTGCAATTCTGACAAGTTGGTATTCATATACAATAACGATAAGTCACAATTATGTGTTATATATCAGAGCAATGATGTCATAAATCAAGCTATATGCTACTTGTTAGGTGTAGAATTCGTTTAGCTAAATAAATACACAAAGCTCGACTCTTCGACCACTTGAGCAATAGCTCACACCACTTCAGCGAAGCAATCAGGAAAGTCAACTCTATAACAGGGTCGATGGTCACTGTTTAAATTGGAAAACACCTTGGGCGCGTGAGTTGCAGACCCTCGACACATGTTCATCAACTAATGGCAATGTGCTCATACTGAAGATAACTTGGTTTGACTTGTCTATCAGCAGTATAATACCTTCCTGAGAAGATTGATATCTTTCTCATGAGATTGGTACTGCAACAACTACCTGGTATTCATAACCGCTCTGCTGTGACAAGTGCGGGTCTGATATGGTCCCTGACAATCATGGTCTGATTGATGTGGCTCTGACATTGTTCCTGATAATCCCGGCTACGAAAGTGCACTATGACATAGTCTCTGACTATTCCGGCTCTGATAAATGTGGCCCTGACAAGTGTGGCCCTAATATGTATACGATTGACATGGTCCCTAACATGGTCTCTGACCATCCCGGCTCTGATAAACATGGCTGTGACAAGTGTGCTCTGACAAGATCTGACAATCCCGGATGCGATGAATGAATTCTGGCTCTGTTGGGCTCTGAAAGAGATTTATTTGAACCTACCTGCACTTCCGAGCCTCCACGATTGAATCTTGGATCTAACAAATCTTTCATTTTGTGGATTAAACAGTATATTATATGGCTAAGTAAATTGGCCCTGACAAGTGTGGCTCTGACATATGCAGCTCTGACATGGTCTCTGACAGGGTCTCTCACAAGGTCTCTGACAATCCCAGCTCTGAAAAAGATGGCTTTGCCAAGTGCGCTCTGACATGATCGGACAATCCCGGCTGTGATAATTGTGACTGACAAGTGGGACTCTGACATGGACTCTAGCACTGATTGGCTCTGACAAGGTGCCAACGGCGGCACTGGATACTAGGTATCCCTGTTGAGATCGTTATATCTGATCGATCTAATATATCAAGTTGTATGATTCCAAAGATGCGTACTGGTTGAGTAGGTATTGGTGATCTTCACCACTCGGAATGAGTCGCACCGGTGCAAGAACTGAAGAAACATTTACAACGCGTTGTACTCCTTGTGGCGCATCTTGACGCGTTATCATTCAATGGGTTCTGGTTTCCATCGCACACGATAAATACTCCAAATCATCTACGAACAATCGGTCTTGATGTACTGTCCGCCATATTACACTCCAAATTGCGTTGGCTTCGCCTGTATTGACTGTATCGCTAAAACGAAAAGTCTATAACAGTTTGGCAGCTCAATATCTTGGTTGATGTACCCAACTATTGTCTCATGGTGCTGGATCTGCTCGAATCAAAATAATGTCGAATGGATTGCCTTGTCTGCGCCACTTCTCCAGCACCCAGCCTTTTGCACTACACCTGTATCTGGATTGTTGTTCTGCTGTATAGTGACAGTGACGCCGTTCGCTCGGTATATATTTTGACAAACAATCCATGATGCACGGGATCCAGAGGTCAGTAGGTCTAGACTGGCACTCGTATCCACTTGAGATGTCTAAAAAATAGGATGTCAGAGCATCAATAAACTCTGACATGCTGATACCCTCTGGCAATGTGAGAGTTGCAATCGTGTTGCATTTGCTCATCACTCCGTTGATACGAGATATCAAACTAGGTGATAATTTGTCGGACGCCACAGAATCCCCCACAAGAAGCTTTCTGCATATATCTGCCTTTGGCAAAAGAGGATCTCATTTAACAATATGCAGTAAAATAGTGATTCTCAACTTGATATGAAATAGGCGAGTTTCCTATCATAACATCTGCGGAATTTAGTTAACATTATTGGAAGAACGGTAGCTATCCATGATGATGTTTTTGTGTGCAGCTTCAGATATTTCGGTGTCACTGTTATCGGCAGAGCCCATTTCCCTAATACATTCGATATAGTGCAGAAGGGAATGAATTTTGGGTATATTGCTCATACTGTGCCTCTTGCGGTATAGTAGGAAGTGGTGGATGTTGCTGCTGATGCCACCAAGCGCATCCTGTGGGTATTTGAGCTTGGTTGTGGTGTAGGAGTGGTAGCTGTCAATCAATATGAAGTCGGTGCCAGATTTGATGAACTTATAGTGGTCGGGATGCCTTTCAAGAAGAGGGGCAAGCGCTGCAAGCCAGACTTTCACCACGTCCTGGTACTCGGCACCAGTCAATTGTTTCACGCTGGTAAGTTTGTCCCCAAACTGCGGTATGTTAGAGAAGCGAAGAATTATGGAAAATCCTTCATCTATCAGGTCCAAACCCTTTTCCTGGCCATAAATATCTTTCAGAAAACTAACAATCCATTCCGAGGTGTGATCTTTAAATAAGCCCTTCAGTAGCTGGTGCAACTGGTCAACATTCATACAACAATATATATTAAAATCTGGATGGGCAATGGCAAAATTTGGACAGTTGGCAAACTTCTTCAGTGCCACCTCCTCAGCAGCTGTTGTTTACAAATAAAGAGACCGTGGGGTGGTGGCGCCTGGGCCTGCGGGTGAAGCCGGGTATGTCATCGGGGCATATCTCGCATTGAGGCCACCAACCATTTTTCACTGTGGTTATGGTGCAATGCAGTGGGTAGTCTGCAAGCTATGATGCAATTCGGGGAAATGCATGACGAGTGCCACCTTCTGCACACATAATGGCTAATCTGCTCCTCGCCGGCTCCTCTACAGCGCGCAATATTGTTGCAATACATTCATGACAGGCGAATCTATTGGTGTGGATTTTTGGTCGATTTGGACATTTCAGTAAAAGACTGATTAGTATTAACCAGTTTGTCTTAACTGATTGTCTCTTCGCCTTGGAGAGGTTACCAATGTGAGATGAACCAGCCAAGCCCTTTTGTCGCCTCTTAGCGTAGGGGGCATAGTTTTGTCACCGCCAAGTATAACAATGACAACTGTTAATCCATCTGGCCAAGATTCCTAGTATGTGTTAGCAATGAGTAATGAGGTTCTAATATCTAGACAAATCCGGTCAACACCAGAGCTGACACTGTTGACACACTACCCGCTCTGACACGATGAAACTAACACGCTATCTCTGTCATGCTCTCTGACATACTCTCTCTGACAATATGACTGTGACGCTCTCTGACATGCTCTCTGACATGTTCTCTGACAGGCTCTCTGACACACTCTGTGACACGCTTTCTGACACGCTCACTGACAGGTTCCCTCTGACACAATCTCTCTGACACAATCTCACTGACACAATCTCTCTAACACAATCTCTCTGACAGGATCTCTCTGATACAATCTCTCTCAACGATCCCTCTGACACAATCTCTGTGGCACAATCTCTCGGACATGATCTCTCTGACATGATCTCTCTGACGTGATCTCTCTGACATGATCTCTCTGACATGTTCTCTCTGACACTCTAACTCACCCAAACACAATGAAAATCTGACAAGAAACATCTCTCTGACAATACAAGGAAACTTGCCTGCGTTTTTCACCACCAATGTGTGGTCCACATCTCAGCATATATATATTCGCCACTGGAATCCATTTGTTTGACTGGCGCGTATGAGAGATGATCCTTGAACAGGCGATGACCTAGAATATATTGTACTTTCGCAATAGAGTTCCTATTCCAGAACTGAGTAGCTTTTCCTTCAATATTAACAGAACTCTCTTCCCATCCCCATACAAGTCCGTCCATTTCTTCCATGTCTGCAATGAATGGATAGAGCTGGTCAGGGTTTTTGGCATTGGTGTCGGGTACAATAAGTCTTCGTTTGAGAATGTTGTTGAGTTTAGTTTTATCTAGGTTGGTATCCACAATAGAACGACAAAGTTGCCATTGTTGGGGTGTAACAAACAGAGCAAGGGGGTGGCAGGCATCATCCTCGGAAGAATGAACTTGTACTGTGTCATCGATTTGGGCTCCTGCAATGGGGAATATATCAGTCTCAGGTGGCAGGCTGAGTGTATTGTCGTCAAATTGGGGAATGTCATCTGCTATTTTGTAGTCTATCCCATCTGACGCGGAAAGATTGCTAGAATTTGGGTGAGGTGTGCCTGTGTTGAACGGCAGTGACAAGTAAGACCACTTTGACGGGAAAAGACCCTGCCACATACAGTGCAACTAAAGGACTGCATTGTTGAAGGTGGAGAGTTTGCGATTGAGTGCCCCCTGGAAATTGATAGTAGTGAGGCTCTTATCACATGTCCCAATGCTGTGAATTCAGCCTACCCTAACCGGACTTCAATGCTAGCCTTGCCTCGTGATTGTGTTGTACCACACACTATCTTTAGGCGTGGAGTATACTATCTTGAGCCCCCTTGATTTCCTTGTGTGGAATGCTGGGAAGTTCCACTTCTAAGCACCATTGTTGGCTTCCCTAAACGGAACAGTGTGAGTTGATGATTCGGCCGCTCACTGATCAGCATTTGTGCACCACAACCGTTCACTTCCTTCCCAACCTCGTTGTGTTTGGCCTTCCAGAAAACCACCAACATTTCTTCATCTACCTATTCTGACCTGTCTCAACCAACTAGCATTTTGCTTCTTCAGACTCTACTCAGTTCAATCTACAGCACATTCTCAACCGGATCAACTTGCATAGTCCCATCACAGTAATGATGTGTGTTGGAGTGGTCACCCCACCGAGCGTGGGTCAGAGCGCATCTAGTACCAGTTGGTATAAAACATATACAATCCTCACCTATTCACTCAGATCAATCAACGTTAACTTGACGACTATTATATCCACTCAGCGACACTTATATTGACCGAAAAATCATCATTACGGCGCCACCATGAGTTCCACGGAGATAGCCTACCAGTGTTTCGAACTGGACCAAAGAAATCTGTACCTCTGTGCTAAAGAAGACGGCCCAGGACATAGATGCTGTGAGTAGCCAGTCTGCATTCACTCAAGGCCTTACAGCAGTCCAGGGATAGAAAACTAACAATGACAAATCCACTATCCCTTCGTACACCAATATCAAATTTTACACCGAGGTGCGAGGTGTAGCAAAGACGCGTGACCAGGTTAGTAAATCCGACTCTGATATTGAGTCTCTGACATTGAGTCTCTGATATTGAGTCTCTGACATGGAGTCTCTGACAATGAGTCTCTGACATCAACTGACATCGGCCTGACAGATAGGAGTTCACCGACATTTGCGAGACGCTTGCGGATAACTCTCGAGATCTCCTGGGACTTACACCCAACGCGAAACTCAATGAAGATGATGTCCATACAATGCAAAGAGTCATTCCATGCTTCCAAACAAGAGTCACCCAAAGGGCCACCACCACAGCCAAGAAAGGCCTACCAAGCCCCACCAGAAAACCAAACACGGCAACAAGCCCCACCGCAAAGCCACAAACTGCATCAAGCCCCACGCCAATGATCACATCAGCTCTTTCATTAGAGCATATCCTGGTCCCTCCCACTACACTGATCAATAAACCCACTTCAGATGTTGATGTTGGGTCTACTACACCCGCAATTGGATGCTGAACCTCATTGTGACAAAGGGGAGTTTTGGTAGCACAGGGTAGGAGTACCACTAGTAGAGGCACTGTACAATCGGCATTACCGTCCACGATACCGTCTCCTACTGTTTCAGCGGTTTCGGGGGATGCTCAGTCACCTAGGTTGGACCCATTTCGGATCAACAGCTCTGGCAGTGCCGTCCAGTTACCCTTTTTCTGATGGAATGATGCACACGATCCCTCGCCACTTTCACTTGTAGTTCTCAGAAGTAGGAGGCCTAAACGCAGTGCAACCAGCTCACCAGCTGAATCTGTTGTAGGAGGCACCTGACCTGGAAATCGATAACAAAAAGCCATGGAAGACCGTATTGATCTTTGTATCACGTGGATGGAAGATGATCACCCAGTAGATATTGCGGAAAAGTTGAAATGGCCTCAAGTTCTGAAAGACTTCACAAAGAATCATAATGTGCCCCAGTGTTATGAGCATCTTGTTGCCTAGATTACTCGGCGATATGATCTAGCAACCTACTTGCGGAAAGTTGACTCCTGTTTGGCAAGCACAACATCCACCCAGGGTGACAGTCCATCGGCCAGATTTGCACTGATTGAGAGTCCATTGGACGAATCGAGCTGGGACAACTGTCTAACTTTCACCGAAATTGAAGGCCGTCTGATGGTGACAATCATTACCAGCAACAAGAAGGTCATGATGAATAACACCAACAAAGAAATCGAATATATCAAGACCAACCCCCGCAATCAGGATCGAACATCGACCATTAGGGTGAAACAACAGGACGAAGAAAGCGAGCCCTTATTCATTGACTCCCTGGACAGTTCCGAAGACGAAATCAGCGGCGATGAATCGGATGATATGGAGCAGCAAGAGGAAGGGCAAGGAAAGGAAAAGCTAATGGGGATGCCGGAGGACCAGGATGATTCCAATCCGGAGATCATGCGAATTTCTAACCATGCACTACCAAGTCATTCCACTGGCCGGACTGTCAAACAAGAAGACCAAGATTTAGACATTCAAAATGCGGAAGATTGAGATCAGGTAGATGCTGACTTCAACAACATTGCCCTAACGGAACTAGGGGGAGCCAACGACCCCGATGTGCAAGCACAGAAGGAGGACCTGACTGATAATGTTGATGTGGACTGGTGAGTTACTGTCCTTGTCAGAGTGGTCGCTGTCAGAGCCGTAGAGCTACTGTCAGAGCTCAGCCACTGTCAGAGCTGCTGTCAGAGCTACTGTCAAAGCTGCTGTCAGAGCTGTTGTCAGATCTCAGCCGCTGTCAGAGCTGTTGTCAAAGCTGTTGTCAGAGCTCAGCCCGCTGTCAGAGCAGCTGTCAGAATGTTGAATGAATCTAATTTTTACTCGCAGGTTAGCGGAGCTGTTGGATAACCAGGAATTTCAGAGAGAAGACTTGGTGGAGTCAATGGCAGCATTAGGCATCACCATGGAGGTCAGAACTTTCAAGCCACTCCACAAACCCACACAGTTACAACCACATCAAATTATTGTAGTGAATAGGATGGCAGAGAAGGAGATCAGCTTGGCGAAGGGTGGTTTATTGGCTGATGACTGTGGTACTGGCAATGTTAGACCCTGCTGTGCCCTTGAGATATACTTCTTGCCACACTAACAATCATCAGACTCTGACAGCACTAGCTTTAATATTTCACCAAGTAAATGTCTATGAACGAAAAATCCAGAATCCACCTCCTGGATTTGACAAATGGGAGATCGATATGAACAACTACAAAGCGAAGGTTCAATGGGGCGAGAAGGTCAGAAGGGAGCCACAAAAGCCGCGGTGGGACGTCCACCTCCCAACATTAATTCTATGGTATGACCGGAATACATACCACTATTCCCTGGATCATATCAGTTCCCAGCCCATATGGGCCGCCCACACAACCACCCCCCCACATCTCCAAATATCCTCATCAGAGGCTGTCCTTTTTATGAAGTCTTCTTTAGTAGCAAATAAAACTTTCTGTCAAAGTGAATTGTAAATTATATGTGATGTGACTTTGTAAGTCTTACTGCCCTACCAAAATTTGCTCTCTAAACTGCCAATCCACCCTATCTCTATGCACCCCTACCCACCTTTCTCCTTTACAGGTGATTGAATTCCACAAAATGATGCCTTTCATTATCGAGACACCACAGTTAGTTGCATTTTTAACATGCTTAGCAAAGTTTGGGTGGAGATTTGGTATTTTTGGCTGGGCTTTCCTGCTGGCAAAGCCACCATCCCAGCTACTTTTCCTTCTCAAGGTGTACTGAAGATTGCCTGGCTCACCAGCTCTTGCTGAGGGGTAAATATGTGCACTCTTTGATGTTTGACCAAGTGGGTTTTAGCTGTGTTCACTATGAGAGCTGTGTGATGGGTATTGGTATTCCCACTCTGAGTCTCAACTCTCGGACACATTGCAGATGGAATTCCTTGTGTGCAATGATATTAGGACCTCAGAGCATGTCCTTAGCACTAAGCTTGAAGAATATTTTGGGGTGTTATGGGTAGAGTTGTCCATCTGGACTGTGCAGTGACATTTTCGAGTTTTTGGGAAGCTGATCTTGAGACAACCCTCCCAACATAAAACAGCCCTTTTTATCGGCACCCCATTCCTGTACTGTCCTTAATTTTTGGAGAAATACTCAAGACATAAGAAAGTAAGTATATAATACTCCCAGGCCACCCCCACAGAGTGGTGGTTGCATCGCTGAATATTTGCAGGTGGGGAGTCGGTTGCCATGCATAAATGGGCAGGGAATGCCAAGTCATGATCCAGGGGATAGTAACTTCAAGCTAAGGTTGAAATAGCCCTAAACCGATGATGGCAGAATGGGAAGCGGGGGTGACTAAGTTCACTGAGTTAACTCCACATCTCCATTACGGTACTTCTTCCTGGAGGAGGGCATCCCATCAAGCCACTCTTTATGGTAAATAATGGAGAATAGTCGTGATCGCAACCATTGAGACTTCCTAACATCGGTTCAACCATGAGAAAGCCGACGGTTCGAAATTTTCGGGCCCTGGCATATTTCATCGGGTTATCATGGATGTCACCCACAGGTTGAGAACTAGCAGGACCCCAATCGGGAAGTTTATGAAGGCTAATGGCATGTTGGTTAACTTTGACTCGCGATTACAACATGCATATGGCGTCCTGTATTCTCAGTCTGGAGCCGCAATATAGATGGATGTTAATGGCAACCCCATTGGTAAATGGCATCGAAGACTTGCGTTTGATCCTGCGTTTTCTGGAGAGTTCATCCTGGTTGACCCTACAGCTGCTGCCTGATACATTTCACTATACTCTGAAAATTGATGATGATTGGGTCGCAGACGGGAGTAATGTGCCCATTACTGAACGTGGTGCAGGGTTGACGTCAGTTGCAAATCTGTACAAGAAAGGCCCAGAATTCGGATCACTTGTTCACTGCACAACAATGGCTTGGGATGCTTATATGTTGCCCATAATTGGTGAAGTTGGGAAATTAGAAAAGTCAGCGCAAACATCTCATATATTAATCAGATGACACCTCTACGAGGAAACTATTGAGAAGTGAGCTTTTGTGGTTTTATGCACACTAATGCTACGGCGAACATTGGTGAGCCATATCCCGTTCAAAAACCCTAAGCCCATCATCAACATTCCTCAGTTGCATGTAACCACTGAACTTGTTTAATTCAAGAAGTCCGCCAGAGCTGGACAGATCTACATGCATTTGGTAGACGGTAGCCGTGAAGAGCTTAGACAGAGAATGACCGGGGTTGCATCCGCGCAGGCTACAATGATGGGCAAGACTATGCCCATTGGCCCTCGTTGGCTGTTTATTTGCCTTAGCATTGTAGCGCTTATTCGTGGCACTTCCTCGATGGATCCAGAAATATCTTTGTCGAAATGAGTATCGTCATTACCTTCGATGGTCGTTGACAGGGGCAGACCGAACCTGATCAGGCTGAGGATGGTTATTTCTGAGTTTGCAAAGGCTCTCCCAGGGAAGACAGACCAAATACCTTCAGCTGAAAAGATCAAGGGAATGACATATGATCAGATCGAGGCTGCATTGCGGTTAAGGGCTTCAAAGTTGGCTTGGCTCAAATACTATCTCCAGAATACCTTGACAGCGAAAGACAATGGAGAGAAGGTGATTCTGTGGGTATGTTGGCCACTTACCCAGTGGCTCGTTGAACAGGTTAGCACTCCTTCACAATCCCACTTTTTGCCACTCATATCAACTCTGACATTTAACTCTGACACACATAAACTCTGATATTTAACTCTGACATTGACTCTTCATATGACAATACTAACTGTGTGCACTACTGCCGCCTCTTAGACTACAATTGATTTGCTATCCATAGCTCAATGAGTGCCGATGTGCGTGCCTCTGTGAAGTAGTCATTTATCACCCGCGGACCGGTGATGGTCCTTGTCTTGTACTGTCTGACAAGCGATGAGGCTATGAACCTACATTATAAGTGCTGATATTCCGTCGAGGTACAACATGGTATATATTACTGCATGGAACATCAGGCATCCTCGCGTGTCCAGCGGATTGGTCAATGGCAAACACAATGCATAACTCGATTGGTGAACCTCACCATAATCGATTGGTTGATTGAAAACAGCCAGTGGATGAAGCAATCACTAATGCTATATGGGCCGGGGGTTCTCCAGAACACTGCCAGTGAGGACAGTGATCTTGATGCTGAACAAGTATATGATACCTTGATTGGAAAGATTTCCCCACAGGCACTCCGGTCTGTTGTGATTGGTGAATATAACGATGTGGTATTGGACGTTAGTTAATTTGTGATCTTTCTGTACTTTCCATTTTTGGGTCTGCGCTTTTTCTCCTTCTGGGTTGGTTCTTGGGTTTGAGATCCCTCTTTCAGGTTCACAGTTTCGGTCCCTGTTTGGGTTTCCGGGTTCGCCCCGCTGGGTATTGGGTCACATTTGAGATACTTCACCATTGTTTTTTTGGAAGGTTTCGAGCTGTATAGATGACTAGTACCGACGAATGTAGTAATTTAGTTGCTGACTTTGACTGCCAACCAGCCTGAGTGCGACTCGGACAGCAGCCACTCTGACAGCAGTCACTCTGACAGTGGCCACTCTAACTGCAGCCACTCTGACAACAGCCGCTATGACAGAAGCCCTCTGACAACAACTCTGACAACAATCTGACAACCACTCTGACAGCGACCATCCAAAGAGTTTGCCGTGACCATGCTCGGTGGACACAAAGTCTTTATCATTTTACAATGCAAAATCTCTATTGGTAAGCGCTCTTCAAGCATATTGCCCAGCAAGTACTATACAGTCAAGGTGACAATAAATGATTGTTTCGGTACTTGCGAAAACCATATTGAGGGACACTGCGACGTTAAACTATACAGAAATCCTGTAATACCGGTAAAAGCTAAAACTAAACCCCGAAGACATAAAGAAGAGAACAAAATCAATATTTACTGCGGAAGCACAATAGTCCTGTTCAACAAGATATCCATGTCACCTGGTTGTAGGCTCAAGTTTGTCGTTAGTGTGTATTCACTTCGGAGATATGAAAGACACTCACAGTGCCGAACAGGGATGCTTTAACGCTTTCGAATAAGAATTTGAATTGGCACGCGTTGGATGGGCTTAGCTGCAGAGCGGAGACGTGGAGTAGCCAGCACTCTCGTCGTCGCATTAAGTGATGTAGTAATGTCGGACCGGCACTGTTTGAGGCTTTGGGACGAGTGCGTAGTTAGGTGGAAAACATTGTGGGTAGAGAATGGAATGCTATGTCATATGCAAGTACGAAGTCTCGTGCCTGTGTACCAAAGTACTCCAAGACCTATATATATACGACACACTCCACACATAAAGTTGCCAGGATCAGCAGAAGTACTACACAGTAAATTACAATGGGTCCGTGACTTTGATTCATGTACCCGATCCCCGGGCCACACAGTGAACTACAATGGATCTGTGACATTCATTCATCCATTTCAATTGCATGGCACAGTTGTGAGTAAAATATGCCAATTGAGCACAACTCTGCTCTGACAAGATTGCACAGACAGGTCACTCTGACAAGGTAGCTCTGACAAGGTCACTCTGACAAGCACATCATACTCTTCTAATAAGCACAGTGCCAATTTCGGATGGCCAACACTAACTACTTACTCTACTTTGGATCCAGGAATACTAGCGGTCACGAACCGGATAAGGGATAACAGCGGCCCGCAGGGTCCAACAAATCCTTTCTCAACTGCCTTTGTAGAGATATGGGGACCTAACCACTAACCAACACTCACTACTACCCGTAGGGATATGCATCGTCCAACGCTGAACCGGGTAATTTACCTCCTGAAAGGTCATAGGAACCTACTCCTGTACATTGGGGAGCTGCACCGCAAATCCCATCGACCTCCAACCAGGTGCTGTTTCATGACGCCATGCTACATGCAATGCAATATTCAAATTATAATGTCTTCATTTTATTCATCCTCAGGTCGGGTCAGTGACTGTTGCCTACGGAGCGGCAGTGGAGAGATCTGGCTGGGGTTGCGAGAGCACACCATTCGCAACTGTTTCTGACTGTTTGACTCGCATAGCAGTGAAGACCATACTAGGGCGTATCGAGATCCACCTGTGTGGTGGGATCCCCAGAGTGAGATCCCAGAGTGGTTGCGGGAGAAGGGTCTCATAGTGTGGCCCAACGTAGGGTTTGGTGGGCAAGAATATAGTCGGGAAGATTGGCAGATTACTGAAACTTAACAACATGGTATAATATCAATTCTAACTTATGGAATCTATAAAACGTACTCTGAACATGGGAAAGTCCAGGATAACTTTGACTCTGACATGAGAGACCCAACATATATGGTATAACTCTGACTATTACCTTAACTCTAACAATTTCCCTAACTCAGACAACCACCCTACTCTGATACAGAAAGCAACCCCACCTATAATACGGCATTATTTCAACTTTGACTCGGGAGAACCCAAAGTATACAGTATAACTTCCACTCTGAAAATTACCTTAACTTGGACAATTTTGATAACTTGGACAACCACTGTACTCTGATACAGGAAGCAACCCCACCTATAATACAGCATTACTTCAACTTTGACTCGGGAGACCCAATGTACATGGTATAACTTTGACTCTGACAATCACCCTAGCTCTGACAATCACCCTGACTCTGAGAATCACCTTAACTGACAACTACCCTACTCTGACAGCAGAAGGAACCTCGCCTACATGGTTATCAATTCAACTCTGACACAGAAGATCCAACATATACGGTATAATTTCAACTCTGAGAATGAACTTGATTCTGACACGTTTACAGCATAACTTTGAATTTCACATGGACCATACCTCTGACACGGAAACTAATATTCTTGGGTCACTTTTCAACTCTGACAAGTTTGTTCTTAGATGACAGGAGATAGTAATGCACTAAATAATAAACGGTGACAAGCCGTGGATTCCATGTACATGCAAAGACGATACACCTGATGCGAACCTGCACAGCAACATACAATGCACGGAATGGCAAACGGAACCAGATCTGGTAGCAGCACCCGCAACCGTTCTAGAAAATACGGAGGCAGCAGTGGCTGCACTGATCAAAATCCCAGTACAAGGTTCCAGGGCAGCAGCAGCCACAATGATCATCAAAACTCCAGCGCCAGTAGACATGGGACGCACTCCAATGAAAATGGCCAACAACAGCACCAATCCGTGGGCAATAATGGTTGTAACATGAGCTCAGATGGCCAGCAGATGAGTGATTGCAATGACGATGACGATGAACCGCGATCCCCACATTGAAGAACTGGCATATTAAATAACTGTAGTCATTCCTCTAGTTTGAACATCCAGGGAAGGGTAATGACGCATCCAGCTCGATATTTGTGTCTGACTGACAATTTCTAGGTGCGAACACCTAGTCCTTCCAGTAGCCAGTGACGGGTTAGTAGGAGCAGAAATGACCATCCCTGCTTCTGACAGACTGTTTCTAGTTGCGAACACCTAGTTCGACCGACAACCAGCGGCGGGCAAGTAGAAGCGGAAATCTTCACCCCCGTATTGACTGACAATACCTAGGCACAATCGATCACTCTTTCTCCTGGCAACTTGGGGGGGGTAATAACCATACCCCCATCCAATATTGAACTCTCCAGCTGACAACAAATAGTCATTGCAATCACCCCGTGACACTCCTCCAGGGAACCAGTAGCACTTTGCTGAGCACTCAAGAGCAACATTTCCTTATGGGCTTTGACTTTGTGCAACCTCTCTGACTTCGGCAACACCTAGATGCAAAAGTGGAATAGGTGCCCCATCGATAATAGCTGCCGGGAACAGGGTAAGGTGGTTGACATCGGGGTGTTACAACATTGGTGGGACATTGTCCGAGATTGATTCTTTTGCAGAATTCTTAGCGAGGACCCCTACTCAGTCGATGTCGAAAACTGTCTGAGGAAAGCTACCAGGAAGCACACGAAATTCTAACTATGGCAATCAAGGAGTTTGACATCTCAAAAGCAGGTATCCACACAGCAAGTATACGCATGTTTCAAGCCCTGTTCAGTAGTACTGACAACCCAGCTCGCAGATTGCCAATCAACTGCCAGAGCGCTCTTCCCTGAACAGGCTCGTCAAGTTGCGCCTGATCGATATGCCACTAGCTTTCAGACCCTTTTGTACAATGACTGCCAAAAGCCAGTAACAAGGCTAATCTCTCCTTGCACATACCGGTATCATCATTCAGACTGTGAGAGTGAAGTATAACTGAAAACCATTGATTCTAATAATGTGCTGACAATCAACTGAGATACTGAAAATGATGTTTCTGCATTGTTTGCTATCGGGCATCATGGCAAAAACCATCTTTGAGAACTCAATGCGTAATTTCACGCGACGGCCATATACGTCCCACTTCACTGATCAGGTGACAGCAGAGTGTTTGGTATCTACTACCACTGCAGAAAAGCATTCCTTAGACAACTGGGCTGGTGGCAGTTTCCTCCGCATGGTATTTGAAGTGGATACACACAAGAGTATGCAGAACACCATTTTGGACACACCTATCTGACATTTTAGTAGGGACATATAGTGATCTATTCAAAGAATGGGAAAGTATCCCATCATGGATACAAAACAAATCTTACCTATACATATGGACAGAATCGACACAATCAATGGTCAAGATTGGAAAGCAGCTAGCACCACGCGGTGGGATCTGGGGATGTTACTCGACGATGAGAACGTGTAGCTGCTCATGTATATGGTATATCTTAGTTTGATGGTTTATTACTGGAAAATAATTGATGGAAAACTGACTAATTTCATTCCACGCATAAATGTTTCTAAAATCACGATAAGAATGGCAATTCGTGGGACACATGTCTAGACTCTGATGATCGAACGTGAGTGCTGACAAAGATCATGGCGAATATCTGTGCAGACTCTGACAGCTGATGGTGGGCTCTGACAATATCAGGACGATAGGATGAGAATCATCTGACAAGCTCACGGCGATTATATGTGCGGACTCTGATAACTAACAGTTGGTTCTGACAAGACCAGGGTGATAGCATCAGAAATCTCTGACAAGCTCACGGCGACTATACATGTGGACTCTGACAACTGACGGTGGGCTCTGCCAAGACCAGTGCAATAGCATGAGAGGACTCTGACAAGATCACGGCGACTATACGTGCGGACTGTGACAGCTGACAATGGGCTGTGACAAGACGAGGGTGACAGGATGTGGAGCCTCGGACAAGATTACGGCAACTACTGTGACAACCGACCGTGAGTTCTTACCAGACAGTGTGATTGCACAAGTAGCCTCTGCCAAACGATCCATAGTGCAGATCTAGCATACTTGATTACACCATGTCGTGCACAAACACTCTCGCTATCACCCTGAGAGTACTTAGTTAGAACACCAAAGAGAAGCGGTAAGGTAGAAATACTACCATAAGCTTACCGTGGATTACATGTTTATTACCCGCATTACGTATTATGACGCTGGGCCGAATTCGAAGATCAGCTGTTATGGCTGTTACAAGAGACTACCGGAGGTTATATAGCTTATAATAAATTACACATGGTGAAATAGCTTTTTCCTGACGTTGGGGGTTGTTCCACCACCAATTGTTCATTTGGTGGTGGGTTTTGTCAAACATTTGCCCCAATCATGGGCGGAAGGCTGCCCACAACTCCCGAAGAGGTAAACACCTGCTCAGAAGGTGTAGCCACATCAGCTGGAATTGTGATAAGTGGCGAGTCCTGACCGGATCAAGAAAGATTATACCATAAGAGAAATCCCATGCCCTGTAATCTTTGACAGCACAAACATTGCATATCCGTATTAGTCCACAGATTTGTACGCAGCTGACTCCCTTTACACAGTTCCGATCGACTGACAGGTGTTGATTTTTAACCAATATTGGCATTTTTACCCCAGCAGATGCCTTCCCCTGTCCTTTGTGGCTGCCCTTTGGTGCGTTTGTTGGAAGTTCATAATGAATCTACCTCCGTGGCTTTGACATTATGATACAGGTGAATGTAGTGTAGAGAAGCCAAGAGGGAACTGGCAATGTTGTGAAGGTTACCGGGTGTGTGTTGGAAGGAGAGGTGTTGTTGGGTGCAAGACATGTCATGTCGAGATATTTCAGGATGCTGGTGGTGTGTTCAATATGGGGGGAAATGAGAATGGAGGAGTAGGCGGGAAGATGTGATATATATACTTGAGTTCCTGCGATTTCTAGGTTCAACATGTGAAATTTGATAATTTGGATTCATAGCCTGTGTTTTGTTGGCTAATGAACACAAAATGGCCCAGTCTTCAACTTACATAACCTACATGCACCTCCGGAATGAGAAGCCTCGAGACGAGATTTAGTACTTGCGGTAAGGCATGTTTAGAGCGCCAAACATTGCTTTCGCATCAAATACAACTCTAGCCCCTCAGACCTCATACATCTCAGAGCGAACTGAGCAGTTCTCAGGTTGTCACAACTGGGCAACCATCCAACACGGCTACGAACACATCTAGCAGTGGAAAACGCACGTGCATCTGATGTCATAGGACAGCGAATAAGCCATTGTTCACTTTGCGATGCTTTTAGCTCAGCCAAGGGTGAATTTCCACCGGGAAGCTAATCATAGACACAATTGATCATTCGAAGTATGATGCCAAGAACGAGTACAATACAATGATAATCGCACCAAGAAGGCATAAACACCCATTAAGCAGTTCCCATAGATCTTCAGATGCTGCTGTAACAGTGAATATCAATACTGAGTTTAATCGGAGTTTGATCTCATGGCAGTTGACCCCAGAATTGAATGGTTTTCAAGGGATCTCTTCCCCAAGTATTGTCATGGTTTAGAGTCTAGCACGATCTACACTGCACTTTCCATTTTTTGTCGAATGCCTCCCTGATCGCTCACATTGAAGGCTACTTCGCTTGCCATTGTACATGCATGCAGGGGGAATTATTCCAATATTCTGAATATCGAACATCAATATCGAACTGCACCTTCCGAATGTCTTCACCATGATATCACTCCAGATGTGTGAAATCTTCAATGTCTTGCTATTTGTCAGCATCAGTAGAAGAATGTGTCTTCTGGCAATTCTCAACTTCCCCATGCTATGAGGCGCGTTTCTGTACCGACTGGTGAGAGCGATTCCTCACAAGTAGGGAGATCCGTAGCCTCTAGAATCCAAGGTCAGAACTCCACCCCTCATCTTTGGTAAAGAATTCTCGTGTTGCAGATATCACTCAACACATAACTTCCACCCCGGCTGCTACACAGCGACAGTAAATAAATCCACGAACTGCCATGCTGGGTACACCAGCACCCAGAGGAACCTCGCAGACAGACTCAACGCGTCACGTTGTATCCAGCCCCACATCGGAAATTGCTAACACTCCCACTTCTCTCCGCGATCTTGAAAACCTGTCTACCGCCATCCCAAATGCAGAACCCCACAGGATAATTACAAATTCACTGTGAACGTCAGCTACAGAAAGGAATAAGAGACAGAGGCATTGGCAATTGCAACTGCAGACGGTGTCTACACCATGATCAGTAGTCTCCGGCAGTTGCAGCATCCATTGATTTGGTCAGTCAGACATGATGTGTCAGCTATTTGCAATGGGCAGACTCCTGGAGATATACAGATCAAACAGACGGCCATTTATGAGTGCAAGAAACTTGGAGATGGTAAGTTATGTAATGCGATGTATTGCGAAAGCAATAGCTAAAGCCCCATACTCGCAGATAATAGAGACATACTGGAACACCACAATGCAGCAAAACAATATTTGGTCCATAGCATTTGAGGCACGCACAGAGGATATTTTGAAACAGATATGCTGAAGCAATGGCCCACATTGGGTGTTACATGCTCAATCCGGTACCAGGTTCGAGCACAAGTTAATAATCTTAAATCCCATCTTATTGAATCGGCAAGGGACACCATTGCAGGGCTTTATGATCTCCAGCCCTTCAAATTCGACACAGAGCATTTGGAATTCATTGATTCGCTTCTGGCAGACAACAAGTATCTTTCTCCTGTAGCAGAGCCTCTGGTAGATGGTGTACACGGTATAAATCCAACACAGAGCGAGTCGGAATATCCTAAGGAATGGCCAGTATCCACTTTACATCCTGCCGGACGCAATCCTGCGGTTTATCTAAATCAAACTTTATCATCGGGTGAATAATCGGGGTAAGTACGCCGATGGATTTCGTAATTCTATTATTGACGACAAGGACAGTCATATACCCTCACCACTGATCATGTTTACCTGCACCACATTGTACCATGCTCTCCTGGAGTGGCAAAGAACAAAGTTGTTCAGTTCATAGCATCCAAGTCATAGCTGAAGGTGGACAGACCTGATCGTTCGACCTACTTCAACTACAAGAATGATGGTGGTAACAACCATTTCTACTGAGCTGCAACAGGTCGCAAGTTGTTAACCTCATGTGGTGTTGCAGACACATATACATTCTTGATGAATACCAGGAACACACTACCAGAGAGCTACCAACAGAAGGCGTATAAAAACACTCTTGCCACAGTCAAGCATCAGATCGAATTGGCGGAGAACCCAGCACCTACCATAGTCATCAGCGTGGAAGTAGCACGTGTTGACAACGCTTTTCATCTTGACTATTTCACATCCAAACTGCCGCTTGAGGAGCCTGAGATCAGAAGCACTGACCCAAACATCCCAATAGAGAACAATTGCATGTGTGATAAACTGCATTTTGGGATGCCCAGGGGCAGCGGTGGTTACGAAAATGAAGGTTGCAAAAGCAACGAGCGCGATGCCATCAACACAGCCAGCCTGTGACAATGGGCTGCAACTGAACTGAAGAGGTTTGAACTGCAAACAAGTGATATCGATGGGTATGAGGGTGAGGATGGCGACAATGCGGATGCGGATGTGGATGATGATGCATTGCCAGCCAATGATGGATCAATGCAGAATGTGGAGGACTGACGGCATTTTTGGTTTGATATGGGAACCAGTGATGCCAACGGATAAGAGTGCAATGATGGCGACGATACGAATGCGGTTGAGGAGCAACAAGCATTGCAAGCCAATGATGGATCAACGCAGAATGCGAAGGACTGAGGGCATTGTACAGGAGAGTGTGAAGATTGGACAGTATATTTCAGAGCTGTAAAATACGATAATGCCGAAACAAATGCAACAGCAAGCAATGAATCGCAAGGGAAGAGTGTGTCGCAATTAGTGACAAAATCTCACAGCGAGACATATATGGGGAGTGTGCGCCATCGGATATATAGCAATAGCGGAGAGGTAAAATGTGGCAGCCAGCCGGAGAAAGGCATGAACATTGCCAGGCATTGTCTAATCAGTGACAGCATAGCTGCAGCACATGTGCAGAGTGTAATACACTTGCCATTCTGATGGTACACATACGTCAACACATTCCGGGGGCAAGGTGAAGGATGTAAGTATGCAACGCGACCTAGTTCCTGGGCGATCAGATGCATGTAATTCTCATGCAAAGGGTACGAGATTCTGTTAGAGCCTTCAGAGCCGTCCGGAACACGCGGGTGTTTCTGATGGAGACTAGGGTTGCTGCCGATGGGACATGCCCAAGTAGCAGCCATTATATCTCTGCAGAACTTTTTCTAACAGAGACAGATGACAGCTTGAGGATGTTCATCAACTACCGTACTGTCAACTGCATCACTAAACAGGATTGATACCCATTACGCCATATCAAGCAACTTGTGCAACAGTTGGGTGCATCATCATACTTCTGAAAGAATGACTTAGCTTCAGGGTATCACAAAATTAGAATTTGAGTGGCAGATCAACAGAAGATGACCTTTTCAACACAATCCAGCCTCTATAGGTGGATGGTACTACGTGTTGGACTAGCCAACATATCAAGCCGATTGAAGTGAGAGATGAACTGTCTGCTCACATTATATGCTTTGCTGAGAACATTGGTGTCTGTATACCATCACAATGTCCTGAATAATAGTTTGGCGAAACGAGAGCATTTGGACCATGAGTGAGCTGTCCTCTACCTCATACAGAATAGTGGTTGGAAGCATAATCAATCTGAATGTGAGTGGTTTCGATAATGAAATGTACTCTTGTGGTTTCCAGTTCAACCATGCAGGAGAATGCACAGTGCAGTCAATATTGGAGGCAGTAGGTACATGTCCTTGACCACAGACAGTGTAGACAGTCAGTGGTATCCTTGGACTGATGGGTTACTGCTGCAAGTTCATTCGCCACTATGCCCATGATCTGTGGCGCATCTACCATCGGTGCAGATTGGATACATATGAAAACATGGGAAGTCGACACAGAGAGCCACAATTGAACAACTTTGGAACAATACATTCCGGTTGGTCCAAAAATGCAGTAGACGCTATCCAAACATTACATGATGCTATCTGCAAGGCGCCGGTGCTGGCGCTACCTGAGGAAGTAAGTGGGTACATACTGCATTCTGACACCAGGAAGTATGCAGTCAGAGTAGTACTATCACAGAACTGACGAGATAGAGAAAGAAGAGTCATACCCATCAGAAGCATGATGTATAAGCATGCACAGACACAACACCCCACATTCGACAGAGGACTTCCAGCATTGTTGGATGCAGCAGTGCACTGGCACTACTACCTCCATTGGGACAGAAACTTTATGCTCCACATGGGCGAAGCCAATTTTAGCCACATTAAGACTTGACCTCATCTCAGCACACGATGTACAGTGTACACAGCAACTTTTCAAATTGATACATATGACATCTGCTACATTCCTCATGCGGAGACAGTCGCAGGTGACCCACTGTCAAGACAGCTCGACTTGAGGCAGGAATGCTGCCAATCCTCACAGTGTTGAGTCACACAGTTGGTAATTCAGAATTCGACAGAGTGGTTGTGCATTGTCGCCACTCTAACTAAGGATGACAGCTGGAGTACAGAGCTAGTACAAATACTAGTGTCCAAGTATAGCCAGGAACATCCACTGATGGTGTCTGCTCTGTCTATACTGTACAAGGCCTGGGCTCACAGCCACTGTTTTTGCCTAGATGTTGGCTTGTTCAACCAAGAGCACCAGAAACAGGACCCAGGATGACAGAGAGACCAGCCACATTGGCTCCATATACTGACTCCTCTGAGAAACTGAATTCTCTGAGAAGCTCAAAACACTCCACTGGAAGGCCATTTCAGAGTAACAAATACATATATGGTGATCAGAGAGGGCTTGATCTGGCCCGGGATGTACAACAGAGTGCAAGACTAAAAGAAAGGTTGCGGCACATGTATACAATCTATTCAATGGGCTAATGTCCCCCGAGCATTGATTAGTGACAACCACATGTTTTGCCTCAGATTTCTGGGTTGAAGCAAACAAAACATTGTGGACTAATCTGTATAGGTCAAGGGTATTTCACCCACAAACTGATGGACTGTCAGAAATTTTGGATAAGCAGGTCATATGGTATTTATAGGCTTTTGCCACACACCATCACAACCAGTGTGACACCATGCGTCCACTTGCAGAATATCCATTTGACACATCTATGTACTCCTCAACTGCTTGCAGCCCTGCCGAACTGGATCTTGGATATACACCATGCATTCCATTTGACTTTATGGCGGACCAATGGCAGAATGACAAATGGGAATCTAGAAAGTGCACCATTCACTGAATGATTGCAGGCCTCATTGCTTGAAGCCCAGAAACACCTCCTTGCGGCACAAGACAGCCAGATAGCTGACACAAACAGGCTGTAAAGGCCTTCCACCATTCCGGTCAGAGACTTTGTGATGTTGAGTAGTAAAGTGCTGATGATGATATATATCAACGAAGACCCTTTTTGACAACAGCTGCTACATCGATGCGTGGAACCTTACGAGATCATTCTCTTCTGTGGGCCAATTTCAGTTGAATTGTCAGTACAGGCGGATATGATGATCCACAATACAGTAAACATCAGCACACTAACGATGTGTGCAGCATATTGAGTATGAGACAAGCCATCTTGTATGTCTGTAGGAACTGCAAGAGTTACAGATGGCACTTTTTGGCAATCATAAGTGGTGGAAGAGATTGCTTGGATTCAGTGTACACTAGTCATCAACCATCAGCAAAATGTAAAATTGATTGGAAGTCATAACTGAACAACTCAACAACTCCTAACAGCCACACTCATTCTTGCAGATGCACCTAGATTCTCCCAAATAGGCTGCATCCACACTGCTGTGCTCTCAGGTACTTGCAGATTACTTCACTGCTGCTCCTTCATTCTTCAGATGTTGTAGAACAGAATACAAGAATATTGTACAGAGTGTATAGTTGTCATCAAAATGCAACAAAATTAAACAATTAAGATGTGCAAGGTGCAGAGGTATTCGGATTATTAGCAGCGTCCCCAAGACAATTCCAGTGCACCTCAATTATGGATTGATAATCTCCAGGAGGATTTATTTTCCTGGTTATATGAAATAGTACAATTCGATTAACTATCTTCCACCAACATTTCTAGATGCAGACATTGTAACATACTTTACAGTGTAGTAGGTATCTAAATCCATCTAATGATGTTCAGGCTTTACGCTATCAATTCCATCTGATGCAGCATTATCTCGCACCAGATGTGCAAGTCCAATAATTGCTCCAACAGCTACTGTATGCATCTTGTCACTCTGTGTGACAATCCAGATGAACCTGTCAACACAATCAGCCCAACAATGCAGATCGTCGCACTTCGTTGCAATCACCTTTGCATATTCTTGATCTTGAAAACATAATATTCATTGTTGAATCTTGTTGCATCTGGTAGAACAGGTGGATGTTGTGTGTCTGGCAGGCTGGCACCACTGCAATTGGAGGAACTGATTTGGTGGAGTCCAGCTGAAGTATAATACAGGGAAAGAAGGTGCTCAGCCTTGGAAGTTGAGATCAAGGTTTTTCTGTTTACTTTCTGTGTGTGAGACCCAAATGTTATGAAATTCATGCATGATTCCTTGGTTGGCATTGTAATATTCTACTTTGTAATCAAGTTCCAGATCCTCAACAGATGTAGGGCACTGAAATGGTTAATCGTAGTACAACAGCCTATTCTCAAGTTTAGTACTTTTACTGTGATGGAGTCCATTCTGATCATATCCAAACACCAGTCTACCAACATCATGTCCACAGTTGTCTTTGATCTATGCAGGGAGTAGATATTAGATGTTGGAGAATGTGAAATTTTCTGATGCATCAGTGAGTGAGGCCAATTTGATACTTCTTCAAACCTCAGAGATATGAGTTTGGCTCAAATGTTGCACCATTTGGGTTGCACAGCTGTAAAATAGCTCTTCATGACAGTGCTGGAGGCTTAATAGAGAAGCATAGCATTTAGATCGCTGATTATTGGCCGTGGATAGCAGGTTGAAAATGTTTCCATAGTCACAGTTGTTCGAGCCAAGAAGGGCAAGATACAATGGTGTCTCCTCCACACAGTCAGTACTGCTACACCAGTCCATGTGCTTGAAAATGTGTCGAATGTAATTGACTTTGAAGGGTGATCAATATGGGTTTTTTACAATGCTGATGGTAGCCATTGAATACAATCTGTGGTGACATTGTCATCAGAACATCTTCCAAGAATCAACTTTGAAACGTGTCTCACAAGATAAATCATTCGGTATCCAAAACAAATTAAAATCTGTTCTCTAGCTTTCCGAAGCTGCTGAAGGCCAATTGTATGCTACCAATCTTGAAACTTGATCCAGCAACAGGAGAGTTCCGTCTTGAATGGCATCTGCTTATTCCAAGTAATACCAACAAGCACTCTCTCCTGCTGATTCACAATGTAGTCCATATTAGCGCGACCCCAGGTGTTGGCTTCAGTCTCAGCATTCCCTACTCAGAGATGCCATTCAACACGCATGTTGGCAGTTATCTTTGCCACCCAACAAAGCTGTTCCTCTGCAACGGTCATTATTTGAGCAATATTTTCAGTGAGTGTGCTTCCGCATCTGGTTGCTTTGGTTCTGACTTCTTTCAGTAGTTGTCCCTGGTGATGTTGGAACTGTTCATCCAAAAGCTTGTGTTTAACAGGTGTCACCTGATGGATTTCATGCTCAAGATGCTCTTTTGCCCTGTGTTAATCAGTACATGACCAGGTAGGTACCACATGTCAACCATATTTCAGGTGTATCTGAAACTGCTATTGTTTTGTGGGAGAAACCTTTCAGCTCCATATATTTGAAGCTTAATTGCACCATGGATTTTATGGAGTATTTGTACATGTAACAGATGGTACTCACTTGCCAACTGTTAATTCATGTTGGCCATAGCAGATTTGGACATTTTTTGATCTCAAAAGCACTGTTCTTCCTATAAATGACTTCAGTGCATTGTATTGTACTGTGATGGATAGATTGGAGCAATATTGTTGGCTAACAAGTAGACTGAATTTGCAGAATGCCTGCGCTGCTCCCATTACCTGTTCATTAAAGGATCCTATGACTATAGTTTTCCCATCATCTTTCACGCAGTCCACATGTGGAGCCCAGTGTACTAGAAGTGCTCAAATCTTACCCCGGATCTTGATTCCATGTGAGGAACTGATTGTCAACAAATTGTATCCATTAGAATTGCGGTAGAGGTCTGGACATCATGGGTCTGATCTGAATTGACTGTCAAATTGATCCTTAACATTGGCTGTTTTCTTCTACTTGAGCAGCCAGTGGAACAAGTCCCTAACAAAATCATGACAAAGCCAATGCAATTTATCAGGGTGCCAACATCCATACGCATTGTTCGGAGAGTATGTCCAGAACTAGTTTGGGTTTGCATGAACACCAGCAGTGTACTGAACGTTGATATTAGTTGACTTGTAACACACCAACCAAATATGCTGATATCTTCAGTGATTGAGTGGTCGAACAGTGGATTGCCCCGTGGGCTCACCTTTTGCCATTTCCCACATCCGGCATGAGCCATATGAGACTGCAGTAACCATGACTTGTTCTGGTCAATCCACAATGCTAGCAGCGAAAAGATAATTGCATTGGCATGGGAATCCATCATTATAGAATGATTTGAAGTTGATTCCAATTATGTCTGGATTCCAAAGAGTGGACAGCGCAGTACCAAACACAAAATGTGATTCTCCATGTGTACTTTTGGCACCTTCCATGCCACAGAGGCTTAGTCCAACAATCAGCCAGGTGGGCATTCTTAGTCTGCGGCTGATATCATTTCAGGTAATATTCGAGGTGAGATTCAGTTGCTGACACTGGTGATGAACTCATTAACTGGTCATGTATTACTTGTTGGAAGTCCATATTGCTCGTATAACTGTCAGTCTAGCAGGAACCAGATGTTGCTTATCCCGCCAGATATCTTCTGTATTCATTGTGCTGAATAATCGTACACTATCTGAGCCTGCAAGGGAACCAGGTTCAACATTGAGGTGCTCCTGCAATGGGAGATTTTCTAAAGTAATCATTATACAGTTGAAAACATCACTGGAGTATCATGTTCTGAACCTATGGATATGATATTCACTTCAACTGACATCGCCAAGCCCAAAATCATGTTCAGAGAGTTGCTTTCACCTGCCATTGGCTGACTCACTTGAGTCAAGCTTGAAGATATTCAGTCCATGTCTGAGATCTTGATCAATTAACATTTTCGTATTCTGGCTCAATGATATAGCCTGTTAAATGTCATGTGGTGACAGCAATGGATGCCAACAATGCAACTAGTCTGATTACTTGCAATGCTTGTTGTACAATGCAGCTGCTTTGCCACATGGTTTCCCCCTGCATTTGCAACTCTTACTACCTGCTCATAAGTCAATTTGCTGGTTGCGTCAGATGTACATGTCAGATGAAATCTCTGAGGGTCAATAGTTGCTTTGTCTGGAGTATCTTCAGGTGGTGGTGCACCAGGTATATTGTGTTGGGTTACATCATCAGCTGACTAGCTCATCAATGGCCATTTAGATGTACTCACTAACCGCTAAGTACAATGACTTGGGTCAATCCCATTCTGCTGGTGCTGGAATCACTTCAGGTAATATCTCCATATTCATACATATTGAGTGATATTGTAGAAAGTAAGTCTCAAGTTGGTTCTTGTTGAACAACATTTGTTGGCAGATAAAGTATTTAATGAGTATCAGGTTGGTGTTGACCACATTCGAGAGATGGTCAGTTAACATATATTCAGATGAATCGGAATAATCCCTCAGTGTGTAATTTAATGCCTCAGGGGTATTGGATTGCAAACTAGCTAACTCAACACAGCATGTCACGCTCATCACTACTTCGCACTCCATCATGTGCAGGGGAGGGGTACATTTAGGTAACTTTATGATCTGTTTTCTTCACAAACCAGAATACATATATCATATACTACACAATCATCATGCACAATGTCTGCTAAAATTTGTTAGCAGAGAATAGATGGTTTCCTTTGCCATCACTGCAATCACCATAATGGGTGTAATACAACATCATTGTGACAGGGTAAATTTTCCATGCTTACAAGCCTCCCAGCAACTTATAATAATAGTGAAGTATATTAATTTAATGAACTGGGGAGTTTCCGAGCTTGATGCATGCCTGAATATTCGTCATTCAGAACTGATTGGCTGGTGGTATTGTTACTTTAGTTATGATCCACGACTGGAGGGTGCCTACCTGAGGAGAATAATAAAATTCAGACATGCAGCTCAATAGGAAGCAATGACGGTTGATGCTCACCTTACAGGCCTCCGATTGAATGAGGTTGAATGGTCCTGCAGGAACAATTTCAGTGTAATATCTATTGTCATGCAAACTATCATGCAGGATAATGCTCCAGTTGTGTTTCTCGAGATATCACATGATATTCCTTCAAAGATCTTTGAAGTCATGGAAGCATACAACAGTGAGCATCAATCAAGCATTCTCGTATATGGATTCTAGCATATAACAACAATAGGCTGCATAAGTGTGATTGTGGTTTCTGTATCTCAGCCAGGTTGTATTCATGGATCAAAGGTGTACTGATAGACCACAGCTCTTGACCTTCGAATGGAATATTAGAAACCCTTCATTCCATTGAAGGTCACTACCACCTGCACCATATACAGGCATACTCTGATGAATTGTACATCACATCTCCCATCTGTAGGAGTTTGGCACCATTTCTGTTCACAGAGTATGTTGCTGAACAGTTCCCCACTAAAGACCACAACTATAGCTCCACCAGGTGGCCGATTTTGCTTGTGACATAGCTATGACAACAATTCAGAATCGTCAGATAATACTCAACAAACTGCCACTGGCATAGTCATTTGATTTGGGAAATCAACCAATCAATATCATCCAGTGCATGGGTATGGTAACCCACCTTCACAGCAGCCATTTCCAGGCACTTGCAGTTTTATCACCATTGTCCATTCAGCATGACACAGAGTTCCCAACCAACCACAAGAGCATGTCAAGGATATTCTAGTTATACACCACAGTGGCAAAGATATGAGCTCCACCAAGGTGGTTATGATGGGTGACAAATGTTCCCCGGAGTGCTGATTGCATGACGATGCCTGGCATCATCGGGCGTACTATGCGTACCTCTAGCACTGCCCGGAAACATTCTAGTCAGATGGCCAACATCTTCCAGCTCTTCTCCTCCACCTGGCCCTCCTTCCAGCTGACCTTGGAGACCCCCCATTGACCTCTCAATGAAAAGATTCCAACCCCCTGTGGAACAGCAGAACACATATGATGCTGGTATCGCAGACATGCCACTGTTGGCGGAGATTTCCAATAATGTATATGCTCCAGATGAATAGTGTAACGGGCGGGGTCGGGTGGAAGTGATATTGATAACTAGAATGTTGAATTGGAAACAAGACAAAGGCTCTCGATGTGCATATTGAGAGAACAAAGACAAGACAAAACCCGAAGCTGTTTCAAAGTCGTAACTCCCTTTGCCATACAAGAGAACGATTAAAGAGAGAATGAACACGAAATCCTCCAACACCAATCAACCACTCTGTATATACAATTCGTCTGCCACCCTCAAATCATTCCTCATGCTCCGATGTATCATCCAAATCTTCCCCCTTGATCATATTCACCCTAAACAGCATTCTTAAGAATTGAAGCACGCCACATCATCCGACGTCGCAACACCTCAGCCCACATGCTTATCATACTAAATTATACCGCCACCACCCTACAAATTCCCCCGTGTCTCCCAAGCTCTCCGCTGATTTGTAACAAAATTCCTTCAACACCCTCTACGCATATCCACTACTGCCCCTAAGTTTGTCCATATCATACTGAACTTAGGTAGTATCACCCTTCTAGGTTTGAGGACCTCCGAGAACAATTTCCAAAGGTCCTTGTTACTGTCAGTATCCTTGATGAAATTCCTCCACTGCTTGTAAGCCGTCCACATACTGTGCAGGTTCCCAGGTCAACGAATCATATCCCTTTCCACCGTACCAAGTCTTGCAACTGATTTCGGTACACCTGACTATCTTCAACAGTAGATACCTGATATTCCTCTTCACCATCAACCTCCACTGGGGGAAGGGGATCTACTTGTTGTCACGTCGATGGGCCATTTACCACAGAATCCAAAATCGAGACAGGCTGTACTCGATGGATTTGTTTTGATACAGGAATCTCTAACTCATGAGGGTAGAGGGCACATCTGTCAAAGGACTATGAATCGCCACAATCGTTTCGAATCAAGCTTATCCCTGGGTCTTGTTGTTTGACCATGTCGGGCATCCAACTATACTTGAGATTGTTCCAGGAAATTCAGTGCAGAGATATGCCCTCGATTCTTGCCCAGATCCTGTATTGCCTGACTCGATCTCATTTGCACATGAAGATGGTCATGAACTTGCTGCATTGTTGCCTGAACCTGATCCGCATCAAGACGTCGTTGATCCCGCTCTTTTGTAGGTCCGCCTGCAAACAACATTTGAAGGTCCACTCCCTGGACTGCAAAAAACGGTGTAGACTATGTTGACTCAGACATCCCATTATTCACAGCAAATTCAGCCAAGGGAGGCCACTTTACCCAATCGTCCTGGTGGTGGTTCACAAACATCCGACGAAACTGTTCCATGCTCGCATTTATTTGTTCCGTTTGTTCATCCCTCTGTGGATGAATGGCTGTTGATATCCTTCAGTCAATACCTAAACAGTCGAAAACTATTCCTCAATATTTCGAAGCAAACCGCGGTTCTCGAAAGTCTATCCACGACTACCCACATATGATCAAACCCTTTGTGCTTGAGTAATGCTACAACAAAGTCCATTGAAATATTTTCCAATGGTTTCTTTGGTACTGGCAAATGGCGAAGAACTCCAAATGTTGAATGCCTTGCAGTCCAGGATCATTGGCAAGTGTGAGAATTGCGCACATACTGATATACCTATTTCCACATGTCCTTCCAGTAGTATTGTCCGTCTAAAAGATGAAACGTTTTAGCCCTGTCTGGATGTCCTTCGAGTGCAGCGTCGTAATGCACCTGTATCAGATGAAATTGAAGCTGAATAAATGCAGGAACATTATCGTTCCCTCGATACCGAATTTGTCCCTCTTGTTCCGTACATTCTGCCACTGTAATTTCCTTAAGACTACCATTTCCCCGTATAGCTTCCAATATCCCTTCAGATAACAAATCGACTGCAGATGCTTTGTCAAACAGATTGGATATAGACAGACGGCCCTGTACAGGCAAACTATCCCCCAACAGACTCAATTATTCCAGTAGGTTCTATGGCTTTAGAACCACATGTTCCATATTTTTTAATCTTTTATTCCCCACCTCAGGGAGGTCTCCTGGCCTCCTCATCAACACTTCCGCTTTTCCATTCAATTTCCCCGGTCTATACACTATCTGACAGTCAAAACTTGACAACAATTCTGACCCATGTGCCTTTCTTTGACTCAGAAGCTTCTTTGTCATATTGTATGCCATGTTTTTATGGTCAGTAATTAACTGTAAAGGATACGTGGCACCTTCACATTCAGGTCTCCATTCCTCAAGTGCTTATATAATCGCCATCAGCTTCTCATCATAACTATTGTAATTACATTCAGTAGGTGCATGTTTTATCCAGAAATAAACCACAAGATGTAACACTCCCTCATCATCGCATTGTAATAAAACTCTGGCGGAGACATAATTTGAAGCACCAATTTCAATAATAACTTCTCTTTCATGATCAAAAATGACGAAGAGCCAGTACTATTATAAACGTGGTTTTCATAGTCTCATAGGCTGACTATGATTCTGATGCCCATACAAATGCCGCATTCTTCTTCGTCAGCCTTGTTAAGGGTTCCAGTTTCGCAGAATACTTAGGACTACACAATGCATAGTAATTACAGAAGGCAAGGAACTGATCGACTCCAAAATGATTATTCAACCATCTGTTCTTAGTCTTCTTCTCCCTGCTCCAATTCCGTACAGTTTCCACTTTCTCATCATCCATAGAAATTCCCTTTGCCAATATAATCAATGCCAAATACCTCACGGTTTCTTTATGGAACTTGCATTTCTCCGGCTTCAAGTATAGTCCTGCCTCCGACAACTGTTGTATACTGCAGTTATCATGGCCAATGTGTTCTTTCTCGGAATTACTATATATCAAAACATCATCCAAATATGCAGATGCACAATTATCTAAAGCCTCCCTTCTGGTATTATTGATGTAGCGTTGAACATTCGCTGGTGCATTCGTTGTTCCAATCTGCATTACTGTAGGTTCGAGCAATCCATAACTGGTCCAGAAGACTATCTGGTAGGTGTCCCCTTCGTTCATCCGAAGTAGATTGTTGGCCCCTCGTATATTCAATTTCTTATATATCTTAGCTTTACCTAATAGATTAAGGGTCTCCTATATCAATGGGAGCGGATAGCGGTTATTTATTGCTTTGCTGTTAATTTCGCCATAATCAATACAAAATCGCAGTCCTCCATCTAGTTCCTTGGCAATCAATACTTGTACTGCAAATGGTGACAATGATTGTTCAAAAAACACCTTTGACATATTTTCCTTTAACCATTCGTTCAGAACCAACAAAGCTGTCCTAGACACGAAATATTATAGGCCCCATGTTAGTGTTGCCCCTTCGTTTACTCGTACTTCGTGGTCAATACCTGGTCGGTGTAGTGGTAACCGGTCCACCAATATCTTACTGAAACATGGAGGGAACTGATGATATTGTTTAGGGATGACCTCCTTCAGACGTCGTTCCTTCAGGTCCTTTGCTTCAATAGCTTCATTCATATCATAAAGGGATGCCCGAAACATAGTAAGTCTGCCAATCGTTACTGTACGAATAGATGAAGCTCCATTAAGCATCACAATATTCCCTCGAAATGGTTCCAACAGCTATATCCATAGTTCAAATATGTGCTTTGGAATTGAATAAACTGGTTCCAGAGGTTGATCAGTACCTCCCTGAACAGCTATTGGTGCATGATGACAATGTGTCGTACAATAATGCAAACCAAGCAGGACAGTATTCGACACAAAACTTACCGCAATGTCATATAATCACAGCCAGGGAATCCCCAGGACATTCAGATAATGTCCAGACTTCATAATAAACATTGGTAACTGTTCTCCATGATCCTGTATCTTCCTGCCAACTTTGGCAATATGCGTAATATCCCATGACTAAATGGGTCTCCCGTCAATGACCTCGACTTGTGTTTCTCCAATAGCTCTTGGAGTGGTATCTGATGATTGCGAGCGAAGTTATTATCCATTAATGCAATGCCTGTAGCTCCGCAGTCAATCAACGCATGTGTTGCTATCTCTTGGTTCTGCACGGTCAATGTGTAGGTTATAACTGAATGTTTCCCCTGCATTGATCCTTCAAATATCTCCACCTTGCATACTGAAAGACAAGAAATTCGAAAACATTTAAAGCATTTAAAACAAAACTTTTCCTGTCAACTGAAGAGCCATCCTTCTTCAATTGACTTAATCTTTTCCCGATTCCTTGGAACCTGTCCCAGTTCCTACGCCCTTAACTTCTGCTCGAGCCACGTTGAACATCTGAGCCTTCTTCCTAGCCGCATATTCTGCCGCCCTGTAGTTAGAACCAACACAGCAGAAACATCTCCCATCCGTGAACCTCTTTGCCGTATCATTTGCCAAGATCCTCCTCTTGCCTGCCCTGAGATGCATAGGGGCAGCTCCCGTATATCAAGCAATGGATCTGGAAGGAGATATCTCTGGGGACTCTGACTGTGGGGGTGGCCAGGGGGCAGCAAAACCGGCCGTTCCTCCATTATAAAGAGCTGCCTTCTCCGCTCAGCCGTGTCGAATTTGAATTTCCTGCATCTGACAAACCTAACCAAAAGTTGGAAGCTCCTCAGGCATGTCGCTATATGTAAAGGTGTCCTTCATTTCCTCAGATAGCCCCATTCAAAGGGTGCTTTGTAAGACCGAGGGGTTCCAGTCAAGATTGGCGGCAATAACTTGTAACTCAGCGTATTACTGAGAGAACTTGCAGTACATTTACTTAATTTCACGCATTTTTTGTTCTACAGTTGCTAGTCAGTCGGGGTCCTCAACAGCTGCTTCCAGGAGTTATATACTTGCTGTTAGATCTCCCAGCCCTATCGTTCCATCCTCCTGAACATGTGGGAAGGTCTGACCCAAGCCTAAGCTGCTCAGGTGGTTGAATGCATACTGCATCTTCGACTGGTCGTCTGCAAATCTGGCAGGCATATGTCGTAGTACCATCCCGAATTGGGCAATCCAGCCTCCCAGCTAAGTTCGATCCGACTGTGCAATGGCCAGGGAGTCTTGAAATTTCTCGCCCCTGTCCTCCGGAGCCTTGGGGGCCACATAAGCAACTCTGGCTGCTATTGTGCGAGCATTGGCTAGCTGCGTCCTCAAACCGCAGACTTGCTTTCGAGATTGCTGTGCATCTCTGGTCATCAGTACATATTCCTCCCGTAGTTCCGCGTCCATTGCTGGGGCCACAGCCCTCCTCCTGGCTTTGTCCCATTTGTTTTTCATAGTCTGTAACCAGTTCTTGAGTTTGCTATGGATGCACTGCAGTGGCAGGAACTGTTACGACTTCAGGTCCATGCTTTCCTTCTGTATCTTGATTATCCGAGCCGGGAGGTCGCAGACCCCCAGTAGCAGATCTGCTGGTTCTGTATACCAGGCCACCCACAACAAGACCTCCTGTGCCTATCCCAACGTCACTTGAATCTCCTCGAATCCTATCCCCTTATATATGGCGTTCAGAATTTCTCCAATCACTCCCTCGTCATCGGCAAACATGAGAGCCACCCCATCACGCTGATTTAATCCTGACATTGCTGCGAATTAAGCACATCTCCCAATACCCAGTATATGTGTCAATTTCACTTGCAGTCGGGGTTGGTGATACAAAAACAATTAGCAGAATCTCAACAGACTTAGTCGTAGTTGCAGCTGCTGCTGTGTGTCCAATTGCCAACTGTGCTTCTACACAGTTATGTCCTTCGCAATCGCAGAGTTCTTCTAAAACACAATCTGTAAAAGACCAAAACACAATCCCCAATATTTCGTGCATTGTTGTCTGAACACTGTCTCATGAATATCCAGACCTCCGCCATCCCTCGCTGTGTCTGTCCAATACGTATTTCAATTGGAGGGGAGGTGTGACTGTTCCCAAAAATAAGCTTCCCAAGGTTCTTGCTCGAAAGTAGCGGCAAGTATAGCCTCAATACTCTCAGAGGTGTTTACAGGTTCAGGTTCAAACACAAGGCAAGGGGTTCCTGCAAGATGAAGCCAATTTGTCCAGGAAGTACAATTACAGTGGTATTCTGGCATTAGAAAATAGTACTCGATGAAGGTATTGACAAAGATTATGTCTGCTCAGTAGGAGTAACTCATCAATGCAATTGTCGCAGACCTGTATCCAATGGTGATTTGGTGCTGGGTAAACTCAACAAGGCACAGACCATGGTTCGGAACAATATGTACACCCTGTAGTGAGATGTAAACACATTCAGTATCAGGTACGGTACGGTATGAGTCGTTCTAATGTAACGGGCCGGGTCGAGCATAGGTGATATTGATAACTAAAGTGTGGAATGGGAAACAAGACAAAGGCACTCGATCATTGTACCAAGAGAACCAAGACCAGATAAAATTCGATGCTGTTTCAAAGTGGTAACATCCTTTGCTATACCAGAGAATGAGTTAAGAGAGAAAGAAAAGCAAATCCTCCAACACCAAACTACCTCACTGTATTTTCAATTCCTCGGCCACCCTCGAATGATTCCTCATGCTCCCATGTATTATCCGAACCTTCCTCTGAGATCTTACACACCCTCAACACAACTCTTATCAATACAACCACACCCTATTATCTGACATCGTAACACCTCAGCCCACCCCCTTATCATACCAAAGTATACCTCCACCACCCAAGAAATTCCCCCGCATCTCCCAACGTCTCCACTCTTCTGTAATACAATTTGTTCCACACCCTTTCCACATATCCGCTACCTCCCCTAAGTATCTCCATATCATACTGAACTGTGACAATTAGCATCGTAATCCCTCTGATTTCTGTGTCACACAAGGCAAACCCCCAATCAGCCTGAAACACACTGAATTGTCCTAGAAGCAATGTGCCAAAATGATTGCGCCAGGGAAATACAGTGTGGTTAGCAAGTGCAAGAAAATATGGTCAGCTGGGTGGCTGCAGAAGAAGCAACAGTCGATTATTGGAGGGCAGAACCATATCAGTCAGCTTCAAGATAGATCACTGCAATGAAAGTCAGAGCTGGCAGATTGTGTGGTAACATTCGAAAACAAGCTGTGAGTGGATAGTGTTGACAATGCCGAATGTATTTGGCTGCAGCAGGTTGAGATTTCGTTGGCGAAATGTACAAACAAAATTCGGAAGTTGAGAAAAGTGGGAAGGGTAGGTAACATACGAGCAGCGATGGATTTGGATTAGTGGGTGCACAACATGCAACCATATAACCTCTCAGAGTTGCAAATTTCGATGTGCCAGATTTGGATTCGCTTTGTGTTGAATGGCAAAGATATAGTTCTATCCCACACGCATCTCCAAGTCTGCTATACAGAGCTGGGGCACTGGCAGGAGCTGATTGTTGTCATTGACATATATGGTGGCCTGAAAGTGCCATACATTCTAACATTGATGTTCAACGTCACCTTGAATTAGAAGGAATTGGCCAAAGAGTGTATTCGATTATACACACATAGTCAAACGATAATTTACCGCATATGTGGACAAATTTCTTACAACAGTTTCCTTTCAAAGTGCTTCTAGGTTGAAACTATGACGCGATTGGAAAATACTTCTGTTAAAATTAGAGAGTGGTTGATGGATGGAGATCGGAGACCACATAATTCGGCCTGCAATAGTATTCCCCACTTGCCATGTTAAAGGTTGCTTTGCCCATCAGCCATACATTTTACAAACTAATTGAAAGGTTTGGACCAGGGTGGAAGTGAGAAGGAAGTGGAAGATGTTGGGCAAGGGAACAATGCCAGTATTAATGTAAATTCAGATTGAAAGAATGGAATTGATTGTACTCCATTCAGATGGATTCTTTCCAATTGTTGGCTGTTTGTGAAATACATAACATCACAATGAATTCAGTGGTGCTAGTGTATTGGCCCATCAGCCCAGCTTATATTGATGCCACATGAACAGATCACTGCCAACAAAATGACGATGGAAATGGGAGCAATGGAGGTTCAGAAGCATGTGGAGGATGGTGAGAAGATCCTCGATGAAGATAATACCTGTTTAGTACAGAATTCTGTTCGGAATACAGTACGCAACAATTATCAACTTATTTCCCATGATGAGGCAGTCTAGCTGCATAATGCCCATCCACTTTGCGAATGGAAAGCTCATCTAGTTCTTGGCAACAGGTATACAATTCCAGACCTGACCAGTATGAGCTTTCTGGTGCCCCCAGATTTGGCAATATGGTTCGTTGTGAGGAGATCAGTTTGCGATTTAGATATACCAGCAGCCATGGCAGCTAAAGAAATGGGTCATGGCAAAACATCTTCCGCAGAAACAGTGACAACGATATACAAATTGCTGACTGAGATGGTTGTTATGGGGTTGCCACAGTCGATGTGGTGGGGGAGTACATATGATGAGTGGGTAAGTATGTTGCGGAACAACTATGCTACAACGATTGGTAAAGAATGGAAGTGCTATCTGTTGCAGAGACGGAATTCAGTGCCCCACCATCTTCTAATGATCCAGATATCTCCACCTCTGGGGTGTCTGGTGCTTCCATGTGTGTTGGGCCATGTGTTGACCCCTATCGGTCAAAAGACTAAAGACAGTGTGGGCTGGCACATTGTGCTGAAAGTGAGGATCAGATTCCAACTACAAGTTACAGCATTGCCTGGATTCTATTCACTCCATGACTGGTGTTATCAGACAATGAGGCTGTTTACAGGTGTGTCTGAAGATCCAGAGCATGATAGACGAATGGAAAGGTGTGGTGAAGAGGCAATGTATTGCGGTGTGAAGAATGTGATGCATGCTATCTGGAATGAAGACCAAGTAGCTCCACAGGATTCAGTGCACCAGATAATTCTGATCGATGTAGTAGACTGGATGATTAAGACTTCAAAGCCTTGGACGATAAGGAGGTGATTGGATTTGAATCTGGCCAATGTAATACCTGTCAGTCAGATATGGAAGGAGAATGCACACTGTATTTATACTGAGTGGACTGAGAAGGTGCAACTAAAACTGAAGCCACTTGAGAAGAGATAAAATTCATGTGGCGCATCAAAAACATGGAGGGTTTGTGGATGGCAGGTAGCATGTCTTTCGTGAGTATTGGAAGGTACTAACAATCAAAACAACGTTTCTGAACAACGGGACAAAGAATGGCACCTCAGATGATTGGTAGATTCTCCAATGTGATACTGGCTGACAGGGACATTTCTACCAATGCTTGTCAACCAACCTGCGGAGTATTCCCAACCTGTCCAACAAGACCCAACAACTGAGGAGCTCCTTCCGGCACACCACAGCAATGCAAATGCAAACTCCAGTGCATCACCTCCACAATTGGCGGTGCGGTTGTGTTCTCTTCATGAACAAGTTTGTCATTTACAGTGGTGGCTGACCAAGTATTTAGTCCATCATGTGGATATAATCCACATGTATTCAGAAATGGGCAATAATGAAAGTACAGAAATGTACCTAAAATTCCAGAATTTACCAAATCCCTTGGTGTTTGTAACTTCACTCAAAGTGGACAAGACAGCCATACAACTTACAGATGCACACCATGCAGTAATTACACCGCAGTTCTGGGTATTGAATGAGCAATTGCAGACATTTTCATAAGTCATCCAGCTAGTGCAAAACAGTGTACCAAACAATTGGTTACCAAATATTTACCCTGGTGGCTATGATAACCAGGCAAGTGATCTTCATCAGTACAAAAGGGTGGTCCAAATTGTAGTCTTGCATGGGTTGATGAGCCAATCTAACATCACGACATCAATCATATACCGTATCCCAGTGTCCTGCCCGCACTATACACATTGCATGGCAGATAGTGGAGACACGTTGCACTCTGATGACCTGTTATCATATATTGTTATACCGCTTCATCAAGGTACGCCTCTTCAGACATTCAATCAACACAATCTTTTCAAATAATACAAACAGTCATAAAGGTTATTAGAAAGGAACACTATACCTCATAAATGAATCCTTTCTGTCATTCATTTTGAAGCAAATCAAAGTTCTTGATGTTCAAATGTTGCATCTTCAATCAGACATGGCTAGAGTGGGATTTCATTAGCATTCTCGAATATTATTAATGACCAATATGTGATAAAGTCAATTGATACGCTGCATTACATGTTCCCGCCAGGTATATCTAATCATGAAACAGAACAAGGCAAATTTTAAAAGTGATGCACCAAAGCTCACCAAATTTCATGTCAGCTACAAATTTCCGATTCACCAGAAACCTGGTGCCATGTATGGATTCCAATGTCACAAGAATGAAAGAAACATAATTCAATCAGGTTCAGGTGTACCTGAGCATCCTCTGTGTATGTTATTTCTCTTGTCACATCAGATCGACTACTGCATATTTGCCAATAGCATTTGGCAAGAAGACTGTCCAAGGAATATTTAGTACTTCTGTCAGAATATAAGACATGGCTTGCTTAACTGTGGCAAAGCTGTAGCCTTTGATGGCAGATATTTGAGATTCAGGTGGACAGAAGAGTTCTGGGGGTATATTATTAAGACCCATCAATTACTCCATATTTGCCCATTTTTGTTGGCTATATAACAGTCTGAGGGATATTGAATAGTAGTGTCGGGGTATGAGACACAGGTGCACGGATTAAGGGCAAAGCTGCAGCTTCTGCTGGCATATGATCGAACTACAGCTGTACTGGAGCATCGTTGGCATATGCCTTGAGTTACATTACGAAAGGTCCAGCACTTCATATTCACCCATCCCATCTAGCAAGATGTCTGTCTACCCAATATTGAGTACTTGTGTTACAATATATGACATGGTTCGCCTATTTGTGGCAAAGCCACAGCTTATGCTGACATGTCATAAAAGTTGAGGCACACATCAGATCCAGATTCCAGAGAACTGGATACTGAAACACGGTACTTGGATTCACAGCCAAGCTGAAGTTTTTACTGCCAGGTATTTGCTGGCCTATTAATGAAGTTCAGGCCTAACTGAGATCAACAATCCAGTCCAGAATAACCTTCTTGGATATGAATAAAGCCAATGTTCACTAGCCACCACTCATTCTAGATGTATTATTCCAGCCCAGACATACCCCAAGTGCAACAAATTTGCCACCAATACACATGTACCCAGTGTATAGTGCTCCTTATATTTCTTTTCAGTTCATTCTCATCATGTTTCATTTCACTTTGAATCAGTGGATGCAGTGCACACAGATTGTCATCTATCAAGACACTTTACGTTTAGGTGCAGACAGAAAATCACTCTCAGCCTCTGCTGATATTTCCATCTCTGCTTGATCAGTATGTAAAGGCCACAGCTGAAATCACTTGAACTATCAATTCCATGGCAACTTTCCACAGGCGGATGGTAGCCCTGCATGAATAGACCATAAATGCTGCGACATGGCCAACTAGTTACATCACTTAACTCGATATTGACTTAGTAGTATACTTGGACCTTTGCTTTCTAATCATAAAATAGCTTCAGATAAATCTGCCTCTGTCAAATGAGCTGGAGCTTGAGACAGAGAATCTCAAAAGACAGATTCAACACTGTGACTGGGTCAGATAGCCAGCAACACCTGGTCACCAGTGTACTGCAATTGCTCAAAGAGTGATTTGTTCTCAATGGTTGGAATCCACACTTAACTTGATTCTGACTAAATGTATGTTTGGGCCGCCAAAACTCACATCTGAAAGTTGATTATGGGAACCAATTCCCATCACAGGTGCAGCTCACAGAGAGAGAACCTAGAATGCTTGCATTCAGACAAGACAGCTTCCAAGATTGCAATGAACTCTCAAAGTATGCTAAGCGTACAATTCCAAGCTATTGAATTCAAACATCACCATGTAACTGCCAGTGCACGACAATTCCCCGGAAATGCATTCACACAACTGTGGTTGCTACAGTGAAATCATGTTTTACTATGTATTCATATGATTGTTGCATATAGCTTTCAACCTCAACATTCACTTTCAGTCAATGTGATAGTACTGAGACATGTTATAATTGTGTGATTCAATGGTGTGCAACTGACTCGATATTAAACGTAAAATCACAATGTGAGTCAGTCTGTTTGACTCATTTCTTTGCAATCTTGGCATTGATGAGTGCATGAGTCAATCAGATTACTTGTGAATCATCCATACATCATATCTTACCATTCGTGCTGCACCCCTGTATCTCTCCTTTGTTTACCAATTTGTTACCCTCCTCTATTAACAGCAGATAGTTTGCAGACAGGGCCCAGATAACTGGATCAGAGGGAAGTTATGCTTATGATGATATCTAATCAACTGCTAACCGAGCTGCACCATCAGAATACAATGGACTATCGTGATAATTCATATGTTCATCCAGCAGATATACTACATTCCAAGATTCTTATTTCTCCTTGTTCCATACCATACTAAATACGCCCCCTTGCAAAGCAGCTGCCACTGTCAAGGGCTCATATCTATCGAGATTCGCATATTCTCAATTCTGCGCAATTTTAATAGCATGTAGTCATGTCAAATGCTCAAACCTTTACCCATAATCACTACCTCATGAAGAGTCATATTCTTGGGCACATGTTTTCAATTACATTCTGAGTGCTCCATTTGGCCAGCACCAAGGGTTGGTTGATCTTGGGAGGTTTCTTTCTGTGCATCTGATTTAGGTGGGTCTGGCTGAGGTGGGTCTGGTTGTATTCTATGTGCATTGGCTTTAACAAACCCCCAATTCTTGCATTCATACCGAGTGTTGTTGATAGGGGTTGTTAACATGGGGCATTACGAATTCATCTCTTGTGGCACACCTGACAAGGAATGCATCTATTCCAGTACACCTCCCCCTTTTCACAATTGTGTCACCAGAATGCGGTTCTTGTCATCATTATCAAAGGTGGACATCCTCTCTCCTTCACTCTTCAAGACGTGCCTTGAATTGCATTCACCCCAACAGTATTCAACTTCTTGCTCCATGTTTTCCATTATTCTGTTACACTTTGTCATATATTTACCACTTAGCCACTCTCATCAAGATTCCCCAACTTTCTGTCTGCATTACAACAAACTGGACCTTTGCCCAGCCTGGTGAGAAATCACTATTCATAGCAGAATCAAGAAGTACACCTTGACAGAGGACACTCATTCAAGAAAGCAGTCAATGTTCTTTGCCCATCTATTGTTTACCGTCCAATTATCACCCTTTGTGCATTATATTGCGGATGATGATGGTCCTAGATTACACTTACAAATCAGGATCATGATACTAATCAGGAGATTTGTGATGACAAAAGTGAGAACACCAGAGAGTCCACCTGAGTATCTTACATTATAGAAGACGATTTGGATCATCATCAGCAAGTCCTACTTCAAATCAAGATTCCACAAGACAAGTCATAATAAACTACCAGGGATTTACTGCAATTGAAATGGAGCTTTGCAAATACTTTCATTTCACGGCCCCCCCCCTTCAAAATTAATGAAATTCACCTAGAGTAATGGCACCACCTCAGATCAAAGACCAAAGGTCAACCCTGCTCAACAAAATATTGGAGTCTAACCACATACAATCCATCCATGGGCTACCTCTACCCAAGGCCATTGGAGAATAGAAAGTCCCCCAACACCAGCAGGCTACATTTGAGTTAGAGATAAGGTTCATAGAGGCAATCATATTCACAAGGACTCCTTGGCCAAAATTGTACAATGTTAAGTATTTAATCATTGAAAAAGCTTGGCAACTAGCAGCTGAACTGCAGGATTGTCAGCTGGCATTAGCAGGTGCTCCTATACGAACACCATCGATGTATTTATTGCTTGGGGGTACATCCCTCAACATAGATCTGCAATCATGAGCAGCTGTAAGTCTTGGATGCTACTTAATGCTGCGCTACCACATAGACAATATACACTGTGGCTCTAAATGTACATACTTAACATGAAAGATAAGAACCATTCAACGTTGGTTGGCAGATGGGGTACTTGGAACTGTTGTCTGTAGCTACTGGTTGGATTTGGGCTCTATCATTAATCATCAGATTCAACGGATGGAGCTCCTGTTGGGCAATGCATATCTTTGCATGGTCGTGGATGATAATGAAGCATGGTTCACGCGAATGGAAGTGCTCAATTCAATTCAGCATCAATTTTACTTCACTTCCAATAGCTTGTGATGTCAGCCTACAACAATTCAGTATTTGCAACCTCTTCCTCCACAGCCTTTAGTACTCACAGCAGCAGTTATTCATCATATATGGTCTGAAAATGCCAGTAGAACCATGCCCACTCTCATGGTTTCTCGAGATAAATATTGAAGATCCTTCTGTTTATAGTCTGTAATCAATTTTATTCCAGAAGGCACTGCACTTCACAATCAAAACTTAGTGGGCTGGTTTAGACCCCCCTTTCTTTACCACAATGCCGCTAGGCTACACACTCCTCAATTCCTGTTGGCGCTCCTCAGCCTACATTGATGCTTGTCTATTTCATTCCACAGTCAATTCGTTCTCTGTTAGCTCTCCTCCACTGGGAAAGGCACTCGATCATCTCCTGACTGGATTGGTGCTCCACAATATCATTCCACAGTCCATATTCCCCCATTTAGCCAATCTCAGGCTGCAATGGGAGCTCCAGAAGACCCACCGGCACTCCTCGGGTGGAATTGTCGCTTTTCTATTCCAATCAGATCTCTATACTGCCCCCCTCTCTGAGATTCCGCACTCTTCAACTGGCAATGCATGCCATGATCCGCATCCATGCTCCTCTGCCTGGATTGGCACTCCTCTATTGGATTCCACACTCCAGACCCCCATTGTTGGCGATCATTTGTTCGTATGGGGACTCCTCAATCGATGCTGACATTCCTTACTGGAACTGTGGTGCTATTGTCTTTCATTCTGGCCTCTTCCAACACCTTCTGTGTACTCCTCCTTTCTGCACATCACTCCCCACCTGGCACTCCTCTTTTCCTCGTGGCTACTTCTCTATTTCATCCAAAACATATCATACTGCCTTTCAAATCTTCATTTAGATTAACAGCTAGCTATCATCTCATTACACCATGGTTAGATATCACATATCGAGACAAATGACATTCAACTTCTATTTCATCCTCTTGCCAGCTATAATCATGAGCACATAGAATGAGCTTCTCCACCTGCATAGCGCCATTTATGAACTGTCTCTTGTAGCATTTGTTGAGCAGGATGAGATCACAGATGTAGTGGATGGCATTGACACCATTTGCGAGTGAGATCATCTGATCACTTAGTTGGTTATTGCTTCAGGGTAACTCTGGAGAAGTTTTAATCACTCGCGATTTTCTTCGGTTTCCTACAGTAGTGAGGCAATAAATAGAAGTTTGAAGATAAGTGAAGCAAGTATAATTCAGAAGTGATAATGAATGATAATCCTTGTATCATGTCTGCCTTTGAGGGAAATGGATTGCTCATGTACATCAGGGGATTTTCAGGTAGCCTGCAGTTCTCAGATAGGATAGCAATCTCAATACAGAAATCTTGTCGAGTGTGTTTGTGATTTCTGTATTGGTCCAGTAATACTCTCAGGTGGTCCCTGTTCCATAGATGGTTTATCCCCCTGATGTTTGGCTTCGGTTGGACGGATACATAATCTGCATAACATGACAGTCACTTCAGACTCTATTCGAAATCCCAGACTCAGCTGGAGATGTCAGCTGAGGGTAAATTCATGGGTACAAGACATACAAGGTATACTCCAAAGAACATATATTTAACAGTACGAATGTACCTATACCTCAGAATATCAGTGTCGTGTGATTAGTAAATGTCACCAGGTTATGAGCCAGGTTATTGCGATTATCTAAAAATCAAACAATCTTACCTATAATCCCCTGCACAATCTCCACAAGAGCCTGAAGACCCCTAAACCTAGTCACCATAGCAACAGCTGCATAAAAACAGCACTAAAACTCAATCAGAACTACACAATCTCACAATCTCACAATCTCACAATCTCACAATCTCACAATCTCACAATCTCACAGTCGGACAACCTCACGATGTCTTCCTTGACGACCACCTCTGAACCAGTCTTAATCAAAACCAGATGGTCCAACATGCTTAAGCTCACTCATGCCAACTTTGACGAATTGACAGACCAAATAATGCTCATGCTATCTGCCATGAAAGTATACAAAATCGTCATCAGAGATGATACTGATTCACAGCTTCTACATTTCGACCACGATTACATCAATGCTGATTGGAAGGCTAAGAAAGCTGAGGTTCAATATATAATCAGACTTTGCTGTTCGCCCTATGTATGGCACATCATCAATGGTATCTGAAATCCTTGCACAATGTCCAACTGATTTGAAGCCAGTCTGGACACCACCGGATCCAAAGTCAGCAGAGAGGCCATTCTTCACTAATCCCATACTAGCCAACCTAAGTTACATGAACCACTTACAGCATACTTCACCAAGCTCAGAAACTACCCCCAACAACTGGACCATACCGATGATGTAATCGCTGATTGAGATTTCTGCACCCAAATATTCACATCACTGCCATGCCAGTGTGCAATGATAGCAATGGTCCTGAAGTATCAAAGACTCTTACCTACACCCGAAGACACCATGCATGATCTGGTAGAAGAAGACACTACAGCCATCCTTGCCAAAGAACTGGGAGATGTATCCCCACGGAAAGCCTATCTCTCCTGGTGTGACGGCAACCATGGCCGAGGTCGATGCGAAAGCCATGGGCATAGTGGACAAGGTGAACGCAGTGGACACGGTGGAAGCAATGTAACTGGAGTGAGTCATGAAAGTAAGTGCACCTATTGCAACATTGTCAGCCATACTACCAATATATGCAGGAAGCAAAAACGCACAAATGAGGGAGGAAACAATGGAGGAATGAGAAGCATATTTGCTTCCAGTTTGGGCTCCCAGTCCATGTCAAAGTTAATTGCATCTTCTACAACATATAAAACAGTGGAAAGAAGTGAAGAAAGCCACAGCTACAGCACCCCTCGAGTTGACCAAAAACTGTGATCCCATCTGACGAACCCCTTGAACTTTCGCCTCCACGGCTCTGAAGTGGGTCATTTATTCTGAAGTGCCACACCACATGAGCAATAACTGCAGCAGCTTCCCAAAGTTCAAAGTGCTCTCACTGCATATAGTGATCGAACTTGGAGACAACAATATAGGCATAGCCACTAAGTATGGTTTCATTGAGGTTATATAGTGCTATCAAGTCGAAGCTCTCCCTACTCCCACATTTTGACGTTCTCTTCAATCAATGAAACAATTGGATTTTGGCAGACATACAACTATCTTCTGAAACCAAAAATGCTCCATAACTTCACCATTTTCCTGCACCCTTGCCAGAAAACTAATCAATCACATATATACCATAGTCCCTGGAAGCACACTCTTATCGACTACTGGGAATAGGCCAAAAAGAAAGTGAGACAGCTCAAGAGTACTAATGGCAGAGCCTGCAGTTGAGCCTAAAATTCCAGAGCCTACAATTGAGCCTACAATTGAATCATCAAGAGCATGTATCACAGCCAAAATTAAGTCTCTCACAATCTCAGCATCAAGACAATGGCACTAAGGATTAGCTCATTTGGATTCTACCCCCACCAAATCTCTAATTAGCGGATATACCCACAACAACTCGATTTGTGCAATTTGCATCCTGGCTAACCACAAGCAAACTCTCATGAAAATACCAGTCAAGTGGACTACTAAGCACTTTGCACAGGTGCATTCTGATGTGTGCTGTCCCTTCTCTATGCTGACCGATTAAGAGAGTCGATACCATATACCATTCATCGATGACTATATGAGGTACACATCCTTAGGGCTCCTCCCAATCACGCATGGTGAGACCTGCACCTCCACCTACCCGGCACTTCAGGCCCAAGTAGACTCCATCGATTACAAAATGAACAGATCCTAGTCCGATAATGGATGGGGAGAATATGACCATAGGAGAATTCAATATGTCTGAGTGCTCCACGGAACACACTACAAGCCATGCGCTCCATATCGTCACAATATGAATAGCATTGCCGAACACATGATCTATACAATAACTGAAACTGCCCGGGCAATGATGATTGACTCCCAGGTTGCAGTTCAGTTGGGGGGAAAACCTGTTAATACAGAAGTTGATCTCCACAAAGATCAACGAATATAGGCCTGAAAAGCATCAATGATTAAGATGGCTATTGCGTACCACACGAAATGCCATACGCAATGTGGCATGGATTTAGAAAAACTACACCCGATGCTGAAGGTAACAAAATAAAGTATCAGGCTTCCCCACGCGACAGATGCCGATTTCGATGGTTCACCAGCTGACTCATCTTCGAAGTCCAACAATGTAGACAATTCGGCCTGAGAGAAACACAAACACCCTTCATAATGGTAGGCTACACACATGACTCCAAATATTGCGGAGGATAGAGGACACTGAATTCCAGAGAGTGGCAGCACAATCAGAAGTTGTGTTTGATCAAGAATGGAATGCACACCTATTGTGTCAGCATGGATGCAATGTGATCAACATGTTTGGATTTCCAGTAGTTGAGGAATATGGCGAAGAAACAGACGCAAGAGATGAGCCTCTCTCTGATAGTCAGTGTTGTACCAAGATAGATATGAGATTCTCGTCTCACATGCATGAAGATCCTGATGAGAAAGCAGAAAATATGCACCGCCAGTGCCTCCGCCAAGAAAATCCAACTGCCCAGCTTTCAGCAGCTGATGCACAAATCATTGCCCAGAGCTGGCGCCTCCGCAGAGAGGATTAGACTGCCCCATGCTTGTCAGCACCAATCAAGAAATCTATCCAAAAAGCGCCTGCAGCTCTACCTCCAGTTCAAGCATTGCTGATAGGGGGTCATGTTTCAAGAAGTGAAGGTAAAGCCTCTGCAGAAGCATTAATGGTATCTGCAGCAGATAGCTTCACCTACATGGAAGCTATGGAAAGCCCTCAATGAGATCACCAGAACAGAGCCATGGAGGAACAAAGCACATGGATCCTATTCTATAACTTCTTCTCCGCTCTCCACTCCTTGCAAGCAGGGCAACTGCATTTCAAGCTGATTGGCTCTAACTTGATTTACTAGACTTACCGCAATCCTGATGGGTCCACCCATTACAAAGGAGGGTTAGTTATCAAAGGATATGAATGAACCGATTTTGGTCAGAATTTTGCTTCATTTGGAAAGTTAACTACCTCGCGGTATCTAATCTCTCTCATCGGGAAATAGAGAACCGGGCGGAATGTGGATCCTGTAGATGTAGTAACCTCCTCGATATGTCCCGAAATCAACGATCATGATATGTATTTGACCCTGGCCGAAGAATCACCAGATGGTTACAACACTCCATGAATCGTCATCAGACTCAGGACAATCTCTATAGTTTTGACCAAGCTCCGCAATGATGGCACGAAAATTTCAACACCTTTCTACCCTCACATGAGTTGACTGAATCTGCTGTCAATTCTAATGACTATCTTTGCAGCGACAGCATTCTGATACTTCTGTATATTGACAATGTCTCCTTGTCATATCTGCAGGCTCCTACCCAAGCTGAGATTGAAGTCAAAGGGAAATTCTCTGAGAAATGCAAGATAACAAATATTAGTCTGGCATGCCAATTCCTCCGCTTACAGATCTACAGCAATGGTGCCAGAGTCAGTCTTAGACAAAAAGCTTATATCACCACAATCCTGAGACATTTCGGCTTGAAGCGTACTCACAGTGTCTCGACGCCCATCGATCTCATTATAATATTTCACTTTGCTGAGGATCAGGGGGAAATGGAATTGAATGATATTACAGGCAATGAAGCAGTTATTGGATCACTAATGGACTCAGCACTTGCAACTTGCCCAGATAGGTTTTATGCGGTCGCTGATCTTTCTTGTTACAATTTGCGGCCATTCACCATCCATATAACTGCTGCTAAGAGAGTTCTTCGGTATTTCAAATATACAACCAATTTTTAACTACACTGCACTGGCAATGGATTTGGCAGCAGCATTGGCAACGACATAGGCCATTGTTTTGTATGGCACTCAAATTCCGTTTGGGCCATTGATTGTGCATACCGAACGTCTGAGGGATGCAATGAGTATTTCGATAGCTTTTTGAGGGATCTAGTGGCAGATACGAAAGCAGATTCTCATCGCCATGTCATCTCCCAACGCCGAGTTTATCACCTGCTCGAAGGCCTCTTGAGTAGGGAAATGTTTAGTCCAATTGGAAAAGGTGATTAACCGTTGCTAGAATGGTTCACCACCACTGCCAATCAGCTGCGATAATCGGGGTGCTCGCACCCTCATGGATCTTGGAATCATCAAAGCTCGACCTAAACACATCGACGTTTACTATCACAACAGTCAAGAACTGCGCCGATCAAGAATAGGCAAGTAATTCAATATACACCCACACGACAATGTGCTAGGTATACCCATGTAGGCGCATGCTATATATATGCATATTATGTGTCCTGAAGCAATGGGTGAATGATAACAAGGAGGTCAATTTAAGGTTAGATTTGATATTGTCTTGCTTTTCTTTTTGGAAATACAGATTTTGTTTATTTACATGGATGGCTATCCTTAAAGTATGGTAGTACGCTTTCCCTGCTTACTTGCCATGCAGGGTTGTATGGAGGCTAGTATGGGAATCACAGTTTGTTTGTTTGTTTGTTTGTTTTCTTGCTCCATGGAGTGTCGCAAGAGGGGGGAGTATTGGTTATATGGTGTATCTCTCTGACGTATGGCTGCAGATGGACTGAGGCATAATTTCTTTAAAATGATGATTATTCCAGACTAACCTGGAGATGCCAGACTGAGCTGAAGATGCCAGCTGAGTGCACATGCATGCGTACAAGACAAACAAGATATACTCCAAATACCTTTTACATATGTGCACAAATTTGCCTGTACTTGAGAAAATAAGCTTCTAGAAATCAGTACATTTCAACAGGCCCAATAATCTCTCTGGCGTTTCAATGTGGTTCCAATCTTATCACAATGATTTCCATGGTACTCCGGTACCTGTCATCTGGTATTATTGCTACCCCAATGTTCAGCCTGATTGCCCACCTAGGGTCTGATACTCTCCTGACATTGATCTTTGTCAGTTTTCACTCGACATCCTCTCAGGCACTCCTGGAGGCTCCCAAGAACTGACATGAATGGTGCCAATGACAGCGACTACAAGTATCAGATCAAATGGGAATGCTACAACGAAGTGACGTTGGAACCAGCCATCAATCTCTCAAAAGCAAAAGCAATACTTGACCACTACAAAGCATACCCTGCAGTGGGCCAAATACAGGATAAATGGAAAAGCATGGGCGAAAATCATATAGTCTATAACAACTTAACGGGGTTAATGTTTTCAACCAGTATTCTCAATTACCTAGGTAGGATGAAATGGGCATCGAAATGATGGGTTGATATACGGAGCAGCACTGGGGTATACATGCACAAGAAAGAGTACGTTGGGGATCCACACAATTCAGTTGATTAGCGGGAGGATATGAGATCACTCCCTTAGACTGGAAATAGACTGTAATCACTTTATGCAACTACATGAAGCCACCGATACAACAAAGAATGAAAGCTTGTTTCAAGATGTAGCTCTTATTCTACTGCCCAACAATAGGTATAATCAGACACAGAAGTAGTCTGCCCAAGATACTGTACGCCAGGCATGAGCTTGCTGTAACCATTCCTCTATAGACAAAGGCCTGCTATACCTAAACCTCCAGATACAGAACCCTAACCAATACAAAGACAAACTGCAGTTGATCTATATTCCAATACCCCTTAGAAATATAATCCGCCCAGAGGAACATGCATCAGCAAAAAGTGAAAATTGATTCTGAAAATGGAGCTCCCATACTGATCATTCACCACACTCTCCACAAATAATCTGAGTGACGTACTAGTGTTTTTCCACCTTACATCGAGGAGTGCAATGATGTAATCACATTGTTATGACATTTCAAAACTTATTTAGTCATTTAACTACATTCTGTACAAATGTTGCTATCACATTAGTTCTGTTGATATGATATATTTGAATGGTGTTTTGAACAGTTTCATTGATTTCAAGAAGATATTTAACTATTTAATTCCTTGTGGCATTAATCATTCACAAGCTTGCACAACTCCCATAACAAAAATTAAGTCACACAGTACAAACACTCCTCAGATGTCTGTATAACACTGCAACAATTACTTCAAGCATCAAATCAATTATTCTACAGGTAAAACAAATTGATCATATTCAAGTCAGTCGTATTGCTCAAGTATCACGATGTGCTGTCTGGCTGCGGCATCAGTGGAAGACGGAATAAAGGCTCTGTGATCACACTGTGAGGGACAATATAAGTGGTTCCAATGGCAATACATTGCCTACAACAGTAGCTTCAATTGTGCAACGAATGTGAGGGTTGTTCATTTTGCTCGTCAACAATCACGATACCAACTGTCCGACATTCCCGATGTCTTGCAAACAACAAATCCAATGCAATACGCCCTTGAATGCTTCAATCAGTATCCTTGAAAACAACATGATGTTTCCAACGTGCAGGATTGCATCCAGCATTCCACATCAAGTGGCTATCTGGACTCTTCTTCAACCAGAGAAGTACAGTATCAGTACTTGGTGGCCTCTGCTTTCTCCATCTTGTGGACCCTGTGCACCACACTATATGCACTGCTTGCTTGTCACATTCAAAAGACATCACCAGAATTGCCTCTGCGTTGAGTAAAATCTATTCTACATCAATGTGATTACTGAAATTCTGATCTTGATTGATGTTGCTAGTGAAGTTGCCAAATCACTTGAATCACGAAGCAATCTGACGCTATAGCTCCCCTTTTGGCATTACACACCACTGGGCACAGTAATCAGAGGTCTTGACTTCAAGTCAAAGATTTTTGATAATTCACTTGATGGACACTTTGGTTAGAGGCATTGTATGGTAGCGATGTTGTTTTACAGCATTAGCATTCAGCTCTCAATACTGAAACACCTCCTTTCGGGTGTTCATTGGCAAGATCTGGAAGGCAGCCAGATGCCTGTCTCATTGTCGCTACCATTGTTTCAGAGCCATCATCGCTTGTGTATGGAGTTCACAGCTTCGATTTGAGCTGTTGCCAAGCTGGCGGATATGATAGGAGAAGTGGTTCAGCAGATGCATCTTCACACATTTGATATCCAAATCGTCAATAAGATAATTTAGAATTTCTGACATGATATGCATTTCATCTGCCATAACGCGATGACGCTTTGCAGCCACAGAATGATTGTTCCCAGTGGGGTCACTCTCACATCCCCCCAGTTTGTCGAACAGTAAGCTGCATTTTCAATGCTGTGGAAAATTTCTTTGTAGATTCACTGGCATGTAATTGACTGAAAACATCCTTGTGAGGATGGTAATACATCCAATACTTCACCATATAGTCGATTACGGTTGCAGTATAGTACCGGTACTGTGCCATCTGGTGAGAACACACTCAGTGCTTGACGGATATCAGAGCTTCTCGAAAGGGAATCCTCCGGCTTGCCAATGTGTTTGAAACAGTTCCCATGAGAACTGAAACAATCACGCACCCAAGTGCGTTCTCTCAGAACAATGTACATACATTGGCAAGCCACACACAAACCTCCCAGATTCTCCAGTCAACCTCACCTGTGCTTCTAAGTACTTCCAGATGCCGCCAGGCCCCCCAGGAGCTAAGGAATAAGCTCTCAGACTCTGCAACAGAATTCTCAGGTGTTCCTGAAAGCTGCTGCAGATATGAAAGTACATTCAGAATGCTATGAGATGTGACTTGTACGATTGTCAAAGAATGGAGCAGCGGAGACCTCTACGCAGGTCTGTGGGTGACTTCAGAAGGGACAGCGACCACTGTGGAGCTCTGCAGGAGACTTCGTGCCGTATTCTCACCACAGTGGTTCATTCAGTTCCGCCAGCAGAATGCATTTCATTTATCATATTCGTCTTTGTTACAGTCACAAGATTTGCTATCTCATAATATGGCATGCATTATGGAAGTACCTCTATATAGACACAAACAGTCAATCTAGCCACCGATGGTAGCCGAGCATAATTGGAAGACCACCTTGAGATGCTCATTGAGAGAACCTAGAAATACACCACTTGCATACCATTGTGGGGCAACGACTGAGGTAGAACACGGAGAGCCTACCATGAACATTCTGCCACCCCTCTTGCAAGATCCAAACTGAATTCTGAAGAAAGAGCAGTTCTAGCTGCAGATGCTTAGGAAGAAGGGGAGAGGATATGATACTACCCTGCCATGAGGTTCCACACAATTGCGTGGATCCACAAGATCTGGGATAGAGCTAGTGAGAGCAAAGGTTGGGAAAGATAGAGTGCGTATTTTCATGATATGATAAGATGGGATGAGAATGAAATGATATCTGTGTACCCAAGGGTCTCTCGAATATATAATACCCTTTGCTCCTTCCGCTTGTATCATGAGGCCATGATCGAGCGAGTATCCAGAAGCAATTTCAGACCAGGATCAAGTGGACACATAGATCCACTGGGAGTCCATGATGAAGCGAGGTAGGACATGCACCAAGAGGCCGAAATCAAGTGAACTACCAGATAGACTTCGAGGCAATGATCCAGCAAGTTTCGAGATGCCATTCAAGACCGAGGTTGAGTGAATGCAGAGATGCACAAGGAGGCTGGTATTGTGTGAGTTTGGACATGCACTAGGAGGCTGAGAGTGAGTTAAGTCAGACATGCACTTGGAGGCCGAGATTGAGTGAACTTAGAGATGCACTCTGAGGATGTGATAGAGCAAGATGGGGTGAGTACTTGGAGGCAGTCGATCTGGAGGGAGGCGCGACGGCATCGGAGACTCTGGTCATTAGGAAACATTAGATTGTTGGAATGTAGAAAGTGCAGTAAAACAATATCCACCGAGAGATGAGAAACTGACTGGGAGTGGCAGATTGTCAATCTTGGGGCGATGCTGTTCTTGGTGGATACAGTACTCGGTGTGAGCTCATGACAATGGCATGGAGAGAGAGACAGGGATGACTCAACTTCCTATTGTTAGGTGATGGTGGAGTTGAGCACATGAAAGAGAGAGATCAGAGGAGATGGGTGAAATCATCATGCCCGACTGGGACTTAATAGAATTTCGTGTTCAGGTTAATTTGAAACCCCTGCTACAGCGAGTATGAGACCTACTCCGGCGTGTAATACCACTGATAGAAGGTCTTTTCAAGCAGTTCAGGCAAGTTGTACCCATCATTTCTCATATCTGCTCATATGCTCTATATAGTTCTCATCTTCATCCCCCATCTCCCACTTCCCTGTCCACAACTCTTCCATCATGGCAAGAACAGAATGTTAGGTTACTTCTGTGTATCTCTTTATGCCGTGATCATGAGTTACCACTGAGTGCAGCATACACTGAGTGCTTCATACACCGAGTGCAGCATACACAGAGTGCAGCATACACCCAGTGCAGCATTCACCCAGTGCAGCATACACCGGGTGCAGCATATACCCAGTGCAGCATAGTCAGAGTGCAGCATACACAGAGTGCAGCGTACACAGAGTGCAGCATACACAGAGTGCAGCATACACAGAGTGCAGGATACACAGAGTGCAGCTTACACAGAGTGCAGCATACACAGAGCGCAGCATACACAGAGTGCAGCTTACACAGAGTGCAGCATACACAGAGTGCAGCATACACAGAGTGCAGCATACACAGAGTGCAGCATTCACAGAGTGCAGCATACACAGAGTGCAGCATACACCCAGTGCACTATGCACTGAGTCCAGCATACACCTATGTTTCTCTGTCGTCTCTCCATTCTCATGATAATGTGTTGACACCTGCATGTACCTTCAGCTTCCGGCATGCCTCCCTACAGATCGACCACCGCAAGTCAGCTCTGCCTAAGAGGTTCAAAGGTAAAGTTACCACATCATAGTTCCAAAATTTTGAGTGAGCCAACCAATGAATCATGTCTCAGCCCCCAGTTCGCCTCCCATTGACTGTCTCCAGATGAACCACATCCAGAAGTACTCCTCCAATCTCCCAAAATCATAGCCTCCAAGTGTGTCTCCAAACTTGTTCAATTACCGCCTCCATGTGTATCTCCAAAGTGGCTTGATCACGGCATTCAAGTGCATGCGCCAACACACTCGATCATGGCTTCGCAGTGCATTTCTAAGTCCACTCAATTTCTGTCAGCCATTGTATCTCCAAACTCCCTTGATCACAGCCCCCAAGTGTATCTCTGAGTTCACGCAATATTGGCCTCCAAGTGCATCTCCAACCTCACTCAATCAAGGCCTCCATGTGTGTTTCTTAACTCACATGATTATGGCCTCGGAGTGTATCTCTGCGGTCATTCGATCTTGACCACGAAGTGCTTCTCCGAACTGGCTCGATTGGAGCCTCCCAGTGCATCTCTGAGTCCACTCGATCTTGGCCTGCAAGTGCATCTCCATAGTGGCTTAATCCCAGCCTTGAAGTAGATCTCTAGTTTCACTGGGTGGTCATCTTCAGGCAGACTTTGACTTGTTCTCAAGCACTGCCTGCATCTAGTCCAGATATTCTGGGTGTTGATGGGTAGCTATATAGATACATACATACGTAGATGTGAATACAAACTGAGTACATGAGTTCTAACAACCGTTGAATGAGAAGTAGTAGCTATAATTTCCAGGTGCACCAGCAGCATTCCCGAAGATGATGTTTTTCCCAGACTGCTCTACTGTGATTCAATGTGCTCCCTAGCTTGTAGTCAGCACTCCCAGGCTTGGGGTCGCCGCTCTCAGGCTTTTCAGTGGAGCTCCCGGGTTCTCCCAGGCTTGTGGTTGGCGCTTCCCGACTTGCTGCCGGTGCTCCTAGGTGCTCTGAGGTGTACCTGAAGGCCACTACACAAGTCCAGTAATCTCTGGGATATGACCACCCTCGGATTCTGGTCCGACAACTCTCAGACACTCCCAGAGGCTCCCAGTGACCAAAATTCATTTTGCGGATGTCATCTCATTACCACCTGGTTGGGTCAACAGGCTATATGGCTTGTTGACTTAAGCAAAGCCATGGTATGGAGGCATCATCGTCCAGAGGTGGTTGAGATAGTCAATCCTGGAGTGTTATTCAAAGAACGACATTACCCAGTCCATCAAATGCTAAAGCATATTGAGATAGGCAGTATGCAGAGTATAAGGTATGACAATCGTTGTTGGGGACATTCATTGTATATTCCAAAGGGTGCCTTCTGAGGTTCTAACTGCTGAATAATCCAGATGTTGTCTTGCTGCCCGTCTCTCCATATCACCTCTATCAGTTGTGAGAATCATCTTTTGCAAGTATAGCTGATAGTCTTTCAATTGCCCCTACAAATAATTTTCTTCTCCACATATTGATTTCAGTACTTCTCATACCAAGCACCAGGGATCCTTAATAAAGTACATGTGAATATTCTCAATGTGTTCCACCCTTTATGCAGAGATCACAGAATAACATTGCCACATCCGACCATCTGCACAATACATTTGGTGCCCAGTGTGCAAATAGTTCTTGAGAGGACGAAAAATAAGGTCGATAACGTTGCTTAAAACCTCCTGAATATGGATTTGTTGTTCCTTCATGGTAGTTGCATAACCATGTTCTTTGAACTGATATTTTGGAGCAACGGGAAGATGGGCAACAGAGATGTTTGCAAGATTGGATGGCTTTAATCTAATCATCAAGTCAATGTTTCCAAGACTCAACTGAACCAGCCATTCATCCTGGTTGCCCAATCATTTTGTAAGATGAGTCTGGTCTAAACTGTTGAATAAACAGATAATCGTACATCAAAGTAGCCACCATAGCAATTGAAGCTGCCACAATCATTGCTGGAATGACAAAATTCAACTACGGTACCTGTTCATTCCACCACGAGTCGCATGATATCACCTCTGAATGGATATCTTCCTCAACATCATTGAATTCCATTGTTGAAGCTTTTGACATATGCTCCCTGAATGCAGGCTGTTGCATGAGAAACTGAATGAATTTGACCGAATTGTGGGGACTGAAATTTGTTTAATCATTCTCATGCAGAGTGTTTGGATCAGCGAAACAATTGTCACACACTCTGCCCGACTGTTAAATGTCAATGCCGACTGTGTTAGAAGTTTCATCCAACTATGGGAATAAAGTGCGGGTCGAAGTGACTTTGGTGGAGGTTACCATGGTATAGATCCTGAAATGGTTGTTGACAGCAGCTTTGCTCAAGTTGTGCATGACACACCAGTGTTCTAATTGATACGCCTACTCACAAGAGAATGTTGACCTAAAATCAATTTCCTTGCCGAAGATATCAATATGCTCATTACGAATTGGCTTGCACACTCGAGTGTTGTTTAAGTGTGGAGTGCCATCAATACGTGTCCAAACTGGAGGTTGCTCTTGATTGACATACAAATATGCACTGGCTGCTTCTGTATTGCTGGAATGATTGTGGGAAGGGCAAACACAAGGGTCGCTACGTGGTTCATGAAGGAATGAAAGTAGAATACTATCGAGCTCAATTACAAATCATCATTTCGCAGGAGTTTCGCAGATTGCTGTGTAATCATTTGTTTTTGGTTGCGACAGAGGTGAGTGATATTAATGCCAATGTAAGTGTACGACTTAAAGCAGTAATAACACCTTTGACAAATATCTATGTAATTTTCACGAAACTAGCTGTTCCAATATGGGTAACATCACCAAAAACTATTTCCGTCCGGGCGGAATGGCTCCGTCGGACTGGACGCGCTCCGTCAGAGCCGTCAGAAACACCCCGGTGGCGGATTACTCCGCGCCTGGCCTCAATACCACGCGTCGCGTTGCATATCGCCCTCCGATCGCTGTTTCACCGTTACTTCTTGCTCTGTCAGTCTCCTATTTTAAACGAACGCTCTGGCGTTGTTGCCAACTGTGACCATATGTCGGAATGGGTTCTTTGGGTCCGCGCTTGCATCGGGATTGCAATGCGATGGGTGACGCTGCGAAAATCTCTCCTCGCGTTCCTTCTATCTGCGCGCAAAATGCAATTCTGTCTTTACTAATTATACGGGATTGCAAGGCGATGGGTGACGCTGCGAAAATCTCTCCTCGCGTTCCTTCTACCTGCGCGCAAAATGCAATTCTCTCTTTACTAATTATACGGGATTGCAAGGCGATGGGTGACACTGCAAAAATCTCTCCTCGCGTTCCTTCTACCTGCGCCCAAAATGCAATTCTCTCTTTACTAATTATACACATCATTCCAAGTCGCCAGATCTATGTGGCTATTGACAATCCATCGCTCGTTCCGTCCATCTCCTGTCTTAGTACTAGTAGCTATCTCTGGAATTACGTGCGCGCAGCCGACGATGTTTCCCACGCTGAAAACTTGCAAAGCAACGGCTGCCGGTGCTTTTCTCACTTGTACAAATTTGGAGACCGGATCCAAGTTACCCGAGTTTTCCGGTATTGTGGTGAGCGCCATGGCTAACCAGTACTCAACGAAAGCTCCATCCTTGTTTTGGAGTTTGATTTTGAATAGTCGTTGCAGTTGCCACAGGAGACGCCCATTCAGCGCGCCATAACACCTCCCCGGGCGTTGCTTTACCCACACCCAGTCGTTCCGTCGATCCCCTCCGCGCCAGCTCTGGCTTCCTGTGCATCGACACATC